>Ga0136597_1000471_pt1 | contig 17187 bp, 16 predicted proteins | sample AntRauTorcE11898_FD_101385 | JGI IMG/M metagenome (GOLD analysis project Ga0136597, IMG submission 101385) | Saline lake microbial communities from Rauer Islands, Antarctica - Metagenome Torckler E11 #898 | ecosystem: Environmental > Aquatic > Non-marine Saline and Alkaline > Saline | place... | reverse complement strand
GCATTACATGGAAGAGGCCGAGCGCCTCTGCGATCGACTGGCGATCGTTGACGGGGGCCGCATCGTTGCCGAGGGACGCCCGCGCGACCTGATCGCGAACCACATTGAACCCTGCGTGCTGGAACTGCGCGGCGGCGCCGCGTGGCAATGGGGCCGCGGCGAGGGCGTCGCACTGGCCGCGCGCAGCGAGGATGTGGGCGATACGCTGCTGCTCTACGCCCATGACGACAGCGAGCTGCTGGCCTCGCTGGGCGAGGCGCCGACGATCGAATACCTGAGCCGTCGAGCGAACCTGGAGGATGTCTTCCTGCGTCTGACGGGGCACGAGCTGCGCGACTGAAACGGGGTCCGCGCGACCCGGACCGACGATTTCCCGGAGACAAGGCGATGGCCCGACCCGAGCAGCTGCTGCCCGTACCCAGTCTGCGCTTCATTCCCGTCTGGCGGCGTAATCTGCGCGTGTGGCGCAAGCTGATGGTGCCCTCCGTTCTGGGCAATTTCGGCGAGCCGCTCCTGTATCTGTTCGTGTTCGGGTATGGCTTCGGGCGGCTCGTGGGCGAAGTCGAAAGCATGCCGTACATGGACTTCCTGGCGTCGGGGATCGTCTGCTCCTCGATCATGCTGACGTCCAGTTTCGAGGCGCTGTATTCGGCCTTCACGCGCATGCACGAACAGCAGACCTGGACGAACATGCTGAATGCGCCGCTGAACGTCGACGACATCGTCCTCGGCGAGATCGCGTTCGCCGCGACCAAGGGCGTGTTCAGTGGTGTGGCCATCCTGGTGGTCGCCTCTATCGCCGGCTTCGTCACCGGCCCCGCGGCGCTCTGGGTGTTGCCGATGATGCTGCTCATCGGTTTCTGCTTCGGCTCTCTGGCGATGGTGGTGACGGCGATCGCGCCCGGCTACGATTTTTTTCTGTATTACTTCACGCTGATACTCACTCCGATGCTGCTGTTGTCGGGGGTCTTCTTTCCCCTGAGCGAACTGCCGGCCGTCGTGGCCGGTATCGCCCACCTGCTGCCATTGGCCAATGCGGTTGCCATCGTACGCCCACTGATGACGGGAACGGTGCCGACGGACGTGTTCCTGCATCTGTCCGTGGTGATCGCTTACGGGGTGGCCGCGTGGGTCTTCGCGACGTATCGTCTGCGCCGGCGTCTGGCCTCCTGAACGGCGGCGTGACGCGTTTAAGCCTTACATGATGTTCACTTGTCGCTCGTCGCGCGCCCCCGTTACCGTCCCTCGCACATGGTTCAATTCAACGCCGATGGAGGTGCTGTATGACGAGGACTTCGATGACCCCGGTGATCGCCGCGGCGCTGGTCTCATTTCCGCTGATCGCCGGTGCGGCCGAGGGCGATAACCGGCCCGAATTCAAAAACGCGGACAGCGACGGGGACGGCCGGATCAGCGTCGAGGAGGCCGCCGAGGCGGGTGTCCCCAAGGCCGAGGCGAAGCGCGAAGATATCGATAACGACGGCAAACTGACCAAGGCCGACTGGAAATTCGTCGACATGGATGGCCCGGACTCCGAAGAGGGCTCCAACAGCGAGTCCTGAAGCCGTACAGGCGCGAGTCGCCCCCGGTCGGTCTCCACCGTCCGGGGCTGCGCTCGTCGTCCAGTCACCTTGCTCCCACCGAACCGTTATTGACCGACCGCGCGTACACGCGCCTGCCGAAGACTGCCTCACGACGTCCGTCTGGCCCGATCCGGGGAACGATCCGAAGGTGATTGCCACCAACACATGGCGTCATTTGCACACGCGCTCGCGTTTCATGGCCGCACACATACGAAGCCACGAATGAATCAAAGGGAGGGGATGGTGGGCGATGCTGGTTTCGAACCAGCGACCTCTGCCGTGTGAAGGTAATTAGAATCCGCCTCTGCCGTGTGTTACACGCTATAAAACAGCAACTTACGCCATTACGTTGTGCATGGTAGCGGTCACTTGTTCCTGTTTGTGTTACCATTCTGGCCACAGATTGGCCACACAAACGGGGATCACCGATGGCCCGCCAGAGACTCGACACCAGCATTACCGACGACCGCGCCCGCGCATTCCTGGCCGAAGCCGAGGAACGGGCGACTCTGTATTGCGACAAGCAAAGCGGCCTGCACCTTCTGAAAACCAAGCGCGGGGGAAGCTGGCGCTACAGGTACACCGACGATACCGGGAGGCGTCGCACGGCCACGGTCGGGCGGTACCCAGGGACCAAACCGCAGCAAGCCGCCGAACAGGTAATCGAGTGGCGAGGGGCCAGCACGGACCCCCTCAAGAACAAACAGGAGCGCCGCCGCGCCGCGATCAGTGAGGCCGAAGCCGCCGAACAGCGGACCATGCGGACGTACCTGGAGGGCGGTTATACCCGATACGCCAGCGAGGAAACGCTCGCGATTCTCCGGCACAACTTCGCCGCGTGGCTCGATCGGGACATGGCCACGCTGACGCAGGCGGACGTGCGTAGCTGGCAGGACCACCGGGAGAGCGAAGGCCGCGCCCATCCGACGCTACAACGTGCGTATGGGGCGCTTCGCACGATGCTGAAACGGGCCACGGATGAGGACGGCATCCTGTCGGAGAATCCGCTCGCCACGGTTCAACTGCGGAAGCCCAGGAACACGGAGCGAGGCGAGGAACTGCGCGAGCGCCGGGAGGCGACCCGCCGCCTGCTGACCGACACGGAACTGGCGGGCCTGCACAACGGGCTGTCCGCCTTCGCCGAGGAAATCCGCCAGCAACGCCGCAACAGCCGGGGGCATGGCCGGGGCTATCTGCTCGACCTCGACGCGGTGGATTATCCGCACTGGTTTCTCCCCTTCGCCTACGCCGCGCTATACACCGGCCTGCGCCCCGGCGACCTCTACACGCTGACATGGGCCGAACTCAACCCGAACTTCGGGCGACTGGTGAAGGTTCCGAACAAGACCAAACACAACCCGAACCCCGCCCGCGTCCAGATGGACATGCCGCCGCAGCTATTGGAGATCGTCCGTGCATGGTGGAAACAGCAAGGCAAGCCGACCGAGGGCCTTGTGTTCCCGTCACCGATCACGGGGCGGAAGATGGACAAGAACGCACACGACAAAGCGTGGCGCCGCGTGAAGCGCCTGGGGGAACTGCCTGACGATCTGGTTTTCTACGCGCTCCGGCATCACTTCATATCGACACTGGTAACGGCTGGCGTTCCGATGCTGACGGTGGCGAACCTGGCGGGGCACAAGTCGGCCGGCATGATCGAGCGCCACTATGGCCACCTTTGCCCGGTAGCGGCCCGAGACATTATGGCGCAGTACGGGGCCACGGTGGCTGCACACGGTCGGGAGGCGGTATGACGGCACCAGAGGACAGGATAGAAGCCGCCCGCGATGCTGCCCGCACTTGGCTGGAGGGGGATTCGCGTGGCGACAAGGAACTGGACAGGCTGTCGGAGGCTTATCCCTTGGCGAACCGGGCCTATCTAATACCAGAAGAACGCGTCGCGCTGATTGCCGAAGCCGGACAAAGCCGGGCCGCATGGGATGCGTGTGCAATCCTTTTCGATAGACTGCAAATGAAGGGCGAATCCGTGCCCGATGACCTGGCCGAGTTCATTACACAGGCCTTACTATACGGCCAACGTCCGTCGGTCAAAGGCCGCCCTCGGAGGCCAAAACGCGATGCGGGTATTTGGTTGGCCGTGCTGGCGGCCCGCCGCGAGGGACTGCCGGCCTACAGCAACAGCGTCAACAAGACCGGAATAACGGCCTGCGACATCGTGGCCGAAGTGCTGCGCGACGACTGCGGCGACCCGGTGGACCCCGGTGCCGTTCGAGACATTTGGATGAAACATCAAAACAACAATGAAACGGGTTGAGTCCACTAGTGGGCCCCGGTGCCGTTCGAGACATTTGGATGAAACGGCCCGGGTCGAAAAAACCAGCCTAATTGTTCTGCCTATTTGGTAGCCCGCCCGTTCGCTGGAATGCCTCACGTACACACACAACGTGAGGCATTACAGCATGAACACCCAGCCCCAAACACAAGCCGAAGTTCTCCGCCCCGCGCAGGCTGCGGCCTACTGTGGAATCAGTAGGCGACAGCTTTACCACCTTGCCGAAGTCGATCCGGAGTTTCCGCGCAAGATCGTGTTCTCTGCGCGCTGCGTCGGTTGGCGTCGTAGCTCCCTGGATGCGTGGCTGCATGATAAGGAGGCATCGGCGTGATGAGACACGAGCGACGAAAGGCCGAACAACCCAAATACATCACCGATCGGCAGTTGGGCGAGCGCTACGGCGTGCATCGCGCCACTATCTGTAAGTTGATCCGATACGGGACGTTCCCCAAACCGGCCAAGCTTGCACGCGGTTGCGCACGCTGGCGGCTGGCTGACGTGGAACATTGGGAGCGCGAAAAACCCAAAGCGTGGGGGAGTGACAAACAATGACGAGCCCAAAAGAAAGCCCCGCGCCGACGGCAATCGGCAACGGGGCGGACAACTTACATAATGGCAACGTCAATAATGACGCGAACGTCAATACGGGTCAACACCGGCTGCTGGCGCATCCGCAGTGGATTTTGTGGAAGCGGGAGAGCGAAGGCGACCGGACCCATAAGCGGCCCCTGCATCCGAACACCCTGCGGCCGCACGACGCGCATGACCCCGGCATCTGGCTGTCGTACAACGATGCGGCATCCATGGCGGCGCTGTGCGGCCCGGAATACGGCGCCGGCTTCGTGCTCACGCGTGACGATCCGTTCTTTTTCGTCGACCTCGACGATTGCGCCTTGCCGGACGGTTCGGGATGGACGGCCGAGGCCCTGGGCATCGTAGGCAGGTTTCCCGGAGCGTTCGTCGAGGTAAGCCAGTCCGGCCGAGGGCTGCACATCATCGGCAGCGGCGACGTTCCGGCAGAGCGGCGCATCAAAGACCCGCACGGGCATTTCGACGGCCTGTACACGTCCGGGCGCTTCGTCGCGATCACATGGCACGGGGCGCAGGGCGACGAGACGATCGACCACACGGCCGCCCTGCATCAGCTTGTCGCCGAACGGCTGACGCGTGATGACGATGCGACCCCCGCGGACTGGACGAACCAGCCGCGGCCCGACTGGAACGGCCACGCGGACGATGGCGAGCTGATCGCCAGGGCGCGACAGTCCGTATCCGCGTCGAACGTGTTCGGCGAGCGGGCCGCGTTTACTGACTTGTGGGATTCGGATGCCGACCGCCTTGCCGCTGCGTTCCCACCGAACAGCGTGGACCAGCAATACGACGCCAGCGCCGCCGACGCCGCCCTCGCGCAGCACTTGGCATTCTGGACCGGCGCGGACTGCGAGCGGATCGAGCGGCTGATGTGGCGATCGCGACTCGCCCGCGAGAAGTGGCGCAAGCGGCCAAACTACCTACCGCAAACCATCCTCAAGGCGGTCGGGCGTCTGGACGCCGTTCATGGTGGCGACACGCCCGAACAGCGCCGGGCCCGCCAGCTTGAGGAAAACGCCCGCATTGGCGAAGAGACCGAAGAAGCCCCGGTGCCAACGGTGCTGGCCTTGGAGGACATGCTCCGCGACCTCGTGTACGTCGGCGACAACGGCGGCGTGGTACACCGCGGTACGGGCCGCGTTCGCAAGCGAGAAGCCGCCGCCGGAGAGTACGCGGCGAGCAAACACCGTTGGATCGACGACAACGGCAAGGAGAAAGAAGCTCCGGCGCTGAAATGCTGGCTTGCCCATCGTGCCCGCGTGTCAGTGGACGTGATGGCGTGGGTTCCCGGCGAGCCGGAAATCTGCCAGCCGCCGGAGATCGCCAACGGCAACACGCGGGCATACAACACTTGGCGCGGGCTGCGACCCATGACCGCCCCGGACAACTGGCAGGAATGGTCCGCTCCGTTTGAACAGCATATTGCCTACCTCGTGCCGGATCCTGGCGAGCGGCGGCAGTTCATCCAGTGGCTCGCCCATATCGTGCAGCGCCCCGAGGAACTGCCGCACACGGCGTACCTGATGGTGACGGAACAGACCGGCATAGGGCGCAACTGGCTGGCGAGCGTGATGGTTCGCGTGTTGCGTGGCTACGTGGCCGCCGGCCTCAACCTGGGGGCCATTCTCGACAACAAGTTCAACGGCCGACTATCGCAAAAGCTTCTCGCCGTCGTGGATGAAACCCGCGAGGGCATGTCCGAGCAGCGATACAAGCGCGGCGAGCGGCTCAAGAGCCTCGTGACCGAAGAACACAGGCACATCGACACGAAGTACGGCCTTCAGACCGTCGAGAAGAATTGCGCCCGCTGGCTGATGTTCAGCAACCACTATGACGCGTTGCCGTTCGACAATACCGACCGCCGGATCATCGTGATCGAGAACCCCACCGAACGGAAGCCGCCGGAGTACTACGGGCGGCTGTATAGCCTGTTGGGGAATTCACACTTTCCCGCGGCGGTGCGGCAATACCTGGAGGCCGTGGACCTTTCGGACTTCAACGCGGGGGCGCACGCGCCGATGAACGCCTCGAAGCAGCGCGTGCTGAATACGCTGATGACGGACTACGAGCGGGCCGTGGCGGAATTTCGCGAGGTGTGGCCCGGGCCTCTCGCGTGGCGGTCGAACGTCAACATGCACGTTCAGCACGCTTGCAGCGGGAGCCTACCGAGGGCGAACCATATCACCAACGCCATCAGGGACACCGGCATGGTTAACACCAGCTATCCGGTGAAGGTCGGTATGCAGACGCAGGCCGTGGTGATCGTCGATCTGTCGCAGTGGTCCGCGGAGCAGGTCAAAGCCGCCAGTAACGAACAGATCAAGGCGATCATCCAGCAGGCGACGGAGGCGTTCCATTCTCCCGGTTAGAGCGGTTAGAGCAGTTAGAGCGGTTTCATACTGCCAATAACTCTTTTTTCTTATTGTCTGATAGGGAAAGGGGGAAAAATGAAAAGCTGGCAGTTAGAAACCGCTCTAACTGCTCTAACCGCCGGTTTCCTGACAACGGCCGCTGTGAATACCCGATTTTTGGTCGTTAAGGCGTGTTGCAGCGCAACGACAAAAACCGGCCTCACCGGGCGGGCTACCCCCGCAGAACAAACGACCGCTGCCCTGATACGGCAGGAGAAAATCCATATAAGTGCATGTTTGTGAATGAAATATCAGGACTCCGCTGATATCGTGTAGCCAATCTGTGGCCGTTGATAGGCTTTTAGGGCGAACATACAGGGCCTGTACCGATGAAAAACGACGCCATCCCGCACCAATGTCGGCCCGGCTGGCTCGACAGTTTGGACGGCAGATACAGCATTGCCCGGGAGATGCGGGAGCGTTTCGCCGAGGTGTGTGCAGACCTGGGCGGGGCCGACCGTCTCAGCTATGCACAACGGTCGCTGGTGGAGCGTGCGTTGTGGCTTGAATACTGGCTGTCGATGCAGGAACAGGCGTTGGCCAAGGGTACTGACTTCGACGTGTCGCGCTGGATTCAGGCCGCTAACAGCCTCCAGGGCATCTACACGCGGCTCGGCCTCGAACGCCGCGCCCGTGAGGCTCCAAACCTGTCTGACTATCTGCGCCAGCGGGAGGCGCAGGCATGACCGCCACCGCACGCCAACCGGCCGCCCCACCCGTCACCATCCGCGATGCGATGACGGATACGGCGCTGTTCGGTGAGCAGTTCGGCGGGGATAGCTGGACCGCATGGCGTGCGTTGCTCGCTGGCTTCTACGGGCTGCCGCTGAGCCATGCCGAGGCGGTTTTCTGGCACGGCCTGACAGGGCGCGACAGCACGCCGACAGAGGCGCATGACGAGCTTTGGCTAGTGGTAGGCCGGCGCGGTGGCAAGTCGCAGACAGCGGCTTTGATGGCCGTGTTTGAGGCCGCGTTTCGTGACCATTCCGACCGGCTTGCACCGGGCGAGGTTGCCACCGTGGCCGTACTCGCTGCCGACCGGCGGCAGGCCCGTACAGTGTTCCGTTATGTCTCTGGCCTACTGCGCTCGAATCCGATGCTCGAACGCCTGATCGCGCGTGAGGATCGGGAAGCGATCGAGCTTACCAATCGGGCGGTAATCGAGATCACGACAGCCTCTTTCCGGGCGACTCGCGGTTATACCTTCGCCGCTGTGATCGCTGATGAGATCGCTTTTTGGCGCAGCGAGGACAGTGCGAACCCCGACAGTGAAATCCTCGCCGCCGTGCGTCCCGGGCTCGCGACGTTGGGCGGCCCGCTGGTGGCGCTGTCTAGCCCGTATGCGCGCCGCGGTGAGTTGTGGGAGCACTACAAGCGGCACCACACCCAAGCGTCGCCGGTCCTTGTGGCGCAGGCTGCATCGCGGACCATGAATCCGGAACTTCCGCAGCGCGTTGTCGATGAGGCGATGGAGCGCGACCCCGCCAGCGCGGCTGCCGAGTACATGGGCCAGTTCCGTACCGACGTTGAATCGTTCGTACAACGCGAGGTCGTTGATGCGTGTACACGAACAGGCCCGTTAGAAGCGCCTCCGACCCGGGCGTGTCGTTACTTCGCTTTTGTCGATCCGGCCGGCGGCGGCAAGGATGAATTCACGCTTGCCATTGGCCACAAAGAGGACGACCGCACGATCGTTGACGTTGTGCGCGGGCGGCGTGGCCAGCCGGCCGGCATCGTGGAGGAATACGCCGCCCTGTTGCAGCAGTACCGAGTACATCGGGCGCAGTCCGATCGCTACGGCGGCGACTGGCCTCGTGATGAGTTCGCCCGTCATGGCATCACGGTTGAGGCGTCCGCGAAGCCCAAGAGCGAGCTATACAGCGATGCCCTGTCCGCGCTGAACAGTGGCCGCGTTGAACTGCCGCCTGATGAACGCATACAACGCCAATTCCTCGACCTTGAGCGGCGTACATCACGCGGCGGCAAGGACAGCATCGACCATCCGCCAGGCGGACACGACGACTGTGGTTTGGGATTACAGCAAACTTCTATGACAGGAGACGACGCAATGACGACATACAACGAAGCGGCAACCAAGGCGCAACAGGAACTCGCCCCGCTACTCGATGAGGCCCTGACCGCGGCTCGCCGCAAACAGGCGAACGCCGATTCGAAATTGACCGACGACGAGATGCGGCAACAGTTCATCGCGGACCTGGAGAAAGCAGCACGGCCGGACCCACAACAGGCCGCCGAGATCATCCGCCAGTACACGGCGCAATTGCCGGCCAACCACTGCACCGATGGTGCGTTCATTATCGACGTGCTACGTGATCTGCGGCGGCGCAACGAGATCAACGACGAGCAAGCCGGCAAGATCGTTGGCGCCCTGTTGCTCGCGATGGAGGGCGGCGTCGAGGCTGGCTTGATCGTGTGGCCGGCGACGCCGTGGCAGCGGCTGCTTCCAACTCGCCAGCTTGAGGACTGGCACGCGTGGGCGCTGCCCGACGCAGCCCGCAAGGCGCGTGAGCGCAAGGCCCGGGCTGCCGCGGACTATGCGCATTATAGCGTTGAAGTGAGCCGCCTGGAGGCCGCACGGCAGGCCCTGGGTGGCATCGTGCCCAAAGAGCACAAGCGATCGACACGCGCCACCGTGACTAACCATGGCACCCGCCCCGTGAAGTCCGGCCCGGTCCGTTTCACGCCGGGCGAGCCGGTCGAGCTTGGCGCCGACGAGTTGGCGCAGGTCATGGACGACGGCAACTTCCGGCAGGCGCTGGATAACGGAAAGATTGAGGTGGTTCGATGAGTAAGCCCGAAAAAATCACAGACGAAGAGATTGCCGAGTTTAAACGGGTCGATCCCGACGGCTCGCCGGCCGAGTTCGTGAATCGACGCCTTGCGCTCGGGGCGAAGGGTGGGACGTTTGCCGACAGCGCGTTCGAGCGAATCGGTCACCTGGAATTGGGCGAACGCTACTGATTGGTGCCGGGCAATGGCCGGAAACGGCCCGCGGTCAAGTCGGACACGTGCCGTGGCCCATGAAAACCCCGACTGTTGGCGGGGCGCTGATACGTCGTTCCCACGCCCGTGGCCAACTGGCGCCCCGGCCTTATTGGCGGGGCGTTTTTGTGTCAGACCTCAGCGAATGAAGTGGTAATCGTTATCGTCGTGAATCATCTTGAAAGCGTGCACGGTGCGCCTTGCCCCTAACACCGTGTTGTACCTTTTCGTTCCGTCCAGGCAGACCAGTTGCTCGCCGGACTGGAACGTAAAGCCATCCGTGTATTCTTTCTCCGTGGCAACGAATATCGGTTCGGAGTTATGAGAATGATAAGAGCTTGATCGAAGCAAAATGCCATCCTCCGAAGACTGCAATACTTCAAACCCGCCCAAATCGTAGATGCTGGATTCATCCGGGCGGAAAGATGAATGCGTTACCGATTGAGCCAAGACAAAACCATGTCTGAAGTGGAATCGTGAAACGTCGCCACAGCCGGATTGCCTCGCTCGCTCCAGATACCGCCGGGATTCCATCTGGACACCTTTTTGGTGAACTTCATCGGCTATCGAGTCGAACGCGTTTTCGGTTTCCTGTAACCACCCGACATACTCTTTAAATTCCGGGTTGTCGGAATAGAACTGTCGCCGCAGTACTTTGTAGCCAGTATCGTTTGTGCAGTTCTGTCGCTGGACGGCATCGGACATGCAGTAGCGGTGCGTGTACCCGTCAACTCTAGCAAGCGCCTCGTCTTCAAAGTCTGACGCAGTATCTCGAATGGTCGAGTTTATATGACGGCGTGTTTGTTGCAGCAAGGATACGGTTTGTTCCGCTCGGTCATACAGTTCCCGGAGGTCTTCCACAGATCCATCATAGTCTGATAGGTGCTTTGGCACTTTCTCCTTTACACGTTGTATGCCTTCGCGGAGCTTGGATAACTCATCCGTCTCTATCGTTGCCATACTCCCGTTCCTATAAAGGGGGAAGCCATTTCCTAAGCGCTCCGACAGAACTTCACTTCTATTTTCAGCCCATGCATTCACGTCTTCGATAAGGAGTTCGGTCTCGGTTTTCGGATCGAGGACAGGTTGTAGTGACGCGCACCCGGAGAGCAGGAGGACCGGCAGACAGGAAAGGTATCGCATGGAGGCCTCGCTTGGAGTTGTTTGGTTGCACGGTGACCGGAAGCCGACCGACCGGTCAACAAACTTCGGGCAACGACGGCGAGGCCCCGCAGGGGAGGCGGTGGGACCGTCTCGGTATCCGCCCTGATTACTCGTGCGTGCCGGCTGTTACAGATTGGCCACACGAAGCCGAAACCCTGTAACCAGACACAAAAAAGCCGCCCCGGTAGACCCGTAGGCGGCTGATTTTGCGGAATTTTTTGGTGGGCGATGCTGGTTTCGAACCAGCGACCTCTGCCGTGTGAAGGCAGCGCTCTCCCGCTGAGCTAATCGCCCATCAAGGCCGGAATGCTACGGTTTTTATGGGTAACGATCAATGGATGCGTGTCGCCGGATAAGGCGCATGGGCGGTGTTCGGGGTCCCGGACCGGCGCCCGGAGTGGTAGGGTTACGCGCCGCACCCCCGAGAGCCGAAAAATGGCTCCGATTCCGAACCAAGCGACTGGAGCGAACATGATCGACGGCCTGCGACACCTGCACATGCTCATGGCGGGGTTATCGATCCTCGGCTTCCTGCTGCGCGGCTTTTGGGCATGGCGTGTACCCGGCCTGCTCGCGCGCAAGCCGGTGAAAATTCTGCCCCATGTCATCGATACGCTGCTGCTGGCGAGCGCGATCGCCCTGCTGTTCGCATATGGCTGGAACCCGTTCGCCCAGGGCTGGCTGGTCGCCAAGATCGTGCTGCTGATTGTCTACATCGGACTGGGGCTGGTCGCGCTCAAGCCCTGGTACGGCGCCAGTGTCCGCGTGCCGGCCTTCTTTGCCGCCGTGGCGGTGTTCGCATGGATCGTCGCGATCGCGCGCAGCAAACTGATCCTGCCCTTCGCCTGAAGCGCATGAAGGTCGCGGTTTTCAGCCACTCCGACTGCGCCGCTCATGACATGGGCGGCGGTCATCCCGAGCGCCCGGCACGTCTGGCGGCGGTCAACGATGCCCTGACCGCCGAGGGGCTGGCGGACTGGCTCGAGTGGCGCGACGCGCCGCCGGTCGAGCGCGAGGCGCTGCTGCGGGTTCATCCGGAAGCGCACGTCGAACGGCTCTTTACCAGCGCCCCGACGCAGGGCGAATGGCGCCTGGACGGCGATACGCTGATGATGCCGGCCACGCTGACGGCGGCGCGGCGGGCCGCCGGCGCCGCGATCGCCGCGACCGATGCCGTGCTGGCGGGCGAGTGCGAGGCCGCGTTCTGCAGCGTGCGACCGCCCGGGCATCACGCCGAACGCGAACGCGCGATGGGCTTCTGCTTCTTTGGCAACATAGCCGCTGCCGCCCGCCACGCGCTGGACGTGCACGGACTCGAACGCGTGGCGATCTGTGACTTCGACGTCCACCACGGCAATGGTACCGAGGATCTCGTCGAAGGCGATCCACGGATCCTGTTCTGCTCCACCTTCGAGTTTCCGCAATTCCCGGGGTATTACGGTGACGACGTGCCCGGACAGCGCGTGAATTGCCCGCTCACTCCGGGCACCGACGGGCGGGCCATGAGGGAGGCGGTCGAAGGACGCTGGCTGCCGGCGCTGGAGGCGTTCGGCCCGCAACTCGTGCTGGTCTCGGCCGGTTTCGATGCCCACCGGGACGATCCGATCGGCGGGCTTGCCTGGGACGAAGACGACTACCACTGGGTCACGGAACGCATCGGCGATGTCGCCGATCGCAGCGCCGGCGGCCGCATCGTCTCGATCCTCGAGGGCGGCTACGACCTCGACGCCCTCGGCCGCAGCGCCGCGGCGCACGTCCGGGCCCTGTTGCGCCAGCCGTAGAGTTGATCAATGGGATGGAGTCACGGGATCGCGCACCGATCCTGCCGTTGGCCGTTTCGGCAGGCGATGCGCGCATTCGCCTTCGGCGAAGACGCGCCTACGTCCTTCGACATCCCGGGGTTCGTAGGCGCGTTTTCGCGAAGCGAACGCGCGCGGCCCCGGCAAAATCAGATGTAGGCCGGCTTTGCGCGGTCCGACGTGGTGGATTCCGGCCCGGGCATATCACCGCGCAATGCCGGCAACCCCTGGTGCGGCACAAACTGCATCCCGGATCAGCCCCGGCCCACGATAGATCAGCCCGGTGTAGATCTGTATGAGTTGCGCACCGGCCGCGAATTTGGCGGTCGCGCTATGCGCATCCACCACGCCGCCGACTCCGATCAGGGTCATGCCTTCACTGACCTTCCCGGCCAGCCGGGCGAGCACGGCGGTCGACGGCTCCAGCAGCGGCGCGCCGGACAGGCCGCCTTCTTCCCCGGCGTGGCGGGCGCCGGCCACGCGGTCGCGGCTGGAGGTGGTGTTGGTGGCGATCAGGCCGTCGATGTCGTGGGCGGTAGCGGTCCGGGCGAGGGCATCGATCTCCTGGTCGTCGAGATCGGGCGCGATCTTGACCAGCAACGGCACCCGGCGCCCGGCGGACGCATCGAGCGAGCGCCGGGTCGCATCGAGGCCGGCGAGCAGTTCCGTCAGTGCGTCGCCGGACTGCAGTGAACGCAGCCCGGGCGTGTTGGGCGATGAGACATTGACGGTGATGTAATCGGCGACCGGATGCACGCGTTCCAGCCCATGGCGATAATCGTCCAGCGCCTGCTCCAGCGGCGTGTCGCGGTTCTTGCCGATATTGACGCCGACGATGCCGCGATAGCGCCGCCCCTCGAGGCGTTTCACAAGGTGATCGACGCCGCGGTTGTTGAAGCCGAGCCGGTTGATCAGGGCCTCGCGGTGCGGGAGGCGGAACAGGCGCGGACGCGGATTGCCGTCCTGTGGGCGCGGCGTCACCGTGCCGACCTCGATGAACCCGAAGCCGAGAGCCCCCAGGGCGTCGACGTGGTCGGCGTTCTTGTCGAGACCGGCCGCGAGCCCGATGGGGTTGGGGAAGTCGAGTCCCAGCGCATGCATGGGGGCGTCTGGCACCCGGTGCCCATAGAGGCGCGCAAGCAGGGACGGGCCGGCACGGTCGAGGCCGGCCAGGGCGACATCATGGGCCCGTTCCGGTTCGAGCGTGAACAGGGCGCGGCGCAGCAGGGGATACACGGGGTTACGGGTGCTCCTCCGGAGGCCGTGGCTCAAGTGCGGTGATGAGCTCGGACAGCGAGTGGACGTGCAGGTCCGTCTTGACGGTCTCGCCGGTATCCGGGGTCGCGCCGGTGCCCTCGCGGTCGTGACGGCGTTCGATCCAGGCGGTCGCCAGGCCGAAATTGCGGGCGCTGATGAGATCGTGATACGTGCTCTGGGCGCAATGCAGGATCTCTTCGCGCTTCGCCCCGAGTCGGTCCAGGGTGAACTCCCAGACACGCGGGTCCGGTTTGTTGACCCCGACCATGTCGCAGGTCACGACCTCGTCGAAGGGCTCGCCGAGGGTTCGGCTCATCTGCTCCAGCGCCCAGCTGTCGGCGTTCGTGACCGCAACCAGCCGGAACCGCTCATGCAGGGTGCGCAGACCGGCGACGGCGTCCGCGAACGCGGGCCAGTCGCGGATGGAATCGCGAAAATCGAGCGACTCGGACTCGTCGCTGTCGAGCGACCATGATTCGGCCAGCGCGTCATGGATCCGGGGCAGCATCGAGGTGAACGGCATCTCCGGATTCGAGCGCTGCAGGCGATCCTCTACGGCGGCGAATCCCCGCAGGATCTCTTCGTCGTCCACGCGCTGGCGGTGGCGGCGCAGCCACGGGTGATACCACTCGACGATGCCGGTTTCGAAATCGATGAGGGTGCCGACCACATCGAAGGTCAGCGTGGTGATCGTATCGAGCCGCATGGTTTCGGGCGCCTCCAGACTTCCGGGCCGGGGGCCCGGTTCGGTTGGGTCGCCCGGAGTGGAACGATCCCGGGCGCGCGATCGGGCGAATGGTGCTGGCGATTCGCCGGGGGTGCAACATGCATCGCCGACGGAACACGCAAACGCCGTTGCGGGAATCGCCCGCGCGGCCGCATGGCGCTACACTGCAGAGACCACGCCCGGAGGCCTGATGCAGCTTCGCTACGACCAGCTCGCCGCCCAGCTCGCGAAAGGGCTGGCACCGATCTATGTCATCACCGGCGATGAGCCGCTGCAGCACGTGGAGGCGGCGGATCTGATCCGCCGCACGGCGCGTGAACGCGGCTTCGGCTCGCGCGAGGTGTTCGACGCCGGCAGCGATTTCGACTGGAACCGGCTCAGCGAGTCGGCCGACAGTCTATCCCTGTTCGCCGAGCAGCGTCTGGTGGATCTGCGCCTGCCCGGCGGCAAGCCCGGGCGCGAGGGCGGTGCCGCCCTGACGGCCTGGGCCGAGCGCCCGCCGGAGGACACCGTCCTGCTTCTCACGCTGCCCAAACTGGAACAGCAGGCGCGGCGTGGACGTTGGTTCAGTGCGCTGGAGAAGGCCGGGGTCGTCGTGCAGGTCTGGCCGATCGACACCGATCGGCTCCCGCAGTGGCTGCAGCAGCGCATGCAGGGCAAGGGCCTGCAGCCGACCCGCGAGGCGGTGGCCCTGCTGGCCGCGCGGGTCGAGGGCAATCTGCTCGCGGCCGCCCAGGAGATCGACAAGCTGCTCCTGCTCGGCGGCCCGGGGACGGTCGATGCCGATCGGGTGGCCGAGGTCGTCGCGGACTCGTCGCGCTGGTCCGTGTTCGATCTGAGTGACGCCCTGTTGGCCGGTTCGACCGCCCGTGTCGGGCGCATCGTCGCCGGATTGTACGGCGAGGGCACGCCGGAGCCGGTGATCGTCTGGGCGCTGCAGCGTGAGCTGGCGCTGCTGGCGGATGGCGCCGAACGCGTCGCGGGCGGCATGCCGGCCGCGCGCGCGGCGGATGCCGTCGGTGTATGGAAACGCCGCCAGCGTCCGTTCGCCCAGGCGCTCGGGCGGATGGATGTCGCCGGCTGGCAGCGTCTGTGTGCGCGCGCCGCCCGCCTGGAGCGTCTCGCCAAGGGCGCGGCCCAGGGCAGTTTCCGGGACGAACTGTTAGAATTGGCGCTCACCGCCGCGGGGGCGCGGCGCAGCCCGCTGTCGCCCTCGCGTGTTGTTGCACCGTAACCGTAGAGCGAGTCGAGCATGAGCGTGCCCGCCGAGGTCGCCGTACCCGATATCCATGCGTACATGGCCTCCGTGACTGCCGCCGCACACGGGGCCGCGCGTGCCATGGCGCGCTCCGGGACCGCCGAGCGCAACGCCGCGCTGGAGGCGATCGCCGGGGCGCTCGACAGCCGGCGCGCGGAACTCGCGCAGGCCAACGAACGCGATCTCGAGGCCGGGCGCGCGAATGGCCTGGATGCGGCGACGCTGGATCGGCTCACGCTCACCGATAACCGCATCGACGCCATGATCGATGGCCTGCGTCAGGTCGCGGCACTGCCGGACCCGGTCGGCGCCATCGACCATCTGCAGCCGCGTCCCTCGGGCATTCGCGTCGGCCGGATGCGGGTGCCGCTCGGCGTGATCGGCATCATCTTCGAGTCGCGCCCCAATGTCACCGCGGATGCGGCCGCCCTGTGCCTGAAGGCGGGCAACGCCTGCATCCTGCGCGGTGGCTCGGAGGCGCACCACTCGAATCGCGCCATCGGCGAGTGTGTCGCCACCGGGCTCGCCGAGGCCGGCCTGCCTGGCGAGGCCGCGCAGGTCGTGGCGACTACCGATCGGGCCGCGGTCGGCGAACTGCTGGCGGCCGAGGGCGAGGTCGATCTCATCATCCCGCGTGGCGGCCGCTCGCTGATCGAGCGGGTGGCGCGCGATTCGCGCATCCCCGTGCTGAAACATCTCGATGGCATCTGCCACGTCTATATCGACGGCGCCGCCGATGCCGAGCGCGCCCGGGCGATCGCGGTCAATGCCAAGACCCACCGTCTTGGTGTCTGCAACGCGATGGAGACGCTGCTGATCGATCGGGCCGTGGCCGATGCGCTGCTGCCGGAGATCGCCACCGCCATCGCCGAGCACGGGATCGAACTGCGCGGCTGCCCGTCGAGTCGGGCGATCGTGCCGGGGATGGTGCCGGCGACGGAGGCGGACTGGGACACGGAATATCTGGGACCGGTGCTGGCCGTACGCGTGGTCGACGGCATCGACGCGGCGCTCGAACACATTGCGACCCACGGCTCGCACCACACCGACGCGATCGTCACCGAAGACTGGTCGCGGGCGCAGCGGTTCCTGCGCGAGGTG
>Ga0136597_1000465_pt1 | contig 17501 bp, 15 predicted proteins | sample AntRauTorcE11898_FD_101385 | JGI IMG/M metagenome (GOLD analysis project Ga0136597, IMG submission 101385) | Saline lake microbial communities from Rauer Islands, Antarctica - Metagenome Torckler E11 #898 | ecosystem: Environmental > Aquatic > Non-marine Saline and Alkaline > Saline | place... | reverse complement strand
GATACCTCTATTCTCACCGCACACCCGAACGATTACGAATTCGAAACCGTTTTCGAACGCCAGGTTCAGGGGCTGGGTAAATCCGAAGACCTGGTAATCGGCCTGACAACCTCCGGCCAGAGCGAGAACATCAACCTGGCACTGAAAGCGGCTAACAATATGGGCGCAACCACCGTTGCCCTCACCGGAAAAGACGGCGGCAAAGTGAAAGACATTGCCCGGCTTTCCATCATCATTGGCTCCGAGGAAACCGCCCGCATCCAGGAAGCCCATATGTTCATTGGCCACTGGCTGTGCGAAGCAATGGACGAAGTCGTACTGACCGGAGGCCTGGACTGATGTTTGACCCGGCCCGGCTGGACCAGCTGCAAAATGCTTCGGTACTGGTGGTAGGCGATGTCATGCTGGACCGCTATTTCATTGGCGATACCAACCGGATTTCTCCCGAGGCGCCAGTGCCGGTTGTTCGTATTGGTCACACCGAAGACCGGGCCGGGGGCGCCGCCAACGTCGCCAGAAACATTGCCCATCTCGATGGCAAAGCCACGTTACTGGGCATCATCGGCAAGGATTCCGACGGCCGTCTGCTCGAAGACCTTCTTGTTCAGGAGAAAGTCCACTCCGAGCTTTTGTCTCTCAACGATGCACGCACCATCTCCAAAACGCGCATTCTGTCCCGGCATCAACAAATGGTCCGCCTGGACATGGAAGACACCTTTACTGAAGACCAATCCTCGCAAGTAAGTCATCACTTTGCCGGGCTGGTTAACAAGTACGACACGGTGATCATCAGCGATTACGCGAAAGGCACTCTGGCGAGCGTGGGTGAGCTTATCAAAACAGCGCAGGCCGCAGGCAAACGCGTTCTGGTTGACCCTAAAACCAGGGATTTCTCCAGGTATCGTGGTGCCACCGTCATCACCCCCAACCTGACCGAATTCCGGGCCGCCGGTGGTGACGTCAGCTCAGAAGAGGCAATGCTCGCCTCTGCGCGAGCCATGCTCACCGAAGCCGGCATAGAAACCATGCTGCTCACCCGTAGCGAACAGGGCATGAGCCTGATCACCCAGACTGAGCATCACCATTTTCCGGCCGAAGTGCTGGAAGTCAGCGACGTAACCGGTGCCGGCGATACGGTGATTGCCACCCTGGGCACGCTGCTGAGCGCCGGCTTTGATCTGAACGATGCCGCCTGGCTGTCAAACCTGGCTGCCGGTATTGTTGTGGCCAAGCTCGGGGCGGCGACTGTGTCTCCCGAAGAGCTCGCCGCAAAGGCCAGCCATCAGCTTTCATCCAAAAACAGCGGTTACCATCCCGGCATCGAACAAAGCCTGCTGCACATTGATTACGCCCGCCAGCAGGGTGAGCGCATTGTATTCACCAACGGCTGTTTCGACATTCTGCATGCCGGCCATGTTCGCTACCTGGCTCAGGCACGGGCACTGGGTGACCGCCTGGTGGTAGGCCTGAATTCAGACGCATCGGTTCGTCGCCTGAAGGGCGAAGCACGGCCAGTTAACAGTCAGGAAGACCGCATGGAAGTACTTGCGGCCCTGGCCTGTGTAGACTGGGTGATTCCGTTTGGCGACAAGCCGGAGGAAAACGACACTCCGGAACTGCTGATCCAGCGCGTTCGCCCCCAAGTCCTGGCCAAAGGCGGTGATTACACTGTGGATACCATTGTTGGTGCCGACTTTGTTCAGGAGAATGGCGGCGAAGTGGCCGTCCTCCCCACTCTGGACGGTCGCTCAACCACCGGGCTGATTAAAAAAGTTCGAGGCTGATTTGTCTGCTCCCCGTTCAATCTGCCTGCTGCGTCTGTCTGCCATTGGCGACACCTGCAACGCCGCTGCCGTGGTACAGGCCATTCGCGCGTATTATCCGGAAACAGAAATCACCTGGGTAATCGGCAAAGCGGAAGCGTCACTCATGGCCGGCATGCCCGGGGTAAAGCTGATTGTTTTCGATAAAACTCAGGGATGGAAAGCCTACAAGAACCTGAGGAAACAGCTTAAAGGACAGCATTTCGATGCCCTGCTGCTTATGCAGGTGGCATTGCGAGCAAACCTGGCCAGCCTATGCATTTCAGCCAAACGCCGCATTGGCTACGACAAAGCCAAAAGCAAAGAGTTTCACAGCCTGTTTATCAACGAGCGGATTGAGCCAACCAGCAACCCCCATGTTCTGGATAACTTCCGTCAATTCCAGAAAGCGCTAAACATCCCCCTGCAGGCACCCGAATGGTGCGTACCTGTAAGCGAAGAAGACCAGAATTGGGCAAACGCCCGGCTGGACCCATCAAAACACAAACACCTGGTCATAACCCCCGCCGCATCCAATAAAGAACGAAACTGGTTACCGGAGCGCTACGCGGAAGTGGCGGATTATGGGGCTTCTCTGGGCTTTGCGGTTTACCTTTGTGGCGGCCCGGGGGACACGGAAAAAAACCTGGCCCGGGACATTCAGCAACGCACTCGGAGCGTCATCCATAATCTGGTGGGCGACTCTTCTCTCAAACAACTTTTCGCCTTCCTCAAAGCGGCGGATGTGGTGCTCGCCCCCGATACCGGGCCTGCGCATATGGCCGTCGCGGCTGGCACACCGGTTATTGGCCTCTATGCCCATAGCAATCCACAACGCACAGGCCCCTACCTCTGGCAGGGATATGTAGTAAATGCGTATACTCATGCCCTGCAGGAAATTCGGGGTGAAACGCTGGAGCACGCCAAATGGGGGCAGCGGCTCAAGGGCGAACATCTGATGGAACAAATAACCACTGAACAGGTATGCCGAATGCTGGACCGTTGTATTCAGGAACAGAAGTTATGACCAACAAAGCCGTTTTTCTGGACCGGGATGGCGTGATCAATGTTGACCACGGCTATGTATACCGCAAAGAAGATTTCGAATTTGTCGACGGTATTTTCGAAGCCTGCCGGTATTTCCAGAATAACGGTTACCTGCTGATTGTGGTGACCAACCAGTCGGGCATTGCCCGGGGCATGTACACCGAAGACGATTTTCAGGAACTGACGGAGTGGATGGTCCAGCGCTTCAGGGAAGAAGGCGTCGAAATTGCCGGGGTCTATCACTGCCCTCATCATCCGGATTTCGGATCAGAAGAAACGAAGAATTGTGATTGCCGGAAGCCGAAGCCGGGGATGATCCGCCAAGCCATCGACGACTTCGACCTGGATCCAGGCCGATGCATACTGATCGGCGACAAAACCTCGGATGCATTGGCCGGACTGGCCGCAGGTGTAGGGCATTCATACCTTGTCTCTGATAAAGCCGCTCCAGAGCCCGGAGCCTTGGCCAAAACGACTCGATGCACCGACCTGCAAGGCGTTATCGACCTGCTCGTCTCAAACAACAATTAATTTTTCAACCTTACCGAGCCACTCTGCAGTTCATGAGAATCGCTATGCCCACATTCCTGGTCAAAGGTACGCCGACCCCTGCTCCTCTATGGCTGGCCGGTTTTATTGCAACTCTGGTCTTTGCTTTCTCCAACATTTATTTCAAGAAGGTCTCCGGCATTGCGGAGCCTTTGCTTGCGTTACTGGGGTTCTGGTGCGTGTTCCGGTACGGCTCGGGCCTGGCACGCAGCGTAGCGTTCAACTTTCTCTGGGCGGCTCTGGCCATTCAACTTCTGAGCTGGGCAGGTAGCCAGTTTTCCCACCCGGAACTTGCCGAACCTTACCCAAAACTGGATCGGCTTGCCCGTCTGTTTCTGTTTCTCCTGCTGGCCTGGTGGCTGGGCGGCCAGACAAGAAATGTATTCATCTTCTGGACCGTGGCAGCCGCGGGATTGCTGATATCTCCGTGGGTTCTGGGCTTCGGTCATACAGAAATGCTTCAGGGTTTCAAAGGTTCACGCATCGATCTCGACATCCGTAACGCGCAGCACCCTGCGCTCCTTTATGGCTCGCTACTGATTGGCCTGGTGGTTTTTCTTCCCCGGATACTGAAAACTTTCAAACCATGGTCTGTCTTACCCTGGGCTCTGGTCTTTGCGCTCACAGTCGCTGTCGTCGTGTTCACGCAAACCCGGGCTGTCTGGTCAGGCCTGGTTATCGTAATTATCGCAGCACCGGTGGCGCTGATATTGCTCAACTACAGGAAAGTCAGCCGGAAATCCCCGATAACACTTGTATTGCTTATCGTAGCGGCATTGGCGGCGCTCACAGTAACAATCTCTCAGGTCGCCCCTCAGCGAATTTTCGCCGAGCAGTCTTCCGTCAGGCTGGTGCTCGACGGCGATTTCGAAAACCTCCCCTATTCCAGTATTGGCACACGAATTCACTCCTGGCGCGCGGGCCTGGAACTGGCGGCTCAGCATCCATTTATTGGCTGGGGAGGAAACGCCCGGGAATACGCTCTGGCACAGGTTGGGTGGGTTCCTGACGAGAAGGCGGAACGTTTTCAGCACCTGCACAACAGTTACCTGGAGCTGCTGGTACAGTACGGTTTGATCGGGCTGGCCTGGTACCTGCTCCTGCTGGGTTGGCTGGCAAAATCAACCCTGTCAGCGTGGAAAAAAGGCAACATACCGGGCGACGTTGCGCTCTTCTTCGCTCTGTTTCTGGTGTTCTGGAGCTGGGCCAACCTGTTCGAGTCCTATCTGGGCTTCTGGACAGGAGAGTTACTGATAAACCTGGTGTGTGCCGGTATGGTTACCCTGATCTGGAAAGACCGTTTTCGAAAACTGGAAGCTGGACAATGAGAACGCTCGTCGTTGTAAGGACATTGAAAATCGGAGGGATGGAACGTGTTGCTGTCTCACTGGCCGAGGCCTTCGCTGGCGAAGGGCATGAAAGCCACCTGCTGTATTTCAAATCACGGCCTGACGAAATAAGGCCGGCTCACCCGGGCGTGAAGGTGCACCAGTTCGACATTACTTCAGCGATGCGCAAAAGTGTCGGGGGCCTGCTTACAGAAACCCTCGCACGGCTTTCAAACGCACTGTTTTCAAAAACCTATTTTCTGATCGCTGGCCGGAAGGGTGGAAAACTGTTCTCTGACAAGCTGCAGGAGCTGGAGAAGCAATACGGCCGCTTTGATCGGATTGTCTTCCGGGGTATCGGTACCTTCGAAATCGTATGGTCGTTCAACGATCAAAGGGCACTCCATGTACTCGAAAATAACGTCTCGGAATCCGGCGGTCCCGGCTGGCTTTACACACGAAAAATCAAAGCATTACTGGATGGGAAAAACCTGGTAACCGTATCCACCGGCGTAGCCCAAAAGGTTCCATTACTCGCTGATCAGTATGGTTTCACCTACAAAAGCCTGAGCACCATTACGAACCCGATACCCATCGGCCAGATCCGGCAGAAAATGCTGGAAAAAGATGAGCGTATCCCGGACACGCCCTTCCTGCTCAATGTTGCCCGCCTGGTGCCCCAGAAAAATCACCGGCTGCTGCTTGAAGCGTACGCCAAGGCCGGAACAGAGTTGCCCCTCTACATTCTCGGAACCGGGCGGCTCAGAGATGAGCTTCAGCAATACGCTGAGGATCTCGGTATCGGCCCGAACGTCCATTTCGTTGGACAGACAGAGAACCCATACCCCTGGATGAAAGCCGCCACATTGTTCGTTCTGAGCTCCAGGGTGGAAGGCCTGGGCATTGTTCTTGTTGAGGCCCTGGCCTGCGGAACCCCCGTTGTCTCCGTCGATTGCCCTGGCGGCGTGAGAGATATCATGAAGGGACCACTTGAGGACTATTTATGTCCCATGTCGCCCGAGGATCTGGCAAACACCATTAACGCCACCCTCGAAGCCGGCGGGTATGACATAGATGAACGCTGGCTTACCGAATTTGAACCTCAATGCGTAGCACAACAGTTTCTGTACAATAGCGACTGCGATGCCCCCAGAAGCCAAGGGATAGACCAGTGATAACAGCAAACATCATCACGCTGAACGAAGAACGAAATATAAAAGCCTGTATAGAGTCGGTGGCAGAGGTCTGCGACGAAATTATCGTTGTTGATTCCGGCAGCACCGACAAAACCATGGAGATTGCTGCATCGCTTGGCGCAAAGATTGTAGAACAGCCTTACCTGGGCGATGGCCCCCAGAAGAACGTCGCCCTTCCCCATGCCACGAACACCTGGGTGCTGAGCATCGATGCCGATGAGCGCCTGACCCCGGAGATGGTTGTTACGATAAAATCTCTGGACCTTGAGCAGACCTCATACGATGCTTTCTCGTTTCGCCGCCGGAACATGATCGGTTCTCGCTGGATCCGCCATTGCGGATGGTATCCGGACTATTGCATACGACTGTTTCGAAAAGATCGGGCACAATTTTCCGACTCGAAACAGCACTCGAAAGTGACAACGTCGAATGTAAAAGCCACTGACTCCGACATTATTCACTATTCGTATCAGAATCTTGGACAGCTCTTCGCGAAACCTGGCCGGAATTTTTCATCCCGTGCGGCGAAGATCATGTACCAGAAGGGTAAGCGTGCTCACGCGTGGTCTCCAGCTGTTCATGGCCTGAACGCCTTTATAAGAAAATACCTGTTTCAGAGAGGGTTTCTGGGCGGTGTTGATGGCATGACCGTGTCACTGGCTTCTGCCGTTAACAGCTACCTGAAGTACGCCAAGCTTCTCGAGTATCAAAGAGACAGGAAAGTACTGGAGTCAGAAGACTTTGACCGGATCTGGTGATATCGCCCTGGCTGGCGCGGTAACCGACAGTCAGGCGCTACTTACCGAGAAATTTTGAAGCGTTTCGTCTGACCCGTCTGAGCCGCTGGGACAAGCCTTGCAGGGCCCACCCGGAGCATATAACAATATCGGAAAAACCCAGGCTCCTCGCCCGGTACTTATATCTACCAAAGCTCCCGGAAAACTGACTCAGCTCCATCGCACGGCGAATCTTGCTGAAGAAAAGTGGTTTATCGAGGGTAAAGTCAATCAGATAGACATTCTCGCCTGAGACAACAAAGTTTTCAGGCTTGGGGTCCTTTCGCGTATATCCCAGGCTATAAAGCTTGAGAAGCTCTCTGGCGATCAGGTTCCGATCTGTTTTTGAGCCGCCACGACCATAGATGAATTCATAAAGATAAAAACCATCAACAACAACGCCATTAGCGCGCCACTCAACAGCCATCAATGGAGTGGGGCCCTTCACGCCAAGCTCGATAAGGTTCAACTGGCGATTAAACTGTCTGATGGATTCGCCGTGCCGGAAGTAGGTCAGAAAACGCTCCCAACGCCGCTTACTCCGGGATCGGGGAATCTTGACGACCGCATCGGATTCGCCAACTTCCGCCAATACGCCCACAAATGCTTTGCTGGTGTCTTTAAAGACCCGGCTATAGTTCGCCTCGCCAGCAGCAATACTCTTGCATATAGCCGTTGCCTGGTCGACCGGCAGAGTCGTGACCATATACCCGTTATCCGGAAGCCTGACTTGCGCGTAGTCCATCACCGGCATTTCCACAGAAGACCAAAGGACGAACTGGCTGTGACCAGATAAAATTCAGGACTCAAAATAACCTCTCTGGAGCTGCTGCCATCCATTGGAGAGCAGGCCAGGGTCGCCCGCATTTTCTTTTTCGAGGGATCGATACAGCCTGTCAATGTTACGCCTCATCCAGTACCCGGAATATCTTCTTAATACGCCCGGCACCAAATAGCACTTATCAAAATCAATGACATAGAAACCAGACTGCCCAACCAGAATATTGTAGGCATTCAAATCAGCGTGATACACACCACACCGGTGAAATCTTCTGATCAAGGCACCCAGGTCATACCACTGGTCTTTTCGCAGATCCCGAATAAGTCCAGCCAGCGGCTGCACATCCGGGATGTACTCAAGCACTATTGTGCAGCGGTAAACCATCCCCTTTTTGGTAAAACCTGTCGCTATAGGCCGGGGCACCGGGAGCCCCTGGTCTCGCATGCGAGCGAGCAACGTAAATTCCTTTACCCCCCGGACCTGCTGTTCACCCAGGTATAAAAACGATTTCTTTATGAGCCTTCCCGGCAGCCCCCCTCTGAGGTACTTCCTGACGACGAAACGGTAATCATCACGGCTGACAATTCTGGCACCACCCCGCCCCCCGGCAGAGACTGCCCGGCCGTGGTCGAAAAGATCTCCAATCGATTCTGTCTGGCAAATGAAGGGCGCAAAGTCCGGGTCGAGATAGACGACTTCGTCGCCGATCACCTTGCGTATCGGAACATTATAACCGTCACTTCGAAAACCGGAGCTCATTAACGAATCTTACCAACCGTTGGATCCAAAATAGATTTCTCGACTTTCCGGCATTGACGCTCCCAAGAGCGCTGAGATCTGTAACGGGCCAGATAGCGAATACGCGTAAAAATCGTATTTTTGACACCCGGTTCTTTCATACCGAACCCGTCGATGATCATTGGCTTCAGGGTATCCATGTTGCCACTCGGTATCACGTTATCGACATTCCAATCAGAAACAACCAGACCATGACCAACAACGTACGCTTTAAGCTCATGCATAGCTGCCGTAGCCGCTTCCGGGGTGATAACTCCGACCTCCAGAAGTTGCCGCAAAGACATAGACGGAAAACCCTCCAGGCCTGCCACTTTTTCCATTACCAAACCGGGACCATAACCTGTATTCACCCAACCCAGGGATTCAGGAAATATTTCCGGAGCCTTTCCGTCGCGGCGAGCCAGATAGTCAAGATAGGATACTTCTGCGAAACTCTGTTTCTGGCCGACTTGCCAGTGATAATCAGGCCTGGAAACCTTCACGCGAAGGTCAGGCTTCCCGGGGAACGCAAAACAGAGCCTTTTGCTCCCCCGACCCAGAAGCAGGTGCTCCTCAAGCCTGATCGTGTCCGGATCAAACCAGGAGCCAATTTTCTTGCTTATCAGCATTTCAGAAAACATCAGGCAGGGCGCTCAGCAAGGACCGGTCAGTTCGGTGCATCTGTCGAACTTTCTGGCTGCGTTACTTTATCCAGTATCGCCTCCATAGCCCGCTGCTGCGCATCCATTGAGTATCGATGGGCGAATTCAGCAGATGACCGGGACAGGCTGCCACGCGCAGCCTCATCATTGATCAGTTCACCCGCAATCTGTGCCCAACGCTCTGGATCCGAGTTGTCCAGAACGTAGGGCAGCTCGTCTTTCTGCATTAATTCAGCAGCGCCTACGGTATCGCTGACAAGGCTCGGAACGCCACACGCAAGTGCTTCCAGAACAACCCGCCCGAACTCTTCAAGTTTGGCAGGATATATATGCAAATCCAGCGCATGAAAGATAACAGGTACATCCTTGATTGGATCGTAGAACTCAATCAAGTCTGCGATGCCTTCCGCCTCAGCCATGTCACGATACTCTTTTGCTGCAGCGTCCCCAAAAACACAAAACTTCATTTTTCTTGAAGAGTTCTTACTTAAAATGGCTGCAAAACGCACAAAGAACGCGACATTTCTCTTGAACAGGTTTCCTGAGGTAACCAACCCCAGGACAGCCGTATCGGAGTCAGCGCCAATAAATTCCCTGCCGCGGGCACGAAGCGAGTCATGATCCTTCTGATTGAAAGTTTCAAGATTGACGCCTTGATAAAACACCTCAATCAGGTTCTCCGGAACACTGTAACGTTCCATGAGATCTCGTTTCATGATTTCAGAATTAACGATTAACGCCCTGTAGTTCTGACGTTTTATGATCTCGTCATGAATCGTTACAACATCAGAGGGTGTCGTTCCTGAAATCTCACTGTAAAGCCTGACGCAGTTGTGGATAACGAGAATGCCATCGCTAAACGTGTCTCCGTGGCTGACAAAGAGGTCTACATCATTGCGTCTATGCCAACGTTCTACCTGGAATATAAAAAAACGTCGCCTGAACAACCCCTTGAAAGGCCAGCGGAACACCTTCACAAACCGGGCTCCGGCCTCCTGCATCAAGTCCGGACTCGCCGACTCAGCAATTATCGTGACCTGGTAGCCCAGTTTCTTCAGGTAATTCGATTGCTCTATAACGTTTCGAACGGAACCGTTCGGCCTTTTCATCTGCCGAATCGCGATGGCTGCGGTTTTCAACGTAAAACACCTCACGGATGACGGTTAGCATCCAACCATATTGCTGGAGCAAGAGTGCCTGCCCCGGCTTTAAGGGCGCGAGGCAACGATAACGCAGAGATGGCCGAACGAAACAGTGTCAGCCGTTAACCAACGTCAACCACTCAGAATGCTTCGCCAATTTGCCCTTCACCGCATCAAAATACATGCTCTGCAGTTTCTCGGTGATCGGTCCGCGCTTGCCTTCACCAATGGCGCGGCCATCCAGTTCGCGGATGGGCAGCACTTCGGCGGCGGTGCCGGTGAAGAAGGCCTCTTCAGCCACGTAGACTTCATCACGAGTAATGCGGCGTTCTTTGACTTCCAGGCCGATATCGCGGGCAAAGTCCAGAATGGTAGCTCGGGTGATGCCTTCCAGGCAGGACGTCAGCTCCGGGGTATGCAACACGCCATCGCGGACGATGAAGATGTTCTCACCGGAGCCTTCGGCCACGTAGCCTTCGTTATCGAGCAGCAGGGCTTCTTCCGCGCCGCCGGAGATGGCTTCGTTCAGGGCCAGCATGGAGTTGATGTAGTTGCCGTTGGCCTTCGCCTTACACATGGTGATGTTCACATGGTGGCGAGTGTAGGATGACGTACGCACTTTGATACCAAGCTCTTTGGCTTCCGGCGACATGTAAGACGGCCAGTGCCAGGCGGCAACCATTGCGTGTACGTTCAGGTTATCGGCGCGCAGGCCCATGCCTTCTGAACCCAGGAAGGCCATGGGGCGAAGGTAAGCCTCTTCCAGATTGTTTTCACGAACCGCGGCACACTGGGCTTCGTTCAGCTCTTCTTTGGTGAACGGCAGTTTCATGTTCAGAATGTGAGCCGAGCGGAACAGGCGGTCGGTGTGCTCTTTCAGGCGAAAAATGGCCGGGCCGTTCTCGGTATTGTAAGCGCGTACACCTTCAAAACAGCCAAGGCCGTAATGCAGGGTGTGGGTAAGAACGTGAACTTTGGCGTCCCGCCAGGGAACCATTTCACCGTCCAGCCAGATAACGCCATCGCGGTCAGCCATCGACATTCTATTTTGCTCCTGAATAAGCGGTTTTCGGGGATCGGGCATTCTAGCAGGAAATGCCCGGAGAATTAATTCAGCTTGCCATTGGCCAGGTGAAAAAGATTGCTTCTGTTACTTCTCAATCAAGCATCACTTTCTGCCACATCTTTTGGATGTAGGCGCGCTCGTCCGGGAAGGCGTCGCCTTCTACCTGGCTGTTGAGATTCTGCAAGGCCCTACGGTGGATGGTAGAGCGCAGCGTAATGAAGGTTTCACGTAGCTTTTCGGTATCTTCCACCTCCAATACGCCGACGCGGCCCAGCTCTTCCATCTGGCGGATGTTATCGGAATAGCCGGTCAGCCCCGGATGCTCAGCGCTCCAGGCCAGCATCAGGTATTGCACCAGAAACTCGATATCGATGATGCCGCCGTGGTCGTGTTTTATGTGAAACACCTCGGCCCGTTTGGTTTCCGGCGTACCGAGCGTCTCTCGCATTTTCTCGCGCATTTTCACGACTTCTTCGCGCAGGGCAGTTTTGTCCCGGGGCTGGCACAGGATGTCATGACGAACCTTCTCGAAGCCCTCCAGGGTGTCTTTGCACCCGGCGACACCTCGGGCCCGCGCCAATGCCTGATGCTCCCACGTCCAGGCATCGTTGTTCTGATATTTCTCGAACGCTTGCAACGTGCTGACCAGCAAACCGGAACTGCCGGAGGGGCGCAGGCGCATATCCACTTCATACAACTGCCCGGACGGTGTCTGGGTATTGAGAATGTGCACAATCCGCTGACCCAGGCGGGTATAGAACACGGCGTTGTCGATGGGCTTGTCGCCGTCGGTAGCCTGTTGAGGGTCAGCCTTGTGCACAAACACCAGATCCAGATCCGAGGTATAGCCCAGTTCGATACCGCCCAGCTTGCCGTAACCGATAATGGCGAAATCGGTATCACAGGCCGAACCATCGCCCCTGCGCGGATAGCCGTGTCGGCTAACGAGATTGGAGAAGGCGACGTCCACCACGTGGTCCAGCACCACTTCGGCAATCCAGGTGAGATAATCGCTCACTTTCATGAGTGGCAGCGTGCCTTTCAACTCAGAAGCCGCCACTCTCAGGATGTGGGCTTTCTTGAAATGCCGCAGGGATTCCATCTGGTCTTCCAGATCTTCATAGGGAATGCGCAGCATTTGCTGGCGCAGGTCGTCCTGTAATTCTTCCTTGGCGGGTGGGCTGTACAGGTTCTCCGCGTTCAGCAGCTCGTCCAGCAGCAACGGCGTTTCCGCCAGCAGGCTGGCGATCCAGGGGCTTTCATTGCACAGGCGGACCAGTTGGCTCAGGGCACCCGGGTTTTCCAGCAGCAGCACCATATAGGCGGTCCGGCGCAGTATAGCCTCCACCAACTGCAGTACCCGCTCCAGAGTTTGCGAGCTGTTTTCCACTTCCGTGAGTGCGCTCAGCAACATGGGCATGAACTGGTTCAGGCGTTTACGCCCCTGGGTCTGCAAGGTCTGTACCGTGCGGTTCTCACGCAGGTCGGTCAGGCGCTTGTAGCTGCCCTTAGGGTCTTCGAACCCTCGCTCGGCCAGGTACTCCAACGCCGCCGGCTCTTCCATTTCATCAAGCCAGAGCTCAAACCAGCCATCCTCGACCATGGATTCCTGCTCCTCGTCATCGTCTTCGGTGGCGATGATGTTGGCAAAGTGCCTGGACACTTTCTGCCGGTGATCCTCCAGCGCATGCTGGCAGGCATTCCAGTCATCAAAGTCCATAATCCGGGCTACTCGGGCCTGAGCTAACGCATTGTCCGGCAGCACCTGGGTTTGCTTGTCTTCCATGCCCTGCAGGGCATGCTCGAGATTGCGGAGGAAGATGTAAGCCTCGCGCAGCTCCTTCACAACTGGAGAGGGCAGCAGTTCCAGCTCTTCGAGTTCTTTCAGAATAGTCAGCAATTCCCGCTGCTGCAGCTCCCTGTCACGTCCGCCACGAATCAGTTGAAATGCCTGCACCACAAATTCGATTTCACGAATGCCACCGCTACCGAGTTTGATGTTGTTCTCCAAACCCTTGCGCCTGACTTCACGGCTGATCATTGCCTTCATCGCCCGCAACGACTCAAAGGCGCTGAAATCGATGTACTTGCGGTACACAAACGGCCGCAGGGTTTCCATCAGAACCTGCCCGGCCCGCTGGTCACCGGCTACCACCCTGGCCTTCACCATGGCGTAGCGTTCCCAGTCCCGTCCCTGGTCCTGGTAGTAGGCTTCAAGCGCCGCAAAACTCAGCGCCAGGGCGCCGCTCTGGCCATACGGGCGCAAGCGCATGTCTGTACGGAACACAAAACCATCGGCGGTGATCTGGTCCAGAGCCTGAATCAATCGCTGGCCAAGACGAACAAAAAACTGCTGGTTGTCCAGTGCGCGGCGACCACCACGGGTCTCACCCTTGGAAGGAAAACCAAAAATAAGGTCGATATCGGAAGACACGTTCAGTTCCCGACCGCCCAACTTACCCATACCAAGCACGACCATCTTCTGGGGCGCGTCTTCGCCGGTAACCGGGTCTGCGCCCCAGGGGGTGCCGAACTCTTCGCAGGCCTGGTCGTAAAGCCAGCTGAGGGCGCCATCAATACAGGTGTCGGCCAACATGCTGGCTGCGGCCATGGTTTCGTGCAGGTCCGCCCAGCGCATCAGGTCGCGCCAGATGATGCGGAACTGCGCCTCCCGGCGGAATTGTCGCAAGGCTGCGTGCAAGGCCGGTTCGCCGTCAACATCGCCCAGAAACTGAGCCCACCGCTCTGCCAGCCACTGCTCCGTGGTCGGTTCCGTTAATGGCCGGGCCTCCACAGCTGCCTGAATCTGCCCGGAGTGACGTTCCAGCGCCTCGCGCAGGAACAGGCTACGCGCCATGGCTTCAGCAATGTCGGTTTCCGACATACCGCTACTCAGCAACCAGTCAGGCGCCTGCCCGGAAAATACCGCGGACCAGCAACCCGATACATCCTCGGCCAGTACCGCCGGCATTTCGCTCCAAGGCTCAGACATAATGCACTCCCCTGTCTCTCTGTTATATTTCCAGTACTGTATAACGAACTTACTCACGACTGAACAGGCGAATCGCCGAATGCTGCCACTCCGCCGCTCCCTCAATCCGGAGCACAGTGAAACCCATCTTCCGATGGGCCGAATCATCCTTACACGGGTTAAACGCCTGCTACTCGTACTTGCAGGCATGGTGATGCTGCAAACACTGGTGATCTGGGCAGCCGAAGACCTCAACCTGTTCGAAGCCATCTGGCTGACCATGACAACTGCCACCACCGTTGGTTACGGCGATTTCGCGCCACAAACCACGCTGGGTCGTATAAGCACCATACTGATCATGTTTTTTGGCGTGATCACGATGGTAACCATCATCATCAGTGATTTGATTGAATACCGCTTTTACCGACGCGAACAAATTCTCCAAGGACGCTGGATCTACAAAATGAAAGACCACATTGTCATCATCAACACCCCTCGCAGTGGTGGTGAGCAGTATTTTATGCGCTTTGCCTCTCAGATTCGCTCGGTGCCGGAATACCATACCGTGCCGATCATGCTGCTCACCCGACAATTTCCCAGCGGCCTGCCGATGGAGCTCCGGGAAGCGGGCATCGTGCATTTTCACGGCTCGGGCAATGACCCGGAAGCCCTGAAAGCGGTGCATGCCGGCAGCGCGAAACACATTGTGGTGCTGGCCGGGGATGAGACAGATCCATCCTCAGACAGCCTCACGTTCGACATTGCCCACCGATTGGCCGAATCTAACCTCGGCCACCACACAACCGTAGAATGCGTAAGTGACCACAACCGGGGTCGCTTCAAAGCGCTGGGTGTGCGCACCATCATCCGGCCCGTGCGCACCTATCCGGAAATCATGGTACGGGCGGTGGTGGCGCCCGGCTCCGAAAAGGTTCTGGAAGATATGTTCAATTACGAACGCGACCACCCGCACCGCTACGACCTGGAACTGGATGACCTGATCTGGGCCGATATTGTCAGCGCCCTGGTGCGCCACGGCATAGGTACCGCACTGGCCTACATAGACCACGACAATGAAGTGATTTGTCACCCCGACACCAACAAGGAAGTGGAGGGAAAAGGGCTTATTGTGCTGGTGCGCTCCAATGAAACGCCGGATGTGTCAGTAGTGGAAGAAGCGCTTGAACGTTACCGGGCGTTTCTGGCTCAGTGGCGCGCAATGCAGGATGAAAGTGCAGCCGTGAGAAAACAGCATGAAGAAGAGGCAAAGCCCCCGGCCTGAAGGACGGGATTTCCATGGATGGCTGGCAGCCAGTGTCCCGTCTGGCTAATTCGCTGACCTACTGAGCCGCCAGCGCCAACTGCAACCGGCCAAAGCCGGGCACCTGTTCAATCATTCGTGCGACTGAAGCGCCATTGTTCAGCGGCCCGCTAACCTCGCGCCAGAGCGACATCACATCCGCTTGCCGGGCGCAGGCCTCCACGTTGACCAGAACCGACTCCGGCAATCGCACAGGCTTGCCGGTGAGCCAGCCAACACTGAGCAGGTGAAGAAATTCGGTGACCGAAAGCGGATCCTGCGGCGCCGTTAAATCTGGCTGATAAATATCCGCCAGGTAATACCCCTGCTCGGCCTTGCTAACCAGATTCAGAAATACCGGAACGTCTGCCGCCAACGCTGCGGCTTGCATCATCAGACATGCTGGTGCGCCGGCCTTCAACTCAAACTCCACCTCGTGCAATGGCATGGAGCGGCCTCCGCTGAGAATCTTGCCGGAGTCCACCGCGACTTCTATTTCGTTATCGCCCTCGCTCAGCATAACAATCTGGCGTTCGAAGTTGGTCTCAAAGGCCAGCTCCAGATCGCTCAGATCCACCTGATTATGAAGCGGTGTCTGCTCCAGTAACGACAAATCCAGTTCCGGCCCGCTCAGATCCCATTCCCATTCCTGGCGCTGGTGAGCACCATTCACAAATTCTCCCCGGGTTTTCAGCGTCTGGATATAACGGTCACCTGCCTGGCGCACCCGCAAAGCGGCTTTTGCCTGATTCAGCAAGGCGTTCGGGGTGTCGTAATAACGGTTAACCAGGGTTTTCCGGGCGCCCTTTTGCGCGTCTGGCAACGCCAGCAGCCAGTCCAGTGCCTGACGTTGAGCCGATTCCGAGAGAGTGAGTTTGATTTCAAGCTCTATCGCCATGGGAGATCTCCGGAGCAGAAAGTGGTGAACTAGAAACGACAAAAGCCGGTGACCTGAGTCACCGGCTTTTGTTATTACGATACTACGTGATTAGCCGATTGGCTGATCAGAAGTAGTATACAGCGCCAACGGCTGCGACAGTGCGCTCGTCAGACTGAGCAACAACATTGTCGTTGTCATCTGTCTTCTGCCACACGTTGTCGTCACCGCCACCAAAGTAGCCTTCAGCGTAGATGTACATGTTGTCAGACAGGTTGTGCAGAGCCTGCAGGGACACTACGTCTTTCTTGTCGCCGTTGTCACGATCTTCCAGTTGGTAAGCCAGAGCGAACTGGTTCGCACCCAGAGTGTAAACACTCATCACGCCGAAAACGTCCTGCTCATCTTTACGAGTCTCGAAAGAGCCAGTCAAACGCAGGTTATCGAGGTTGTAACTAGCGCGCAGGCCATAAGTGTTTTCGTTGCTGCCCTCACCATCGTTGGAGTCCACAGCGAAAGCCAGCTCCAGCGCGTCAACTTCATACATGGCTGCTAGCTGATAAGGGTAGGATTTCTGGTCGTTATCGCCATCACCGTTAACTTGAACAGCTGCGCCCAGAGTCAAGCCAGAGAAGGACGGAGACTGGTACTGAACCAGGTCGCCTTCGCCTGTTTCGTAATCACCACCAATGCCGGAACCAACTTCCCAGAAGTTGTAAATTTCATCAATAGCAGACTCATACGTTGAATCGTCAGAACCGATCCAAACCTTACCGAAGTTATCGCTATCTACACCAATGTATGCTTCATCAAACGAATCAAGGCCGTTATTGCCTTCTTTGTCGTCGGCATCATACTCGAGTTCGGCTTTGAAAAAACCTGTCAAACCCGGAGCAATTTCATGATCATGCTTGACGCCCAGAGTAGAGCCATTGTCCGCATGCTCGATTTCAGACGGACCGTTGTCGAAGTTGGTGTGCTTAACAACGTACTGAATATTACCGTAAACAGTCGGCATTGAATCCATCTTGGCCGCCATTTCGGAGGCTGACAGAGTTTCCTGGGCAAAAGCAGCGCCAGAGAAGGTTGCGGCTGCGATAGCAGAGTAACCGTTCATTCCACGACGTAGTTGACTTACTTCACGTCCCGAAGTGGCCTGAGTAATCCCGGCGAGACCTTGTACTGCTTCTTGCCATCATCGCCCAGCACGATCACACTTTTACGGTT
>Ga0136597_1000452_pt1 | contig 17782 bp, 21 predicted proteins | sample AntRauTorcE11898_FD_101385 | JGI IMG/M metagenome (GOLD analysis project Ga0136597, IMG submission 101385) | Saline lake microbial communities from Rauer Islands, Antarctica - Metagenome Torckler E11 #898 | ecosystem: Environmental > Aquatic > Non-marine Saline and Alkaline > Saline | place... | reverse complement strand
GCTCAACGTGAAGAAGCTCGTTGCAGCCTGAAGCAGCACATAACCAGGCCATGCACCGGATGCTGGACTTCCCCCGGCGGCACTGATAAAAACGGTTGCCACGCAGGTTCAAAGCCGTATCACTGTCACTAACCAGTAAGCTGTCGCACTGAGGCCAGCCGGTGAATCCAGATTTCGAATACCTCGCAGAACTGCTCGAAGACTTCTTCCGCCAGCGAAGGGTCGGAAGAGCTTTGTCTATCATCGAAGATCAGGACATTACCGGTTGGGAAGTCTGGTTCCAGATCGAGTTCGCCAACTTTCTGAGCCAGCATGATTCCTTGCCGGAATGGTGGCGGGAGTGGCCGGTGGAGCTCGACCGTCGTAAAGAGAAGGCGAGCACATTCTGCCGGCCGGACTTCATTGTTCGTAAAAAGGGGTGGCGTAAGGAGTCTTACGCGGCTCTTGAGGTCAAGCAGCATCCGGATGCGGGCGCGTGTTTTTCGAACATGATGCGGGATATCACCAAAATCTCGAAGGTGCGGGTGTCTGCGCTCGACATCCGGAGCTTCTGGGTGTTGGGTATACACAGAAGAAGGCCGAAGGCAGAGCTCCGGGATCTGATCCTGTCCCGCTTTGAGTCGGCGGGCATGGATCCTCCCGGCGCTGATGTGATCATCAGGTTTATTCCGGGCAGCAACTATGCCTATTCAATGTTCTAGTTACTCCAATCATGGGTGTTAGCCTAGAAATGTCTCTTCGGCTGTCGTCACTTACAGGGAAGGTCAGGAAGATATTGTTGATGATCTTGTTTCCCTCCGCTTCACGGCTGCGAATCGCGTTTGTTTTCGCCTCCATACTGCTTCTTGGCGCCTGCTCCCGGAACGATTCTTTACCGGACGAGCCAAGCGCCGTTTATCTATCGGAGTGGACAGCCGGCATTATCGACCGGCCGCGGTCGGAGCAGCCCGCCGCAAAGCTTGTTGACGTTCGTACCGGCATCCACGAAGGCTTTGACCGGGTGGTTTTTGAGTTTGATGAGCGGGTTCTGGGCTATCACATTGAGTACATCGACAAACCCGTTCGCAAGTGCGGTTCCGGGAAGGTTGCGCCTTTGGCCGGTGATGGCTGGCTTGAGGTGCGGATGTACCCGGCAAAGGCGCACACCGAACAGGGGCAGCCGACGGTTTCCAATCGTGAGCGCGTGCCAAAGTTGCCGGTGCTCTCCGAGTTGGAGCTGACGTGCGATTTCGAGGCTGTGGTGACATGGGTCTTCGGCGTCGAGTCGCCGAATCGCTATCAGGTCCGCGAATTGAGTAATCCGCCACGCCTGGTCGTCGATTTGAAGCACGCAAAGTAAATCAGTCCTTAACCACTTCCAGCACCCCCGCAGGCTTGTTTTCTTCCACCGCACTGTCCTTCCACACCATGGGCGCACGCCCGTTGGCCAGTAATTGCCGGTAATACTCGATGGGCCAGAGGTGTGTCTGCGTTTGCTGGCCCGTGTGTTTTCTTGCGGCTGTAACGTCGTAGGTGTGGGTCTGGGGAATGAGTTCGTTGCTGCCGGGCACGCCATCTCCGGTATCAATATAGGCTTCGCTGTAGTCGGCACACTCACCGAAATGGTGCAGCCCGTAGTTCCACCAGATGCCGTAAACCGAGACAGGGTCCAGGTAGGTGGTTTGCACCGTGGCCGTCTTGTTAACCCGCTTGAACGCCTGGCAGGCGCCGTAGATAACAAAGGCGCCACAGCTGTGGGCGACTAGGTGAAGGCTCTGGATCTTCGGGTTAGTGGCCAGTTCTCGCCCTATGCGTTCGCCAATACGTTTGCCGTTGGTGGCGCAGGTCAGAGAATTCTGGGCGTAGGGGCTCCAGTCGACGTTGAAAGCCCTGCTGCCGGGCACGGCCTGCTCATAAGCTGCTCTGAGTGAATTCATCGGTGCCGTCGGATGGTCCCTGAGGCCATGAGCCAGTAATGCCACGTGTGAGTCCGATGTTTCAAAATCCGGGGCGTCAATCTGCTCGAAGGCTCTGGGCCAGAACATGTAAGCCAGGATGAAAGCGGAGACGATCAGAAAGCTGCCCACGGGCAGGATGATCAGCAGCCAGATTCCGATTTTCAGCCAGTGCTTTTTGAAGGTGGAGATGATGACGTTCATTGGCTACGGTCTGGCTCGCCGCTCAGTTCAAGTATGGTTTTACGCGCGCGGTCACGCAGCTGGACGGCGGATTTCCAGTCGTCGCCCTGGGGTTCGAGGGGGTCACCAATGGCGATGCTCACCGGCCCGGGCCGCGGATTCCAGCGGTCTGCGGGAAGTTTCCTGAGTTTTTCGAGTTCCCCGGTGAGCCTGGTTCCGGTGAGCAGGGCCAGAAGTCTGCCACTCCAATGCACAACCTTCCAGCGCAGCGGAAGGCCGGGAAGAATGTTGACCAGAATCCAGGCCGGTACCGCAATCAGCCCCAGTGCTGTCCAGGCCGAGATCGCTGTCGAGCTTGCTGTCCATGGTGACTTCAGGGTGCCGTTCCCGGTTTTCCGGCATCGCCTCGGCCATGGTTTCCTGGACGGCGTTTGCCATGTCCTGTTCCATGCCTTGTTGATTTCCCGGTTGCGCCATGGTCCCTCCGGACATACGATTCACTCATTATCATGATGGACAACGAAGTATAGTTGCGCAACACCGCACCAGCCCTGCCGTTTGAATGGATTGTCTTTATGCAGAGTATGCAAAAAGAACAGGAGGTACCGGGCACCACTTCAAGGGCTCGCCCCAGGGCATTGTGGTCCTGGGCATTGTATGACTGGGCCAACAGCGCCTTTTTCACCATCATTCTCACCTTTGTGTTTGCCCGTTATTTCAGCCAGGGCGTGGTGGGCGATGATGTAGCTGGCACTGAATACTGGGGCAACATTGTTGGCATTACCGGCATTATGATCGCGCTGGGGGCGCCGATTCTGGGCGCCGTGGCCGACCGGTCCGGCCGTCGCAAACCCTGGTTGATCGGTTTTACGCTTTTGTGTGTGGTTGCCTGTGCCATGCTCTGGTTTGTCCGCCCCGGTATGGATGATTTCTGGTGGGCCGTGATCTGGGTCAGCCTGGGGATTCTGGGCGCCGAGTTTGCTTTTATTTTCTACAACACCATGCTGCCGGAGCTGGCTTCGCCGGAAAAGCTTGGTCGCTGGTCTGGCTGGGGCTGGGGGCTGGGCTATGTTGGCGGTGTGGTCTGTCTGGTTGTTGCTCTTTTCGGGTTTGTGGACGCGGAGCCCGGTTCCCTGGGCCTGAACCACGATGAAGCAGAGAACGTGCGGGCCACCTTTGTTCTGGTGGCCATCTGGTATCTGGTTTTTGCGCTGCCTCTGTTCTTCTTCACGCCAGACCAGCCCGCTTCCGGGTTATCTGCCCGCCAGGCGTTGAAGGCCGGCCTGGGCCAGCTCCGGCAGTCTCTGGCCCAGGCCCGTGAATACGGCCATATACTGCGTTTTCTGGTGGCGCGAATGCTGTACACGGACGGCCTGGCCACTGTGTTCACGTTTGGCGGTGTGTACGCCGCCGGCACGTTTGGCATGAGCCAGACTGAAGTGCTGCAGTTCGGTATCGCGTTAAACGTGACGGCCGGCGTTGGCGCCCTCGGTTTTGCCTGGGTGGACGATGCCATCGGCGGCCGCAAGACCATCTTCCTGTCTCTGATTGGGCTGTCGGTCACCGCCACGGCCATACTGCTGGCCGAGAGCGTGCTATGGTTCTGGATCTTCGGCATGGCACTGGGTATCTTTGTCGGCCCGCTTCAGGCGGCAAGCCGCTCACATCTTGCCCGGGCGGCGCCCGAGCACCTTCGCAATCAGATGTTCGGGCTGTTCACTTTCTCGGGAAAGGCTACAGCGTTTGCCGGGCCATTGCTGGTGGGCGCCGTTACTGCAGCCACCGGGAGCCAGCGCTGGGGCATGAGTACCATTCTGGTATTTTTCGCTGTGGGCTTTTTGCTGATGCTTACCGTACCGGATGCCGGCAATGGAAAAACACACAAGGTAGAAACTTCATGAAAAAATCCATCGCCCTGGCATCGCTGATTTTGCTGCTGTTCATTGGCATCGTGTTCCAGTATTACATCACCGCGCTGCCAGACCTGGAGCAGCCGATTACCCTCCGCGAGGCAAGCACCACCACCGAGGCTGGCTCAGTGGTGGTCACCTTTGTGGATAACGCGGGCGATCCCTTTACCTTCGGCTTCCGCGCCAGCAAGGACTTTGAATCAGAGGTGTACCCGGTTTTCTACATGCGCAATCCGGAGTTGGTGCCTTATATGTACTGGACGAACATCGGCGGGCCGGATGAGCGGGCGTTGTTGCGTGTGGTGGAAGGCTGGCTACAGCGCAGTGTGGCGCCCGAGCTGATGGAGCGGCTGGAGCAGGGCGAGACGGAAGATTTATCGCCTGCGGAACAGGAAATGGCAGCGGTGTATGAGGTCTACGCACTGCTGCGAGAGCGTCATCAGGGCTGACCCTGGTGTTCGAATTCTCCTTCGGTCTGGGGCAGGGCAAGTCGTGGCCGGTGATGCTGGAGCCCTATACTTTCGAGGGTGGCAACATCTGGCCCGTGGTGCTTGCAGTCACGGCGCTGGCGCCTTACCTTGCCGCCAGGCTTCGGGGCTCGTTGTGAGTAGGGGAGAGGGCTTTTGAAGTTTGTTCTTAGTAAGAGCTAGATGAGACATTCCGGGCAGCAATGCTGCCTATTAAATGCTTCAGGCGATACTCTTGATATTTATACGGCATCGCCGTATATTTTGAGAATGCTATTCATCGAGACTTCAACGTTCACCAAGCTACTGCCGAATTACCTCACGGATGAGGAATACCGTGGGCTTCAAACGTATCTTCTGCAGAAGCCGGATGTGGGCGACCTTATAAAGGGCTCAGGCGGTGTTCGTAAGGTTCGATGGGCACCAGCGGGTTCCGGGAAGAGCGGTGGTATCAGAGCCATTTACTACTGGAAGAAGTCTGACCACGAGATATGGATGCTCACGCTGTACAGTAAATCAGAGCGCGCCAGCATTCCTGGCCATATGCTCAAGCAGATAGCGGAGGCAATCAAAAATGGGTAACAGGAACCTTGGGGCAGAGATACTTGACGGTATCAATGAAATCAAACAGTTCAAGAAAGGCAAACTGGCTCTACGAACCCATGAGCTTTCAGAACCCTCACCGCCCAAAGTGATCAGGCTGAAATTGCACATGTCGCAGTCAGCATTTGCCGGCTTAATGGGAGTGAGTGTGCGAACCCTTCAGGACTGGGAGCAGGGCCGGCGTGAGCCACAGGGGCCTGCTGTTGCGCTTCTGCGTATTGCTGAGCAGCATCCCGAAATTTTTAATCAGCTTCACTGACCCACGAGAGGTTCAACCAGACCAAGCACCTGATGCCAAACCCCTCTGCTTTGCTGTGGTTTTTCACCGGTGATATGAAGCCGCCACGCCTTTGAAAGTGTTCGATATTGGCTGCGGTACGGGTGCCGAAGTGCGAGGCTGGTTGTAAGAAAGGAGCGTGTGGTTCATGGAAATCCTGCTGTATGAAAAGGTAAAGGCCGAATTCAAACCCTGGACGGAAACCTACCTAGCCGTCGCCCAAGCGCTGATCCGGCTGATTGAAACGGACGAGATCGAGGTGATGCACTTCGGTTCCACCTCCGCCAGGGTTGGTGGCAAGGGCATCATTGATCTGTCGGTACTGTATCCCGAAGGTCACCTGCAGGCGGCGGTCGATCACCTGAAAGCGCTAGGCTTCCAGGATCAGGCATCCGCCAAACCCTTCCCTTCAGAACGACCGCGCAAAGACGGCGCAGTATTGTTCGAAGGCCGAAAGTGCTTGATTCATGCCCACGTGATTCAAAAACACTCCGAAGAACACCAACGCCAACGCGCCTATCGGGATTACCTGCTGGCCAATCCGCAGGTTCGTGCGGATTATGAACGCCAGAAGAAAGCGATTCTGGCTGAAGGCGTGGATGATCAGGATGTGTACGTAAATCGCAAGGCCCCGTTTGTGAAGGCTATACTTCAGGAGCTTGAGAACTGACTATGCCATAACAGCAAACTATCGGGTAAAGCCCGATCAGCCATAAAAGGAAGTATCATGAAGCGCCGGATCCGCATTGCATTACCCCTGCTCGCAGGCCTTTCCATCGCGCTTGGTCTGGCTGCTCAAGCCCACGCGCAAACGGCTTCCTACATGAGCGCCGAAGCATCAGACCCCAAGCAGCTAGGCTGGATGACGGGCTTTCCACCGCCACCCGACAAATTAATCATGCAGCCCGAATCGGATTTCTTCAGCTTCCCCAAAATGCGCTGGACTGTCTGCCACATCCGGGAATTGATGCCCACCAGGCAGGTGAGCCGGGGCATTGGCGCACCGGTGCCGCTGGAATATTCAATCGATGATGGTATTGATGCAGTGACCTTCACGCCCATGGGCGCTGGGGAGCCGATGAGCTGGAAAGAGTCGCTCTCGGCAAACTACACCGATGGCATGCTCATCCTGCATGAAGGCCAGGTGGTTTATGAACACTACTCCGGCTGTCTGGATGAGACTGGTAAGCATGCTGCCATGTCGATGACAAAATCCATGACCGGCCTGCTGGCGGAGATTCTGGTGGTTGAGGGGCAACTGGACGACACTGCGCAGGTTTCGGCCATTGTTCCGGAGCTGGCGGACAGTGCGTTTGGTAGCGCGACTGTTCGCCAGGTAATGGACATGACTACCGCGCTGGATTACAGCGAGGATTACTCGGATCCTCAAGCGGACATCTGGCTGTATTCGAAGGCAGCAAGCCCATTGCCCAAGCCCGAGGGCTACGAGGGCCCCAACGGTTACTTTGAGTACCTGCAAACCGTGAAGCAGAAGGGCGTTCATGGCGAAGCCTTCGGTTACCGGACCATCAACACCGATGCGCTGGGCTGGATTATCTCTCGAGTGACAGAGAAAAGCGTTGCGCAACTGCTTTCGGAGCGGCTGTGGAGCCGGATGGGCGCCGAGCAGGACAGCTACATGACGGTGGACGCCAAGGGCACACCGTTTGCCGGCGGCGGACTGAGTGCTGGTTTACGGGATCTGGGGCGTATTGGGCTGCTGATGCTGAACGACGGCAAACTGAACGGCGAGCAGCTGTTTCCTGAAAAGGTTACTGAAAATATTCAGGCTGGTGGCGACAAGAAGGTATTTGCCAAGGCAGGTTATAACACTCTGGAGGGTGGAAGTTACCGGAGTATGTGGTGGCTGCTGCATAACGATCATGGCGCTTACTCGGCCCGGGGCATACACGGGCAAGCCATTTATGTGGATCCGACCGCCGATATGGTGATTGTCAGGTTGGCATCGTTTCCCGTGGCAAAAAATGCCCGGATTGACCCGACCTCGCTACCCGCCTATCAGGCGGTAGCGGATTACTTGATGAGTCAATGACCATCTGGTGCTATCTGATGACTGGTCATGAGCAACCAGCCGCCGTTGCTGTTACGGCAGAATCACCAGGTGATTGGGCAGTTCGTTGCGCTCGTGAGTCGCCGGTACGTGCTCTTTCAGAAGCTTGCCGCAGGCTTCAATGCAGTCCAGAAAGCCCTGACGGGTCTGGCCCTGGTGCACCTTGGTGGTGAAGTCCGCCACTATGTCTTCCCACACCTTGTTGTCCAGAACGTCTGCAATGCCCTGGTCTACCAGGATTTCCACATAGCGTTCTGCTTCCGAGACGAAGATCAGCATGCCGGTGCCGCCTTCGGTGTGGTGCAGGCTCTGCTCCAGGAACTGGCGCCGCGCCAGGTTGGAGGCGCGCCAGTAACGCACCTGCCGGGGAATCAGCCGGGTGTTGATGCTGGGCATTTTGAACAGCAGGCTGAGCACGATGAAAACGCCCCACTGAACCAGCAACAGAACGTCGGCTCCGAACCAGCTACCGAAGTAGTTGGCAATACCCGGTACCAGTAGCGCCAGAATGCCGGCCCAGAGCAGGGGGATATAGCTGTAGTTGTCGGACTGGGCCGTAAGTACGGTGACCAGTTCGGCGTCGGTGTGCCGCTCTACCTCGTTAATGGCAGCGGTTACGGCTTCCTGATCGGTTTTGCTTAGTAATGTCATGATTCTGTGATTCTCATATGCAGATAAGAGGATTCAGCGCGCACGGGTACCAAAGCGGAATTACCAGCCACCGGAAGCACCGCCACCGCCGAAGCCGCCTCCGCCGCCGCCAAAACCACCGCCGCCGAAGCCGCCACCGCCGCCACGACCGCCCATGGCGGCACCGAGGAGCGCTGCGCCGACCAGGGCAGCGCCACCGCGCCCGCCACGGCCACCGCGACTACCGATAAAGAACACCACGCCGAGCATGCCGAGGAATATCAGCCCCACCAGACCGGCATTGGGCTTTTCCTGGGCAGCACGGGGTGACTGCTGACCCTGGGGAACCGCGAGCGGTTCGCCCCCGAGAACCTGAATCATGGCGGCGGCACCGTTGAAGATGCCGGCTTCAAAATTCCCCTGGCGGAAAGCCGGGCTGATGGCCTGGTTGATGATCACCGAGGATTGGGCATCGGTAAGCCGGCCTTCAAGGCCATAACCCACTTCGATGCGGATGGCGCGCTCTTCCTCGGCCACAATCAGCAGGGCGCCGTTGTCTTCGCCTTCCTGACCAATACCCCAGTGCCGGCCCAGTTGATAGCCGAAGTCTTCAATGGGATAACCCTGCAGATCGGGCAGGGTAACTACCACAACCTGTTCGGTGCTGGCCTGTTCGTGGGCTTCAAGCATCTGGCTCAGGCGTGTTTCCACTTGTGGAGAGAGCATATCTGCCCGGTCTACCACCCGGCCGGTCAGCTCCGGAAATTCCGGCGTTGACTGGGCCCAGACGGTCGCCGGGAGCAACAGCAGTAGCGTCAGCAGCAGGCTTTTTCGGGGCAGTACAACCATCAGAAGTTCACCGCTGGTGCGTCTTCGGCATTTTCCGTGGTGGCTTCAAAGTTGGCGCGGGGCTCCAGATCGCTATACAGGAGACTGTGCCAGATCTTGCCGGGGAAGGTGCGCAGCTCGGTGTTGTAGCGCTCCACCGCCTGAATAAAATCCCGGCGTGCGACGGCAATCCGGTTTTCAGTGCCTTCAAGCTGTGACTGCAGAGCCAGGAAGTTCTGGTTTGATTTCAGGTCCGGGTAACGTTCAGACACCGCCATCAGGCGGCTCAGGGCACTGCTCAGCTCACCCTGGGCCTGCTGGAATTGTTGCAGCTTCTGGGGATTGTTAAGAATGCTCTCGTCCACCTGGATGGAGGTGGCTTTGGAGCGGGCTTCAATCACCGCGGTCAGGGTTTCCTGCTCCTGGGCCGCGAAACCCTTGACGGTTTCCACCAGGTTGGGAATCAGGTCGGCGCGGCGCTGGTACTGGTTTTCCACCTGAGACCAGGCAGAGGTCACTTTCTCGTCGTAGGTGGGGATGTTGTTGATCCCGCAGCCGCTGAGTAACAAAACCAGTGCCATTAGCGATGTCAGCTGCCAGACAGTCCGCTGTCGAAACGGTTTTTGAAGGATTCCCATAGTGCTTGGCCCCGGAGGTGGTTGCATGAAAAAGGGGAGATGCCCCACCCGCAGGCGAGGCATTAAACGTACGTGTAGTATGGGGTCAGAGCTGCTGTTTTCAAGGTGGCAAGGTACGGGGAATTAACACCTTACGTGGTGGGCATAGGCGTTTGTCTTTACGGAAACAGAAAGTTCGAAATAAGTTCTTTACCGCCCTCGGTGGCAAACGACTCCGGGTGGAACTGGATGCCGTGAATCGGGTACTCCCGGTGCTTCACACCCATGATCTCGAAATTGCCACCCTGGTGAATGCGCTGGTGGTCGGTGAAGCTTTTGGTTGGCAGGTCACCCACCACCGCCGTGACCTTCAGGCATTCCGGCAGGCTTTCAGCCTCGGCCATCAGTGAGTGGTAGCGCATGATTTCCAGCTGGTCCGGCGTATTGGCGAACACGCCTTCGCCGGTGTGGCTGATGGGGCTGATTTTGCCGTGCATGGGCAGTGTGGCATTCACCACCTTGCCGCCAAACACGTGCACGATGCCTTGCATGCCCAGGCACACGCCCAACAGAGGAATGCTCGGGCCCAGTTCGCGAATCACCTCGGCACACACGCCAAAATAGGCTGGGTCTTCGGGTGAGCCGGGCCCCGGCGAGATAATGATGCTGTCCGGTGCGGCGGCACGTACGTCTTCCAGGGTAACCTCATCGTTTCGCTTGACCACGATCTCAAAGTGTTCCAGCCGGCCCCGGTGGCGCTCGGTGCTCAGCAGCTCGCCGATGTACTGGTAGAGGTTGTAGGTGAAGGAGTCGTAGTTATCGATGATATAAACCTTCATGCCTCGCCCTCCGTGCTGAACTGGTCCAGGACCTTTTTGGTGCCCGCGAATTTGCGCCGGATTTCCTCATATTCGTCCTCCGGGTTGGAGTCGTACACGTTGCCGCCGCAGGTTTGCACGTAAGCCTCTTCGCCATTGGCGAACACGGTGCGGATGGGAATGGCGAAGGTGCAGTCCCCGTTGAACGAGAAGTGGCCCACGGCGCCGCCGTAGGGGCCGCGGCCGTCGCATTCCAGGTCGTCAATGATTTTCATGGCTTCGATCTTGGGCGCGCCGGTCAGCGTCCCGGCCGGGAAGTTGCTGGCCAGGGCCGAGAACATGTCATGGTCCTCGGACATGATGCCGACGATTTCACTGGAAATGTGCTGCACGTGGCTGAACCGCTTGATGTCCATCAGGCTGCGCACTTTCACGGTGCCGAAGCGTGCTACCCGGCCGATGTCGTTGCGGTGCAGGTCCACGATCATGTTGTGCTCGGCGATCTCTTTCGGGTCATTCAGCAGGGTGCGGGCGTACTGGGTGTCTTCCACGTTGTTGGCGCCGCGTTTGGTGGTGCCGGCGAGCGGGAAGGTTTCCATTTCGCCCTGGCGCAGGCGGAACAACAGCTCGGGGCTGGCGCCAATCAGTTTCTGGTCGCCGAATTTCACATAGTACATCTGCGGTGAAGGGTTAACCTCACGCAGCTGCTGGTAAAGGTTCAGGCTGTCGCCTTCCAGGCGGAAGCGCTTCTTGAATCCCACTTCACACTGAAACACTTTGCCGTCGATGATGTCCTGCTTTACCTTCATCACCGCGTCGGCGTGCTCTTCCCGGCTCATGGTTTCGCCGTTGCTGGTCACCTTCAGCGGGCCGTTTTCCACTTCCGGTTCGGAGAGAATGTCTTCAATCACCGACATGCGGCTGTGATCGTAGTGGAAATAGATCACTTCGCCGGTCATCTTGTCGAGAATCAGGCCGTCTTTGAACACGCCGAACCGGAACACATCGAACATGTCGCTGTGCTGCAGTTTCAGGCTGGGCTCGAAGTAGTTCATGCAGTCGTAGCCGATGTAGCCGGTCAGCCCGCCCGCGTACTTACGGGATATAATGTCCTGGGGCACGATCTCGCGCAGCAGGTAATAGGGGTTGTCGCTGGCGTAGCTGTTGACCTCGCCACTGCGCTCCTGGATGTGCAGCTCGCCCTCGGTGGCCCAGAGAATCTGCTCCGGGTCGAAGCCGATGATGGAATGGCGGGCCATGTGGCTTTCCTCGCCTAGCGACTCCAGCATGAAGCAGTTGTCGAAGCGTTTCTCGATCTTCTTGAACAGGCCGAAGAAGTCGATGTCGGCCGCCAGGGTCACGTAATGTGGCTTGCGCGGCAGGGTGATGCGGGCCGGTTTTTCACTCATTGCGGGCTCTGCTTCTGTTGTTTGTTTCTCAGGGCGCGGGCACCCCGGGTGACGGTGGCAATGCCCACGCCCAGTTCCCGGGCGATTTCCCGTTGGGGCACACCGGCCTCCAGCCTGCGCAGGATCTGGAGGCGGTTGCAGATTTCGGTCAGCTCGGCCGGGGTCAGCAGGTCGCGCAGGGCAGTTTCCAGAGCGCCTTCGGCCTGCATGTTTACCAGGTGATCAAGCAGTTCGTTCAGATGGTGTGTATTCATGTACTAGTACAGTATCATAATGCGGGTGCAGGTCAATCACCTTATGGCATCGGTTATCCCTGCGGAAAATCCCGATTGACGATTGGCCGAATGTACTATCTCTCTTCTACTAATATCCGGTTGACCGGCCAATTGAGGGGCGTTTATGCTTCTAGTACTTATACCTGTTGAATATGCCATAAGGGATGCACCACTTTGGCACGATCACTAGTTTTGCGAACGACCCTTTCCGGTTTGTTTATTCGCTTCGGCTAGCGCTCGTGGCCAGTTCCGGCTCTCCTGGCCCGGTGCTGAAGTCTCCCTATGCCTTGGTCATAATGTCAGAAATTCACAAATATAAATCAGAAGGGTGAATCACATGGGTTTGATTAAAAGCATCAAAGAGAAAGCCAAGTCGCAGTTGAGAACGATTGTCCTGCCCGAGACTGAAGACGAGCGGGTGCTGAAGGCTGCCGAAAAAGTGCTGGAAGAGCAGACTGCCAGGGTGGTCCTGATTGGTAACGAAGATACCATCAAGGCAGACGCTTCTTCCTGCAATGCCAATCTTGATGGTGCGATCATTATTGATCCCAATACCTTTGCTGATCTTGATAAGTACGTTGACGAGCTGGTTGAGCTGCGTAAAAAGAAAGGCCTGACCCACGACGAAGCCAAAGAGATTCTGACCACCGAGCCGCGCTTCTTCGGTTGTATGATGGTTCGCCTGGGTGACGCGGATGGCCTGGTTGCAGGTTCCAGTGCCCCTACGGCGGATGTTCTGAAGGCGGCCATTCAGGTGGTGAAAACGGCTCCGGGTATCAACACCGTGTCTTCCACCTTTGTAATGGAAACCGTGGACGGTAAATTCGGTGAAAATGGCCTGATTTTGTTTGCTGACTGCGCGGTTATTCCGGAGCCAAATGCAGAGCAGTTGGCGGATATCGCCTGCGCTACTGCCGCTACCGCCAAAAATGTTGTCGGCATTGACCCGAAAGTGGCCATGCTGTCGTTCTCTACCAAAGGCAGTGCCAAACACCCGCTGGTCGACAAGGTTCAATACGCGGTGGATCTGCTGGCCGACCGGAACGTGGATTTCCCGTTTGATGGCGAGTTGCAGGCCGATGCTGCGATCGTTGAGGCAATCGGTGCGAAAAAGGCCCCCGGCTCCGATGTCGCTGGCCACGCCAACGTACTCGTATTCCCTGATCTGCAGTCCGGCAACATCGGTTACAAGCTGGTGCAGCGTTTCTCAGGTGCATCCGCCCATGGCCCGATTATCCAGGGTCTGGCGAAACCGGTGAACGATCTGTCCCGGGGCTGTTCGGTAGACGACATTGCCAATCTGGTTGCCATTACCGCAACGCAGGTCAAGTAACTACTTTAATCGACTATTATAAAAACTCAGAGGAAGCAGAGTATGTTGGTTTTTATTCTCAATGCTGGAAGTTCGTCACTGAAGTATCAGTTGATGAACCCGGTTACCGCAGAAAACCTGGCTTCAGGCCTGTGTGAAAGAATCGGACTTGATGGCAAATTGAAGCACGAGTTCGGTGACGGCAGAGAGCTGAAGCTTGACGTTGATATGCCAACCCATAAGGAAGCCATTGAAGCGGTTCTCAGAACCCTGACCGACGGCGAAGGCAAGGTTATTGAATCAACGGATGAAATTCAGGCCATCGGCCACCGCGCCGTTCACGGTGGTGAGAAGTTCTCTGCTTCTGTTCTGGTGACAGATGAAGTCATCAACGAAATGAAAGACCTGATCCCGCTGGCGCCGCTGCACAACCCGGCCAATATCATGGGTATGGAAATCTGCAAGGAGCTGATGCCGGGCAAGCCGAACGTGGCCGTGTTCGACACTGCTTTCCACCAGACCATGCCGGACTACGCGTACATGTACGCGCTGCCGTATGACCAGTACGCCAAGCACAAGATCCGTAAGTACGGCTTCCACGGCACCTCGCACTTCTTCGTGTCCAACGAAGCGCGCAAGATGCTGGACAAGAAGCACAACACCCGGATCGTTGTCTGCCACCTGGGTAATGGTTCTTCTGTTTCCGCGGTTCAGAACGGTGAGTGTATCGACACCTCCATGGGTCTGACGCCAGTTCAGGGCCTGATGATGGGCACTCGCGCAGGCGATATCGGCGCCGGCGCACTGCAGTACATGATGCGCCAGGAAAACCTGACCATCGACGACGCGCTGAACGTGCTGAACAAGAAATCTGGCATTCTGGGTATTTCCGGCAAGTCTTCTGACCTGCGTGAAGTGCTTGATGGCATGACCAGTGGCGATGACCGCTGCCGCCTGGCGGTGGATATGGTGGCCTACAACATCAAGAAGTATGTTGGCTCCTACGTTGCAGCACTGGATGGCATTGATGCGCTGTGTTTCACCGGTGGTATCGGCGAGAACGCCGCTCTGATCCGTGAAAAAGTCTGTGCCGGCCTGGATGCCATGGGTCTGGTGATTGACCCGGTGAAGAACAACAAGCGGTCCAAAGAATCGCGGGACATTGCAACCAATGGTTCCTCTTCACGGATCTTTGTTATTCCGACCAACGAAGAATTCGTGATCGCCAGCGATACTTACAAGATCGTTTCCGAAGCGAAGTAAGAGCCAAACGGCTTCAGGGTGGGTTACGACGCACCCTGAAGCCTGCCCGCCTTCACCTTTCAGGTGTGCTCCATACCCGGTTCTCTGTTACGTTTGAAGTAACGAGCCCGGAAAAGGAGCGTTATTATGTTTGTCGCCGATAAAAACAATGGACACCTGATTGAGGTGTTGAACGCATCCGCTTTGTTTGACCCCAACCTGGATCGGATTGAGGGCCGTCTTCATTACGGTGAAGAAAGTCAGGATCCGGAACTCTTCGCCAAAAAAGATCTTGCCTTCCCGTCCGGTGAATCCCTGCCGGTGTGCTGGACCGATCCGGAATTCCGTCGTAAGCAATAGCAGCCTGGCTTCTCTGGCCAGGACAAGCCCCCTCTGTCCCTTCATCGCATAGACCATTGCGGTGAATTACCGCCTGCCTGAATTTGAAAAGCACCGCCGGCTTCTGTACTCTTTTATTAATTGAACGTTCAATTAATAAAGAAATGTGCTCGACCTGATGTGTCTGTCGGGCCTAAAAATAACGGATTATCAGAGAGTTGCCATGCCCAAGGTCGGAATGAAAGATGCTCGCCGTCAGCAGTTGATCGACGCCACCATGGAGTCCATTGCTGAGCTCGGGATGCAGAAAACCACCATCATCAGCATCAGCAAACGGGCGGGGATGTCCTCGGGCATCATTAGCCATTATTTCGGAGGCAAGCAGGGCCTGATTGAAGCGGCGCTGCGTTATTTGCTGGATCAACTGGGCAAAGAACTGCATGAGGGCATGGCGAAGACAGATGGTTCGCCGCAAGAGCGCCTGAATTGCATTATCGAATCCAACTTCTCGGGTTTTCAGCGTTCGGAGCTGGCGGCTAAAACCTGGTTGAGCTTCTGGGCTCGCTCCGTGCATGAGCCGGGACTGAAACGGCTCCAGCAGATCAACAATGCCCGGCTATACAGCAACCTGCGGTATTCATTTGCTCAGGTGCTTGAGCCCCGGGCGGCAACGGAGGCGGCCCGGCAAACGGCCGCGATGATTGACGGTTTTTGGTTGCGAAGTGCGCTAAGTCTCGATCCCCAGGAGGGCTTCGAGGCCGGCGAGAAGCTGTGCAAGCGTTTTGTCCAGGAAGCCCTGGCGTAACCACCAGACACAGCAACAGACAGCGAATTCATTTATTTGAGGTTTCACGGTTTATGTCCAATTCGGTTCCCCGTTTCCAGAACTTTGTTCACGGTCGGTTTCTGGCCAATGCCAGCGGCGAGACATTCCCGGTGGTCAACCCGGCCACCGGCCAGGTGATCTATGAGGTGGAAGTGGCAGACGAAGCGGTTCAGCAGGCGGCCATTGAAAGCGCCCGTGCCGGTTTTGCGCAATGGTCGGCCATGCCTCTGGTTGAGCGCAGCCGGATTCTGCTCAAGGCAGTGGCGCTGTTGCGGGAGCGCAATGACGAGCTGGCGGCGGTTGAAGTGCACGACACCGGCAAACCCTGGCAGGAAGCGGAAGCCGTAGACGTGACCACCGGCGCCGATGCGATCGAATTTTTTGCCGGCCTGGCGCCGTCCATCGAGGGTAACCAGCAGGATCTGGGCGGTGATTTCTATTACACCCGCCGGGAGCCATTGGGTATTTGCGCCGGCATTGGCGCCTGGAATTACCCGATCCAGATCGCCTGCTGGAAATCCGCACCGGCCCTGGCCTGCGGCAACGCCATGATCTTCAAGCCTTCAGAAGAAACCCCCATGGGGGCGATCAAGCTGGCGGAAATTTTTGTGGAAGCCGGTGTGCCGGCCGGCGTGTTCAACGTGGTGCAGGGTGCGGCGGAAGTCGGCCAGTGGCTGACCCACAGCCCGGATATCGACAAGGTGTCGTTTACTGGCGAGGTCGGTACCGGCAAAAAGGTGATGGAAGCGGCGGCCTCTACCCTGAAAGACGTGACCATGGAGCTGGGCGGCAAATCACCGCTGATCATCTTTGACGACGCCGACCTGGAGAACGCCATCTCCGCTGCCATGGTGGGCAATTTCTACACCCAGGGTGAAATCTGCACCAACGGCACCCGCGTGTTTGTCCACGAAGACATTTACCCGCGCTTCATGGAGCGCCTGCTTGAGCGCACCCGTAAGAACATCCAAGCCGGCGACCCGATGAACCCCAACACCAATTTCGGGGCGTTGATTTCCAAAAAACACCAGGCCCTGGTGCTGGACTATATCGCCAAGGGGCTGAGCGAAGGCGCCACCCTGAGCCACGGCGGCCGTGCGTTTGAACCGACGGATTCCAAAGGCGGCTATTTCGTGGAGCCCACCATCTTCACCGATTGCACCGACGACATGACCATCGTGCGTGAGGAGATCTTCGGGCCGGTGATGTCCGTGCTCACCTTCTCTGACGAAGACGAAGTGATCGCCCGGGCCAACAACACCGACACCGGCCTGGCCGCCGGCGTGTTCACCAACGACATTCGCCGGGCGCATCGCGTGATTCACCAGATCCAGGCCGGTATCTGCTGGCTGAACAGCTACGGCGAATCGCCCGCCGAAATGCCGGTGGGTGGCTACAAACTCTCCGGTATTGGCCGGGAAAATGGACGCGAAACCATTGCGCATTACACCCAGCTCAAATCGGTGTATGTGGGTATGAAAGACCTTGACGCACCTTTTTAAGCCCGCAGGCCACACAGGAGTAAGTGTATGAAAGAAGCACAATACGACTACATCATTGTGGGTGCGGGCTCGGCCGGATGTGTGCTGGCCAACCGGCTCACCGAAGACGCCAATAACCGGGTGCTGCTGCTGGAAACCGGTGGCAGCGACAAGAGCATCTTCATCCAGATGCCCACCGCCCTGTCCATTCCCATGAATACCAAAAAGTACGCCTGGCAGTTCCATACCGAGCCGGAGCCGTACCTGGATAACCGCGAAATGCACTGTCCCCGGGGCAAGGTATTGGGTGGCTCGTCGTCCATCAACGGCATGGTGTATGTACGCGGCCACGCCCGGGATTTCGACGAATGGGAATCCGAAGGTGCGGAGGGCTGGAATTACCAGAACGTACTGCCGTACTTCAAAAAGTCGGAGACCTGGGCCTTTGGTGGCGACGACTATCGGGGCAACGAAGGCCCGCTGGGCGTGAACAACGGCAACAATATGCAGAACCCGCTGTACTCGGCCTTTGTGCAGGCCGGTGTCGATGCCGGCTATAT
>Ga0136597_1000438_pt1 | contig 18241 bp, 17 predicted proteins | sample AntRauTorcE11898_FD_101385 | JGI IMG/M metagenome (GOLD analysis project Ga0136597, IMG submission 101385) | Saline lake microbial communities from Rauer Islands, Antarctica - Metagenome Torckler E11 #898 | ecosystem: Environmental > Aquatic > Non-marine Saline and Alkaline > Saline | place... | reverse complement strand
GCATGATAAAGGCCCAGCTTGACTGATGCCTGCGTGGAGCCTTGCACGTGGTTGGCTTCACAGAACACACGTGTTTGCTCTGCGGTGAGTGCTTGCACCGTACACTTTCTTGCGAACAGCTTTTTACAGTCCGCAAGGCGTGACGCGATCAGGTCTCGCAACTGGTCACCACGCGTCTCCCACAAAAAGTCATAAATGTGAATGAGGTCAATGCCGGCCGCGAGACACGCAAGCTTCTTCTCCTGATGATAGGTTTTTCCCTTAGCAGCCTCATGGTGCCAATAGCTGCCGTTAAACTCAATGGCAAGGTTATGCTCAGGAAGGAAGATGTCCAGCTCCTTGGGCGCGATCACGTCCCGCACATTCCTCAACAGTGTTGAGTCTGTGAGCGTGGACACAAACGCGGCGACTTCATCCTCTGCTTTGGACGACCCTATGCAGTTGCAGCTTGGGCAGCCATGGCCGTTGAGGTGGTCATTCGGGCGTTGCAAAAAGTCACCATGTTGAGGGCATGTGATACTGACCTTAGTCTTTCCGTGATTGTATTGGACGTTGCTATAGGAGTACGCGTGTGCGTGAACATCGTTGGCCTGTTCTATAAAAATGTGTTGGTGTTTTCTCTTGTGGTCGCCTGATGTAAAGAGTGCGTCCCTACAAACAGGACATCCCTGCCCATTCAGGTGCGCGTATACCTTCATACTAAATGTACCGTGCAGTGCGCACTCAATGTCAACGGACTCTTGTGCGCTCTTGTAAACTGTGTTCGGGTAGGCGTACAGCCCATCGTGTTTTGCTGTGGCACGGGAGATGAAGTCGGTAGCAGCCGCGACGCCGCGTGCCTTGAAATGGTTTGCGCGTGACTCGGCGGCACAGGTTGGACACCCACGTCCTGACTTGTGCTTGGAAGGGGTCTGGGTGAAGTCACCGTGCTGTGGGCATGTTATGGTAACCTTTGTGTGTGTGCCAGCGTACACAACCTTGTTGTAGGTGTACTTGTGGTTGTGTACAAGAGGTGCTGAGGTTAAAAAATTGTCTCGTGCTGTGTTAAATTGTTTTAAATTTCCTTTGGTTTTTGGTTGCATATGAGGTAGGTGTGCCACACGTGAGCACAAATGTCAAGTTGTTTTACGCATATTTATAAACAAAAAAAGAGGACCCCCGAAAGGATCCTCTTGAAATGTTTTTCTCGAAACAAGACTTACTCGTTAAGGTCAATCTTGACAACACCTGCAACGTTCAAGATACCAGCACCGACAACTTCAGATGCGTACATCTTAATCTGGTCGTCTTCGCGTTTAACGAAGAGCTGGATATCCTGTAGCGTGTAGAAGCGACCAAGATAATTAGGTTCAGTGAAGCAGAAGATAACGTTGTCTGCGACAAGATCATCCTTGATGGTATATACGTGTGGTACACCACCAACAACTGCGTCTCCCATTCCTTTAAGACCTTCCTTGAACATCTTGCCGGCCATTGTGTCACCAATTGCGAGGGAATCGTATTTCGAGAATTCCTTAGCTGTCTTGGTGTTCATGAGCATTACGCCGTTGTTCAAACGGAAGTTTTCCAACTTCTTCTGAATTTCAACGTAAACTTCTTTACTCATTCCTCCAGAAAGCTCTTCGCTGGTGTTATTGGTACCGTCACCTGCTTTGAAGTGCTGTTGCGAACCTGACTTACCGCCGGTAGGGCTAACCGTACCAACGATGAGGTTACACAAATCAATAAATGCTGCGTCCTCGCGTGTCTCAATATCATTCAGCTGGTGCTCTGTAACAACCTTTTGGATGTCGTGATGATAAGTACGGAGTTCGTTAACATTCTTTGTGAACACTGGCGTGCGGATCGTGTGGAAGTCAATCTGACCTTTAGGGCCATAGAAGAATTCGGTATCACTGGTCACATTGAATGGCAACGAAACAGCACCTTTGTGGTTTGTTTCGAGTTCTTCAAAGCGAACAGGACGGTCGTGTTCAACAACACGGTCGAGCTCTTCGTTAGAGATAGGCTTCGGTGGAAGGATCTTACGCATGAAACCGGATTCACGGATGTGAGTACGGATATAGTCTTCGCCTGCAGCAGCGAGCTTAGTCATTTTTTCACCGTTGCGGGCGTCTAGAATGCTATTTGTAAGCTCACGATTGAGGTCCGGATCGAGTTTTTCGATTAGGTCTGTATTTGGGTTTTTAGCCATAATAATTTACCTCCTTATGTAGCAGCAGTGACTACTGGTTGCCAGTTGGTAGTAAATGTGACGATGTTGCCATCGACTGCATTAACTTCAATCTTCGGTCCAGAAGCACTGTTAAGATTTGTGAGCCCCCCACGGGAGGTAAAGCCAATAACTTGAGCCTCTGCAGAACCAATTGGTGTATCGGTTACGTCACCAGCAACACCTGGGTCAGCGATGACAGGGATGTCTTCGCCGGTAAGGTCTGTGGTTTCGTTGTAGAAGGCTGTTTCGATTTCGAACCTACCGGCACACGATAGTGCTGGTAAGAGTCCAGACGACTTCACGTCAGTGTCAATAGAGTCAGACAACGCGATATACGGTGTCTTTCCATCTACTGCACCAAGAATCCACTCACCGCTACCGTTGAGAGAGATCACTTGACCACTCTGTACGGTAACTTCTTCGGAGACAGCTGCCTGGCGTGTGAATGTAGTAGGTTCGCAGCCGTCAAAGCCACGAAGAACGTTCACACGTCGTTTTGCGCGTTGGTAATATCCCATATTAAATGCGGTCATATTAAGTTACAATTTTTTTTATTTTTGTACAGCTGCTTGCTGCCAAAGGTTTGGTTTATGTTCGCTACTGGATTTGATGCTGGTCAACTCTGACCCATCAGCTCCACTTTGAATCATTTCGGAGAACACACCCAACACTGCGTTTGGGTCTGTATTAAAACTATCTTGGACTTCCTCGGAAGAGGCCTTAACAAATCCGGATGCACAGAGTAGATCGCTCAACTCACGTACGCGTTCCGGATCGAATGACGAGTATGATGCCTGCTTTTCAAGATCAGATTTTTCAGATTTTTCAACCTCAAGATCTTGCTCAAGTTCAGCGACACGAGCCTCAGCATCAGCTGCACGCTTTTCCAATTCTTCCACTCGCTTCACACTTGTTTCAGTGAAAGTAAGAAACTTCTTTTCGAAATCTTGGTCTGTGTCGTTTTTTGGCATATCAATTAGTCTTCCTTTTTCTCGTTGGTAACTGCGTCAATAATACTGTCTGTGCTAGCTGCCTTAGGCATTTCTTCCATGCCTGCACCTGCTGCGAGGGCTGCTGGGTCCATTGGGGCACCACCTGCTGCGAGGGCTGCTGGGTCCATTGGGGCACCACCTGCTGCGAGGGCTGCTGGGTCCATTGGGGCACCACCAGGGGCACCACCCATTTCAGCCATTACGGCTTGAAGAACTGCGTCTGCGAGTTGAGGCTCAATTTCTCCGGACTGAACCAACTGGTCTAGGATCATTACGATCTCTTCAATAGTCATGTCGCTTCCTTCTTCAGGGATCTCTGGGAGTCCTCCGCCTTGCTGCATTGCAGCTGCGTCCATGGCACCCTGGCCGTAAGCACTTTTCTCAAAGTTGGTTTCGAGACTCTCAACTTCCGACTGGTGGAACTTGGCGCTCTTTACGAACTCGTCGCGATCTTCCGGTGTCATCTGCTCCATGGCTTGCTTGACGTGGTTCTGGAACTGTTCGTGTTGCTGGAGTTCAGTTTCCATGGCCTCCGCTTTCTTGATAAGCGTGTCAACTGCCTCAGCGCCCATTGCGTCAGCTAAGATGCTGCGAGCGTGGTCGCGGCCTTCTTCGCTTGCGAGAAGCTGAGATGCGAGCTTCACGTGAAACTCAGTTGTAAATTCAGATGGAAGTTCGACGTCTTCAGACTTCTTGGCTTCTTTTTTCGTACCTTCTTCCTTAGAGGGCTTTTCGCTTGAAGCTTGCTTCAAACCAATGCGCTGCTTGAGGAGCTCGACAACCTCAGATGCCTGCTTGTTATAAAGATCGCCTCCAGCAGGGAGTTCGTCAGGGCGTTTTGGAGCAGGGCCTTTGTTGCCATCCCCACTGCCATGAGTGCCAGCTTCCTGATTCTCAAGAGTTTTACCTGCTGGGCCGTTGTCTACATTAGACTTCGACTCAGGAACAGTTTGCTTTTCCTTCTTACCATCAAGAGCCTCATCACCTGGTGCGGCTACGCCACCCTTGTTGCTTGGATCTTTTTCTGAAGGAACTGCGATGCCTTGATCTGAGGCTGATGCGCTTTTGGCAACACGCGCTCTTACGCGATCAAGGAGATTATCATAACTAGCTGGTTTGCTCATAATTTTATTCGAATAAAGGGTTAAAGATTATGTTGTGACATTAAATGCATAAAAATCGGATTGTCAAGAGTATAATTTGCATCTAGTTCTGCTTGCTCTACTGCGGCCACTTTATAAAGGCCGTAGAGCTGCATATACTTGTCTACAATTGAATCTGGAGAGAACGCTTTTTTCTGCTGTTCTTTCTTATTTTTATTAGGTTTATTTGACGAACTCGTACTTATACGAATCATCAGCGCACGCGGCTTTGCCTTTTCAACCTTAGCCGAATACTTCTCGTCGCACTTGTCAAACAAGCGTTGAACTTCATCTGTATTCTCAAGGTCCGCTCGTGATAGGAATGCCATCTTGTGCCCATCAAACATTGTTTCATCCTCAATCACACACTCGCTAGACATCTTGTTGAATACTGTGGGGAGTTGCGCCTCTGCCTCCTTGACTGCGGGGTCTTCGTTAATGTCTTTCAACGACTTACCAGTTGCGTAGGAAAGGAAGGTTCGGAATGGTAAGAACGCGGCACGTTTGCCAAGCTCTTGGAAAAGCGTTTCTGGTTGTAGCTTGCGGAGGGTTTCAATCTCGCTGTCATTGAGTTGGTCGTTCCCATCGAACGTGTAAGCTGCAGCCTCCTTGACGTATGTTACAAGGTCATTTGACGCCTCGCCGGCTAGGGCCTGGTCATACATACGTTCTGCTTTTGCAAGCTTTGCAAGAATACCACGCTTCTTTGGGCTATGGATTCCTGTGTTGTTCAGCCAGTCTGGAGTGGTCAGCCCTTCTGCCTGCGCAAGAAGTGCGCTAGGGATCATTCCAGTCGTGCTTGCTGCCTTTGCCATTTCCGTAGTGTCGGCGTCGCCAAGGAATACTTCAAGGTGGTGTGCGATGCGGTCAGCTGGTCGTTTAACGTAGCTGATGTCAAAGAACTTAGGATTAGGATTGAACACGAACGCGTACTTGTTGTGACCCTCGATAAATTGTCCAGGACGTGTACGCATGTGTGTCTCGTACTCTGCTGGGGATCGTGCTTTTTTACCTGTAATACTGTCCACGTCGAAGGGTACGTTACAACTCATACTCACGGAAATATTCTCACCTGCGTGTAGCTTATCACAAACATCGCTGGCATTTTTCTTGTGTCCCCAAACAGCTAACTCCACACGATTCATTTCATCGTTGTGTACGCTGGCCTTGATCTCACCAATCTTAAACTCTGGACTGCTGTTTTTGTGTTCACGGAAAAAGTAGCCGTCGGAAACAAAGGTGTCGTGGTAGTCTATATTTGCCTGCTTGGAGAACGCATCAGCGTTACGGTTAAACCCGTATGTCTCGTAATCCCCAAGACCGATTACATGCATTAGAAAGTGATCGTTGTCCGGTTTATGCTGCAAGAGCATGTCCCTAGTCATACTATTTGAGCTTGCAAGTTTACACATTTGATTTGGCTCCACTATAGAAATGAGTGTGCCCAACTCTGCAAGAAGTTGTTCGTTGGATTCTGGTATTACTGTCTTGTACATATTAGTCTTGCATTAATGAATTTTGGGCGTTTGCGATAGCTGTCATCAGTGCAAACCCTATAGCACCACCACCTACCTTACCAGTATATTTAAGTTTACCAGGGATCTTTGCAGGCTTAGGTCCAAAGTATCCTTTTGTAAGATCAACCTTGCTAAGCGTTTTTTTGTATTTATTGTTAAGCTTACTTGTAACGTCTAGTCTTTCTGCAGGCGTAGCTGGAGTCTTACGCGGCTCGTTTTGGAAGTTTTCAATTTCATCTTTCCTGAGCGTTGCGTATTGATTTAAAGAGTCTATCAGGTTATTACGTCTATGACTCCTAACGCCCCCAGCTACCATGCCGACGGTGCTACCGGAGAGAGCATTTGCAGGTAGACTCATTTCACCGGACTCATTTGTAAACGAATCAGTAAACCAGTTGAGTGGTTTTTGTGCTCCAGATTCCACAGAATTTGTCTGCCCCATGGTCACTGGGTTTTGAAAGGTATCAAAAAACCCTGTGGTTTTGTCATTGTATTTAAGGTCACCTAAAGCATCCAAGCCTGAGTAGCCTGCCTTGCCCAGCCACGCTGTAGCAGTGGCACCAGAAGCAAGCAACGCGTTTCGTAGAATCCTACGTGTACGCTCCTTTTTGGTTTCACCCAAATGCTTTTGTGTCTTGGAGAGGTAAGCCGCAAGACCACCCGCACCTAGTGTAGTAGCAATAGCTGGTGCTGCCCACCGTTTTAAAAAGTCCCCACTGTTGCTCGTTGCGTACCCAAAAGGACTGGTGAATCCTAGCGATGATTCTTCTGCAAGTTTTTTCATTAGAGTGTTGTTACTGTTTCGCCTTCCCAGTCATTTACGTTTGTGAGGAGTGTTGATTTGGCCGCGGTTATACGGCTTACAATTTCGTCTGTGTAAACCTTTGCTTTTACATCAGAGTCTACATCGTCGTCAAGATCAAAGTACTTTATGAGTGGGAAATCAGATTTAAGTCGGCGTTGCTCGTCGGACAGTGTGAAATCTACGTCGGTTGGCACTTCATCCGCAGCACGTGTTGCAGACCCAGTAATGTTTCCACCGACCTCGATAAGCGGTTCTCCATACTGTTCCATCAACTCGTTTTCATTCTGAGTTGTGTCGTAGATACGAATCTCAACCCGATAACGGTTGTCGATAATGTTAATAAATGTTTGAATCTTCATAATTGGTTAGTCGTTGTCTTCGTCGTCGTCGGATCCTTTGTTACCTTTGCTACCTTTGCTACCTTCGCGATCAAGCTTGCGAAGCGTCTTGAGCTGTTTCGCCGTCTCAATGTCCACAACACCATCAAAGCTTCCAGCTGCGCGGAGTATGCCTCTTAGTTGGTTAATATCCGTGGCCACGTCCTTATTCTCTCGAAGGATCGTAAAGAAGATGTCGCGCATCTCCTCTTCGTCGTATTCACTGATTACTGGGTCCGTGAGTAGGAGCGTATTTAGCGCGGCCTCACCTCGTGCCATAAGAGCTGCGTTGTCAATCTCGCTTTGGCGTTCATGAATCTGACGTTGCATGTCACTGATAATTGCGTCACTTCCTTCCTCCCTAATAGACTTTACAGGTGCACTGTTCCAAGATTTTTGAATGTGCGACTTAACTGTGGCCCCTACATTTGTTTCAGACTCTGCAACTTCTTCGCTTTGTGCGTCCTCTATAAACTTAGCGAGTTCGGCTTGGCTACGTTCAGCTTCAAAAGTTTCCTGCTGTAGGCCGAAGGCGTTGTCTGCCTTTGCTTCATCTTCTTTATCCTTTTCTGTTGTATCAGGCTTGGGCTTAGGGTTAGGCTTAGGGTTAGGATCCTCTTTGGTCTTAGTAGTAGTTCCGCCGCCACCCTTAGCTTTGTTGCGCTTGCCGCCACTCGTAAGACCAAATGGTGAGTCTGATGTAAACGTGTTACTTTTAAATTCTGCGGCGGTCTTTTCAAGTTCCGAGTACTCTTCGCGTGCCGCGTTTAAGATGCCTAGATGATCGAGTGCTTCATTGACCAACGAATGGTAACCTGTTTCCCAAACAAGACTGGCCACCTGTGTGTCTTCACTTGCACGCTTTACGTGGGCTAAGGAAGCTGGGTGACGTGCAACAAAACCTGCGATTGCGTCGAAAGCTTGTTTTACAAGGTCTGGCTTTCCAGATACTTTTGAAGTCTCTGCCTCAAGTGTGGCCATGTCAGGAGCGTAAACGTCAAGGCCAAGATACTGGTTAGCTATATCGGCGGCTTTTCGCATAAAGTTAGCCTCCACCGTGTTTATAAGTGTGCGGCATGTTTCAAGATCACGCTCGGCGGCTGCTGCTGCTGCACGTTTGCGAATCTTTTCACCCTGCGCTTCCCCCCCAAATGAGTTTGTCGTGGACGCGCTGGCCATCTTTTCTAGAGGGTCAACGCTATCGTGAAGAATTGGATTGAAAGACTTTGGAAGCCTATACTCACTATCTAGGACGCTGGCTGATTTATCAAAAGCCGCGGCGGACCAAAGGTCATTTGTTTGCACAACCTTGATGGACTTATTCTTAGGTTCATACCCTGAATAAACCTCGACCATACCAGGCACGTCGAGTGTCTCAAAAGTACTTCCCCGCTTTTCAAGTTCGTCCACACCTTCCAAGTGGTTTAACGTCTTGGCTGTATTGTAAACCTGGCCTGCCTTCTCCAGTACGGCTGGTGGTAGGTTCAGTTCAGTTGCACGCTTTATCAGCGTTGCTTGTGGGTCGCCGCTTCGTAGAATATCTGGTAACACACTCTCTACGATTCGGGCTACTTCGGATTGACTATAAGTGCTCATTTATATGGACGAAGACTAGCTCTATTAAACTGGTTGTCAAACACTTATTCTTCTGGAGCTAAGGCTTCGTCGTCTGTCATACGTCCCTGCTCTAGTAGCTTATCCTGTTGCTGTTCAATACGCTCACGCATTTGTCCTCCTTTAACCTGCTGTAATTCCTGCACAAGGCTATCACCAATAGTAGACGCGCCGAACGAGTCTTTTTCTGAGTTGTCGTCTCCTCCCTGTTTGGCTGCGACAAGAAGACTTCTTGCTGAGGCCACGCCGTTAGCGCTGCGCTGGTTGATAAAGCCGTTGCGCGCAAGATAATAACCATTAGCCATGATGCTTGACTCTAATCGACTAGCCATTTCCCTGGCGCTTGCCTGGTGAGAGGCTTCGACCCCTTCCACACGCAGACCAATAAAATAAGCAACGTCGTCAATACCGTTGTTGTATGCGGAACGTTTCAAGAGCGCGGAGAAGTCGGCCTCGCGTGTGTAACCTTCCATAGTCTCCACGAGACGGTGCTCTGGATAAACCACATTGGCAATAAACAGACTCTCTTCACGGCGGTCGCGGACGTTAAAGAACAACCTTTCATACGAGCGAAGAACATCTGCTGAAATCCCGGTGGTGTTTGATACTTCGTCAAATGAAGCGTCTGTTAAGAGGAGCGCCTGAATAGCGTTCTCAATAAAGTGTGCGCTTGGATGATGTAACGCAAGTGTCTCCACAATCTTACCGCGTGGGTCACCAGTTCGTTCAAACCAGTAGAAGTCTATGAGCTCCTGCTCATCCACGTCTGGTGGGATCTCACACTTACATTTTATTAATGCGCGAACAAAGTGGTAACCAAACGAAAGGTCGCGATAGGATACAAGGAAGCGGTCAATCTTACGTTGGTGATTACTCGTCTGCTCACCAAAGCCTGTTAACGAGTAGCGAAAGTAATCGCTATCGTCGGGAATAAACTGCGCAAGGTATTGAATCCGATTTGCATTCATAACAAACGCTTATCACCCAAAGGGTTAGTGCGTCAACACTAATTTCCGCTCATGGAGTTCATGTCGACCTTATCCTCAAACTTAAACTGCTGCATAAGGTCTAGTACTACGTCACCAAACTGTTTGAATGAGCTGAGTAGTTTATTCTCAAGATCGTTAACATCATCAGAACCATACGCGTCAACAAAGTCTTCCGGCTTCCAATAGATCAGGAACAGGATTCTACCAAGTTTGTCCAAGCCTTGACGAAGGTCTGGGATATACTGTTCTACTAGGTCTGCGCCATCGAATGTCTTTACTAGCGAGCCAACAACACCCATGTCAAACAGGGTGTCATCTTTGATCCCCTTGCTGGCCTCATAAAGGTCCGACGGTGTACCAGTCTCAATAATGACTTGCATACCATCCATCTCGTACTGATCACCAATCTTAGACTCAACATGCTTTGGACCTGAGCTATCGGTGCTTATTGTGTAAGACTCAGGCTCTTCCTGTACTACACCGAACTCTGAGTTCATTGATTGAATCCTCTCTGGAATAGGTCTGTCGAGTGATATGCGCGCGCTCTTTACAAGGAAACTCCGGTTTCCTTTTTCTTCGGCTTCGCACACAAGTTCAAGTGCGGAGTTACCGTCTATACCCATACCGTGGGCTAACACTGCGGCGGTGGCGAATTTATTGAGCTCTGGAGTAAGTTGACCATTGCACTTGACTGTGTAACGGTTGCGCCCTGCAGACTTTGCAATGCTCGCGCGTTTCACACCATTGTTGCACAAGAATTCGGAAATTGTTGTAATGTTGCCAGGCACAAAATCAAGATGTTGATAATATGAGTGTAAATGGGTTGCTGGGCTGTTTTTTGAGTCTGAATCCTTCTCTGGTGCTTTCAACTTGAAGGCCCGCGTCTTTACAGACCAGACACCAATATCAGACTTATGAGATTTCACTTCCTCGTTAACAACGCAGTCTATCTTGTTACCGTATTCGGTCTCGGCTTGGATCGTGGTCATATTCTCGTCCTTCTTGACCTTGGTAACCTTTATGGGTTCGCTTAATACGTAACAACCGTCAATCAGTACAACAGAATCCCCAGCCTTTAGTTCAGAGATGGCGACGGTAACGTCGTCGATAGTCTTGTCGATTTCACGACCAAATAATCCTTTGTTGTTTATAATTGCGCACTTCTTTTCATCGATACCAATAACAACGGTAATTTTATTATGGGCATTGTAACCATCTTTCAAATTATACCCGGCTTCCTCAAGATCGTTTGTGCTGAGTGGGTTCTTGTAAACATCACTGTAGTATGATGACGAATCTGCAAAACCACGATCTTCGGGGAACGTTAGTTGGACGTTCGGGATAACCAGGAGTTCCTTCCAATCACCTGAGTGATCGATGACTTTATAAACACCACTCTCGCCGATTTCATTACCGGTCTCTTCACGGTCTTCGTAAATTTCTGCTTTGGTTGAGCGTGTATCTAAGAAGCTTGCACCGTAAGCAAATTGTTGGTCAACTGGCACTTCGCTGTTCGGGTTGAATTCCCCAATGTGGATCTGTAAAGTTCCAGGCTCTGTGATTGCTGCCTTCTTTTTGAATCCAAGATTAACGTCAAGCCATTCATCAGATTCATAAGTGCTGTTCATAGCCTGCGCAAATGTGAAGTCTTTCTCAACAGCATGCGCGAGTTTTTCAAACGCGTCTGTCCCTCTCTCACTAGCGAGTAGCTTTGGAAGCATCTTAGTTGATTTAGATGCTTCCTTCTGCATATCCTCCCAGGCTTTGATTGACTCTTCGCTGGCGCTCTTGCGCATTGATTCTGGTGCACTCATACTGCTAAAGTCTATGCCCCGCCCCTTGACGTTGTTGCGACCTTGGGAGATCATAGCGCCACCTTCTTCGCTCTCACGACCAACGTGGTAGTTACACCATTCTGCTACGAGTGGTGAGAAAAGTTTTGTGCGTGAGTCGTAAAGAAGGTTCACACCTTTGACATCCCCATTCTTGAAAAACACAGGCGCATACAAGAGTGACTTATCCACACGGAATACAAACAATCCAACCATGTTGGTGTTGGCGTCGTTCTTGTTCACGACCTCGAACCCGATAAAATAAGGTTCCTTTAGTAGTGGGCTTGCCTTGCTCTCTACGTGTGTGAACGCCTGACGCATGAACGCTACTTCAACGTCTTCATCATTTAGTTGCGCCGCTGCGCGTTTGCGCCAATCTGGAAAGGTGGTTGTTTGTGTCATAATCTGAAGTGGTAGTTTGTTTAAAAAAGTGACTATTGCAAGGCTTAATTAATGGTATTACTGCGTGTCGCCACTACTGAAGAATTGTTTTAATTCGTCTTTGAGTTTAATACTCCCTTTCCCAATCGTTGCCCAAGGACGGCTCTCAAGCTGGTCATACTGTTTAGTTGCTTCGTAGGGTTGTGGTTGTACGTATCTGTAAGCGTCAAGCCTATCACCAGGCCTACCAACAAACTTACCTTCAAGTTCAACGCGTTGGCCTTGATTATAAGCGTGGGACGTGTCCTGAGAGATTACCCCAGGTTTCTCTCGCCCTGCGGCAGTTGCCCAATAACTATACTGCTGGTCCGGGACCGCTGCGTCAGGTGTAAAAAACTTTTTCATGTACGCGTCAGGGTCTTCTGTCCATGTGTTGTGCCAGTCGCGATAGCTGCCACCGTGCTGATTCTTTACGATGTTTGGAACACTCTGTGTAATGGTGTCACGTGTGCTAGCCCTGAAGGGTTCCATACGTTTTGAAAGTGGTGAGGCTTTATTATCTAGCTGAGAAGTCATTACATCCTGCATGTTCATCCTTTTGCCCTCCTCTACTGGGAACATGTTGTTCATAATCTCAGTCTTTTTCTCAGGGTTTATGTCAGTAGGAACAACGCCCTGCGCCTGTAAGAGCTCAAAGCCTGTTTCCTGCTGCATAGTATTCAGACGGTCGTAAAACTTATGCTTAATTTGAAACACATCCAGGATCTTTCCCAAAAACCCTTTCAACATCATCTTTATCCTGTCCCAGGTTCCCATCTTGTTGATCTTTGTATTCCAACGGTTGGCGTAGTCTGTAGAGTACGCGTTGCGTATGTAGGTTTCTGCGGCATTTCCATACTCTTCACCTGCGGATAGGGCGTAAGTCCAGTCTGCCTTTGGGGTTGCAGCAGCTTCTTCTGGTGTGGGGGCGCGGGCAAGTTGCGGTCCTGGTACGCCTGGTGGTAGTTCCCTAGCACGCTTAACAAAAGGTTTCTCAATACCGTGGTGATCTTGTGTAAAAATATTCATTAGAATTTACCGGTTTCTTTTATTTTATCACCGAAGTTCACACCAACTGCAAGCCTAGGTAACGGGTGAGTGTTTTCTTTAAGGTTGGTATCATAACCTCGCTGCGCACTTTCGGAAAGGTTTTTCTGTAGATAACTGGACCCAGTGCGAGCCAACCAGTCAGGGTTTACCTCATAAGAGTTTGTGCGTAGTCGTATCTGTATAGGTTCGAAAGGCGGAGGCTTGTTATGTGAATTTATACTATCAAAGCCTGCCTCTTGAATTTCGTCGAGCATGCGTGATGTAAGTTTGGTGCCTATCGTGTAGTGTAGTAAAGGTGCCTCCAAGTAACGTCCCTCGCTCTGACGAGTCAATCGACTCTCTGCGTCTTTGCGTGGCACCCATTCTGCCTCGAGTTTGTTGTAACTGACCACACTGTCAGGGAGATAACCCATGTGTCCGTCATCTCCTATTTGAACAGCATCTAATGCGCCGCGGGCAATAACCTCGGTGTTGCGTAGTTGAGCGGCCTGTCCAGAGTCATCGAGCATCTGCTTGAGCCTGCGAGAGTAGTATCTACGACCCTCTCCCAACCCTCGTAGACGGATAACATCACGCGGATTGATCAGCCCATCGCTGAGGGCATCGCCTGGCTCAACGTTATCACCAACATTAACAGAGACTTCAAGGTCTGGAAGAACATAATGTTTCTCGCCCTCGACGGTTACATACTTACCACCCTGTGGTGCGTCTTCGATCCTCTCAACTTTGCCGCCAAGCTCGCTAACAGAGGCACGGTCCTTGAACGTGTCTGGAACCTGCACGAACTGAGAGATATAATCAAATCCTGAGAAAACTTTCTTACCCCCGGTGAAGGCACCGCCACTGTGCTTTGTGTTCAACGAGCCTTGGGCTATAGGCTCAGAGAGTGCATTACCTGCAGTCACGCCTGCGGAAAACCCAGGGCCTGGAATAACGCCGTCGTAGTTCACCCCAAAAGCTTCACCTGAAATACCATCGGCACCGACCTCGCTCAGTGGGGAGTAAACCATCACTCGTCCCTTGTGCTTGTTGCGAATAGCTGTCTCTACCTTTCGTGTGACAACAGTTCCTGCGGCGTAACCTGCAGCCGGACGCGCTAACACACGTCCTCGAATCTCATCCTCGTCTGGGTGTAGCAAAATACCACTAGGTGTGGTGCTTCGTTTGCTGTTAACCATTACTGGCAGACCGTTCTGTACTAGCAACTTGCCTAAGTCGCCGGCGTCTGCCGTGGAGTTACTGCCAATAACGCCGCTTGCTAAAACAAACAAATGCGAGTCATTATCAACTTCAATGTCGTAGCACGGACGTAGTCCTAGTAATTTAAACGAACGTACAGATAACGCATCGGGTTGGCGTTTATCATATGTACCTGATGCTATACACGCCTTGAAATAACGTTTTGTAAGTTCTTTTGCAGGTAAAACTTCCCTAGAATTCAATAGGCTGTCGTCGGGTGGGGTTGGTCTGCTGCCCCTGTAAAACTGTGAATAGGCCTTCCGGTAAGCCTTCGGTGAAAACTGTAGAATTTTATGGTCCTCTGTGCAGCGCAGTTTCGTATACGTTGTGTTTGAACTGTTTAGTCCTAGTTCGTATTCGTAAACATCCTGCATACCTTGATCAAATGTTTTTGTTACTTTGACGGGCGCTACACTGCCTGCATTGTCCGAGCCCAAAACACGATCACCTACGACGATGTCTTCTATGTTTTTAGTTGATAGATCAGCCATACGCACTCGTGTACCTTGCATCCAGCAAGCTTTCGTAGCAATAGTAGCCTTACGCGTACCAAATGTACTTGCAAGAAAGTCAATAGGTCTTACACCCTCAGCGAATGAACGACGAACAAACATATCAATTGGATCATCTTTATAGTCTGTGTATAGCGCTGGGGTTGTGGTCATCGCTCGGTACTGCGCAGGGTTGCCCCGCGCACCTGACGCAATAATACCCGCAAGCGAGCTGCCCTTAGCGCGGCCGGCCTTCATTGCCAAGTCGGTAAGCTGTTCTGCGTACTTACCATATATAATCATCTTACGCTTTAACCTAAGTGAGTCGTCCTTGATAAGGTCGAGGCCAGCAAGTTCATTGTCCATGCTTTTGTAAATAGCCTCCTTGTCAAAGCCTGCCTCAAAGTCGGATAACCTCAACGTAGCACCTTGTAAGTAAACACTCTTCCGACCTAGGTCTTTTAAACCATTAACAAAAGACGCGTAACGCTCTGGGTCCTCTACGCTTACCGCGCGGACCATTTCGTTGATATCCTTTTTATCGTAGGTGTGGTCGTTGCTCCTCAGGTGCTCTGGTAGCATCTGGTTTACAAGCAGGTGTATAGCTTTTGGCATAACGTAGAATATTGCACATTCTTGCGTGCAATGCGAGTTTTATTATTCGGCTGTGTCCTGGACTTCTGCTTCAAGCTCTCGAAGGAACTTCTCTCGCTTCTTGGTGCTAGCCACGGAAGCCGTGAGAACCTCAGCGATGTCAGCAACAACAAAACCTTCTGCATCCTTTATGAGCCCTGTATCGTAAACAGGGATACCATGCGCTATACTATTCAATACCGAGAATGGGTTATAGGAGACCACGCCACGAATGTCATTAAATGATTCTGGGGGTGTCCCTGTCTTTATTGTAAATCGCTCCTCACAAGCTGCTGGTAGGTCGTTCACGGTGGCGCCGTAAACCCACAGAGGGTTTCCCGCTTCTTGTGTTGCATCTGCCAATGCTGTGAGCTCGGCCTGAGACGCTTTCTTGTTCCCTTTAAATTCAATTACGATCACAGCATCCTTAGCCTTACGTTCACGATTTACCGCGGGGTAGCTGATGATTCTACGAAGGTCTAAATTTTCAATGTCGGACACAATTTCAATACGTGCGTGCAGGCCTGTGAGTGCTTTAAGGTTCTCAGGTTCAGCTGTCTTCTCAGGCGCGGAACCAACGCTGTTTACGTGCTCATCTACGTGAACAATAGCCACATGGTTAACCCTAAACTTACTACGAAGACTTCGCAACTGTTGTGCGTATCGTGGTTCGTGAAAGTGATGAGAAACACTTCGTGGGAAGGCGCATAGGGTTGTTGTTAGCACTACACCTTCATAGCCTTCGTCCTCTCTCGCTTTGACGGCTGCTTTCATTACAGGACTGATGCCAAAGGAAGGAATGTTAAAATAAGTGAATTTATTTTTCATAAGATACACGACTTAAACAGCTTGTGGATGCTTGTCGAGTAAAAACTGAGGTTTATGCTCTCCACAGAGTTTAGTGCTACAACGTTCCAAATCCTGATTTACCTCGCCGGTTTCAACTGTGTGTAGCTCAGGTCTCCAGGTCACGACCAAGAGGGCATGGTCGCTCGTGAACCCGTGCAGGCGGTAAGGATGTATTGTAAATGATTCATCTGAGAGAAACGTTTTTCCAGACACCGTTTCTGTTATAGCACCATCAGCAACGAATACGTGTTCCTTGTTATGGTGTCTGTGAGCAGGAACTATTCCACCCTTTTCGAACACACAATTGGCCACTGTTAAGTCCTCGCTCGTAGCATTGTCTAGTGCGCATAATACCAACTTTACATTTGTGTACGCGTCAGGTTTGTCCAGCTGGTCGCTTGTAATACTAATAACCGCTTCCTTTGGAGTTAACCCTGATTCGTCGGGTTGCTCATCAATCACTTGAGAGAGCCTGCGTATGTAAGCGCGCTCCGTCTTTGCAAGAATCTCACACCCTTTGGATGCGTTCTTTTCATTTGTTTCCTTTTTGTTACGAAAGATATTATTTATAACCTGTATCATTATTCTTTACCTTTTCCTCAAGCAGGTTCACACGCGCGTCGATATGCGCCCGAGTATGTTCTGCTTCCTCCTTAACTTTCACCATGACTTCGGATTTTGACTTATCGATACCAGACAGTAGGTTGGTTAGCAAGTTAGAAAGGTCTTGTAGCGTAGATAAATTTTCTTTGTTTGATTCTCTCGCATACTTTTCATGCTCTCTGCCGGCGCGCCACAGGGCGACAATAACAACGGCCATAACTCCTACAACAGGAACAGCTTGAATTAAAGGTGTTAGAAAATGTAGGTTAGCAGAAGCTGTGGCTAATTCGATCATAATATGGGCACGATAAAGCGATTAGGGATTAACACAAGATTATTCCTCTAATAGTGTTGCTAGTCTTGAATTAACGTAGTCAATGTGCTCTTGTGTGACCAACACATTAGGGTTAATACCTGGTAACCCTACCATGCATAACGGGTCTTCTTTCTTGCGTAAATGAAAGTAAAGCACAGCAAGGTGATAACGAGCGCCGCAGTCATGCAAGCCTTTGTGTAACTCTGGGTCTTTTAATATCTGAGCCGGATCGATCACTGTTTAATGATCTTACTGCATCTACTCCGATGGCGCAACCCAATACTCAGAACCGAGTGCGTTTATTGGTAGCGTCGCGTCGGTGGTCTGATCGAGCATGTTGCTATGTCCTGCATTGCTTTTATAAAGGCTGATGTTAATGTTCAGTGTCGTGTTCTCTGGGAGACGTTCTGGAATTTTTACTGACACGCAGCCTGTCAAAAATGCCGCGGCGTTGATTAAGATAAATAGTCTTAAAGGAATCAGCTCTTCGTATTGTTGGTTGAGTTTGTGTAGCATATTACAAAGCAGGGCAGACGCCTGTTTTCATGTAGGTGGAAAGGTAAGCGTGGGTCATGCTCGCAGAGCGGACATTATTTTGCTGCTTGGCTGCGTAAATCAATGGGAACAGCTCGCTATCCAGCACATCCCAGAGGCCGATGACCCCATGGTTAGCGTCCGCCTCGTCCACTCGCACAGGCGCAGTGCCGTCTTTTGGATCATCGAGCCAGGTGATCTCAATGCCGAGAGCGTCGATCCCGTCCCGCACCGTGTGGTCGGTTGGGTTCATCAGCACAGGCTCGTAGTCCTCTTCAGCGTCGTCAGGGCGTGGCACGTAGGGCTTACGGTTGTCAATAAATTCCAACATCAACGGGTAGGTGTTGATGTTGGTTTTCGAGAGTAGGAGGTATCTGCGATTGTTGCTCATAATAGTTTAACGAGTTGAACGACCAACGATCCAATTAGGAACGCGGCAATGTTAATAAGGATAAAAAGGTGGCGGTTCATAATTATAGTCCGTATTCAGATTTGGTTGCGTTGTAATCTCTCAGCGCAGTGTCCGCGCCCTCGGTTGTGACGTAGCTAAGAAAGTGCGCCTGCACATTGGTAAAATCAATATCGGCAGTGGTCAGCGCAGCGGTGGAGGCGACCATCACGTG
>Ga0136597_1000436_pt1 | contig 18314 bp, 16 predicted proteins | sample AntRauTorcE11898_FD_101385 | JGI IMG/M metagenome (GOLD analysis project Ga0136597, IMG submission 101385) | Saline lake microbial communities from Rauer Islands, Antarctica - Metagenome Torckler E11 #898 | ecosystem: Environmental > Aquatic > Non-marine Saline and Alkaline > Saline | place... | reverse complement strand
GGGCAAGCTCGATCTTCGGGCAGCGGTCCATGACGACCCTTAAACCGCTCGCCTCGGCAATACGCGCGGCCTCGTCGTCATGGATACCGAGCTGGGCCCAGAGCACACTGGCGCCAATATCCACTGCAACGCTGGCGATTCCAGCGAGTTCTGCTGACGGGCGGAACACATCGACCATGTCGACCGGTCGATCGATGGATTGCAGCGAAGGGTAGACTTTCTGCCCGAGGATCTCGGTCAGATCGGGGCGTGGATTCACCGGGATCATCTCGTAACCGGCCTCGATTAGGAACCGGAGCACGTGGTAGCTGGGCTTGGCCTCGTCTGCGCTGGCGCCCACCATCGCGATCGTCTTGACCGAGTTCAGGATCTCCAGAACGTCATGATCGGAATATGCTTGGCCGTGGTCGGTGTAAATCATGCGTGCTCCTCCGGCGGCGTGACCATGGCAGCTTGCGAACGCGGCGCCTCGAAACGATCGACGCGTGGCAGTGATACCACCTCTCGAGAGCCTCCGCGGCCATTCCCGGATTCGTCTGTTTGTCTGTCGCCGTGTGAGGCGCGAAGCCACGTTCCCGGCCATTCCCAAGGGTCTAGACTGATCGGTCTATCCCACAGGTTCGAGTATCGGGCTTCATTGGAGCCGCGTCAACGGATCGGCGGGCTGTGCATGCGCGGTCACCGGCCCAGCCTCGTCCACTGTCCGAGGGCGGTGCCGGCAGCCCCCGGGATCCGGTCGAACCTCACCCTCGCGCGCCCCCCTGCTCCGTCAGCTCGGTCGTCACATGTTCGCCCAGCCCCACACCTGCCTGTGTCATCGTCAGATAGGTCCGATCGGCGCCGCTCTCCGTGATCCTGTCCGCCTCGGCCTGATGCATGGCATGGCCAACGACCCAGCCCCGGTAGCCACTGCGACGTAATTGCCGGGCCGCGGTTTCCTTCGATTCACCGCCGGCCAACGCCAGCACCACCGCGCGCGGCGCGCTCAGATCGAGGCTATGCCAGAAGAACGGATCGTCCGCGTCCGCGTACGATACGTGGCGACCCGCTTGCCGGTGTTTGTCCACCTGGCTGGGATCGGAATCGATGCCAACCGCTTTCATGCCCGCGGCCTGAACGAAGTCGTAGGTCGCCGTCCCGACGCGCCCCATTCCGAGCACCAGAACATCCGCATCGCCCAGTGCCACGGGCTGTTCATCCGGATGCTCGAGGCGGCGCTCGAATCGCTTGAGCGTGGGTTCCAGGCGTTCGACGATCCGGTTGCTGTAGCGGTTGATCGGCGCGGCGATGGTGAACGAAACCGCGACTGCAACGGCGAGCGGAACCAGCCACTGCTCCAGTGTTGCGGCGGCGACAATCAGACCGAATTCGCTATAACACGACAGGGTCAGGGAACTGATGAGCGCGTTGCGAACGCGCAAACGGCAGGCGAGCAGCAGCGCGAAGAAGAGCAGGCCCTTGAGCGGCAGGAGGAGTGCCAGCGCCAGAGCCAAAAGGAGTTCCTCCGTGCCCGGGATTCCGGTCAGCCCGATCTGGAGGAAAAAACCAATCAGGAAAACTTCCTTGAGGCCCCAGAGTGCGTCGGAAAGCTCCTTGCTGCGGCCATGGTCGCCAAGCAGGACGCCGACCAGCAAGGCGCCCAGTTCGCCACTCAGCCCCACCGCCGCAAAGCCCATGCCGCCGATCACGAGGGCGAGCAGCATGCCGACGAGTACGAGGAGTTCCTCGTTACCCGCATTGTCGAGCAGCCAGCAGAAGGCCGGGCGCAGGAAGGGCAGAAGGACCAACAGGAACGCCCAGTATGACGGCTGCTGGTCGCCGAAAATCGCCAACACCGCGATGGCGATCAGGTCCTGGATGATCAATATCCCGATCGCGGTGCGGCCGTGGAACGCGCGCAGTTCGCGCTTGGAATCCAGCACCTTCGCGGCCAGCACGGTGCTTGAGAACGCCAATGTGATCGCGAGCAGCACGGCCTCCTGCCCGGCGATGCCGAACAAAAGGCTGAAACCACCCCCCAGCACGGCGGTAGTGACGGCGAAATGGACAAGGGACGTGCCGGCCACGTGCCATTGGAGCAGCTGGCGCAGCTTGAGCTTGAGACCGACCGTGAAAAGGAGCAGCAGGATGCCGAGATGCGCCACGTGATCGAGGGCGGGGCCCGCGGTCGCGGGCATACCAAGGTCCGGTCCGAAGGCATTCAGGGCGAAACCGGCGAGCAGGAACCCCACCAGCGGCGGGATCCTGATCTGCTGCACGAGCAATCCGGCCACGAGGGCGAAACTGATCGTCAAGACCTCAAGCATCATGGCGTATCCCCCCACTCCATCCTCAACCGGCTGTTATCGCGCGGGCGGACCGGCGACACGCGGATATTCGCAACATGTCAGCGTGAGTGTAAGGGTCGGATCATGCAATCCATCATCTCGGCACGCCTGGCTGCATGACTGCACGTGGTGTAATGCATGCCGGTTGCATTACCGGTTTCCCGAATTGCGACTCCGGTACACCGATATTGCGGAGGCCTGGCGGGACATTCGCTCGCCCCTGATTCTGAAGCATGTCGCCGGCAGAACCGCTCAGCGGTCCCGGGCTCCGCCGCGCCTGATCCAGACAGCCCGGGGCGCGCGCATTGTATAGTGGTGGTCGTCGCTTACAATGACGCCTTGGCTGAGAAGCCCGGCCAAGGCCGGCGGCCCGGCTGGTTATCCTTCCCGGGGGGACGGTTTGCGCCGTGACGAGGAGACAACAATGATCCGAAATATCCTGACCGGCACCGTGCTGGCACTCGCGCTGACCGCGTTGCCGGCCGCCGCGAGCGAGCCGGTGAAAGTGGGCATGATCACGACGCTGTCCGGTGGCGGCAGTTCGCTCGGCATCGATGTCCGCGATGGCTTCATGCTGGCCGTCGAGCAGGGCGACGGGGCCCTGGGCGGCGTCCCGGTCGAGGTCCTCATCGAAGACGATGGCCGCGATGTGGGTCGCTCGATCCAGATCGCGCAGCGCATGATGCAACGCGAGGAGGTGGAGATCTTCACCGGCATCATCTGGTCCAACCTCGCCCTGGCGGCCGTGCCGCGGATCCTTCGCCAGGACGCGCTCTACATCAGCCCGAACGCGGGGCCGGCCGAGTTGGCGGGCGAGCAGTGCCATCCGGGCTACTTCAACGTCGCCTGGCAAAACGACAACCTGCACGAGGCGATGGGACAATTCGTCAACGACGAGGGTCATGACGACGTCTACCTGGTGGCGCCCAACTATCCCGCCGGGCGCGATGCGCTGGCCGGCTTCAAGCGCTTCTACGAGGGCAACGTGGCCGGCGAGGTCTACACCAGCCTGGGGCAACAGGACTACGCCTCGGAACTCGCTACCTTGCGCGACGCGGATCCCGATGCAGTTTTCTTCTTCCTGCCCGGCGGCATGGGCATCAACTTCCTCAAGCAGTACGACCAGGCCGGACTCAAGGGAGACATCCCGCTGTACGGTCCCGCGTTTTCATTCGACGAAGGCATTCTCAGCGCGGCGGGGGATGCAGCCCTGGGCGTGCGCAACAGCTCGCAGTGGAGCCCCGATCTGGACAATGCCGCCAACCGGGACTTCGTCGAGGCCTTCCAGGACCGTTACGAGCGCCGCCCCTCGCTGTACGCCAGCCAGGGCTACGATGCCGCGCGCCTGCTCGGCAGCGCGCTTTCCAAAGTCGCTGGCGAGATCGACGACCGCGACGCCCTGTACGATGCCCTGCGCGAGGCGGACTTCGACTCGGTCCGCGGTGATTTCCGCTTCAACAGCAATCAGCATCCGATCCAGGACATCTATGTGCGCGAGGTGTTCCGGACCGAGGACGGCACACTGTCGAATCGCATCGTCGACCGCGCGTTCTCGGACCATGAGGACGCCTATGCCGGCGATTGCCGGCTCGCCAGCGACTGAATCCTGAACGGGAACGGGGGCATGGCCGCACCGGCGGCCCCCCCCCGGATCACGCGATGCTGCTATTCCTGGAACAGCTGCTCAACGGTCTGCAGCTCGGCGTCATGCTGTTTCTGCTGGCGGCGGGGCTGACGCTGATCTTCGGCATCATGGGCCTGATCAACCTGGCCCATGGCTCACTGTACATGGTGGGGGCCTTCTCCTGCGCCTCCGTGCTCGCGAGCACCGGCAGCTTCCTGCTGGCGGTCGCTGCGGGCGTTGCCGCCGCCGGCCTGGCCGGGCTGGTGATCGAGAGTGCAATCATGCGCCCGCTGTATGCCCGCGGTCACCTCGACCAGGTGCTGGCGACGTTCGGCCTGATCCTGTTCTTCAACGAACTCGTGCGTATCGTCTGGGGACCGCGGCCGCTGTTCATCGATGTACCCGACTGGCTTGCCGCCAGCGTGGAGATCTTCCCCGGCGCGGGCTATCCACTCTACCGGCTGGTCATCATCGGCATCGGCCTGGCCATCGCCCTTGGCATGTGGTGGCTGGTCCAGCGCACCCGCCTCGGGATGCTGCTGCGCGCGGGCGCCGCCGACCGCGAGATGGTCGCGGCCCTGGGCGTCGATACCCGCCTGCTGTACGCCGGCGTGTTCATGCTCGGGGCGATGCTGGCCGGGCTCGCGGGGGCACTGGCCGGACCGCTGTTCGCGGTCGAGGTGGGAATGGGCGAGCACATCCTGATCCAGACCTTTGTCGTCATCGTCATCGGCGGCATCGGCTCGATCCGTGGCGCGCTGCTCGGTGCCCTGCTGGTAGGCATGGTCGACACGCTCGGCCGTGCCTATCTGCCCACCGTGCTGCGCCTGATAGCCGAGCCGGCCACCGCCGATGGCGTCGGCTCGGCACTGGCGTCGATGCTGATCTATCTGCTCATGGTCGTGGTCCTCGTCTGGCGGCCACGCGGACTGCTGCCTGCCCATGGACACTGAACGTCGCCGTTGGCTTCCGCTGGCCGGGCTCGCCCTGCTGGCCATGATTCCGGTGATCGCCGGGCTCGCCGACGATCCCTATCTGGTCACCATCTTCACCCGGGTGGTGATCCTCGCCCTGGCCGCGGTGGGGCTCGACTTCATCATCGGTTATGGGGCGATGGTGAGCTTCGGCCATGCCGCCTTCATCGGCGCCGGGGCCTACACGGTCGGCATCCTCGCCCACCATGCCACGAACGGCACACCGCTGATCCCGGGCGTCTCCTGGCTTTCCGGGACGACGGCGGGCCTGGTCGCATGGCCGATGGCCGTTCTCATGGCGGCCCTGCTGGCGCTGTTCATCGGTGCGCTGAGCCTGCGTACCCGCGCCCTGTACTTCATCATGATCACGCTGGCCTTCGCCCAGATGTTCTATTACCTGTTCGTCTCGCTGGAGGGCTACGGCGGCAGCGACGGGCTGATCCTGTGGGACCGCAACACGCTGCCGCTGATCGATACCGGCAGCGCGATCCAGTTCTACTATCTGTGCCTGACCTGTCTCGCCGGCACGGTCTTCGCGCTCCGGCGTGTGGTCGGCGCACGCTTCGGCCGCGTGCTGCGCGGTGCGGCGGAGAATGAGCGCCGGATGCAGGCCCTCGGTTTCCCGGTCTACCGCTACCGCCTGGCCGCCTTCACCATCGCCGGCGGCACCGGTGGGCTGGCGGGTGCCCTGCTCGCGAATCTGCAGACCTTTGTCAGCCCCGGCCTCCTGCACTGGGAGCAGTCCGGCGAGTTGATGATCATGGTTATCCTCGGCGGTATCGGCACCCTCTACGGGCCTGTTCTCGGCGCCACCGCCCTGATCATGCTGGAAGAGACCCTGGCCGCCTGGACGGATCACTGGATGATCGTGCTCGGGCCGATCCTCATTTTTGTCGTGTTGTTCGCGCGCCGGGGGCTGTTCGGCTGGCTGACAGGGGGGCGCCGATGACCGATCCGCTGCTGTGCGTACGGGGCCTCACTCACTCCTTCGGCGCGGTCAGGGCCAGTGACGATGTGGACCTCGATGTCCATGAGGGCTCCCTGCACGCCGTCATCGGGCCGAACGGCGCCGGCAAATCCACCCTCATCGGCCAGCTCGCCGGCGAGATTCGACCCGACGCCGGCTCCATCCATTTCGCGGGCCGTGACATCACGCGCATGCCCGTCCACCGCCGCGCCCGCAACGGCCTGGCACGCTCGTTCCAGATCACCTCGATCTTCCCGGGCTTCAGCGTGCGCGAGAACGTGGCCCTCGCCGTGCAGGCCCACGCGGGGCACAGCTTCCGCTTCTGGAGGCGGGCCGACGCCGAGGTCAGCCTCAACGACACGGCGGAGGCCACCCTGGATGAGATCGGGCTGGGCGCGCGCGCCGATACGCTGGCCGGTGAGCTGGCGCACGGCGAGCGGCGCCAACTCGAGCTGGCGATGGCGCTGGCGCCGTCACCACGCATGCTGTTGCTCGACGAGCCGATGGCGGGCATGAGCAGCGACGAGGCCGCGCGGCTGTCCGATCTCCTCGCGGGACTGAAGGGCCGGGTGACCATCCTGCTGGTGGAGCACGACATGGACGTGGTGTTCGCGCTGTCCGACCTGATCACCGTACTGATTTTCGGCCGCCGAGTGATCACCGGCGAGCCGGCGGAGATCCGCGCCAGCGACGACGTCCGGGCCGCCTATCTCGGGGAGGCCGGCTGATGCTGAAACTGACGGATGTCGAAGCGGGCTACGGCACCAGCCAGGTGCTGTTCGATGTGGATCTCGAGGTCCGCGATGGCGAGGTCGCGACCCTGCTCGGGCGTAACGGCATGGGCAAGACCACCACCGTGCGAGCGATTACCGGCCTCAATCCGGCCACCCGCGGGCGCATCGAGTTCGCCGGCCAGGACATCACCCGCCTCGCATCGCACCGGATCGCCCGGCTGGGTCTGGGTCTGGTACCGGAAGGCCGGCGCATCTTCCCCACCCTGACGGCACGCGAGAATCTCGTCGCCACGGCGGCCAACCGCCATGATGTCCCTGCACCGTGGACGCTGGAACGGGTGTTCGATCTGCTGCCGGTACTCGCCGAAGCAGGCGGACGGCCCGGGCATGCGCTGTCCGGCGGCGAACAGCAAATGGTCGCCATCGGCCGCGCGCTGATGACCAATCCGCGCCTTCTGGTGCTCGACGAGGCGGCCGAGGGTCTCGCGCCGATGATCCGGACCACCATCTGGGACTGCCTGCGCGCACTCAAGGCGGCCGGCCAGTCGATCCTGGTCATCGATCAGAATCTCGACGCCCTGCTGGAGCTGGGCGACCGGCACTACATCATGGAGAAAGGGGCCATCGTCTGGCACGGGGACTCGGCGGCGCTGGCCGCCGACCACACACTGCTCCAGCGCCATCTGGGCGTCGCCTGACTCGATCATGCAACCGCTCTACAACGGCTACACCGCCGACGAGCTGCAGCAGCAGTACAGCGCGCGCAGCGCGGTGCCGGAGCATCCGGAGATCTTCGAGCGCTGGCGCGCCGACAGCGCCGCCTGGCGCGACCACGAGGCGCCAGCGCCATGGATCGACCTGCCCTGGGGCGAGCGCCGCCGCCAGTGCCTCGACCTGTTCCACCCCGACGGCACCGGCCCGGCGCCGCTGCACGTGTTCTTCCATGGCGGCTACTGGCAGTCGATGGAGCGCCGCGACTTCAGCTTCGTCGCCCGCGGTCTCAACGCCCGCGGCATCGCGGTAGCGGTCGTCGGCTACAGCCTCTGCCCCGATGTCCCGCTGGCCGCTATCGTGGACGAGGCCCGCGCCGCCATCGCCTGGCTCCATGCCCGGCGCCAGGAACTGCGCCTCGATTCCGGTGGGCTGCAGATCTCGGGCCATTCGGCGGGCGCCCACCTGGCGGCTATGCTCGCGGCCACCCCGCCCGCGGACCGCGGCGACGCCAACGTCGACTGGATCGCGCCGGTAAGCGGGGTGTTCGAACTCGAACCGCTCGTCCATACGGCGCTCAACCACGCCCTCCAGCTCGATGTGCCCACGGCGCGCGCGCTGAGTCCGTTGGCCACCGGGCCAGCCGGGCCCGTCGCGGTCGATGCCTGGGTGGGTGCCCGCGAGAGCAGCGAGTTTCACCGCCAGTCCGCGGCCCTCGTCGATCAGTGGCGGGATGCCGGCGCGACGGCGGCCCTCCATCGAGTCGAGGACTGTCATCATTTCAGTGTGCTCGATGCGCTTTATGCGCTCGATGGTCCGCTGGTGGAGCGAGCCGCCGCGCGCGCCGGGCGGTAACGTGCCGGCCCGCCCCGGGTCGCGGGCGGCACGCTGAAGTGCCACTGCGACAGTGACACGGTGACGGTCGAGATCATCAGCCAGTGCGCGCACAACCACGTCTGCGGCTGTACCCGCTGCTGGAAACCCGAGGGCGCGCTGTTCGCACAGGTAGCGGTCGTATCGCGCGAACACGTAAACATCACGGCCAGCCAGGACAGGCTCGCCGTTGTCGACCCCGATGCCACCATCCAGCGCCACGCCTGCCGGGCGTGCGGGGTGCATATGCTCGGGCGCATCGAGAACACCGAACATCCGTTCTACGGGCTGGACTTCATCCACACCGAGCTGTCGGATGAAATCGGCTGGGCGCCACCGGAGTTCGCGGCCTTCGTGTCGTCGATCATCGAGGGCGGCTACCCGCCGGAAAATATGGATGCCGTTCGCGACCGTCTGGAAGACATCGGGTTGCCGCCGTACGATTGCCTCTCGCCTGCGCTCATGGATCTCATCGCGACCCACGCGGCGCGGCAAAAGAGTGGCGTGAAAGCGGCCTGATTCACGGGCGACGGTGTGGGGGCGCCGTCGCTCGGTAGACTTCGGGCTCACCGCCATAGGCGCACTCGCAACCGTCTCGCTCCGAGGGCTGCGCATTTACCAATTGTCAACGATGTGAGACACCTCACATCAATCCCCCGCCACGTCAGCGAGCCTTAGGCCCTGATTTGCCGTAAGGCTTTCCATGTATACAACTGTCGTCATGAATGCCAAGGGCGGCGTCGGCAAGACCACCGTTGCGACGAACATCGCCAGCTGGTTCGCGGTCAACGGCGTCCCAACGGCTATCATGGACTATGACCCGCAGGGCTCGAGCCTGGACTGGCTACAACGACGTGCGAACGACGCACCACCCATCCATGGCGCCGATGCCGGCTCACGGACTGGCGGCGGTCTGAAGAGCATCGCCAGGCATATTCCGCCCGACACGGAACAGCTCATCGTCGACGCTCCGGCCAGCCCCTCACCGGTTCTCATCAAGGAACTGCTCGGCCGCGCCGATTCCATCCTCATTCCGGTGGCGCCATCGAGGGTGGACATCCACGCGACCGCGAAATTCATCGAGGAGCTCCTGCTCGTCGGTGGTCTGCGCTATCGCAATACGCGCACTGCCGTCATCGGGAACCGCGCCCGCTCTTCCACCGCCGTCTACGAGCCGCTTGAACGGTTCGTGCATTCTCTGCGCCTGACATTTCTGACGCACCTGCTCGACTCCGAGGTCTACATCGAATCGGGTGACACCGGGTACGGAATATTCGAGATGAATGCGCAGCGCAGCGCGGATCAACAGCATCGGTTCCGGCCTATCGTCAATTGGTTACGTCACGATACACCACCGCACGAGGAACCCCACTCCAACGTGTTCCCGCTGGCGCAGAGCCGCGTTGGGGAAAATGGGCCCTGAGCCGAGCACTCCTTCACAGCCGCTTGCTCGATCTCCCCTGCCCCTGATTCTCGAGATGCACGTTCCGCCTATGCGACGCGTGGGACCGCCGCACACCGTCGATTCCTCGGGTTGCATTCGGCGCCCCGAGCCGCGGTCGATATATCGTCGCTGAAACTTTCCCTTGCCCTCGAATATCGGCGAAGCCGTTCAACTCCTTCGATGGACTGGCCACTCGGCGAACCCGAGATAAAGGATCATGATGAAGTTGACGAGCGGCACAATCATCAACAGGCCCATCCACTTGCTAAAGCCTGCCTTGCCGAAGATGTTGCAGAATGCCCAGATGATTGCGACGCACATCACAAGGCCGATCACGACCGGAATTATACCTTCCATATCTATTCCCTTATGCTGTCAGTCACCGATGGCGTTGGCGAGCAGGGCCCCGGCGATCGACCGCTGTAGTCCACTGCTGTAACCGGCGGCACAGGGATCAATCGCATGTGCCTTCGGTGTCCGCTCGATGGACGGAGGCGACGGCAAAATTGCCAGCCCGATCAAAAGCGTGCCTCACCTGCAATCTCCGGACAAGTCCATTTGTTGTCAACAGCCTTGGGCACCGACGCGGAACGCGCAGAATGAATGGGCAGGATTGGATTGAGGCCGAACCGGCCAACCGCGAACAGAACCGCATCGCCCACCTGCGGGGCGTGATCGATGATCGTCCGAAGGCGACCGATGGAACGGGGCGGTAAGCCGGAAAACGGCTGCGAGTTATAGTCGAGACCGACTACAACCGAAACCGCGACCACCCCTGTCTCGATGACCGTTCACCAATGGCGTCCGAGGATCTGACTGATGTGGCTCGGCCCGGCGTCCGTGAAATCGAGGCTGATTCCACCTGACGCGGGAAGGTCCCTCAATCGGTAGGCCCGCGCGCGCATCTCGTCTAGCCTGTGGGGTTCACCCGCCGTTCCCGAATGATGCAGTCATGTCGAATTCCCTGCAGGATCGCCTCAAGCAAAGCGCCTTCGCGGACGAGAAACCGACGCGCAAAGCACGGCAGTACAAGAAAAAAGTGCACGTGCACTACACCCCCCGTAACGTGGCCTGGTCGGCCATGCGCTTGATCGCCGTTCTTCTCGGGATCGCGGCATTGCCTGGTCCATGCATCGCGTGCAGCGCAGACGCAGCGGGCGACACCGGCGTTGCCCAGCCGGGAACGCGTGTCGAATTCGCGAGCGCCAAAACCGCCTTTCGATCGTTGACGACACGCATGGCGCCCGTCGAGCCGATCACGCTTGAAGGCCGACTGCGTCTGCCCGATGGGCCGACGGGAGAACCGCTGCCGGCCATGCTGCTGGTGCACGGCAGCCGCGGGCCGCAATGGCACCACAAGGCACGCTACGAGCAGCGTTTCAACGACGCCGGCATTGCCACCTTCACCATCGATTCGTTCGCTCCCCGCGGCATTGACTCGACCGCGGGACGCCAACACCGATTGTCGCTGTTCAACCAGACCTTCGACGCGTTAAGTGCGCTGCAATGGCTGCGGAATCAGCCCCGAATCGATGCACAGCGAATCGGGATCATCGGCTGGTCGCGCGGGGGTACAGTGGCGATCGACGCATGGCGGCAACGCAGCGTCGCCGAATACCGTCGCCATGCGGGCGTCGGGGACGACTTTGGCTTCGCCGCACACATCGCCTTCTACCCATCATGCTCGGGACGCGAGGCGCGGATCGAGATGAGCGGCGTACCGATGCTCATGCTGATCGGCAAGGAAGACGACTGGACCGGCGTACGGGCGTGTCGCGAGTGGGCCAATGCCGTGCGCGCCGCCGGGCACGCACTGGAAGCGGTGATCTACGACGATGCCGCTCACGCGTTCGATTACCCGGGCAGTTTCCATGAATCCCTTCCACACGGCGAATCACTGCGCGAATGCGCGTGGATTCGTCGGCCGGACGGATTCGTCGATCTCGAGACCGGCAGGTACCAGCGCTGGGGAACGGGGTATCGCAATTGGTACGAGTGGCGTGCGCGTTGTGCAAAGACGGGCGTCACCGTGGCCAGTAATGCGACCGCACGGCACAAGGCGTTCGATCAAGCGGTCGCGTTTGCCGTCAAGGCGCTGCGCTGAGCGACTCGCCATCGATCCCGTTTCGGGAAGGATAGGAGTCTGGCATGTCGGACTCCCGGGTCAGAGTAACGAGTCGACGGATACACTATCGCCCGCCCGTGAGTTCCTGCTTTCTGACCCGGAAAATCCGCAATGTCATCTTGATTCCAGGCGTACATCAATTCTGCATGGCGACACCTTCCTCCCATCGGAAACCGATCCCTCCACCATGCCAGACCCCTTCTCCGAACGGGCTGGTATCACGGATATTGAAATAACTCGGCAATCCAAAGCCCGGGGCGAGATCCTGAACGCCGCGAACGGTACTGCGGTGCATGATCCGCAAGCCCTGTTCCGCGGCGGGCAAGTGGGCTTCAGGGGTCGCTCGATGGGCCACGGCCAGATTGTCGATAAACACGCAGTCGTTTTCCTGGTACTCGTAGGCAGTAGCGTAGCCGTTGTCCATCCCGGCATTCAGAATATCGTTGTATTCGTGACAGAGCTGCTTCAGCTCCTCCGCATTCAACAGACGAAATCCATCCTGATCGGGCAGCTTTTCGATGACTGCACCCGTCATCCCCAGGTGCAACCAGATACACTTGCGCTTCGATATGGGATGCGTATGCACGACCGGATGCACGACTCCGGAACCGGAGTTCACCGAGGACAACCGCCCCCAGAATTCCTGCCGGTCTTCCGGGAGCGCGTCCCACGCGGCAGCCTGATGCGCGAAACAGGTACCTCCACCTTTCTCCGGCGGCCGGATGATGTGGTAGCCCGCGTGCGAGAAGGTGGCCGGCACGAAACTGCCGTCGTTGTGCCACTGCGGTCCGACCCCCGGGATGCCCTGACGGCTGTCATTAGACAGGCGGAAAATGTGTGGATTGCCACCGGGAGTCGCCGGATGGACCCCATGGGTGCTGTGCAGTTCCCTGCCCCCCCACAAACGACTGGCACGCAGAAAATCGTCCACTTCCAGTTGCTTTTCGTTCTTGAAAACGATGAAACCACGATTCGCCATCTCGATTTCAAGCGCCTCGACCACTTCGTTTGGCGGCCCTTCCTCGGATGACAAATCGATGCCCTCCACCTGGGCCCCGATCGGGTCCAGCGGTGTCAATTTCCCACCGTGTTTTTCAACAGTGTCGACGCGTGACGGGTCAAGCGGCGAGATCTTCGATAAATCTGTATTCAATGCTGACTCCTGCCTTTGAATTCAGTGGAAAACGGACGAGCGCTGCGCCGGATGCCGAATCCTTGAAGGATTCGCCAGCAGGCGCACCACAGTCACCCGAGAGCCGGTTCGACTTGAAGGGCCGTGATGGGAGATGTGCATCGATCCTCCATCGGCGGGAGGCGAGGCTGGCAGAACCTTGCGCGCCGCAAAGCAGCGGCCCGTTGTATTCAAGGCACTCCTGGCGGCGAGCCAGTCACGCCGAGACCAGGGCCTCCTTCGAGTCGGAGTGGTTTTACAGCGTCATGCCGGCATTGCCGGTCTGGATGACGACGCGGTCGGTGCCCGTCGCATGGAAGCCACCGCTGTAGAAAAGCGGCATTGCCCGCATCGATCAGGCGTTCGCGCCTGTTCGATCACATCGTGTTCCGGATCGCGGACCTCGATAGACCGATCAGTCTAAAAACTACCATGTACCGACAAGGCGATCAAACACCCGGGCAATTCCGGGCAGAGCTCCGCAGACTTGATGGAATCCCGGGGAGAGTTTGAGGCAGCCCGGCTTTCACGGACTCCGCGTCAAGCCACCTCAAGAGGTAAGTACCGTTTGCTGACCCCAGAGCTCGCGGAACCCGGCGGCGCCGCACCCTCGCACTGTCTACAGGTGTATGGGTTCTGATCCGCGGATCAGAACTGGATGCGAACGGTCAAGCTTCCGCTTTCGCCCAACTGCTTACAGACTCTGGGTGTGTCCATCCACGGCGATGCTCTGACCGGCAATCCGGGCCCCGGCTGCGGAGCACAGGAACAGCGTCGTTTCCGCCAGGTCGTCCGCCGTGATCCAGGTGCGCAGGCTGTTGAGCCGCACGTAATCGTCGCGCACCTGCCGTTCCGGGATGCCCCGCTGTCGCGCCTCGGCGGCGATCACACGGTCCATGCGTTCGCCGGTGACCGCGCCCGGACAGATCGTGTTCACGCGCACGCCGCTCGGCCCGGCCTCCGCGGCCGCCGACTTGCTCAGACCCTCCACCGCCCATTTCGAGGCGCAGTAGGGGGATCGATTTGGATAGGCGAACAGGCCGGCGGTCGACGAGAAATTGACGATCGAACCCGATCCCTGCGCTTTCATCGCCGCCAGCGCACGGCGCATGCACAGCCAGGTGCCGAACAGGTTGACCTCGACGCAGGCACGCCACGCCTCGGGATCGCCTTCCTCGATACTCGCCGTCGGGCCGGCCGTGCCGGCGGCGTTGACAAGCACGTCGATTCCGCCGAGTTCGACCAGTGCCGCGTCGAACAGCGCATTCACATCGGTCTCGGAGGTGACATCGGTTTTCAGCACATGGATGCCGTCCGCCAGTGTATCCAGACCGGTCCCGTCGATATCCGCGGCGAATACGCGTGCCCCCGATTCATGAAAACGCTCGGCGATGCGGCGGCCAACGCCACCGCCGGCAGCGGTTACGACGACCCTGTGATCAAGAAAGTCGGTGGTCATGACCGGGGACACTCCGTGGGGGCTTCGCATCAAGTATTGACTGGTCAGGTGGGGGCAATTTGGCGGTTCGCGACGATTGTTTACCGCGATTCGCCGTATGCCGGACGGGAAATCGCGCTCGGCGCGCGCCGCAGGGCGCCCTCGTGGCCCGTGGCCCGCAGTTCGCGGTTCCGGTTCCGAATTCCGGAGCATTGAGCGGCATATGAGTTCATACTGGCCGCAGCCACTGATGCCGGGAGGCGATGATGGATGAGCAATGCGATGCGCGGGTGCAGCGACTCGCGACACCGAAGGAATGCCGGATCTTCGAGCGCAACGCGAGTGATCGCAGCCGCGATGACCTCGCCCTGCAGGCTCGCCAGCGCTGGATCGAGTTGAGTGCCGACGATCACGCGGGCAGGACGGATCAGGACGACGCGCTGGCGCGAGAGTTGTGGGAGTCGTTGTCCGCTTATGAGTATGTGCTCGGCCGCTCTGCGAGCGGACTCCGTCAGACGATCCGCCGCCGTGACCTGATCCGGGCCGTCGAGCACTTCGCCACGAAAGGCGAGATGCCCGTCGACCTGGCCGCGCTGGCCGATGCCGGCCTGATCGATTACGCGTGGGAGCATGCGGTGCTCCGCCACCCGGAGGTATTCACCGGGGAGGTCGCGGAGCTTTCGCGCGAGCGCCTGGCTGCACATGAAACCGAGGTCGCTGCCACCGCGGCGGACTGATGTTGCCCGTGGGGGCCCTGTGCGGGCGCCCATAGGGATTCAGGCCGTCGCGCGTACCCAATCGAGGTATTCCTTCCGGGGCATGGGGCGGGCGAAGTAAAAGCCCTGCAGCAGGTCGCAGCCCAGATTGCCGAGGATCTCCTGCTGTCCGGCCGTCTCGACGCCCTCCGCGACGACCTCAAGTTCGAGCGCATGGCCGACATCGATCATGCACGTCATCAGGCGCTGCGCCCTGGTGTCGTCTTCGAGATCCTTCACGAAGGCCCGATCGATCTTGAGTCCGGTGAGCGGCAACTGCCGCAGGTATTCGAACGACGAGTAGCCCGTGCCGAAGTCGTCGAGACTGACATGGAAGCCGCTGCGCCGCAGTTGCCCGATGGCCTCGCGCGCGGCGACCGGGTCGCGCACGATCGCGCCCTCGGTGATCTCGATCTCGACGCTTCCGCTCGGGATACCCCCGTACGCCGCCATGCGCGCGATCGCCGCGATCAGGTCCGGATCGAGCAGGTTCCGTGCGGTGAGGTTAATGCTGATTCTTTTGCCCGCTTCACGGGCGAAGGTGAAAGTCGATTCGGCGACGAATCGGGTCAACGGCGTGATCAGGGCCGAGCGCTCGACCTGGGGCATGAATTCACCGGGCGGGATCAACTCGCCGCTGTCACCGTCGCGCCAGCGTATCAGCGCCTCGCATCCATCCTGGCAACTGCTGGCCGCGTGGATCTTCGGCTGGAAGTGCAGCTCGAACTCGCCGTTCGCGAGTCCCTGTCGCACACGGGCGAGGAGGCGGACGGTATTCGCGGTATGGCGCTCGAAGCTCGGCGAGTAGTGGCACAGCCACGATTGGCGCTCGACGGCCGTGAACAGGGCGACGCGGGCACGTCGCACGAACTCGCGGGGCGATATGTCGGGGGCCACGATGCCGCCAGCGCAGCCGATGGCGAGCTCGACGTGGACCGGTACGCCGAGGACCTCGAGCGGGTTCTCCGTGATATCGAGTATGTCGCGCTCATGGGATGTGGCTGTGGAGTCGGGGAGATATTCGAGCACGGCGATTTCCGAACCGCTGAAGCGGTAGACCTCCAACTGCGCGTCGATGCCGGTCCGCAGGCGCTCTGCGAGGGTCACCATCAGTTCGTCGGCGGCGCTCACCCCCGCCGCTTCCATGATCTCGCCGAGATCGACGACCCGGACCAGCATCATGACCGGCATCATCTGTCGGGTCGCGGTGGCCCGTTCCAGCGCTTCGAACAGCGCCGTGCGGTTTGGTAAGCCACTGTCCGCGTCGAGGCGGGCGCTGCGCTCGCGCGCCCGTCCTTGACGCTGGATGAAGACGAACAGCGCGCCGGCAAAACCGCCGAGTCCGGTATAGAACGCGATCCGAATGAGCCAGTTGGCCGTGTCCTGCGGGATACCGGCGGCGGTATCGAGCGGCATAACCGGCCCGAGTAACAGACCGCCGACCAGACCGCCGGCGATCCCGCCGAGGACATGGAAGCGGGCCGCTGCGATCAATACCGGAACCAGCATCAGATAGGGCCAGGCGAACTTTGTGCCGCCCGTTATATAGACGACGCTGTGGGCGAACGCGAAGAGCAGCACCAGCAGCAGGAGTATGAGCGCGGTGTTCGTGCGCGGGGCGCGGCGCAGATGGTGTATCAGCGCGGAGAACGAGGTCCCTCTCAACAAGCCGTGTCATCCGGTAACTTTCAGGGTAAACCCTTAAGACATCATGAGTACCACTGTTGGCCGGGCGGATGCAAATCGTTCAGCTCAGCCGGATGCCCCGAATCCGCGTTTCCGGGTCTGGAGGATCATGGCGGCGCCCCGCTCCGCGATCATGACAGTCGGCGTGCAGGTGTTGCCCGAGGTGATAGTCGGCATGATCGAGGCGTCGACCACACGTAGTCCATCGAGGCCACGGACGCGCAGTTGGCTGTCGGTGACCGCATGCGGGTCGTTGTCGGCCCCCATGCGGCAGGTGCCTACGGGATGGAAGATGGTGGTGCCGATATCGCCCGCGGCGTGGGCCAGTTCCTCATCGGTCTGGCAGTCCGGACCGGGCAGGTATTCCTCTGGACTGTAGGGTGCCAGCGACGGTTGCCCGATGATGCGACGGGTCAGGCGGATCGCCCGGGTCGCTTTGCGGCGATCGCCATCGGTGCTGAGATAACACGGTGCGATGCGCGGTGCGCTCTCCGGTTCGCGGTCAGAGATCGTGACGCTGCCACGCGATTCCGGGCGGATGTCCGCCACGCTGGCGGTAAACGCCGGGAACGGGTGCAGCGGATCGCCGAACTTGTCGAGCGACAACGGCTGGACATGGTATTCGAGATCCGGCGTCTCGACGTCGTCGCCGGAGTGCGCGAACAGGCCGAGCTGGCTGGGCGCCATGCTCAGCGGTCCGCGGCGGAACAGGGCGTAGTCCAGCGCCATCTTCGCTTTGGCGGGCAGGCTCTTTATCTGCTGGTTCAGCGTGGTGACGCCCTGCACCCGGTAGATGCAGCGCAGTTGCAGATGATCCTGCAGGTTCGCGCCGACATCGGGTGCATGCAGCGTCACGGGGATGCCCTGCGCGCGCAGAAGGGCCCCGTCGCCCACGCCGGATCGCTGCAGTATGGCCGGTGAGCCGATCGCCCCCGCCGCCAGCACGGTCTCGATCCGGCCGCGGGCACTGCAGCGCTCGCCGTCGCATCGGAATTCGACGCCCGTGACGCGCCGCCCCTCGAGAGTCAGACGGTCGGTGAGCGCGCCGGTAATGATCGTCAGGTTGGAGCGATGGCGAATCGGATCCAGGAATCCGCGCATCGAACTCCAGCGGGTGCCCCGTTTCTGGTTGACCTCGAAGCGGCTCACGCCGGTGTTGTCGCCGGTGTTGAAATCCCCGGTCGCCGGGATACCGGTCTCGGTGGCGGCCTCCGCGAAGCGGTCGAGGATGGTCCAGCTCAGGCGCTGGCGCTCTACGCGCCACTCGCCGCCGGCGCCGTGCATCTCCGATGATCCGTTCCAGTAGTCCTCCATCCCGCGGAATACGGGCAGGACATTCTCCCAGCGCCAGGCGGGGTCGCCGGTGATACGGGCCCACTCGTCGTAATCGCGGGCCTGGCCCCGCAGGCAGAGCATCGCGTTGATCAGCGTGCTGCCACCGAGACCCTTGCCCCGCGCATACACGATCGAACGCCCGTTGAGTCC
>Ga0136597_1000434_pt1 | contig 18367 bp, 20 predicted proteins | sample AntRauTorcE11898_FD_101385 | JGI IMG/M metagenome (GOLD analysis project Ga0136597, IMG submission 101385) | Saline lake microbial communities from Rauer Islands, Antarctica - Metagenome Torckler E11 #898 | ecosystem: Environmental > Aquatic > Non-marine Saline and Alkaline > Saline | place... | reverse complement strand
TACTGGACGAGGCCGGGGTACCCGCCGGCGTGTTCAACCTGGTCGATGGGACCGGCCCCGAGGTAGGCGCGTACCTGGCGGAGCATCCGGATGTGGACCTGGTCTCGTTCACTGGCTCGACACGCGCGGGCACGGACGTCTCGCGGCGGGCGGCGCCGTCCGTGAAGCGCGTCACGCTCGAACTGGGCGGCAAATCCCCGAACGTGATCCTGGATGACGCCGACTTCGACTCGGCCGTGCGCGCCGGCGTACGCCTGTGCATGAACAACGTCGGCCAGTCGTGTGACGCACCCAGCCGGATCTGGTCCCCAACGACCGCATGGACGACGCGATCCGCATCGCGAAGGAGACCGTGGCGGAGGTGACGACGGGCGACCCCACCTCCGACGTGGACAATGGACCGATCTCCTACCGTCGCCAGTACGACAAGGTCGTCTCGCTGATCCAACAGGGTATCGAGGAAGGCGCCGAACTCGTCTGTGGCGGCGCCGAACGACCCGCCGGCGTCGACAAGGGTTGGTTCGTGCAACCGACGGTCTTTGCCCGCGTGACGAACGACAGCACCGTAGCGCGCGAGGAAATCTTCGGCCCGGTCCTGTCGATCATCGGCTACAAGGACGAAGAGGAGGCGATCCGAATCGCCAACGATACGCCGTACGGCCTCGCGGCCTACGTGCAGTCGGGCTCCGCCGAGCATGGCCGCAAGGTGGCGTCCCGCCTGCGGGCCGGTTACATCGAGATCAACCACCCGGGCGGGGATTCCGAAGCGCCTTTCGGCGGTTTCAAGCAGTCCGGCATCGGTCGCGAGGGCGGCGCGATCGGCTTCGAAAGCTTCCTGGAAACCAAGTCGGTGATCGGCTGAGGCGCCGGGCCACCGCGTGACGGCGGCCGTCGCGCGGTGGCCTGCGACCGGCTTGCCCAGAGATCCATCGCTGGGCCCGAACGGACACCGACGCGTTCAGCGTGCAGTACATCAGCATTCCGAGGGCGTGTTTCAACACTCGGGCCGGGCATCTGCATCCGCTTTCCGTTGCGGCGGAGGAATCCGGACCCCCGACTCAACACGACCGATCAGGGGATGGCCGGGTGCCAGCTCAAGCACGCCCTGCACCCGCTCACTCGGGCGATGGCCACTGCTTTCCGGCTGCATGCGGATCACCTCGAGCACGCGGTGATCGGGCGCGATCCAGGCGAGCGACAGGGGAACCATGACGTTGTGCATGTGGAAACTGGGCCGCTGAGGCTGCCTGTAGGCGAAATAGATAGCCTCGCCCCCGGCCGCATGCTCCGGCACGTGCTGAAACCCCGCGGCGCGCAAACGGCCCGAGTCCGCCAACCGCACGGCATGGGATTCACCGGCGACGGTGATGCAGGTCCAGGGCATCTCCGCCAGTTTGCTCACACCGGCGCTCGACAGGACGGGCGCAAGCAGGAGCGCGATACCGCTGACCAAAGCACGCGTGGCTACGGACGACAAGCCCCGGCCCTCACCAGCCGGCCGTGCCGGGACCACCCTTGAATGGCCCCTCGATCCCGCTGGTGATCCAGCCACCATAGTAACTGCCCGCCTGGGCCTGCACCCGCTCGCCATCAACATAACAGGCATCGACACGACCCGCGTAGAAGGAGACACACCCCGCGATCGCGTTCTGCGACTCCACCGGGTCCGGATAAGACCAGCAGACATCGGGAATCAAGCCGCTGTCGGTTTGCAGTGACCAGTAGCGGGCCTGTCCCTTGAATTCACAGAACGTGACGGTCGACGATTCAACCAGTCGCGTCCAGTCGACCGCGTCCGGCGGCAAGTAGAAACACGGTGGATGGCTGGTTTCGAGCACCCGGCAACCGCTTCGGGTCTCGGCCAGCGTCCGGCCTCCGTGCACAACCAGCAGGTGCCGGGTGTTCGGCTCGATCCGCGGCGGGCGCGGGTAATCCCATACGCATTCGGTCAATGGCGTCATCTGCTGCTCCGGCCTGCATTCATCGACGATATTCGAAGACCCGGGAAGCCCGGATGCCAGCAGGCCATCTAACAATACCGTCGGCCCTGTGGGGATCGCGATGACGGCTTCGAAAAAATGCAGCGTTTCGGCAGCCCGAAGTAAGTGACATTCCGGTCTGCCGCCGGATCCCGCCCTCGCCTATTCTCGTCGAGCCACGGCCGCGCCGACACTCAGGATACCCAGAAGCCCGAGAACCAGCAGATCGAAGCTGCCCCCGCCGCCATCGCCCGTCGTAGCATCATTAGTGGAGGAGGCCGGAGTTCGCAGCGTCCCCTCCGGGGCCGGCTGCAGATTCGCGCACTGATCCTCTCTGTTCCCGTCGACGACATTGCCCCCGCCCGTCGGCGGTGGCGAATTCTCCTTGCACTGCAGGTTGCCCTCGATGATGTTATCGCTGATATCGATACCACCGTCATTATTAAAGGCCTGTACATCCGCTCCGACCTGGTTGCCGCCGATCTGCAGGCTCGACCGATTCCCTACGACCTGGATGCTGCCATCTACGGCACTCGACTGGACGAAACTCTCGTCTCCCTTGAGGTCATCCAGTTGCACGTTGCCGCCGATGCGGCTGCTCACGATATCAACCTCGAAGGCGTCGTCGTCCTCCGTCTGGACATTGCCGTCTATGCGCGCGTCACGTGCAAGCAACGATCCACCGTCATAGAGTTGGACGTTGCCCTCGACCACGGTGCCGCGCAACTCACATTTGGCCACGACCTCCACGTTGCCGTCGATCGTCACGGTCCCGAGATTGGGCGGACACGTCACATCATCAGCCCGGACGGGTGCGCTGATGGCAACGAATGCCACGAGGGCGACCGATCCGTGAATGACTGCAGAACCTTTCATCTTTCGTTTCCTCACAAAGGGCGACGAGATAACAGCCGCCCGACGGCGGCGGGCCACTTCCTCACAGCCGGGCTGCTCGAACCACCCCGGCGCTTCTGTCGATGGGACCGTGGGAGCAGCCGCCGTTGAATTGGACCGATCCAGCGCACCCTGATTCAATTTGCGACCCGCCTTTACGGTCTTCACTGCTCGACGACCACAAACCACGGGGCGTAGAACGTCGGAGGTGCCACGACACGCAGTGCCAGGCATCCTCGGTTCGTCGTGCGTATCATCGCGGTTTTGAGTCATCGATACTGGATTATAGACATGCTGGAAGACTTCGAACGCTATCCAGCGTTACGACTACGTCGTCGTATGCACCGTAACCGGCTCCACGCATGCCGGCATGACCGTCGGCTTCGCGGCCGCCGACCGGGCCCAGCGGGTCATCGGCATCGATGCCTCGGGCACCCCGGAACGTACCGAGGACCAGGTACGCCGCATAGCGAACCACACCGGCGGGCTCGTCGGGCTCGGCCGCGACATGCGCGCCGACGAGATCGTGCCGTGACTATGCCTACCCGGTGTACGGCGTGCCCTCGGACGAGACCAACGACGCGATCCGCCTGTGTGCGCGCCTGGAAGGAATGATGACCGACCCCGTCTACGAGGGGAAATCGATGCAGGAGTTGATCGACCTCGTGCGTCAGGGTTTCTTTCCGAGCGGCTCGAAGGTGCTGTATGCGCACCTTGGGGGCGTGCCCGCCATCAATGCCTACAGCTATCTGTATCGCGACGGGTGAACCGGAGCGCCCGACGAAGGCGCGCTCAGCCTGCTGACACCGATGGCCGCGACCCGGGTGGCGCCAGTGCGCGGGCCTGGTGGCCAGCACAGGCGTATCAGTGAACCGGTTATGATGGTCATGGCTCAACCCGCATACCCGACACGCCCGACCGGAGTCGCAACATGAGCGCAGACCGGAAGGTACGGCTGACTTTCGACGGCCAGGACATCACCGTGACGGTCGGGACCTCCCTCATACAGGCCTGGATCGAGTCGGGGCGGCCGTTGGTCGATAACGTCGGCTGCATGGGTCAGGGGGTTTGCGGCGCCTGTCGCGTGCTTGTGCGGCGATCCGGCTCGGGTACGGTCGAGACCGCGCTGGCATGCGAGACGCCCGTCGAGGACGGCATGCAGATCGCTTCCGTCGACTACTTCCCGGCCCATCGACCGCACCGGTACGACCTGCACGCGGAAGTGGAGGTCGAAAGCGCCGCCGCCAAGCCAATCGACAGGATCTTCCCCGAGGCCGCGCACTGTCGTCACTGCGGCGGCTGCGATCGGGCCTGTCCGCGTGATATCGAGGTCGAGCGCATGGTCAACCTGGCCGCGACCGGCGAAGCGAGGGAAGCCGCGGCGCTATTCGATCACTGCGTGATGTGCAATCTGTGCGTGGCGGCGTGCCCCGAAGACATCGATCCGGCTCACCTCGGGCAGTTCGTGCGGCGCATGGCGGCCGCGACCACGACGCTGCCGGTCGACCTCGATCAGCGCCTGCAGGAAATCCAGACCGGTCACCAGCCGATCCGCCGGCCGCCAAGCCCCGGCCGACACGAGTCATGACCGCCATGGGCGTGGATCATGCCACCGCACTGCGCTCATGGTCGGCCCGCGCGCCAGCGCCGCCGGCAACCGGCGATCTGCCCCCGGCGGAACTGGTCCGCCACTTCCATCCCGATCATCAGGCGGATCACCAGAGCGAGCTGCGCGTCGGTGCCTGTGCCGGCATGCGCTGCCCCTCCGGGCTCGCCGATCTGCTGCAGGCCAATGCGCACATCGACGACGTCGACCTGGCCGGCATCCGCAACCTGCATGCCGACGTGCTCGTGCTGGGCGGCGGCGCCGCCGGCGTCGTGGCGGCGCTGACCGCGGCCCGGGACGGCGCCGCCGTCATGCTGGCGACCAAACTGCGTCTGGGCGATGGCAATACCGTGATGGCCGAGGGCGGGATCCAGGCCGCCGTGGGTGCTGACGATAGTCTGCAGCAGCACTTCGATGACACCCTGGCCGGCGGTCACGCGACGGCGGATCCGGAACTGGTCGCTGCCCTGGTCAGCGATGGCCCCGCGGCGATCCGCTGGCTGATGGCCGAGGGCATGGCGTTCGACCAGCAGAACGACCAGGGCGATGGGGCGTCGACTCTGCGGCGACTCCGCCCCGGTGGTACGACCGTCGCCCGGCTCCTGTCGTATCGCGACTTCACCGGCCTGGAGATGATGCGCGCCCTGCGCGAGGCGGTACTGTTGCAACCCGGTGTCGAGGTGCGCGAGCGCTACGCCGCACTGGAGCTGCTCACCGATCCGCACGGACGCTGTGTCGGCGCGGTCCTGCTCGACCTGGAGCGCGAACGCCTGGTGCAGGTGCGCGCCGGCGCCGTGATTCTCGCTACCGGGGGTGCAGGCCGCACGCACCTGGGCGGCAATGCGACCTCGAACCATTACGGCGCGACGGCTGACGGACTGGTCCTGGCCTACCGCGTCGGCGCCTGTCTGCGCGAGATCGACAGCTTCCAGTACCATCCGACCGGACTGGCGTGGCCGCGCCATCTGCGCGGCCTGTTGATCACGGAAGCGGTGCGCGCACTCGGTGCCAGACTGGTCAACGGCGATGGCGCACGCTTTATCGACGAACTCGCGCCGCGGGATGTCGTCGCCGCCGCCATCCTGCGCGAGATCGACGCCGGGCGCGGCGTGGAACGCGACGGACTCACCGGCGTCCTGCTCGACACCCCGACGCTGGAACGTGAACGCCCGGGAGTTTTGCAGAACCATCTGATCACGCTCGTGCGCCTGGCACGCAAGGCCGGTATCGATCCGGCCAGCGAGCCGCTGCTGATTGCCCCGACCCTGCACTATCAGAACGGCGGCGTCGCCGTTGATACGAATGGTCAGAGTTCGATTCCGGGGCTGCTGTGCGCCGGCGAGATCGCCGGCGGTATCCACGGCCGCAACCGCCTGATGGGCAACGCCCTGCTGGAGACCGTGGTCTATGGCCGGCGCGCCGGCAAGGCCGCGGTGACGACGATGCGCAATCCTTCCGGGCGCGCGGTCGGTATAACGCATCTCGGCGACTGGCAACGCGGTCTGATCCATGCCGGGCTGCCGCTCGACCGCCGGGCGCCCGTGCTTTTCCCCGCCTATGGACACGCCGACATCGAACGCCGCATCCACGCCCGCCGGAAATCGGCATTATGAAGGTGCTGACGCACACATCCGCAAGGACCCCCGATCTGGCCGCGTGGCTGGCAGCGGGCGGTGGCGAGGGCCTGCAACATGCGCTCACCGAGACAGCGGCGATCATCCCGGCGCTCGCCGATGCCGGACTGCGCGGTATGGGTGGTGCCGGCTTCCCGGCGGCGACCAAGTGGCAGGCCGTGGCGGACGCGGATGCCGACGAGAAGTGGATCCTCTGCAACGGCAACGAGGACGAGCCCGGCACCTTCAAGGACCACTTCCTGCTGACGCAGACGCCCCACCAGGTCATCGAAGGTGCCCTGATCGCCGCGCTGGCGACCGGGGCAACGGGGATCGTGGTGTACGCCAATCCGCACGCGGGCGGCACGATCAGCGGACTGGAGGATGCCGTCGAGCAATGGCGACGGCACCCCCTGTTCGACCGTGTCCGCGCCCATCTCGACCAGCCGTTCGAGCTAACGGTCCAGCTCAGTTCGGGCCTCTACGTCGGCGGCGAGGAAACGGGCGCCATCGCCGCCGTCAATGGCGGCTTCCCGTTCCCGCGCGAGAAACCCCCGTGGCCCGCGCAGGACGGTATTCACGGCCAGCCGACACTGGTCAACAACGTCGAGACCCTGGCCCTGGCCACGCATGTACTGCGACACGGCGCGGACTGGTTCCGTCAACTCGGAAATACCGCACCGGGCACCAAGCTGTTCTCCCTGTCCGGCGACATCCTGCGCCCCGGGCTGCATGAACTGCCCATGGGTACATCACTGCGGGCACTGATTGAAGACCATGGCGGGGGCATGCTGGCGGGGACACCATTCAAGGCGGTCTTCACCGGTGGCCCCTCGAATACGCTGCTTACCGCTTCCGATCTCGATGTCGCGCTGGATTTCGACAGCCTGCGGGCGCGCGGATCGCGCCTGGGCACGGGAGCGATGATCGTCGTCGGCGCCGGCACCAGCATCGTGCGCAAGACGGCCGAATACGTGACCTTCTTCGCCGACAGTTCGTGTGGTCAGTGCCCGCCGTGCAAGATCGGAACACACCAGGTCGCGCGCATTCTCCAGCGCATCGATCAGGGCTGGGGACAACCGGATGATCTGGAAGCCCTCGACAATCTGGTAGAACTGCTCCTGGGCAGCGGGCGCTGCGGCCTGGTCGACGGTGCCGCGACCGTGCTGGCCAGCTCCCTGCGGGCATTCCGCACCGAATACGAGCAGGCAATCGGCAACGCGAACAGGCTGCCGTAATGCGATAGACACCAACATTTTCGGACCGGGTTCACAAATCTTGAAGAAGTGCCACCAGGCGGCGGCGTAAAACTGCTACCGTCGCGCTGCACGGTCGCACGCGGGATCGATTTCCGCGCGACCCGACGGATACGAACCGCAGCAATCACCATACAACTCATGAATCCCGATTGGGCGGTCCGGCCATGGGCGCGCCCGACAACAGGAGGACTCCGATGCCCAGCTCGACCTTCCTTCGCGGCTCGCATATTGCACCGGCCGCGCTCGCCTTGCTGATGGTGCCGGTCACCGTCCCGGCTGCGGGCGTGCCGGTAATCGATTTCCGCGCCGAGGTCGGCCACTGGGGCGCTACGCCCACGGGGATCGTCGCCTCCGGTGATGACGATTTCGATCTCGAGGACGATCTCGGCTTCGACCGCAATGGCGCCAACATGTTCATGGCGGAGTTCGAACACCCGGTTCCGGTACTGCCCAACGTCCGCTTGCGTCACAACCGCCTCGACGACGAATCGCGCTCGACGATTACCACCACGCGCGAATTCGGGCCGGTACAGTTCCAGAACGATGAGCGCGTCCGGTCGTCCTACGACCTGGAGATGACCGACGCGACCTTCTACTACAGTCCCGTGAATAACTGGATCTCGCTCGACCTGGGGATCACCGCACGCCGTGTCAACGTCGACGTACTGCTGGAGAGCCGTGACTCCGGTGAGCGCGAACGCGCCGGCGGCTCGATCTGGCTGCCGATGGGGCATATCGCGGGGCGTATCGAGTTGCCTCTCACGGGCGTTTATGCCGCCGGCGAATACAACGCGATCAGCGCGAGTGGCGAGCGCATGCGGGACGTGCGCGCTTCACTCGGCTGGGAAATGACATCCAATTTCGGTCTGGCCCTCGGATATCGGCAATTGAACGTCAAAATCGATGACGTCGATGACCTCAGGGCCGATGTCGACTTCGAGGGGCCCTTCGCCACGGCGACGCTGCGGTTCTGAGGGAACCGCAGCGGCACCGCCGCCCCAAGGGGCGGCGGCCCGGATTCAGGTACCGACCTGCCGACTGATGTGGTCGATCACCGCACCGTGTTCGGCCTGCGGGCTGAACATGACGATGTCGGTGTCTTCCTCGGCCCGGACACTGTGCCCTGGCGGCCAGTAGAACAGGTCGCCGGTCCGCGCGGTTTCCTCATCACCGCCCGCATACAGCGTGGTAATTGCGCCCTTCACCACGTAGCCCCAATGGGGCGACTGGCAACAGTCGCCCTCCAGCCCATGGAGCAGTTCCGTGATATCGGTCCCGGCACCGAAGGAGAAGAATTCGGCGCCCATTGTCCCGTAGCCGCTCACGTCACCGAAACCGGTCTGCTGCCTTGCCTTGGCCCCGGGCACATCGATCCGAACCGGGACGTCGTCTTTCGCAATGCGCATGGTCCTGTCCTCCTGCTCGCACTGACCTGCAAAGCGTAGGCGAACCTCGCGACCTCCGCTACGCACACTCCGGTTCCGGGGCAGTCCCCCACGCCCCCTGCGTAATCGTATGCGACAAATCCGGGCGACAGTTACCGGAATTATCCGAGCCCGACATGGGATTTCCATGGAGCGTATGGCGCGATTGCCTGAACGAGGTTGACGCGTTCCAACTCTGCACCTACTGGATACATGGTAAGAGGCAGACATTGAACGACACAATCACCGGGGAATCAGATCATGAACAGGAAACAGGTCGAAGGGCATGCGAAAGAGGCAAAAGGAAAAGCCAAAGAAGTTGCCGGCAAGGAGACTGGCGATAAAAGCACGAAGTACAAGGGTAAAGCCGAAAAGCATGAAGGCAAGGCTGGAACCGTGCTAGGCGATATCAATGACAGCGACGCCAGAGAGGATGACGACAAGGAGAAAGACGGGGCGGGAGATACCAGTGGCAACGCCGAGAAGCATGGCAAAAAGCATGAAACGGTGTTGAGCAATATCAATGATAGCGACGCCAAAAAGACAAAGAATTGAATCTGGTGCCTTATCCCTGACGTGGCCTGCGCGGTCGCCGGTGCCGGATTGCCGGTATCGGTTACGTCCGCTGGCCAATAAAGCGGGATCCCGCCTTGCCTGACGACACGCAGAAATTCCCGCTTGACGGAGCGACGACTTCCAGTCAAGAACCGGCGGTATCACGGCCGAACAAATTGCTGTTCAACGCGGCCGAGCTTCGCCTGGTTCGGCATACGGCCATTCTGCTTTGCCTGGTCGCACTGACCGCGCTGGTCGGAATTATCGTGTGGACAGTCGGCTGGATCGTGAATGTCTTCTACAACCTGCTCCTGCCACTGTCCCTCGCCGGTGTTCTGGCGCTGGTGCTGTATCCCGTGGTGGACTTTGTCGAGAGCCGATGCCGCTTGCCCCGTTTACTGGCCACCTTGCTTTTGGTGACGGTCTTCATTCTGGGTATCGCCGGCATGATTTTCCTGCTCGTGCCGATCATCTCCAGCCAGATCGTGGAGTTGATGACCGTTTTGCCCGACATACTGGCAAGCTGGAGGGAACGTTTCGCGTTTCATTTCCCGGAACTCAGCTCCATGATTTTCAGCAGCATGGAGAGCAGCGGGGAAAACGGCGAGGGAGAGAAGTCCGCGCCGGTTCTGGAATATACGGGCAGGACCATCATGTCCTCTCTGGGGTTGTTGGTCGGTATCGGCTTCGTGCCCCTGTTCCTGTTTTTCACCCTCCTCTCCGGCGGCTCACTCCGAGCGCAGGCGTCCGAGATTTTGTCCGTTTTCCAGAAAACCACCCAAGAGAAGGTGCTGTATTTCATGGATGTGTTCGTGGAATACGTCACTGCCTTCTTTCAGGGGCAATTGATCATCGCCGTATGCATGGGCACGTTATATGCCATAGGCTTTACGTTGATCGGTCTCAATTACGGCGTGCTCATCGGGTTGGTGCTCGGTCTGCTCAACATCGTCCCCTTCCTGGGCACCTTGATCGGCCTGTTGGTGGTCCTGCCCACGGCCTACCTGCAGCCCGATGGCGGCGTTCAGTTACTGGTTCTGAGCGGACTGGTGTTCGCGGCGGTGCAGGTGGTGGAAAGCTTTCTGCTGACCCCGAAGATCATGGCCAACCGCTCGGGCCTGCACCCCGCACTCGTGGTCATTTCCCTGTTCTTCTGGGGCACGGCCTTGAGCGGCATTATCGGCATGGTCCTCGCCGTTCCCCTGACGGCGTTCCTCGTAGCCATCTGGAGCGAGATCAAGACCAGCCTGAAACGCAATTTGAGCGCCGAGGATACCCGCTGAAACAAGCGGATCGCTCCGCGGGCAAGCGTTCGATCAATCGTGTAACGGCATCTTCCCTGCGATCGAGCCGCATGGCCCGTGGCGCCAGGAGCCTGTCCGGATGGAAAGCCATTCCGGACGGACGACTCGACATGGCCGAGCGAAGGCACAGCCGGTATGGTACGGACCTTCATTCTGCTGTCGGCGGGTGACGCCGGCCAGCCACTCTGGAGTATTCGGTATGAGCGAAGAGTCCGGCTACACACTACCGCGCGTGTGGACCGAGGATCAGGAAAGCGGCGGTCAGTTCGCCAGCATCAACCGCCCCATCGCGGGCGCGACGCATGAGCGCGAACTGCCGGTCGGTAAGCACGCGTTCCAGCTCTACTCGCTGGCGACGCCCAACGGCGTCAAGGTGACCGTGCTGTTCGAGGAACTGCTGGCGCTCGGCCACGCGGATGCGGAGTATGACGCCTGGCCGATCCGTATCGGCGACGGTGAGCAGTTTTCCAGCGGCTTTGTCGCGGTTAATCCAAACTCCAAGATCCCGGCGCTGATGGACTACAGCGGGCCCGAGCCCATCCGGGTGTTCGAGTCCGGCGCCATCCTCCTGCACCTGGCGGAGAAGTTCGGCGCCTTCCTGCCCGCCGATCCGGCGCGGCGGGCCGAGACCCTGAACTGGCTGTTCTGGCAGATGGGCAGCGCCCCGTACGTCGGTGGCGGCTTCGGGCACTTCTACTCGTATGCCCCCGAGGCGATGAAATACCCGATCGATCGCTACAGCATGGAGACCAAACGCCTGCTCGACGTGCTGGATCGCCGGCTCGCCGAAACGCGCTTCCTCGCGGGCGATGAGTATACGATCGCCGACATCGCCAACTGGCCGTGGTACGGCGCCCTGGCGCTGGGCAAGCTCTACGACGCGGCGGAGTTCCTTCAGGTCGAGCGTTACCAGAATGTCCAGCGCTGGGCGAAGGAGATCTATCAGCGCCCGGCCGTCCAGCGCGGCCGCATGGTCAACCGGACCTGGGGCAACCCCGCCGGGCAGTTGCCCGAGCGCCACGACGCGAGTGATTTCGAGCACCGCACCGCCGAGAAGCTCTCGGCATCGGGCTGACTTGTTGCGGATTTTCGTTTAGCGGTTCAATCGTGCAAAGAGGATCAGTCTTCGTGCAATGCCTCAAAGCGCTGGGCGAGGAAATCGACCAGCGCCCGGACCGATGGCAGCAGGCCGCGACGTGACGGAAACACCACGTGGATGATCTCCCGCGGTGGTGCCCAGTCGGGCAGAACACGGACGAGTCTGCCCGCGCCAACGTCGTCCTCGACCATCATATTCGGGAACTGGACGATCCCGTTGCCGGCCAGGGCGGCTGCGCGCAATGCGGTCATGTTGTGCGTGACGTAGCGCGGTCGATGCTCGACGTGCAGATCTTCGCCTGCCGGCCCGAGCAGGTGCCAGGCGTACTTCTGGTGCGGCCTGCCCAGCGCAAGACTCGGCAGTGACCCGAGGTCGGCCGGTCTGGTCGGCCGCGGAAATCGTTCGAGCAGCGGCAGCCCCGCGACCAGCGACTGGCCGCGGTCGGCCAGCGTGCGCATCACGAGGTCACTGTCGGCGATCGGCGGCGGGCGCACCCGCACGGCAAGATCGAGGCCCTCGGCGACCACATCCACGGGCCGGTCGGTCGCGTCCAGGTGGACCTCCACCCGCGGATACGTCTGCATGAAATCAGCCAACATGGCGGCGACGCGGGTCTCGAGCAGCGCCACGGGGCAGGCCATCCGGACGACGCCGCAGGGTTCGGTCCGGCTGCGCTCGATGACCTCCTCGGCGCCCTCCGCCTCGACCAACATCGCCTTGCAATGCCGATAGTAGGCCTCGCCAATCTCCGTCAGGGCGAGCGAGCGCGTGGAGCGGTGGATAAGGCGCGTATCCAGCCGGCGCTCGAGCGCGGCGACCCGCCGGCTGAGCTTCGATTTGGGCTCGCCGAGCGCCCGGCTCGCCGGCGCGAACCCTCCATGATCAACAACCTGGGCGAAATAGTAGAGATCGTTCAGATCGGGCACTGCCGCCTTCTCCCGTTCCCGCCACGTCGTTCCATCAGTGCAACGCTGCGTTACGACTGTACCACCTAGTCGCGCCGTCCTCCCGCCCCCAGACTCATGCCCAACGCCCCATACGATGGGCAGACCTTCAAACGGAGCAGTCGCCATGAAGACGATCGAAGAAACCCTGCGCACCCCCGCCGGCCACTGGGTCGGTGACGGTTTCCCGGTGCGTTCCCTGTTCTCGTACCAGGGCCAGCCGGAACGCCTGAGCCCTTTCCTGATGCTCGATTACGCCGGACCGTACGAGTTCGAACCGGCTACGCGGCCGCGCGGCGTCGGGGAACATCCGCACCGCGGTTTCGAGACGGTGACGATCGTCTACCAGGGCGAGGTGGAGCATCTCGACTCCACCGGCGCCGGCGGCACGATCGGGCCCGGCGACGTGCAGTGGATGACGGCCGGCGCCGGCATCCTCCACCAGGAGTTCCATTCCCACGACTTCACGCGCACCGGCGGGCCGTTCGAGATGGTGCAGCTCTGGGTGAATCTGCCGGCTTCCGGGAAATCGACGGAACCCGGCTACCAGACGCTCACCGATGCAGCCATCCCCGAGGTGGCGCTGCCCGACGCGGACGGGCGCGTGCGGGTGATTGCCGGCGGGTTCGGCGGGGCGACGGGGCCAGCCGTCACACGCACGCCGATGAACGTGCTGGATATCCGTCTGGCGCGCGGGGAGCGCACGGAACTGCCGCTAACCGACGGGTGGACCTCGATGCTGGTGGTGCTGCACGGCCCGGTGCTGATCAATGACGATCGCATCCTCCGCGACGCCGAGGGCGTGCGCTTCGCGCATGACGGCGACGGGCTCGTGATCGAGGCCAATGAAGACGCCACCCTCCTGCTGCTCGAGGGCGAGCCGATCGACGAACCGGTCGCCGCCTACGGGCCGTTCGTGATGAACACGCAGGAGGAGATCCGCGCGGCCATCGAGGACTTCCGTTCCGGGCGTTTCGGCCGGCTCGCCGGCTGAAGCGTCGATCGTGGTTGCGCCGGCGCCCGATCATCGGGCATTCGCCTGCGCCGTATGGGAGTTTTCGCCGCGCTGGCCCGAGGCGGCCGACGACATGGCGGCCGTGGTATGCGGTCGGTGGCTGCACTCGACGCTTGCGAGCGACGATCCGGCGGCATCATCCGCCACACCGAACGTAGCCAATACGCCGCGCCGGCCTGACCGCGCACCGGACTGGGCGAACTGGCTCGAGACCGCGGGGTGACCCGGTCTCAATATCGGAGCTGGATATACGCGTCCAGGTACCGCGAATCGCGTTCGTACGACTCATCGGACCACTGCCGCGGCGGCAGTTCCGGCGCCGGAATCGGGCCAGTCGGATACTCGAACTGGTCCAGCACATCGGCAATGCAGTTGAGGCGGGCGTGGCGCTTGATATCCGCGTCGATCAGTCGCCATGGCGCGTGTGACGTGTGGGTGTGCCGCAGCATCTCGTCTTTTGCGCGCGAATACGCTTCCCAGCGGGCCCGGGCTTCGAGGTCCATGTCCGATACCTTCCAGCGCCGGGTCGGATCGGCCAGCCGCGCACGGATACGCCGCTCCTGCTCCGCCTCGCTCACGGAAAACCAGTATTTCAAAAGCACGATGCCCTCATCGACCAGCATGCGCTCGAATACCGGACAACTCGCCATGAATGTCGCCACCTCCTCTTCGCTGGCGAATCCCATGACGCGCTCTACACCGGCTCGGTTGTACCAGGAACGATCGAAAAGAACCATTTCCCCCGCCGCCGGGAGTTCGGCCACGTAGCGCTGGAAGTACCACTGGGTGCGCGCCCGGTCCGACGGCACGCCCAGTGCGACTGTTCGGACGACCCGTGGATTGGCCCTTTCGGTGATCCGCTTGATGACCCCACCCTTGCCGGCCGCGTCCCGTCCTTCGAACAGGACCACGACACGCAATCCTTCTTCCGATACATAGCGCTGGAGCTTGCCCAGTTCGACCTGGAGATCCCTCAGTTCACGCTCGTAGATCTTCCTTTTGAGTACGCCCTTGTGGTTGTAATGCTCATTACTGAAAGGGCGCTCAGGCGAGATTCGCGGCATCGGTCAGACTCCGTCAAAAAGACAATCCCTCCGCCGCAATGAGTATAGTCGCCGCGGTCAGAGGTAGCGGCGCACCATTTTTTGATAGCGGCTGTATCGATCCCCGAACTTGCGTTCAAGATAACGCTCCTCCGGCAGGATGACGCCGAAATGAACGACCGCGAACAGCGTCAGGATGGTCACCAGGCCCGCCACGCTGTTCAGGATCAGGACGAGCCCCAGCAGAACGAGATTGAGGCCAACGTACAGCGGATTCCGTGAAACGCGGAACGCCCCGGAAGAGACGACCGTCGTGGGGGGATTGTAAGGATTGATCGGTGTCCGGTTCCGCTTCATGGACCAGACGCCCCATAAATGCAGGGCGAGCCCCGGAAAAAGGATCGCTCGGCCGACCCATGGCGTGGCCGGATGGTCCACGATCGGTAACGGCCACAACCAATGGAGCCCTGTCACGACTACGAACGCCGGCAGGTAAAAAAGTGGTGCGGGCGCGATGATGCGGGGACGGTCCGGTTCGGTCACTACCGTGAATACTCCATTCAGCCCGATCACGCTGATCTTGCGGAGGCGACAGGGTAAATCATTTTCCGTGATATGCACGAGCCGATGCGCCTTTGCGCCCGGTCCGTGTGGGCGCGTCCCAGCTGAGGGCAAATGCGAGTGATCAGCCGAGTGCGTCGGCGACCTGTTCGGCCGCTGCCTGACCACTCCTGTGCGCGCCCCCGCAGGTTGCCGCATAGGCGCCGGCACAGGCCTCGCCCGCAAAGAAGATCCGATCGGCAACGGGGGTCACGATGTCCTCGCGCGCGTCCGCCCGCCCCGGGCGAGCCGCCGAGTAGGCACCAAGGGTGTGTGGATTGTCGGCCCATCCGGTCAACGCGCCTCTGACGAACTTGCGATCGACGTCGCTGCCGAACCGCTTGCGCAGTTCACCCAGCGCGAAGTCGATGGCCGCGTCGCGGCCAGCGCGGGACAGTTCGTGACCGAATTCGCCGCCCACGAAACCAACCATGAGATCGCTGCCCGACGGCCAGCAACTGAAGAAGCAGGCTTCAGTGGGAACCTCTTCGGACACTTTGTAGGTCAGCCAGGAATTCTCGGGAAGCCCGAAGCGCGTATCGACGAATTCCAGCGCGATCTTGGCAAGCAGCCCCATCGGCAGACCGTGAATCGCCTCCCGTTTCCAGTCCGGCAGCGCGGGCGCGAAACTTATGCGTTCCGCATCGAGTACACCGGTGGATGCGGTGACGATGCAGGCGCGGGCCTTCAGTGTGCCTTTGGTCGACCGTACCCGCACTCCGCTTCCGCCCCATTCGATCCCTGCAACGGGCGTAGCGAGTTCGATCGGCATATCCTTCGCGAGGCGCTCGACGAGCGCCCCATATCCCTGCGCCACGTGATACGTCGGCGCCGCATCGGCGCCGCTCCAATAGTCGACGGTGGACAGATTCCGGAAATCCACGCCCATATCCATGGGCCCGATCCAGCTCTGCGCGGTACCGGCGAACGGCCGATCCGGTACCACCGTGGAAGCGGGTACATCCTCGCCCGCCCGATACGCGGACCGGATACGATCATTGATCGCATCGAAAGCGTCAGCGTACTGCCGGTACTCATCCTCGTCCGCCTCACGCTCACCGATAAAAAGTGTATCCGTCGCGTCGCTGAAATCGGTGAGATCAAAGCCGTAGCGCTCGGCGAACTTTCGGTGGGGATTTTCATTGGCGCTCGATAGCCACGAGGCACCATGGTCGAAAGGGAAACCGAACGTATCGCGTTCCGTGAATGCGCGTCCGCCCACCCGATCCGCCGCCTCCAGGATCCGGACCGTGTAGCCCTGACCCGTCAGCGCCCGCGCTGCGGCGATCCCGGCTGCCCCCGCACCAACGATGACCACGTCCGGCTCTGAACGTGCGACAAGCGGGACCGGAACCATGAGCGCGGCGCTGCCCGCCCCCACGGTCCGCAGAAAGTCCCGACGATTCCATCCACGGATATCTGATCGGATCTTCCGTGATGTCATAAGATATTCCCACTGCAGCGATCGCCACGGAAAAGCGTATACCAAACGTTCTGCAGGAAACACCATTTCCCGCGTACTGGACCAATCCGACGACATAACGCGCAAATGCACGTCATTACATGCAAGGGAGCCATTCGACTTTTGCGGCCGCTATGTCGTCCAGCACTTAATGTAGTGAACCCGGACTTCATCACCGAACTCGGCATTTTCGGGGAGATACGGCATGGGCTCCGATATTTGCGATCCGCTCAGGATGCCTTCCGCCTCCAGTGCTGCAACCGTCTCATCGAATCGCCGCTCTTCGAATATGTCGTCGCGTTGAGTCAATACCATACAGCCGCCCGTTTTCAGGATCCGACGAAACTCGCGCAGGATCGCGGCACTGTCCGGTACATAGGTCATGACACCGACACACACGAGTCCATCGTAGGTATCGTCGGCATAAGGTAGCGGCAAATCCTGCATGTCGACATACGCGAGATCACGGTAAACGCCATGTTCACGCGCGAGTTCAAGCGATCGTTGGGATACGTCCATGCCATCGATCGTCGAGAAACCGGCCGCGGCCAGTGCCAGTCCGCTCAGGCCGGTACCGCAACCCGCATCGAGGACGACCGCCTCGGGTGCCAGCTCGCCCCGCAGGCGTTGGGCCGCCTGTTCCGGTGCCTCATACCGCCATTGCCGAAGCGTCTGGTCGTAGTCTTCGACCCAATTGTCGTAATAGCGCGCAACCTCTTCACTGTCACTCGAAAGATTGCGCAATCCAGCGTGGTCCGATTGGGTGTCTGAATTCACCACCAAGACTCCCTTGGTATCGAGGAATGAAATCACATTGTCACATCCGCGCGGCTACATTCCGAATTTGCGTGGGCAGAACCGGTCATTACGGATATAGGGTTATTCGGGAACTTGTGGCAAAGGCCAGCAGACATGAATGATCAAATGTCTGCATCGGAGTCAAACTGTCGGCATGCAGGCGAACTTGCGATGATATCGCCATGCTGCTTGCTTTTGCGCCAAATAGCCTTAGCGTCGCTCACTCTAAAGGGAACTCCGCGGCTCTGAGTGTGGCTTCACCAGGGTGTGGGTTAGTATGCTTGCGCGTGAGCGCTATGACTCGCCCTCCGGCCTGGGCCGGTTGATGGAGTCGGCCGACGCCCTGCGGCACCGCGCAAACCAAGGGGGGCTCATGATTGCCCCGATCGCATCCGACACCGATGATCCGCGTGAGCACACACGCCAGGTGCGGCTGTGCCGAGCCCGACATCGCCCCTGGTGTCGGGCAGATGGTGACCGTATCTCACCCGCTACCGCGACCTTCCCGGTCCACCGTCTGTCAAACGGGACGGCGCGGCACCCGTTTGCCTCTCGCCCGTCCATTCGACAAAAACCAGTATGGGAGCTTCACCATGGATAATCTCGTCAACTTCCCGACCGCCGAGCAACTGTCCAGCAGTCAGGCCTCGATCCACCTGGATACCGAGGCCGGGGCATCGATTCTCGCGATGCACCCCACCCCACGACCCAGCTTCACGCCGGGGCTGCTGGCGGACATCGATCAGTGGCGGGCTTCCGTCGCCGATCTCGG
>Ga0136597_1000426_pt1 | contig 18586 bp, 19 predicted proteins | sample AntRauTorcE11898_FD_101385 | JGI IMG/M metagenome (GOLD analysis project Ga0136597, IMG submission 101385) | Saline lake microbial communities from Rauer Islands, Antarctica - Metagenome Torckler E11 #898 | ecosystem: Environmental > Aquatic > Non-marine Saline and Alkaline > Saline | place... | reverse complement strand
GACGCCGCCGTCTGGTTCTCCGCGACGAGCATCCACTACGTCTCGGGCTTCGAACACGTCCAGACCGAGCGCCCGGTCTGTCTGGCCGTAACCGAGGACCGAATCGAGATCGTGGTCCCGCGTCTCGAAGTCGAGCGCGTCGGGACCGTCGACCGCATCGACGCCGTTCACCACTACTTCGACTACCCGCAGGGCCGACCAATCGAGGTCGTCGCAGAGATGGTCGACGGCCTCGACGCCGAATCGGTCGCCGCCGACAGCGACGGCGCGCCGGGCGTGATGGGTTACGAGGGCCCCAACCTCTCGGAGTTCGTCGACGTCGAAACCCAGTCGTGGGTCTCGCGGATGCGTTGGGAGAAGACCGACGGCGAGATCGACCTGATTCGGGAGTCCGCGAAGTGGGGGAACCTCGCCCACCGCTACCTCGCGGACTACACCGAACCTGGCGCGCACCCGGCGACCGTCTCCCAGAAGGCGTCGATGGAGGCCTCACGAGCGATGCTCGACACGCTCGGCGACCAGTTCGTCGAGAACGTCCGGGCCTCCGGGCCGGCCCACGCGGGCTACATCTCCGCCGACGAGACTGCGCTCCCCCACGGCCACACCCCGAATCAGCGCCTCGAGCGCGGCGACGTACTCGTCACGGGCGCCTCGGCGAACGTCGACGGCTACGGCTCCGAACTCGAGCGAACGATGTTCGTCGGCGAGGTCAGCGACGAGCAGGAACACTACTTCGAACTCATGCTCGAGGCCCAGGACATCGCCATCGACGCGCTGGGGCCGGGTGTCCCGCTCGCCTCCGTCGACGAGCAGGTCTGGGAGTTCTACGAGGAGCAGGGGATCACCGACCTCGCACAGCACCACGTCGGCCACAACATCGGTCTCGGCGGTCACGAACCGCCGTACATCGACCAGGGCTGGGGCGACTACGACTCCGTCGACGAGAGCGACGCCGAAATGCAACCGGGGCAGGTGTACACCATCGAACCCGGCATCTACACCGAGAACGAGGGCTACCGTCACTCCGACACCATCGCCATCACCGAGGACGGCGTCGAGTGGCTGACGTACTACCCCCGGGATCTGGAGTCGAACGTCGTTACGGAGTAGTCGCTTTCCGTCGCTGTTCGGGGTTTCGGGGCGCCTCGCCACCCACACAGAGAAATCGGCTCCTTCGCCCGGTATCGAACCCACTAAGGCGAGTACGACCGACCACCGCGTAATGAGTATCACGCTCGGCGACGCGAGCGCGGCCCCCGGCGAGACCGACACCGGGCGGTTGCGGGTGGGCGAGAGCCGTGACGGCAGCCCCGTCGCCCTGCCGGTCTGTGTGGTCAACGGCGCCGACGACGGCGAGACGCTCTACCTGCAGGCAGTCTCGGACGGCGACGAACTCAACGGGTTGGGCGTGCTCACGCGGGTCGTCCCGCAACTCGACCCGGCCGAACTCGCCGGATCGGTCCTCATCGTCGGCATCGTCAACGCCCCCGCGTTCCAGGTCGCCGAGCACCGCAATCCCATCGACGACACGAAGATGAACCGGGCGTACCCCGGCGACGAGAACGGCACCAACTCCGAGCGCATCGCCGCCGCCACGTTCGAAGCCGCCAGCCGCGCCGACTACGTGCTCGATCTCCACCAGGGCTCGACCTCCCGGATGCTGAACGAGGCTCGAGTGCGCTGCGGCCGCCACCACCGCATGCACCGTGAGTGCCTCGAACTCGCCAAGGCGTTCGGCACTGAGTACGTACTGGACCAGAAAGGACCCGACGGCCAACTGGCCCGTGCGGCGCCCGAGGAGGGGATTCCCACCATCGACCCCGAACTCGGCGGCTGTGTCGGGTGGGACGAGGAGAGCATCCAGTACGGCGTCGAGGGCACCTTCAACGTCCTGCGCGAGTACGGGTTCCTCGACGGTGAGGCGCCGATGGGGACCCAGACCCGCGCCTCGGGGTTCGACCAGTACCGCTCGCCGGCAGGGGGGCTGGTCCACTACCGCGCGGAACTGGGCGAAAAGGTCACCCGCGGCGACGTGCTGTTCGAGGTGACCGACGCGTTCGGCCAGCTTTCGGGCCGGGTGACCGCCGACTGCGACGGCATCTTCTGGCGCTCCCGCCGTCTCCCTCAAGTCGCGACCGGCGAGTACGTCTGCTCGGTGGCGACCGGCATCGACTCGTTCTAGTCGGCCGACGGCTCGAACTGGAACGGAACCGGCGGCAGCCCACCGGTGAGCCGAGAGATAGCGGGGCCGTTTCCGGACCGGCGTTCGACGGCAAACGAGAGCGTCCCGTCCCACTCACCGTTCTCGACGGCGGTCGCGAAGCTCTCCGTGAGGCTGAACGCCCGGAACTCCGCCCCGTCGACGACCGGGCGGAAGAAGTCCCCGCGTCGTTCCTCGTCACTCGCCGCCGAGGCGGCCGCAGCGAAGGACTCGACGCCCGACTCCGTGAGCGAGAACCGCACGTCGGTCATCCCGGGCCGGCGCTGGGAGATTGCGAACTCGGCGTCGACGTCGACGCCATCGGGGCCGAGGATGCGTTCCTCGCTCCCGCCGTTCGCCCGCCGGAGTTCGAGATCCGGCAGCATCGGCACCAGCACCGACTGATTCGTCGGTGCAGCGACGTCCAGAAACTGGTGGTCACCCAAGCGCCCCGGTGTGATCGACACCGAATCCGGGTCGATACCCGCGCGCTCGGCGGCCTGGTCCCCGAGCGCGGACGCGTACTTCCGGCGGTAGGATGGTCCGACGCCGCGGAACACCTGGCGGACGGAGAGCCCGTCCGCGGCCCCGAACGCCTCTCGCGCCTCGGCGACGTACAGCGAGGCGGAGAGCGAGAGGAAGTACGTCACTCGCTCTCCGCCTCGCTGGCCGCCGTAGAGCATCATCGACCCGGGTGGGTCCTCGAGAGCGTCGAGGATAGCGTCGCTACCGACGTCGCCCTCGAAGACGGCCGTGAGCCCGGTCGGCCAGAGTCGGATCGAGGACTCGCCAGTCGAGGTTGGCTCTTCCGTCGCTTCCTGGATCGGTTCCTCCGTCGGCGTCTCGCTCGGCGTCGGATCTACGGTTACGGTCGCCGTCGCCGTACCCGAATTCTCGGTCGGCGTCGCAGTCGCCCCGTCGCCGCCGAGACAGCCAGCCGTCGCGACGAGCGCCGACGCTGCACCGAGAACGTGGCGTCTGGTGTGATCCATGGACCTGTCTGGCCGCGCTTTTACTGATAAAGTCTCGCCAGCGGTGCTGGGGAGGTACTGTCGAACCGACAGCTACTGGACCGACCCCGCCGACCCACCGAGCATGACCGCCGCCGACCCCGCCTCGCTGATCTGCCCGGACTGCGGCCCCGAGTACGCCGACCGGTGGCGCTGTACGTGTGGCCACCCGCTGGAGTTCGCGGATCGTCCCCTGCCTGACGGGCCCGCACCCGATCCCGCTGCGTTCGACACGCGCGAGGGGCTCTGGGCCTTCTCGGAGTTCCTCCCCGTCGACCAGCACGTGAGCCTCGGCGAGGGGATGACGCCGCTGCAGGAAGCACCAGCGTGGGACGCCGAGTTCAAACTCGAGTACGTGTTCCCCACGGGGTCGTTCAAGGACCGCGGCGCGACGACGACGCTCTCCCGCGCGGTCGAGCTGGGCGTCGAGAACGTCGTCGAGGACTCCTCGGGCAACGCCGGCGCCGCCATCGCGACCTACGCCGCGCGGGCGGGCATCGGCGCCGAAATCTACGTGCCCGCGAGCGTCAAACGGAGCAAGATCCGGGCTATCGAGGCCGCGGGCGCCACGCCCGTCCGGGTCGAGGGAAGCCGGCAGGACGTTACCGACGCGTGCGTGGCGGAAGCTGTCGGGGGCAACGCGTGGTACGCCTCCCACGCGTGGAACCCCGCCTTTTTCGCCGGAACGGCGACGTTCGCCTTCGAGACGGCGCTCCAGCGCGACTGGGCGGCACCCGACGCAGTAGTCACCCCTCTCGGTCACGGCACCCTGTTCCTCGGCGCCTACCGGGGGTTCCGAGCGCTCGCGGACGCGGGCTGGATCGACGACGTGCCGAGGATGTACGGGGCACAGGCCGCCGGTTACGCACCCATCGCCGCGGAACTTCACGACGACACCGCGGGGACGAACGACGTCGCCGACGGGATCCAGATCCGCGATCCGGTCCGGAAGGAGGCCATCCTCGCGGCCATCGACGCCACCGGCGGCGACGCTATCGCGCTCCCGGAAGCCCCGGTCGCCGAGGAACTCGACCGGCTCCACGAGGCCGGCTTCTACACTGAACCCACGTGTGCAGTCGCCCCCGCGGCGCTCAGAACCTACCGCGACCGCGGCGACATCGACGCCGACGAGGACGTGGTTGTCCCCCTCACCGGGAGTGGGTTGAAGGCGTAGCCGGGGCGGTCCGAACCGTTTTCCCCGCGCCCGCGAACGCTCGACTGTGATCGCCGTCGATGCGGACTACTGCCCGCGCTGTGGCGCCGCGGTCGAACACCGCGATATCGACGGGCGCGACCGTGCCTACTGCCCGAACTGTGAGCGCGTGCTCTGGCGCAACGCCGTCCCGAACGCCTCGGTCGCCGTCGTCGACGGTGACGGATCGCGTCGCGATTCCGCCGCGAGTCAGACGCAGTCTGCCGATAGCGAGGAGCGAGTCTGCTGCATCCGCCGCGGGCAGCCACCCAACGAGGGTGCGTGGGCACTCCCGGGCGGCCACGCCGAGTACGACGAACCACTCCCGATGGCTGCGGCCCGGGAACTCGAGGAGGAAACTGGGCTCGCGGTCGACGCGGCGGCCCTGAGAATCGTCGGCACAGAACTCGCCACGGGCAGCGAGCGCAACCACGTCGTCGTCTACTTCGCCGTCCCGCGTCGCGCGACGGGCGGGACCCTCGGGGCAGACAGCGACGCCGCCGAAGCGGCGTTTCTCACGGTTGCTGAGTACGCAAACCGGGAAACCGTCCACGACCCGAGCGTGCTCGAAATCGCGATCGGTCTCGTCTAACGCTCCGGGTGCGTCGGCGCGTCGAAGCCGCCGCGAACCAGCGGTTTGGCGACGTGCCGGCGGGCACACGGTGGCACCTCGTACCAGCCCGGATCCAGATCGCGGTCGATCTCGACCGCGACTTTGCCCGGCGCGCTCGTCCCACAGTCCCGGCAGCGGTAGCCCTGATTCCGGCCCGCGGAACCCATCGTGTTCCCGCAGTCCGGGCAGACGGGGTTCCGTTTCTCGGTGCGGTTCAGGCTCCGGACCGCGAACTTCTCGAGTTTCAGCGTCCCGTCGCTCAGTTCGCCACAGACGGTGAGTTCGTCGCCCGCGCGGAGCGCCCGCACGCGGTCGCGGAACCGTTTCGTGGGTTCGAACGCCGCCGCATCGAGGGTCGAGTCTCCGTCGAGACCGCGGATCGGGAGGAACACGTGCCCGCCCTCCCGCGTTTCTGGCTCGCCATCGACGACGCAGTCGACGCGGTAGGCGCCGCCGTCTTCGAGCGCCGGGAGGTCGGCGGTGGCCCCGTCCCGGAGGTGCGCGTCGGTGCCCTGATTCGTCCGAAAGAGCGCGGTGCGTTCGACAGGCTCCGAGTCGATCCCGGCGGCGACGTTTTCGACGGCGTCGGGCGTGTCGCCGCGGATGCCGTAGAGGATCGGTCCCGGCGCGTGAGGGACACAGACCGCCTCGCCCTCGCCGCGGTCGACGGTGTCCCACGCCGCCGGGTACCCCGCATCGGCGGCCGCGAAGAGGCTCCCCCCATCGATTTCTCGGGGCGTGCCACAGCGCTCGAACTCCCGGTAGGCGATCAGTTCGTACGTCCACTCCGAGAACGCGCGGTTGGCGCCGACGGCCGCGAGCGCGCCGATGCGTCCGTGGCCGCCCGCCCAGCCCTCCGTATGGAAGCCGGCCTCGTCGGCGAGCGCGAGCGCGTGGTCGAGGCTGTGAAACTCCCGGACGGCATCGTGGGCGAACTGGACGATGGGGTCGGGCACTTCGTCGGGGTCGCAGTCGGCGACCACGAGACCGGGCGAGGTGCGAGGGTCCTCGACCTCGGCCAGCGGTTCGAGTTCGTCGCGGGCGATTTCGGTAGCGTCGTCGGCGTCGAGGTCGGTGTGAATCGCGAGCGCGGCGTTCCCGCGGGTTTTGCGCTCGACCGCGGGGTTGAGTCGGATCAGCAGTCGCTCGTGGACCTCCCCCCCAGCGGCCGCCAGTCGCTCGGCGATCCGTGCTGCGAGGTAGGTCGTGCACATTCCGCGCTCGCGGGAGTCGGTGTCGTCGACGCCGATGACCGTCACTACCGGGTGGAGGCGGTCGGCGGCCAAGGGGGTTTCGCGTCGGTACCCGGTATATGGCGTTACCGATCGTGAAAGCCCCGAACCGCACGACTGCGCCAAGGCGGATGGTCACAACGCATATATGTCGCGAATCGCCTATTCAACGGTATGAGCCGTACAGCGCTTATCGACAACGTCACGGCCATGATGCGGGACGCCGGGTTCCTCGTCAGCGAGCGCTGTGCGATCCGGCCCAAGAGCTTCGACGTCGCCGCCCGCCGCGGCGAGGAGTTGGTGCTGCTGAAAGTGTTGGGCAACGTCGACGCCTTCGACGCCGCCACGGGGCGCGAGATGCGCCGTCTCGGCGAGTACCTCTCGGCGACGCCGATGGTCGTGGGGATGCGCACCCGCGACGAGGAACTCAAGCCGGAGGTCGTCTACTTCCGGCACGGCGTGCCGGCGCTCCACCCAGACACCGCGTTCGACCTGTTCGTGGAGAACGTGCCGCCACTCATCTACGCCGCGCCGGGCGGCCTCTACGTCAACATCGACGGCGAACTGCTGTCGGAAACACGCGAGCAGGAGGACTGGAGCCTCGGGAAACTCGCCTCCGAGTTGGGCGTCTCCCGTCGCACCGTCTCGAAGTACGAGGACGGGATGAACGCCTCCATCGACGTTGCCGTCGAACTCGAACAGCTGTTCGACCAGCCGTTCACGGCGCCGATGAACGTGATGGAGGGAGCCGAGGAGGTCCGCGACGCCGAACCCACCCCCGACCCGCCGGCGGCCGACCCGGACGACGAGCACGTCGTCGGCCTGCTGACCCGCGCGGGGTTCACGGTCCACCCGACGACCCGAGCGCCGTTCAACAGCGTCTCGGAGGACGAGGAGCGCCGCGGCCGCGACGGTTCGAAGCTCCTGACCGGCCACTCGACGTTCACCCCCAGCGCGGAGAAGCGCGCGCGGATCATGTCCTCGCTGGGGCAGGTCACCCGGGCGCGCTCGGTGTACTTCGTCGAGGACGACGCCAAGCGCGAGTCCGTGAAAGGCACCGCACTCGTCTCCTGTGCGGAGTTGGCCGACACCGACGACCCCGAGGCGATCCGGGACCTGATCCGCGAGCGCGCCGCCGAACCCGGCGAGGCCTGAGCGGCGCTATCGGGGTTCGTTCTTCGAAAAATCGAACCGAGTAGCGGCCGCGTCGTCGCCGGTTCAGGCCGCGCTGTTGCCGTACGTCTCCTCGAGGTACTCGACGATATCGTCGCTCTCGGGCATCGCGTCGACGCCGTTGTCCTCGTCGACGAGCACGGGGACGCCGGTCTGCCCCGAGACCTCCTCGACCTCGTCTCGCGCGTCGTGGCTGGAGGGGACCATCACCGAGTCGTACTCCAGATCGAGTTCGTTCAGCTTGTCGATCACTTTCGCACAGTAGGGACAGCCCTCGAGTTCGTAGAGCGTGATGTTCGACATCACCGACACTAGGGCCTAGCGACTGAAAAACGACGCGGCGACGGCGAGGCGCGCTACTTCCGCGCGGCCTCGGTCGCCTGCTGGCCCAGCGACCGGACGCCGTCGGCGATCCGCCTGCGCTCGCGGATGGCCTCCGCGAGCCCCCAACCCAGCAGGATCAGCGTCCCGAAGACGACGCCCGCGAACTCCCAGGAGTCCAGCCACGCAGGCTGGAACCACGGCACGAGCCGACCCCAGAGGCCGGCGAACTCGACGCCCGGCCCCTCGAGGACGGTGCCCTGTACGGAGCCGGCGAGCCACGAGGAGAACGTCGACGAGAGACCGCCCGCGGAGCCGTAGAGGGTCTTGTGGCCGCTCACGCCCTGATCGCGCATCGTCGGCCCGTTCGACTCGTCGCCGGTGCCGATGCGCTCGGCGTCGTAGGGGCCCCAGGTGGCGAAGTACTCCCAGACGATCTCGCCTTTCGGCGTGATCTCGATCACGCGGTGGTTCATCGAGTCGACGATCAGCGTGTTGCCGTTGGGGAGGCGGTCGGCGTCGCGCGGCCACGAGAGCGTCGCCGAACTGCCGGCGCTCCAGACGCGCTGCCACTCGCCGTCTTCCTTGGTGTACTCGACGACGCGGTCGTTCTCGCTGTCGGCGACGAGAACCGTCGGGTCGCCGTCTTCGGTGGTGAGCCAGTCGGGGTTGTGCTGCTCGTACAGCGTCGAGTGGTCGCCGTCCTCCCCGAGACGTTCGGTGATCTCCTTGCTCTCGATGTTCACCGCGATCACCTGGTCGAAGTTCCGTGGCGAGAGCAGCAGTTCGCTCCCGTTCCGGATCACCTCGACGTCGTTGACGTGGGTCCAGTCCTCGGAGAAGCCGCCGTCGGTGCTGTTGGGGTAGTGGTCCCGGAATTTCCACTCCCAGTCCACCTCGCCTTCGGTGCGGTCGTACAGCACGACGCGGTCGTTCGAGCACGCACAGGACTCGTTCCAGTTGCGCATGTTGGCGATAGCCAGATGCGTCTCGTTGTACACGTCGATGTCGTGGGTGTCCCGGTAGGGCAGGGTCTCCTGCCAGACGCGCTCCCGGCTCTCGCGGTCCAACTCGTACACCTGCGTCCCGTCGGGGCTGGTCGAGACGACGAGGAGGTTGCCGTTGGGCAGCGGATCGACGTCGTAGAACCACGTCGCGCCGAGCGCGTCGGTGTGGGCCCACTCCGTCGAGCCGTTACCGCTGGTCGAGACAACCCGGGCGGGCTTCTTGCGGTTGCCCTGTCCCTGGAAGTGGTAGCCCTGAATCCCGATCACGGTGGAGTTGTTCGCCGGTTGGGCCATCGTGCCGGCTTCGAGTTCGCTCAGCGAGTCGCCGTCATCGCCGTCGACGCCGACCGCCGCGCCGACTGCGGGCGCAAACAGGGAGAGAACGACGAGAAGCGCCACCCCGCGGACGAGCCACTCCCGGGATGGGAGGCTGCGTTGCATGGTCGGACAAGTAGGGGGACGGTCGAAGATGTTGCGGTCGGCGACTACATCACGCCGCTGGTCCGCACCGCGAAGTAGACGACGAACGCGCCGGCCAGCAGCCACTGGCCGACGTGGATGTCCTCGGACTCGCCCGCGGCGAGTTTCACGATGGGGTAGGAGACGATGCCCGCGGCGATGCCGTAGGCGATGGAGAACGTGAACGGCATCACCATGATCGTCAGCCCCGCCGGGATCGCGTAGGTGAGGTCGTCCCACGCCACCTCGACGGCGTTGCCGAGCATCACGACGCCGATGACCACGAGTGCGATGCTGGAGGCGTACGACGGGATGGCGGCCGCCAGCGGCACGAACACGAGCGTCAGCAGGAACAGGCAGGCGACCGTCAGCGCCGTCAGCCCGGTACGGCCGCCCTCCTCGACGCCCGTCGCGGACTCGATGTACGTCGTCACCGTCGAGGTGCCGAGCATCCCGCCGACGGTGGTCCCGACGGCGTCGGCCATCAGCGGCTTGTCGATATCCGGGAGGTTCCCGTCCTCGTCGAGGAAGCCCGCGGACTGGCCGACGCCGACCAGCGTCCCCGCGGTGTCGAAGAAGTCGACGAAGAAGAACGTGAACACGATCAGTGCGAAGGAGAACGGTTCGACGTTACCGAACCCGTCGAGGAACGCGCCCGCCAGCGGCCGGATGTCGTAGGCCGCGAGGCTGTACGTCGTCGTCGACCCCTCGAGGAACGCAGTAGAGAGCGTCGTTCCCGAGGGCAGGTTCTCGGGGTTGTACGCCGAGTAGCCCAGCGCCGCCGCGGCGTAGCCGGCGACGGTGGTGGTGAGGATGCCGACGATGATGGAGCCCCGGACGCCGCGGGCGTACAGCGCGAACGTGAAGAACAGGCCCGCGACCGAAATCAGCGCGACGGGGTCGTTCGCGAACACCGGCGAGAACGTCACGTACGTCGCCGCGTCGCCAGCCACGACGCGCATCGATTCGAAGCCGATGAGTGCGAGAAAGAGGCCGATCCCGGAGCCGACGGCGAGTTTCACCGGTTCGGGGAACAGCCTGATGACGTACTCACGCGCGCCGACGGCGGTGAGGCCGATGAACAGGAACCCCTCGACGACGACGGCCGCGAGCGCAGTCTGCCACGGGATCCCCATCCCGAGCACGACCGTGAACGCGAAGAAGGCGTTCAGCCCCAAGCCGGGCGCTTGCGCGAACGGTCTGTCGGCGTAGAACGCCATGATCAGCGTCGCCACCGCCGCCGAGATGATGGTGACGACCGCCAGCATCGCGAACAGGCGGCCGTCGCTCACTCCCTCGATGTCGATGGCCGCCGAGAGGATGGCGGGGTTGACGACCACGATGTAGCTCATGGTCAAGAACGTGGTCAACCCGGCGAGCAGTTCGGTTCGAACGGTGGTGTCGCGGCGGTCTACGTCGAAGTAGTCCCCCAGCGTCTCTGTCAGTCCCATCCGTATGGATGCATATCCGGATGGATCCGTACTTGAGGCTTTCCCTCTGGTATGCACAAACGCGCGTCAAGAGACCGCGAAACCGGGTTTACAGGGGTCGAAAAGGACCTACGAATGCACGTTCGTGTGTATCTGCCCCATTACCTCATCGCTCGAACGTCGTCAGCGCACCGACCGGGGCGTCGGTGATCTCGCGGGCGCGATCCATCCCCTCGTCGCCGACGGCGATGAGGGTGAACACGCCGCCGACGGTCGCGTCGGACTGGGCGACGATGTCGAGCAGCAGTTCCTGGGTCTCGCCCGAGCGGATCAGGTCGTCGACGACGAGCACGGTATCGCCGGCGGAGACGGCGCCGGCGGGGAGGTAGTAGGTGAGTTCGATGCCGGAGGCGAGTCGGTGGCGGGACTCGACGAACTCCTCGACGGCGGTCTCCTTGCGCTTCTTGGCGTAGGCGATGTCGGCGTCGAAGTAGGAGGCCATCGCGGCGCCGAGGGTGATGCCGTCGGTGGCGGCGGTCAGCACCACGTCCGGGCGCTCGAAGTCGAACGACTCGGCGGCGACGGGCGCCGCGAGATCAAGGAAGGACTGGTCGAACACGACGGCGCTGTTGTCGACGTACCCCTCGTCGTCGACGGAGATGCGGGATTCGAGTTCGTGGGCGAGTTCCTCGCGCCCGATGCTCTCGACGGTCTCGCGGGCGCGTTCGATGCCCGGGAGCACGTGCCCGTTGACGTAGCGGTTCAGGTCGCCGGCGGGCAGGCCGGTCAACTCCGCGAGTTCGTCGTACGTTCGGCTTCGCTTCAGGGTCCGGAGAACGGCGACAGCCCGCAGTTGGAGGGCCGCCTTCTCTGCACGGTTCATGTACCCCCTCACGGTTGCACAACCATGAACACGTCGAAGCGTCGCGAGGGGTGATTCGAACAGTGGGATGCGTTACCGATCCGCGAGAAGATCCGACGCCGTGACGAGTGCTTCCATCTCGACGCCGTGGTCGGCGAGGTTCTCGCGGCCACCCTCCTCGCGGTCGACGACCAGCAGCGCGCGGTCGACTCCGGCGCCAGCGTCCCGGAGGGCTTCGACGGCGTCGACGGCCGACTGACCGGTTGTGGCGATGTCCTCGACGACGACGACCTCCTCGCCGTCCGAGAGGCGGCCCTCGATTCGGTTGCCGGTGCCGTACTCCTTCGCTTGCTTGCGCGCGATGACGTAGGGTACGTCGGCGGTGATGCTAGTCGCCGCAGCGAGGGGGACGCCGCCCAGCGCGACGCCGCCGAGTTTCTCGCCGTCGAGTTCTTCCGCGAAGGCTTCGGCGATCAGGCGGAGACAGCGCGGATCGGTCTCGAACAGGTACTTGTCGACGTAGTAGTCGCTGGTGCCGCCGTGGGAGAGTTCGAACTCGCCGTACTGGACCGCGTCGGCGTCCCTGAGCGCCTCGATGAGGTCGTCGGTCATGGCTGTGGGTGGGCGTGGGGTCGGGAAAAACGGGTCGGTGCTGGGGCGCTCAGCCTGTCACCACGGCTCGTCTTTCACGCCGAGCCAGTAGGCGATACCGTTGGTTAGCAGGTGGAGCAGCGGCGTGACGACGACGACGACAGCGATGCGGGCGGGCGTGAACACCTCGAGGGTCCAATCGGGCGCGAACAGTAGCGCGAGCAGCAGCGCGCCGGCGACGAAGTCGAGTTGGTCGAGGCCGGGGAACGCGGCACCGCGTTCGCGGCCGCTGCGACGTTTGATGAACGACGCGCCGATGTCGCCCAGCATCGCACCCAGCGCGAGGCCGACGGCCGCGTTGATGGGGAATCCGGGGAGCGCGATTCCCGCGGCGTCGCCGGCCGCGGGGGCGACGGCGTCGAGGACGAGCGCTAGCGCGACGCCGACGACGGTGCCGACGGCGGTGCCGCGCCAGGTCTTCCCGTCGCCGAGCAGGCGCTTGCCGTCGAGGGTGCGGCCGCCGTCGATGGGTCGGCCGCCGCCCGCGAGGACGGCGGCGTTGTTCGGAACGTACGCGGGGAGCATCGCCCAGAGCGCGCCGGCGATGAGTTCGAACATGGCCGAGTCGTTGGTGGGGGATACCGTAAGTCCGGTGGGTCCGCCCGGCAACGGTGAGCCGGGCGGGACGAGGGTCATCCCGGCAACGGTGAGCCGGGCGGGACGAGGGTCATCCCGACAACGGTGAGCCGGGCGGGGCCTGGCCCGTTCGGGTTGGCGAGTCCGTCGGTACCGTGGCACCCGCAGCCGGTTCGGCGGCCGAAATTCGCGTCTCGGCGGCCGAAATCCCCCTCGTGCCCAAATACGGGCCTTTTTCAGGACGAAGGCCGTCGACTGAGGTATGCAGGGTAGTCTACCGCCGGAAGCCCAAGAGAAGATCGAAGAGCTACAGGACCTTCAGGAGACAACCGAGCAGCTTACCGCCCAGAAGGGGCAGGCCGAGACCTCGCTCAACGAGTCCCGAACCGCCCTCGAGGCGCTCGAGGACATCGACGAGGACGCCACGATGTACCGAGAGATCGGTGAGCTCCTCGTCCACACCGACTACGCCGAGGCCAAGGAGAACCTCGAGGAGAAGGTCGAGGACCTCGAAGTTCGCGTCGACCAGCTCGAGAAGCGCGAGCAGAAGACCCAGGAGCAGTTCGAGGAACTGCAGGAAGAGCTCCAGCAGCTCCTGCAGGGCGGCGAGGGCGGCGGTCCGATGGGCCCCGGCGGCCCGGGCGCCGGCGCGTAAATGAGTAGTGAGGAGCCGACCGACGCGGCGGTCGTCGAGACCGCCAGCGAGGCCGCGGAGGGTCTCGTACTCGATCGCTACAAGCAGTCCGAACTCACCGACCTCGACGTGACGGTCACGTTCGAGGACGGCGTGCTCGACGTCGACGTCTACGTCAACCCCCCCGACGACGCCGAACCCGACGCCGAGGAAGTGGCCGAGGCGGCGGCGCTCGCGGCGCAGGACGCGGTCGACGAACTGTTCGAGTAGCCGGCGACCGTTCTGCCGGCGTTCGCAAACACGCTAGCGCGTCGCTTGGCGGTCTGTTGTACAGGTTGTACAGGTTGCAGCGGTGTGTGAAACGGCCAACGGCGGCTGAAGCTGCGTTCCCCGTCGGTCCGGACCGTAAGCCGCCGACACCCGATCGACGTCGACGGCGGCGCAGATCCGCCAGAGACGACGGATCAGGTGACGAAGAACAGGAGCACGCTGATCGCGACGACCGCGAGACTCACCGCGAGCGCGAACGCGCCGCCCAGCGACACGACCGCGTTGGCGTGCGAGGCGAGCGTCTCGGTGCGGTCGTTGCCGAACACCGTCACCTCCGCGCGCTCGGTCGCCATCCCGGCCTCTACCGGTTCGGCGTCAGCCCGGGCGCGCTCGGCGATATCGGTCACCATGTCGATGAACTCGGCGTGGTCGATCTCGGCGCCCACCTGGTTGTCGGCCTCGACGGTGTTGACGATGTGCGTGTCGGTGGTCATCACCTCCGCGTTCTCGAAACCGGCGTCGTCGAGTGCGTCGACAGTCCGATCGCGGAGCCACGGCTCCATGTTGTTGCCGTCGACGAGCACGTAGGCGGTCTCCTGGCCGTCGACGGCCGTGACGGCGACGCGGATACCCAGCGGCCCGATCCCGTCGGTTGGCTCCCACTCGGTTCGCTCCCACGCGGTCCCGAGCGAGAGCGGCGCCTCGGGCGCGTCGCTGAGGCGCTTGCCGGCCTCGCCGGCGGCGTTGATCATGTCGAACGAGCGCTCGCTGCCCGGGGTGACGTGGCCCAGATCCGGGCCCTCGAGGCCGTTGTTGCAGTTGTGGGCGTCGACGAGCAGCACGTCCTCGAGGCCACTGGTCCGAGCCTCGGTGGCCGCCGTGAGGCCGACGCCGTACTCGACGTCGTCGGCGAACCCCGGCGAGAACGTGTTGACCAGCAGGCCGTCGCCGCCGAACGCCTGGCCCAGTATCTTGGACTCGTCGGCGCGAATGCGCTCGCTCCGGGTTGCGTCGTCGGTGTACTCGATACGTCGGTGCGCGCGGTCCGCGGCCTCGATCAGGCGGTCGACCTCTCGCTCGGTGACGAGGTTGAAGTCGTGGCCGGCGGTGGCGTGGGGCGGGAACGCCAGCCCCTCGGCGGTCGTAGCGACGCGTTCGGGGAGGTTGCCGCCGCCGATTTCGCCCATCGGGCCGGGGTGAATCATCGGGAGCACGAACCGGGCCTTCTCGGCCCCGTCGTCGGGGTCGCGGAACGCCAGCACCGTGACGGGGACGACCGCCTCCTCGCCGAGTTCCTCGAAGAAGTCCTCCAGTTCGTCGGTCCCCTCGGCGACGTGGCCGATGAACCCCCGGAGGAAATCGAGCATCGAGACGCCCATCGAACGCCGCCAGGGCTGATCGACCGCGACGAGGAACACGTAGACGGCGATCGCGTAGATCACACAGAGCACGCCCAGCAGCGCGAACTGGGTGGGCGAGATGGTGCTCAGCACGCCCGGGGCCTCCGCGGACTCGTTCAGGAACGGCATGAGAAACGCCTCGAGCGCCGACCCGCCGTCGGCGAGATAGCGGATGGCACCGCTGTAGACGAACAGCAGCGCGGCCGCCGCGCCGGTCTGGATGCTGGCGGGCAGCACCGCGACCAGGAGCGAGGTGCGCGAGACGGCCATCACCACCAGTAGCCGCAGCGCGAACACCGACGCCAGCGCGACGATCAGCGCGTCGAAGACGAACGCCTGATCGAGCCACGAGATCAGGTACGCGAGTAGTGCGGCGACGCTCACCATGGCGACGATCAGGAGTTCACAGATCAGCGCGAGCAGCGACGCCCGGTTGTAGGTGAGTCGGCCGCCGGTGTAGCGATCGACCCACGGCGTAGCGAAGCCGGCGATAACCGTCGGGACGCCGATGAAGAAGATCCCCTCCCAGGCGTCCTGCCCGAGAAAGAGGATGCCCCTGAACACCGCGTCGGCCTCGCCGCTGTCGAAGGCGCCGATACCCGCGATAGCGGCCACCAGCAGCGCGAACGCCATGCTGGTGTACCAGTTCGGGGCCCGAAATATGAACCGCGAGAGCCCCGCGAGGTTGCTCTGGGACGCCGTCATCCTTTCGCCCTCTGACCCGGATGTTCAAAAACCCGTGACTTCCGTCCGACCGGCCTACCGCGACTCACAGATATCCCGGAACGACTCGAAGACGGCCTCTCCCTCCTCGGTGTGGGCAACTTCGGGGTGCCACTGGACGCCGAAGAGTCCTCGCTCGGGGTTGCTCATCGCCTCGACCTCACAGACGTCGCTGCGGGCGGTGCGGGCGAACCCCTCGGGCACCTCGTCGACTTCGTCGGCGTGGCTGGCCCAGACGCGGGTTTCGGGCGCCAGCGAGCCGATCAGTGGGTCCTCGTCGTCGAGGATTTCGACGTCGACGTCGGCGTAGCCGCCGTAGTCGCCGCTCTTGGTGCTGCCGCCGAGTTCCTCGGCCATGAACTGCATCCCGAGACAGATGCCGAGGACGGGGACGCCCAGGTCGAGGTACTCCGCACAGCGTCCGACGCGGTCCATCGACGGGCCGCCCGAGAGGACGAGGCCGTCGGCGTCGATGTCGGCGGGGTCGGTGTCGTTCTCGAGAATTTCGGTGTCGACGCCGATGTCCCGGAGTGCGCGCCCCTCCAGGTGGGTGAACTGTCCGTGGTTGTCGATGACGACGATGCGGGTCATGGGTTGAGTTGGCCGACAGGACCCAAAAACACCTCGGAAGGAGCCGGAGATACGCACGTCCGTGCATCGTCGGTCGCCGACGGATCGGCGTCGGTCTCAGAGCGCGAACGGGTCGAACTGTTCGTTGCGGCCGTTCCACTGCTCGATATCGCGCTCATCGCGGGTGTCGAGATACACCTCGACGCCGTTGCCGTCCGAGTCATCGAAGTAGAGCGCTTTGCTGATGCCGTGGTCGACGGCGGTGAACGTCACCCCGCGCTCGCGCAGGCCCTCGGCAGCCTCCCGGAGCGCGTCGGCGCTCTCGACTTCCCAAGCCGAGTGATAGAGGCCGACCCCGGGGCCACGCGGAGTAGCCGGCACGTCGTCGTCCGTCTCGGGGGCGCCGATGCCCTGCAGCGCGAGGTCGTGGTGATGCTCGCCGAACGTGAGGAACGCGTACCGGCCCATTCGCTCGGTTACCTCGAGGCCGAGAACGTCGCGGTAGAACTCGACGGCGCGCTCGGTGTCGGTGACTTTCAGGTGAACGTGGCCGAGGTGGTCGGCGGGCATATCTGTGAGTAAACGCGCGAACGCGGGGTGATTTGTGGCGGCGGTCAGTCCTCCCAGCGCTCGTCGGCCGACTGGAAGCCGAGTTCGGACTGCTCGGCGCCGCGGCGCTGCTCCCGGGCCGCGATGGCTTCGGGGTCGGGGCTGGCGTCGTCGTCGATCCGGGCGAAGGACCGGTGGACCTTCGTGTGACACCAGCGACAGAGGCCGACCGTGATCTCGTGGGAGGGCTCACCGTCTTCCCCCTGTGCTCGGTCGGCCGCCGGCCGGCCGTCGCCGGCGGCACCTGCATACGAGAGGTGGTGCTCCTCGACCAGCGGGCGGGCGTCGGGGTCGTGGGCGATCCGGACCTCCTCGAGGCCGCAGCGGGCACACTCCTTGGCGTCGGTCCTCGAGCAGTAGTGGGGACAGCGCGACCAGTCGGGGTCCGCGCCGTCGGTGGCGGCCGCCTCGGTGTCGGCGACGACGCAGGCGTAGCCGTCGGCGCGGCGCTCGGCCGCGAACTCGGCGTCGGTGCCGGCGTGGTCCAGCGCGTAGCGACAGCGACCGTCGTTGGTGAGGTGTTCGCACGCGCCCGCGACGTCGTAGGGGTCGTCGACGCCGACCGGGGTGCCATCGGGCGTCTCCTCCATACCTGCCGTCGGTCGCGCGCGGCCTTCAACGCTCGGGGGAACGCTTAGTACGCCGGCGGCGGGAGTGAGGGCGTGCGAATCGTCCACCGTAGCGACGGCGAGACGCGAACTCTCGCCGACGACACCAACCGGCGCGAGGACAACCGCGCCCTCGCGGACAGCGTCGAGCGGGCCGAGGGAGCCCTCGCGCAGGCCCGCGGCGTGATGTTCCGGCGCTCGCTCCCCGAGGGGTACGCGCTCGTGTTTCCGTTCGACGAGCCAGCCAGCCGGACCATCCACTCGCTGTTCGTGTTCGTGCCGCTGGACGTGCTCTGGATCGTCGACGACGAGGTGACGAAAATCGAACGCCTGCGGCCGTTCCGTGGGATCGCTCACGGGCTGGCCGACACGGTAATCGAGCTCCCGGCCGGCGCCGCCGACGGCGTCGAGGCGGGTGATACAGTCGAAATTGTGGCGTGAGTGTCGGCAGCAGCGTCGTCACCGACGACGCGTATCAGGTGCTGATCGGCAGGAACCGGATTCTCTCGAGTGTCGAAGGGGGCAGCGATAGCCCCAGTTCGAAACTTAGCGGCGGCGTCGCGTCAGGAGAGCGACCCCAGCCACGAGCGCCAGCAGCGCGGTCATCGTCGTGAATCCCGGACTGCCGACGTTCGTTTCGACGGGCGTGGCCGACTCGGTCGGCGCCGCGGTCGGCGTTGCAGTCGCCGTCGCAGTCGGTGTCTCACCCGCCTCAGCGATTCCCCTGATCGTCACTGATGACGAGCGCAGTCCGTCCGTGGCCGCGACGAGCGTGTGATCGCCGGCGTCATCGATGGGGACGGTCACGCGACCGTCCTCGTCGGTCGTCCCGACCTCCTCGTCGTCGAGGAGCACGGTGGCGCCCTCGACGGATTCGTTGTACTCGTCACTGACCTCGACGACGACCGACTCACCGGCGACGACGCGGCTGTTGAGCGGGCTGATCGTGAGTGACGGGGTCCGACTGAGCGAACTGTTCGCCCGGAGGTCCGACTCCCTCACCCGAACTGTCTCCGTTACGGTCTCGTAGCCGTCCTTGGTGATCG
>Ga0136597_1000425_pt1 | contig 18619 bp, 18 predicted proteins | sample AntRauTorcE11898_FD_101385 | JGI IMG/M metagenome (GOLD analysis project Ga0136597, IMG submission 101385) | Saline lake microbial communities from Rauer Islands, Antarctica - Metagenome Torckler E11 #898 | ecosystem: Environmental > Aquatic > Non-marine Saline and Alkaline > Saline | place... | reverse complement strand
CTACACCACTGCGGTGATAGAGGCCACCCTGGCGCCGCCTCCGGCGCCGAAAGACAGCTGGCGTGAGGTCATGGACTGGATGACCGAGAAATCCCTGAAATCCTACCGGGACGTGGTGCGTGAGCATCCGGATTTCGTGCCCTATTTCCGACAGGCAACGCCGGAAACGGCATTGGGCAAGCTGGCTTTGGGGAGTCGGCCCGCCCGGCGCAAGCCGACTGGTGGCGTGGAAAGTCTTCGGGCCATTCCCTGGATTTTCGCCTGGACACAAATGCGCATGATGCTGCCAGCCTGGCTGGGCAGTGATGAAGCGCTTGAAGCTGCGGCCCGTGACGACCGGCTGCCGGAATTACGGGAAATGATGGCAGGCTGGCCATTCTTCCGCACCTATGTGGACATGCTGGAAATGGTACTGGCCAAGGCAGATTTGCGCATTGTCAGCTATTACGAACAGACCCTGGTTGATGAAGAAAAGCTGCGGGTACTGGGCGCCAGTTTGCGTGAGCGGTTGCGCAACTGCATTGCCCGACTGCTGGAACTGAAGCAGCAAGAGACTCTGTTGGAAGCAGAACCCGTGTTTGCGCAGTCCATGAGGGTTCGCAACCCTTACACAGATCCGTTGCATTATCTGCAGGCGGAGCTGCTGCGTCGTGATCGTGGCAACGAAAATGACGGCGAAGTGCCTGATGTGGTCGAGCGGGCGCTGAAAGTCACCATGGCCGGTATTGCCGCCGGCATGCGCAATACCGGCTGATCAGTCTGCCGGAACAACAACAGTAACAAGAACAAGCCGGTGCGGGATGGCGCCGGTCAATGACACACAGGAGCTTGTACCTTGGCATTGTCGGAACGACTGTCGAACTTTCTGGCCCGCAAGGCCGTCACTTACCGCCAGATGGAAATCCGGCCTGTCGAGAACCTGGATGCCGCCGTGATAGCGTCTGGCAGGCCGCAGCATGAGTTTGTCCGGGCCAGTCTTCTGATTGATATCACCGGTGTGGTGATGGCGGTTCACCGCTTTGACAGCTCACTGGATCTTGACGCCGTTGCCCGCTTCACGGGGCGGCGACTCCAGCCCCTCACGGCGCGCCAGGCCGCTCGCCTGTTCGCCGACTGCCAGCCCGGGTTTGTGCCGCCGATCGGCGGCGCCTGGGATGTCCCCGTCCTGCTCGATGAAGATGCGGCCTCGGCCGACCAGGTGGTGTTTTCCGGAGGCACCAGCAGCAGTCTGCTCGAGATGGACGGGAGATCTTTACGGCTTGCTCTGGCGGGCGCACGGGCCGGGAATCTGGTGATACGAGGGCAGGGCGCTGATAGTTATTCGGCCCTGACCCTGGAAGAGGTCGCGGACCAACTGCAGAAGTTGTATCGCCTGCCTCCCATGCCTGCCCTGGCGCTGCGCATTCTTCGACTGACCTCCAACAACCAGGCCACCGCCAAAGAACTGGCTGAAATGATCGAGTTTGATCCCAGTCTGACGGCACAGATCATGCGGTATGCGCGTTCAGCGTTGTTCAACTACCCTGGCAAGATCACATCGGTGCAGGAGGCCGTTACCCGGGTTCTGGGCTTTGATCGGGTAGCTCACATTGCACTGGGGATTGCTTCGGTGCGGGCCTTCGATGTGCCGCGGGATGGCACGCTGGGGATGGATAATTTCTGGCGTCACTCCCTTTACTGTGCCTTTCTGAGCCAGAGCCTTGCCGCTGAATGTGGCCGCGACAAGGGGCTCGCCTATTTGTGTGGATTGCTGCACAACTTTGGCCTGTTGCTGGTCGGGCATCTGTTTCCTGCCGAGTTCGAAGAGCTTGAGGCTCTTCGTGAAAGTAATCCGGAAGCCAGCATGCAATCACTGGAGCAGGAAGTGTTCGGGCACGGCGACGGCCAGGACATTCTGGCCGTCGGACATGGAGCTATCGGCGGCATCCTGCACCGCTTGTGGCAATTGCCGGAACCGGTGATCAAAGCCGCTGGTATGCATCAGCACATGGGTTACCGGGGCGATCATGAAGAGTATGTCCAGCTGGTTCAGTTGGCAAACGCCCTGTTGAAAGAAAAGGGCGTGGGCGATGAATTCAATCCGGATGATGCGCCAGCACTGGCGAAAGCGCTGAACCTTCCCGCAGAGGCTCTGGAGCGGGCCCAGAGAGAGGTGGAACGGGTTGCCTCAGACCTTGATGTTCTGGCATCCTCGCTCGCCCGGTGAATTGTTGACCCAATGATTCGGACTTGGGCTTTCTCTGTGGGCTACGACTTCGGTATAATCCCCACCCGTTTTTGGTTCGGTGCGCCAATGGTCATTGCAGGCTGCCGAGAGGTTGCCGCAAAGGTATAGGTCTTTGCCGTAGCTTTTCCAAAGATATACAAGACAATGGGAGCACAATGTATATGCGAATTATCATGTTAGGTGCGCCGGGCGCAGGTAAGGGCACTCAGGCCCAGTTTATTACCGAGCGTTTTGACATCCCCCAGATTTCCACCGGGGAGATGCTGCGTGCTGCTATCAAGGCCGGGTCCGACCTGGGCAAGCAGGTCAAAGAAGTGATGGCCAGCGGTGGTCTGGTTTCTGACGACATCATTATCGCCCTCATTGAAGAGCGTATTCAGCAACCGGATTGCAAAAACGGCTTCCTGCTGGACGGCTTCCCCCGCACCATTCCCCAGGCTGAAGCCCTGAAGGACAACGGTATTGCGATTGACTACGTCGTCGAAATCGCAGTAGACGATGAAGAAATCGTCAGCCGGTTGTCTGGTCGTCGTGTGCATGAAGACAGTGGCCGCATCTACCACCTGAAATACGATCCGCCCAAGGTGGAAGGTAAAGACGACGAAACCGGCGAGCCACTGGCTCAGCGTGAAGACGACCGCGAAGAAACCGTTCGCAAGCGTTTGCAGGTTTATCACGAGCAGACGGCGCCGCTGGTTGGCTTCTATAAGGAGTGGGCTGAAGAAGCACCATCCGAAGCGCCCAAATATGTTCGTGTTGAAGGCGTCGGAAGCATGGACAGCATTCGTGATCAGATTCTGTCTGAGCTCAAGTAGTACTTTTCTGAAGCAGCCCCGGAGGCAGCAATTCTGTGAAGTTACTGGCACTGGATACGTCTTCGGAAGGCTGCTCTGCCGCTTTGTGGCTTGATGGCCAACTGAGTGAGCGGTTTGAAACAGCGCCCCGGGGTCATACCCGGTTGCTGATGCCGATGATTCGCGAGCTGCTGAGCGACCAGGGCCTAACCCCGGGTGACCTTGATGCCCTGGCATTTGCCCGTGGCCCCGGTTCTTTTACCGGCCTGCGGATTGCCACTGGCGTAATCCAGGGTATGGCGTGGGGGCTCGACCTTCCGGTTGTCCCCGTTTCTTCCCTGGCCGCCGTGGCACTGAACGCTATTGAGCAGCATCAGTTGATCGAGGGTGATGGTATTGCGGTAGCCTTCGATGCGCGCATGGGCGAAGTTTACTGGGGTGTGTTCCAGTGTCGGAACGGTGTTCCCGTCGCTCTTGGCCCGGGGCGAGTGTGTTCGCCGCAAGCCGTTACTTTGCCGGAGCCGTCGCCTGACGCGCCTGAGCGCTGGTTTGGCGTCGGTCAGGGCTGGAAATTCCGTGACGCTATGCCAGAGGTGGTGACTGCCAGCGCCACCATGGTGGACGAGGAACTTGTGCCTCGCGCCGGACAGGTTGCGCGGCTGGCACAGCCGGCTTTTGACCGGGGTGAAACCGTCAGCGCCGAGCAGGCTCAGCCGGTTTATGTGCGTGACGAAGTCACCTGGCAGAAACTGCCCGGCCGGGGTTAACGCACCCGGAAAACGTGCTGCGGTGAATGGCTGCGTTGCGTGGTGGCCGCAAACCTTCCATAATGCCAATATTCGTCCATTGTCGTTGCGGTGATCGTTCATGATCGGCGGTGTTAATTCTGCAAACTATTCCCAGATCCAGTCGGGCAATAATGCCCCGGCTCGTGAGCGTGCCGATACGGCGCGTGCATCGGCGGCTGCGCCTGTGGCTGTGGCGGTCGATTCCGCCCGCCGGGATCTGGGCGCGCCCGCACAAAGCCGTGATGGCGCTCCGCAAGGACAATCAGCCAGCGAGTCGCCGGAAGCTACAAGCCGCCGTGTGGAAGCCCGTCGCGCTGCTGAAGATGCCCGCCTGGAAAGTTTTCGTGCAGATGACGTTTCCCCGTCGGCGGCCAGGGCTTTGTCTGCCTTCGCCGGTGTCGCTGCTGCCGGACAGGAATATGAAAATGGTTCGGTGCTGACCGGCATTGATATCATGGTCTAATGCTGGCTAACCCTCCCTCTCCCGTTCCCTCTTTGCCATCCGGGCTGGCCGAAACACTGGCGGTTGCCTGCACGCCACTTGGCGATCAACACGCTGGCCAGGCTCTTGCCGAGGAACTTGGTCTTGCCTGGCTGGGCGTGGTCCAGGTGAAAAAGGTTCGCGATTTCGAATTGCTGCTGTTGTCTGATGACCAGGGCCTGGCGCTGCAGTTGACTGGCAAGGGCGCACCGGGCCCGGTCAGAGCGGAATTTGTCACCGGCAAGATGGGCTATCGCCGAGAACATGGCGGGGGCGCCGGGCAACTCGTGGCCAAGGCAGTCGGTTTGCAAAAGACAAAGGCCCGCCTGCATGTGCTGGATGCCACCGCCGGGTTAGGGCAGGACGCCTTCGTGCTGGCCGGTCTGGGGTGTCGGGTGACACTGCTGGAGCGTAATCCGGTGATTCACGCCCTGCTGGCAGACGGACTGGCCAGAGCGGCGCTGAACCCGGAGTGCGCCGCCATCGTGGCGAACATGGAACTGCAACCGGGCAGCTCGATTGACTGGCTACGCCAGGCGGGACCGGAAGCTGCTGATGTGATTTACCTGGACCCGATGTTCCCGCACCGGGACAAGTCCGCGTTGGTGAAGAAAGAAATGCAGATCTTCCGACAGGTTGTCGGCGATGACGATGACTCGGAGCAACTGCTGGAGGCTGCCATGGCCAGCGCCCGCTATCGGGTGGTAGTAAAACGGCCACGCAAGGCGCCTGCTGTTGCCGGGCCAGCGCCGGCGACCCGGGTTGAAGGCAAAAGCAGCCGCTATGACCTCTATCCGCTCAAGGCCCTGCCTGCCTGACTTTCCTGATGTTCCTGTGACTCAGACATTCAGCATGGTGATCTGTTGAATGGCCTGGCGTTTTTCCACACTCAGAACCAGGCGAGCATCTTCTGCTACCTGTTGCAGGCCTTCTCCGTAACACAGCAGCCCGTTTTCATCGGCTTCAAGCACACCGTTTTTCTGCATGTTGGTAATGAAGTTGCGGAACAGGGTCTTGTCGAAGAATTCCGGGGCATTCAGACCGAACAGGATTGACATACGCTCCGCCAGAAGCGTGCTTTGTTCTTCCAGCTCTTCGGCGGTTAGCTTGCCGGAGCCGTATTTCCTCAGAATGCCCAGCACGATGTGATACCGCTCCAGAGTCTGGATGATGAAACGGGCAAGAACGCGCACCCTCAGCATGGCATCCGTGCCTTCTTCGGGCCGGCCAATCCGGTCGTTTTCCAGTTGGTGCAACAGGCCTTGCTCGATCAGCACGTCAATCCACTGGCTGATGACGCCTTCAATGTTCTCCCGGGGATACTTCAGAAACAGTTCTGACTGCAAGTAGGGGTAGGCCGTGCTGGCCAGGAATACGATTTTTTCTCGGCGCAGGGTGTCTTTGTTTTCGAACAGGCTGGCGATCAGTGCCGGCAAGGCAAACAAGTGCTGGATGTTATTCCGATAGTAAGTCATCAGAATGGCATTTCGGCCTTCCAGCGCAATAATGTCACCCAGCTTCTGGGGCTGGCGGATAACCAGTCCCATACCTTCGCAATAGGCCAGCCAGTCCCGCCCCGAACCCTCTGGCAGGGTGACCGTGTCGGCATAGGGGTAGGCGCGTAGCAGGTTTGCGTACTGATCCATCAGGCGGATCAACTGACCCTCGTCCATCGCCATGCGTTCGGTGCCCAGCAGTGCCGTGGCGGCCATGCCGATCGGGTTCACGGCAACGGCGGCGTTGATATTGTTGGCCACTCGCCCGGCCAGTTCGCTGACTGCATCCGGCAGCCAGGAGGGGCGATATTCCGACGTGTAGGCTTCATTGCGCCAGTTGTCATGGATGTCATCCAGCACGCCGGCCAGGTGGATAGGTTCGCCAAAATTGACCGACACCTTGCCGAAAGAGCTGCGTAACTTGCGGGCGGTTTTTGCCAGGCCCAGCACGCTTTCTTTCTGTTTCTTCTTGCCTCGCAGCTCACCCAGATAGGACCGGCCTTCCATTACTTTTTCATAACCAATGTAAACCGGAACGAATACGATGGGCTTGCGGGGATCGCGCAGGAAGCTGCGCACGGTCATGGATAACATGCCTGCGCGGGGCTGAAGCATGCGACCGGTGCGTGAACGGCCACCCTCGATAAAATACTCCACGGAATAGCCGCGGGTGAACATCACGTGCATGTATTCATTGAAAACAACGGCGTACAGCGGGTTGTCCCGGAAACTGCGGCGCATGAAGAAGGCCCCGCCACGGCGAAGAATCGGGCCCACAATCGGCATGTTCAGGTTGATGCCCGCGGCGATATGCGGCGGCATCAGGCCATTGCGGTAGAGCAGGTAGGAAAGCAGCAGATAGTCGATGTGAGAACGGTGGCAGGGCACATACACCACCGCGTTGTCCTGGGCCGCCTCGCGGGCTACCTCGATATTGTTGATGGCAATGCCTTTATAGAGCCTGTTCCAGAGCCAGGACAGCAGCCGTTCCATCACCCGGATGGTGACGATCGACATGCTGGCGGCGATTTCATCAGCGTATTTGTAGGCCTTGATTCGCGCTTTTTCTGGCGAAATATCGTCTTTTTCTGCCGTTTCCCGAATGGCGTCTCTGACCGCCTGTGTGCGGATGAGCCCTGCCACCAGAGTGCGGCGATGAGATAAGTCCGGCCCCAGAACCGCGCGGCGTACCCGGCGAAAATGCGTGCGCAGCAGCCGGGCCAGTTTGCGATTGGCTTTTGCTTCGTTGTCCCGGTACTCGGCGACCACCTCCTGCAGGGAAAGCGGTTGGCCGAACTGCACATAGGTATTGCGGCCGTGCAGCAGGATAATGAGAAATTTCTGCAGACGGCCGGCGACGGACCAAGTGTCGGACAGCAGGAGTTTGACCAGGGATTTTTCTTTGTCCGGTGAGCGCCCCCAGAACAGGGATACCGGTACTATCTGTACGTCCTGTTCGGGGCTTTCCAGGCCGAACTGCACCAGATCGCTGAATTCACTGGTCGCTACCAGCTTTTGCCGCCGGCCACGAAACAGGCCCCCGATGCGTTTATAGAGAAAACAGACCGAGCAGGAAGGCCCGTTCTGTACGGGCAGGGTGTCGCTCGCGCCCGGGAGCCTGGCGCGAATTACTTCATGCTCCAGTACCAGGCGGCTGGACAGAGAGCGAAAATGCAGCACGTAGCAGACCGGTTTGTCTGGATCGAGGTCCAGGGTGTTGCCACTGACATCGGTCCTGACCCAAAGAAACAGGATTTTGCGAAAGAGAGACAGGATCAGGCTGCGAAGGCCCTGGTAAAGTCGCATGACGTGTTGCTCCGGCCATGAAATCAGGAGCCAAGTCTACCGGGTTGCAGCAGGCGCGGAAAGCATCTGGCAGATTCTGGCGGGGGTGCGAATGTGGTACATTTTCGGGTAAATCAATCCGTGGTTGGCAAAGCATGAATATGGTAGATGGCAGAGCGTACTGGTCACCGGGTTGGTCGGAAGAACAACCGGCCAACGGAGATCTGCTGTTGGCGTTTGTTGGCAATGCGATCCTCAAGCCCGGGGACGACTGGTTCCTGCGCTGGGGCAGCCCGGAAATGGGCGACAGCCGCCCGGAGGCTCTGGCGCTGGGCACCTGGGCGGGTGAAAAGGTGTTCGTGACAACGCTGCCGGATCCCGGCCTGCCGGAGCAGGATTTGGTGACCCTGCGTGAGGCCATGCTTGATCGGCCTGATGCGCCTGTCGATTTGCTCAACACCGGCTTTCAGGTCTGGCAATGGTGGCAGGACCACCGTTTTTGTGGTCGTTGCGGTGAACGTACCGGCCCACATCCCCGGGAGCGGGCAAGGTGGTGTACCCGTTGCCACATGCCGTGGTACCCCCGCATTGCGCCTTGCATTATCACAGTGATCCGCCGGGATGAGCGGTTTTTGCTGGCGAAATCGTCCCGGGTTACCCGCAACTTCTATAGCCTGATTGCCGGGTTTGTCGAGCCCGGCGAAAGCCTTGAGCAGGCGGTGGCGCGGGAAGTGAAAGAAGAAACCGGGCTGGAAGTGGACAACATTCGGTACCAGGGCTCTCAGCCCTGGCCGTTCCCGCATCAGCTAATGGTGGGCTTTTTTGCCGACTACCGCAGTGGTGATCTTTATCTTCAGGAAGATGAACTGGCGGATGCCGGCTGGTTTGCCGTGGACGATCACCCGCCCGTGCCCCCGCATACCACCATTGCGGGCCGCCTGATCAGTCAGATGAAAGCGGAAATAGACGGCACGGGAGGCGATAATTCCCGTGAATAAGCGCTCTCCCCGGGTACTGGTGTTCGATTCAGGTGTCGGTGGCCTTAGTGTCGCCAGTTGCATTCACCGTTTGTGGCCAGAGGCCGGGCTGGTGTATCTGGCAGACAACGCCGTGTTTCCCTATGGCGCGCTGCCAGAGCAGGTCGTGGTGGATCGTTGCTGCCGGTTGATTGAGCAATCACAGGCTGAAACGCCCTGTGATGTGATTGTCGTGGCCTGTAATACTGCTAGTACGGTGGTGCTGCCGGCACTGCGGGCCCGCACCGATCGTCCGGTGGTGGGCGTTGTGCCAGCGGTCAAGCCGGCAGCGGTTTGTAGTAAAAACCGGAAGATCGGTATTCTGGCAACGCCGGCGACCATTCACCGTCCCTACCTGGACAACCTGATCCGGGAGTTTGCGCCTGACTGCGACATTGTCCGGGTTGGCCATCCGGACCTGGTCCGTTGGGCGGAAGGGTTGGTCGCGGGTATCGAGCCCGCGCAAGAACAGATTGATCAGGCTTTGGCTCCTTTACGCCAAGCTGGTGTTGATACCGTGGTTCTCGGCTGCACTCACTATCCTTTACTGTTGCCCTGGCTACGGGCCAGCCTGCCGGATGTCAGGGCCTGGGTCGATTCCGGGGATGCTGTTGCCCGGCGCGTGGGTGGCTTGCTGGAGCAGGCCGGATTCGAGAATCTTCCTCCCGTCAGTACCGATACTCACGGTAATGCCGGGATTCGGGTCAGCTTTACCGGTTCGCCGCCTGCCGAAATTCGCCGGTTTATGGCCGGGCTGGGTCTTGAGGTGACCGGGCAGGGCCGATGAACGCGGAAGATCCGCGGTTTATGTTGTACACTTCCGGTTAGCGCTGCACATCTGGACTGTCGAAGACTCGTTCTGGCAAGATTATGCGCCGTATTTCGCGTAAAATCGCCGCCAAATAACCTGTGAGGAATCTGTTGAATGACACAAACAATTATCGTCGCTGATGATCACCCGCTATTTCGGGCAGCACTGAAGCAGGCGGTCAATCAGGCAGTGCCGGATGCCAAAACAGTTGAAGTTGAAAGCATCAAGTCATTGCAGACGGCGGTAGAGTCGCACCCGGATGCCGATTTGATTCTTCTGGATCTGAATATGCCAGGCGCCCACGGTTTCTCGGGGCTGGTGTTCATGCGAGGCCAGTATCCCGGCTTGCCGGTGGTGGTTGTGTCCGGTTCGGAAGATTTACAGGTTATGCGCCGTTCCATCGACTATGGCGCCTCTGGCTTTATTCCCAAATCGGCACCCTTGCCAACCATTACCGAAGCCATTCAGGCGGTTCTGGAAGGGGATGTGTGGCTGCCGGAAGGCATCGCCGACAAGATCGAGCGCATGCAGACTGAATCGACCGACTTCTCTGAGCGCCTGGCGTCACTTACGCCCCAGCAGTTCCGGGTTCTGGGTATGTTGGCCGAGGGCTTGCTGAACAAACAGATCGCCTACGATCTGGATGTCTCTGAAGCCACCATCAAGGCCCACATCACGGCCGTATTCCGCAAGCTGGGCGTGCGTAACCGTACCCAGGCGGTGATAGCCATTCAGCAGATGGAAATTGATCCGGCGGATCAGTCGTTGTCCGGAGGCTGATGAAACGTTGGTCGTGACCATAAAAAACGGGAGCCTTCAGGCTCCCGTTTTTTGTTACTGAAGATCGCCAGGGGTCACTTGCTGGCATACCCCAGTTTCTTGTCCACCAGATTAAACCGGTCCTTACCCTGGTGCCACAGATCAAAGTTCTCCAGGAACTGGTCGGTCAGTGCGCGCTTCCAGCCGATGAAATCGCCCGCCATGTGGGCGCTCATGGTCACGTTTTCGTGGTCCCACAGCGGATGATCTTCCGGCAGTGGCTCTTCCTCGAATACGTCCAGGCCGGCACCGGCTATTTCGCCTGCGTCCAGAGCTTTTACCAGGTCGTCCGTTTTTACGATCGGGCCACGGCCGATGTTGATCAGCCGCGCGCTGTTTTTCATGGCGCTGAAGGCTTTCTGATCAAACAGACCCTCGGTTTGCGGTGTCAGCGGCGCGGCAATGACTACGAAATCGGCCAGCGGCAGTTGTTCGAACAGGTCGTCGTTGCTGTGAATAGCAACAAAATCCGGGTCGTCACCCTTGGCCCTGCGGGCAATGCCGTGGGGTTCCATGCCAATGCCTTTGGCCAGGCGGGCGATCTGGTGGCCGATGGAGCCGGCGCCCACAACCAGTACCCGTTTCTTGTGGACCAGCTCAGTGTCGCGGTGTTTCCACTGGTGCTTTTGCTGCAGCCGGATATTCTGCGGGAAGTCTTTGGCGAACATCAGCATGGTGCAGGCCACGTACTCGGCAATACCCCGGTCGAAAATGCCCCGGGCATTGGTGACTGTCACCTCGCTTTCGATCAGTGCGGGAAACATCAGTGCATCCACGCCGGCACTGGTGGCGTGAATCCACTGCAGACGGTCAGCGGCGGGCCAGGCCGCTTCCAGTGCTTCGGTGCGAAAGTCGGTCACCATCATCACATCAGTGCCGGGCAGAGTGTCCCTGAGGGTCTGCTCGTCCCATGCAAAGCGCACTTCCGCCCTGGCTTCGACATCTTCAATGCCCGGCGGGGCGTTTTCTCCTGGCGCGGTAAGTACGGTCACAACCGGCTTGCTGGATGCTGTCATCTGTCCTCCGATGAGCGTGTTTTGTTGGAAAGGTTCTGGCTACAGTCTGGTTGTCGACAGAACGCTGGTCAACCTGCTTGCTCCGCCGTTGGTAACTGGCTAACCTGCAGGGGTATAAATCAATTCACCCTGCCGTCAGGAGGTCTCTATGGCAGAAGCCGTGAACAAGGAAACCGGCCAGAGCAAACCACGCAAAGTGAAGTATCGCAAAGCCAAGGCCAGTTGGAACCCGGCTATGCAGGCCATCCCTGTGTCAGGGATTAGGCGACTGGTGAATATGGCGGCAGATATGAACGATGTGATTCATCTTTCTATCGGGCAGCCAGACCTGCCAACACCCAAGCATATTATCGATGCCTACGTGGATGCCCTGAACGCCGGACAGACCGGCTATACCATGGATGCTGGCTTGCCGGAGTTGTTGGTGGCACTGCGGGATTACTACGGCAAGCGCTATAATCGCGAGCTGTCGGAAGACAATATCATGATTACCAGTGGTGCCACCGAAGCGCTGTACCTGGCTATTTCGGCTACGTCGGCACCCGGGCGCCAGTTCCTTGTCACGGATCCTTCTTTTCTGCTGTACGCACCACTGATTCGCATGAACGGCGGTGAGGTGAAATATATTCCGACCCGGGCTGAGAACAATCACCAGCTTGATCCTGAAGACGTGATCCGGGCCATGGGATCGCGAACCTTCGCGCTGATTCTGAACAACCCCAACAACCCCACGGGGGCGGTCTATCCTCGCAGCACGGTAGAGACTATTCTGGAAGAGTGTGCCTACCGGGGTATCCAGGTCTATGCCGATGAGGTGTACGACCATATGTTGTTTGATGACGATGATTTCGCCAGTGTCCTGAGCTGTTCCATGGACCTGGACAACATCATGTGCATCAGCAGCTTTTCCAAGACCTACAGCATGGCCGGGTTGCGCGTCGGCTGGGTGATTGCCAGTCAGGCTGCTATCAAGTCGCTGCGCCGCTACCACATGTTCACTACGTCTGTGGCCAATACACCGGCGCAATTCGCCGGCGTTGCAGCACTGACCGGTGACCAGAACTGTGTGCACAACATGGTCGACATCTATCGGCAGCGCAGAGACAAGATTGTTGAGCTGATTGACCAGACACCCCATCTCACCGGCTACAAACCCGGTGGTGCCTTCTACGCGTTTCCGAACCTGCCGCCGCATGTGGATGGCTCGGATGTGGCGCTGCGAATGCTGAAAGAGACCGGCGTTTGTGCGGTTCCCGGCGATGCCTTTGGCGACGATTGCACGAACGCCCTCAGGTTCAGTTTCGCCACGCCCTGTGAGCGGTTGGAAGAGGCTTTCGACCGCATCATCCCGTGGATGGCCAAGCAGCAGTTCTGACGACTTATGCCTGCGCTGGAGTCCGTCATGGTGCAATGCCCCTACTGTTGGGAGATGCTGGAGATCAGCATCGACCCTTCAGTGCCGGAGCAGGAGTATGTGGAAGACTGTCAGGTGTGTTGCCATCCGATCCTGCTGACGGTAAGCATCGATGAAGGCAATGTGCCGAGGGTTGAGGCCCGGGCAGAGAATGACTGAGCCTGTTGCCGGTCAGTACGTGCTGATGGTTGCGGCCGAACACGCTTCGGCGCAGGATGAACGCTGAAGCAGATACCCGGGAAACTGACATCATGTTGAAAACAACGCTGAACTGGTTGCTGTTGCTGACGGTAAGCCTGGTGGCCAGCGGCTGTGCCAGCCTCTCGCCCTACGCCATTTCCGAAGCCGAAATCGAACGCCATTTGCAGGATTTGGTGGCCGATTTTGACCGCCAACAGTTGCAGAGTGGGTCTCCGCTCAGTCTAGGCCTGAGTGGTGCAGACATCACCCTGGGTCCGGATGGCCGGGATGTGGCCGTCATTGATTTGCGTGGTCAGGTGGCCCTCAATGTCCTGATGACCAAACTGCCGGTTGATATGGCGTTGAAAGTTGAAGGCGCCCCGGTTTATGACCGTGAGGAAAAAGCGGTGTATATCCGCCGGCTGCAGTTGCTGGAAAGCTCGATAGATTCGCCTTTTTTCAAAGGCGACCTGGCGCCGGTGACGGATTCGGTCATGCGAATGGTGGCGCAAATGCTCGAAACCATGCCGGTGTACCGGTTGGATGAGAGTGATATGAAGCAGCGCATGTTCGGTATGGTGCCGATGGACATTCGGGTGGCACCCGGCCGGCTGGAGTTTGTGATGGCAGATTAAAGCGCTCTCAAGCGCGCATGATCAAAAAAGGGGGAATGACGCGAGTCATTCCCCCTTTTTTGTTTAGCACAGAGCGATTTACTCAGGCGCGCAGTCGGGCACAGATTGCGTCGCCAATTTCCCGGGAGGTTCGTTGTTTGTCGCCGACTTCTGCCAGGTCGGCGGCCACCGCATCGAACAGCTCCTGGCCGGCGATAACAAGTGAAGGATCCTTGCGGCCCAGCCAGTCCAGCATACGAGCGGTGGTGAACAGCATCGCAGTGGGATCAGCAATGCCCTGGCCGGCAATGTCTGGAGCGCTGCCGTGGGTGGGCTCAAACATCGAGGGCATGTCCGGGTCTGTGGGGTTGAGGTTGCACGAAGGCGCCACCCCCATGCCGCCAGACAGAACGGCCGCCAGGTCTGTCAGGATGTCACCCTGAAGATTGCTGGCAACCACCACATCGAACGCCCACGGGCTTTGCACGAATTTCATGCAGGCGGCATCGACCAGTTCATGGTGAGTGGCTACATCGGGGTATTCTTTGCTGATGTCCTCGAAGGCTTCGGTATACATGTCGCCCCAGTGGCGCAGGGCGTTGCGTTTGGTGATCACGCACACCTGGCTTTCGCAGGTACGGCCGTCCAGCGTCCGGAAGCTGCGGGTGCGGCCTTCCTGCAGGCGCTCCGCTGCCCGTTTTCTGGCCTGCTCAAAACCATAACGGATGATGCGGTCGGTGGCCTTGCGGGTGAAAACTTCCATCTGGGTGGCTACTTCGTCTGGCGTACCTTTACGCAAACGGCCACCCTGGCTGACATACTCGCCCTCGCTGTTTTCCCGGATCACCAGCATGTCGATGTCTTTTGCCCGGTCATCCTTGAGGTATTGGCGGGCGCCGGGTAGCAGGCGCGCCGGGCGTTCACACACCCACTGGTCGAAGCCTTTGCGCATATCAAGCAATGGCGCCAGGGATACGCTGTCGGTCAGCAGGTAACGATCCGGATCGTCCACGGGGCCGGGATCACCCAGGGCGCCCAGAAGAATGGCCTGATAGTTACCCAGTTGTTTCAGCGCATCTTCGGGCCAGCTTTCGCCATGTTCCTCATGCCAGGCATGAGACGGCCACGGGTAGCGGGTCCACTCCAGAGCCAGCTTGTGTTTCTCTCGCAGGACTTCCAGGCACCGTACCGCCTCAGCGATAACTTCCGGGCCTATACCGTCTCCGGGTGTGATTGCAATGCGCGTGGTTTCGGCCATTCAGGAACCTCCAGGTTGGAATTTTCGTCAGTCGCGGCCAGCTTCCAGTGTAGACTTCCGGGGGGCAGATGCCAGTTACCTATACGTCTGATAGGTAATGAGTGTTTTACCTGATGCCCATTGATAACTATAGTGATGATATAGTTATTCCTTTAGTCTTATGACTACTGTTTAGACAGATCCGTGTGCCGGGGAATTCGTGGAAAAGCCAGAACTATTATTTGATGAATCAAACTGTGAGCAGTGCGCCTGCGGAAACGGGCTGGATTTCACCTTTAGCTTCGCATTCCAGCCGATTGTAGATACCTCAAGCAAAACCGTCTTTGCCTATGAAGCACTGGTTCGAGGGATGAATGGCGAGGGCGCCATGTCGATTCTTTCTCAGGTTAACGAGCAAAATCGCTATTCTTTTGACCAGATATGCCGGGTGAAGGCCGTCAAGCTTGCTTCGCGTCTGGGTATGCAATCCATGCTCAGCATCAACTTCATGCCCAATGCAGTCTACAAGGCCGAGTATTGCATCCGAACGACCCTGGCGGCTGCCAGAACGTACAATTTCGATACCCGGAAAATCATCTTCGAACTGACTGAAGGTGAAGACCTGACCTCGGTTGAGCATTTGACGTCTATTATCGAAGCATACCAGGACATGGGGTTCAGCACCGCGATTGACGATTTTGGCGCCGGTTATTCCCGTTACAATATCATGATGGCCAGTCCGCCGGATTTGCTGAAACTGGATATGGGGCTGATACGCAACGTACACAATGAGCCCAACAAGCAGGCCGTTGTGGCGGGCATTATCACCATGATGCGCCAGCTCGGCGGCAGAATTGTGGCTGAAGGTGTGGAAACGCCGGAAGAGTATTACTGGCTGCGCTCGCAGGGAATCACCCTGTATCAGGGATTCCTGTTCGCCAGGCCCGGTTTTGAATGTCTGCCCGAACCTGTATGGCCGGACTGATTGATCGTTAAAAGGAACCGTGTGTGTTCTATCGGCTGATTACCCTGATTGGCGGCCTGGTGTTTGTGGTCGCTCTGTTTGGCCTACTCTGGTTTTTCTGCAAGAAGTTTCTGCAGCATAAGGGTGTAAACGAACAGTTGCCTGAGCGTACAACAGCCCTGGCTACCTGGACCTTTGCCGGTATTGCCGTGGGCCTGGTTTTCGCCGTGGTGGGAGCCTTCGTGATGGGCCCCTGGGCGTTCTACCGTACCCTGAGAGGACACGACGTAGACATCTCGGATGCAGCAGCCATCTGGTGGGGTTTTGGTATTGTGTTGGTTTCTCTGGCCATTACCGGTGCCGCTTTCTTTGGTTTCCTGATGCTGGTGGGGGCTTACTGAGCAGTAGCGTCCAGCGTGGCGAGCAGTTCACGGAACCACACCAGCGCTGGTTCTCCCTCGTAGGCCTTATGCCAGTACAGATGCACATCAATCGATGGCATTTCTACAGGCGGCGCCATCACCTCGATATCAGCTCGCTCGGCAATAATCCGGGCGTAGGTCTCCGGCATAGTCAAAAGCAGGTCGGAATTCTCCACCACCTGGCAGGCGGCATAGTAGTGCTGGCAGCGCAGTCGAACTTCCCGATGTACGCCATGCCGTGACAGCTCGAAATCCTCAATGCCCGGACCCTCGGGGCGTGATGACACCAGAATATGTTCAGCCGCCAGGTAGCCGGCCATATCCAGACCTTTTTGCATTAGCGGATGATCTTTCCTGGCCAGCACCACCAGCCGGTCCTGCCTGAGTAATTCGTGGCTGGTCTGGCTGCTCACCGGTAGCAGCACGTCAATGGCAAAATCCAGTTTGCCGGCGGCCAATTGCGTTTCCATATCCCGCCGCGCCACGCGCTGACTGACAATCTCCATGCCGGTGTAGGGCGCGAGCCGGGTCATCAGTTGCGGCAGGAAGGTGGACTCCAGCACATCCCGCAGACCCAGAGAGTAGGTTTTACGCTGCCTGGCGGGATCAAAGGCATGAAACTGGTTAACCGCGCTCTGAATCTGCGTCAGCCCCGGGCGCATGGATTCCAGAAACCGGCGGGCCAGGGGCGTAGGTACCATTCTGTTGGCCTGGCGGGTAAACAGAGGATCGTCAAAGTGCTCCCGCAATCGAGACAGGGAATGGCTGATTGCCGGCTGTGTCAGGTGCAGTGCTTTGGCGGCTCGGGTCAGGCTGCCTTCCCGGTAAATGGTGTCGAATACGTTTAGCAGGTTTAGATCCAGACGATTGGCGGTCATGTTGCTGTCCGTTGTTCGGGGTTCAGGGTTCAGGGTTCATTGAATAAGTGTGGTTAATGATGAACGATAAGCATAATTCAGTCGCGTAATAATGTCCCGCCTCCTAGACTGTCTGTCATCTGTTTGATGATCGCCGCCCGGGCGCACCAGGAGTCGTTCCATGGATTTCAACATTTCTGAAAAAGGCCAGGATTATCTCGAACGCGTAAAAACCTTCATGCGCGAAGAGATTTATCCGGTTGAAGCGCAGTACCACAAAGAGCTGGCCGCTCGAGAGAACCGCTGGGTGGTCTTGCCGGTTATCCGTGAACTGAAAGAAAAGGCCAGAGCGCAGGGGCTGTGGAACATGTTCTTCCCGGACGAGCAATATGGCTGCGGCCTGCTCAACTCCGATTACGCGCTGATCGCTGAAGAAACCGGCCGCAGTTTCATCGCCCCGGAAGTCTTCAACTGCAACGCGCCGGACACGGGCAACATGGAGGTGCTGATTCACTACGGCTCGGAACAACAGAAAGCCGAGTGGCTGCCGAAACTGCTCAGTGGTGAAATCCGCTCCGCCTTCTGCATGACCGAGCCGGCGGTCGCGTCTTCTGATGCCACCAACATGGAAGCGACAGCGACTGTCGAGGGCGAAGAAGTGGTGCTGAATGGTCGGAAATGGTGGAGCACCGGTATCGGCCACCCGGACTGCAAAGTTGGCATCTTCATGGGCCTGACCGACCCGGACGCCCATAAACACCGCCGCCACTCCATGGTACTGGTACCGCTGGACGCACCGGGCGTCACCATCGAACGCATGATGCCGGTATTCGGCGCCTACGACGAACCCTACGGCCACGGCCAGGTGCTGTTCGACAACGTGCGCCTGCCCAAAAGTGCCTTCATCGCCGGCCCCGGCCGCGGTTTCGAAATTGCCCAGGGTCGCCTGGGCCCGGGACGCGTTCACCACTGCATGCGCGCCATCGGCGCTGCCGAGCGGACTCTGGAGCTGATGATCAAACGGGCCACGACCCGCGAAGCTTTTGGCCGGCCGTTGGCTAAACTGGGTGGTAACCCGGACATCATAGCCAACGCCCGCATGGCCATCGAACAGGCTCGTTTACTAACGCTGAAATGTGCCTGGGCATTGGACACCAAAGGCATTTCCGGCGCTTTGCAGGAAGTCTCGATGATCAAGGCGGTGGTGCCGTCGATGTTGCAGAAGATCGTGGACGATGCCATTCAGATTCATGGTGGGGCTGGCGTCAGCGATGATGATTTTCCGCTGACCGCCTTGTTCGGATACGCGCGGGTGCTGCGCCTGGCCGATGGTCCCGACGAAGTTCACCGGGCTATGGTGGCTCGCCTTGAGCTTCGCAAGCACCAGTCTTGAGCTTGGGAGGCTCTACCCAACAAGGGCTCTGACACCGAAATCGAACAAGAAAAACAGGAAAACAACAATGACAAAACGGGTATTCATAACAGGCGGTGCGTCCGGGCTCGGCCGGGCCATTGCGCTGAGATATGCCAGAGAAGGCGCGAAAGTATGTATTGGTGATATTAATCCCGAGCTGGGAGCGGCTGTCGAGAAAGAGATTAACAACGACGGCGGCGAAGGCCTGTTTCTGCAATGTGATGTCCGCCGCTACCCGGATTTCGAGAAAGTCCGGGACCAACTGGTGGAGAAGTGGGGCGGTG
>Ga0136597_1000423_pt1 | contig 18652 bp, 19 predicted proteins | sample AntRauTorcE11898_FD_101385 | JGI IMG/M metagenome (GOLD analysis project Ga0136597, IMG submission 101385) | Saline lake microbial communities from Rauer Islands, Antarctica - Metagenome Torckler E11 #898 | ecosystem: Environmental > Aquatic > Non-marine Saline and Alkaline > Saline | place... | reverse complement strand
TCCTGGCCGACCCTCCTGAGCCACAACAACCACCCGAAGGCAGTGAGGAAGGCGAGAACCGAGAAGAAGTAGACGAAGAAGTGGAAGAATCGGATCATTCAGAATCTCGCGGTCAGTCCAAGGAGACCGATTCAACTGTCGATACCGCAGACGTCACACCGTCTTCATCTCGTAGTGAAATCACGGCGGGGGATGATACGGTGAACAATTCTGAACAAGATAGAAAGTGAACGGCATTCGACTCAGTCGTATTCAGCAATAATGCACCCCCCGGGCTTCCTAAGCTTTCTCTCCGGGAATCTGTCGATTCCGCTTGTCTCAACCGGAGACACGAACTACGGATTCGAGACAGGCACGTTTCACCACACCCCGGGTTTCCTAAGCTATCCAGTGCACCGATCACACCCCCCGGAGTTCCTAAGCTTTCATCGTTCTACACACCCCGGGCTTCCGGAGCTTTTCACCCACCTGGTCACCCCCCGTGTTTCCTAAGCTTTCATCGTTACCGCACACCCCGGGTTTCCGGAGCTTTTCACCCGACGCGACCCGGTGAACAGTCACCGTAGCCCGCCCCTACCAACCAGACACCGGTCAGTCTGAGAACTTCTGAATCAGGTGATCAACGAGACCAGCGTCAACCTCGTCAGCCAATTCCCCAACCCGACTATCCTCTAACAGAACTTCCTCCATGACGTCTGCTGTATATGCCGGGCGGTGATGCGCACGCCGACCGCCACGAAGACCTTCATTGGATTGGTCGGTATACGTAATCTCGAAGAAACTCAAGTCATTCAGAATATCTCTAATCCGTCGTTCTGACAGTATCTTACAGTCGAGCTCTCCAGCAAGAGTCTTGTACATACTGTAAATCTCACCGGTCTTGAACATATCTGAGTCACGCCGCACCCGGTTAGACAGGACAACTAACGCGAGAAGCGTGATTTTCGACTGCGTTGGTTCATCACCAATCCGTTCACGGATCTCTGATTTCTCCGCTGCATCATTCGCCTCCCGAATGTGGTCTTCTGTCACCTGTGAATCCCCGTTCCGGAATGCAATAATCCCGGCTTCACGAAGGATATCCAACGCCCGGCGCGCATCTCCGTGCTCTTGTGCGGCGAAAGCTGACGCGAGCGGGATCGCATCGTCGGTCAGTACTCCTTCTTGGAACGCGTCTTTCCGGTGATTCATGATATCCCGCAAGTCGTTCGCATCATAGGCCGAAAACGAAATACGGTGTTGTTGAAAACTCGACACGGACATTGTCTCTAACCGACCGACCCACTGCGATTTGTTGGTAATGCAAATGATCCCGACTTTCGCATCGATTTTCTCGTCTTCTCCAGCGCGTGAGAGTGTTGCTAAGAGATTCTCGTCGTGCTGGTGCTTATCAATCTCGTCGAGAATGATGAAGACGACGTCGTAGAGTTGGTCGATGATCTTCCATAGGCGTTTGAAGTACCGTGTCCGGGCGAGTCCGGTTTCAGGGATGCTGACGTCTGTTTTTGCTGGCTCGTTGAGGATCTCTCCTAACGAGATCGCAGTCTGTGTCTCTGTGTTGTCTTCCTTACAGTCGATGTATGCTGTCCCGATAGATGGGCCGTCTTCCATGTTGTCACCGCGCCACTTCAGTAGTCGAATGACGTGCTTGACAACGAGCGATTTCCCGATTCCGGTACGCCCGTCAATCAAGAGGTTTTCCGGGTCACCGCCCTGAATGGCGTTGAAAAGTAGATTTGAGACTTCTTCGATTTGTTCTTGGCGACCGACGATCCGGTTTGAGTCCGGAAGGTGTGAGATCTGGAGGAGTTTTTTGTTAGCGAAAATGGGATGCTCTTCATCCGGGAACAACGACTTTGCTTCCTCTGTTAATCGATCGGCTTCGTCCGGGGACATTTGATCCGAGTTGAAACTCACAGCTGACGACTGATTATCTGGTTTGTTCTCTTCACGGTGAGATTCTGTGTTTTGGGCTTCCTCTATCGCGTCATCCATTTTGGTTTGTTCATCCGGATCATCAGTGGAATCACTAATCGTGGTTTGTTCGTCGTCCCCCTTGTCGCCAGTCCCGGTCATGAGCGTAGTCAGCGATACAGATATCTTAAACCCATCGGTGAAGACGCCCCGGGCTTCCGGAGCTTTTCCACGTTTCTAAGCGGTTTAGACCGGGTTTATCGGTAGAATACGGTTTCAGGCTGGTTCGGACCGGAGTTCCTAAGCAATCACACGAGTTTCGCCTACCTCCCACCCCACGTTTCCTAAGCTATCCCTCCGCAGTCTTGCGGTTCTCCCCCCGTTTATATACCCGCCGTGCTGGTCGATTCACCGGGTGGTTGACATCGCGCGCACACCCCGGAGTTCCTAAGCTATCTGGCTGTACAGGCTTTCACGCGCCTCAAATCCCTTGGTAGGAATAGGTCTGTCTTCGCCCTCTCCCGAACACCCGTTTCCGCTGACACAATGTTAATGTGGAAACTACTCTACATGCACGTAGAGGCAGTTCTCTTCCGGCGGTTCGAAGAGGCTGCATAGCAACATTCGCACACCTGCCCGATACCAGTACGACAATGGAATCAAACGAGACCAACTCCGGAGAACAACCAGAACAACCTGGATTCTGTAACCTGTGTGGCGAGTCGATCCCGGAGAACACGACGATTATTGAATATGAGCGCTCGTCCGGAGAAATCGCAACAATCAACGAGTGTCCTACGTGTGAGGAACCAGTTCGCCCTCGACCATCACGACCTGGAGACGACCAAAGCAAATCGTCGTCAAGCTGAGTTAAGAGTCGCCCCTCACACCCCACGTTTCCTAAGCTTTCTTGTTCCCCCCACACCCCACGTTTCCTAAGCTATCGGTCTATCAAGACCACCTCACTCAGAGGCCGTGATTACCGAATCCACCGGACAACGGGGCATTTTGTTGATTCGAGCTTACCAGCCCACCGCGGAAGCGGAGCTTCCACTCCACGCGTGGCGAAGCGTCATGCGGATGTGGTTTGCGTAGTAACGTAATAAGTATTACGTGAAATAACACTCTGACTAGACTAGGATCATAGGAGAACCTAACATACTCCAAACAATTATCTGAGTCTTTCAATCGTCGCAATTACCCCGGGGCACTAATCCCGACAAAAGCTTAGGAAACCCGGGGTGTGTCTGTCCCATCAATCCTCATGTACCCCACCTGCTCCAAGCACTCCTCCCATTTCTCCACAATCTCCCGTCGACGCATCTGCATGCCATACTCGAACGCCAAAAGCTTAGGAAGTCCGGGGGGAGGGACGCATCATTCCCACTGAATACGACTACTCCGGAAACAAAGGAAACCCGGTGGGTGTCCAACTACCTCCGGATCAGACGAGCTGGAGGTCAGGCTTAACATCTGAGTCCGCATCAACCGGGTCAAGCGCTGCCGATCGTTCCTCCATTCCGAGGACGAACGGGTCGATATCCGGGAGGTCCTTGAGCTCATCACGCGCGGCTTTGAGGTTATTACTAATCGTCTGCTTTGTCGTTCCGCGAACACCTGCCCACGATGTTTGTGAGATACAATCGTCCCGTTCACTGTACACACGGGTGGAACGAAGCGGTCTGCTACTAGCCATCGCGTAGTCTAAGGCACGAACAGGCGAGGATAACGAAGCAGTATATCCATGCATAGCGGCATCTGACAGCATCCGCATGACCTCCGCTGTCCGAGATGCCGTCATCGGAACATGCTCACTCCGAACAGTAACGTACCCGTCGCCACTTGCACCGGTCAAGTCCGTGTATTTGAAATCGAGACGCGAGATGATTCCAGTTTGAATGAATACAGTAAGTCTGACTTCCGCTCCACCGCCACAGTACACACCGCTGTGAACTGCGTACCCGGCATCTTGTATTTCGTCAATGAGCACGCTGGCGTCCCATGCTTCGGGAAGAATATCGTACACAGACTCCAGTGCAGTGTCTTCCGAAATCCTGATTTGTGAGTCCTCAACGTCGTGACCTGGTTCAGCTGTTTTCTCTACTGATGTGATGTCATTCGGTGCTACTCGGTTGAGGGCAGCGATGAATTCTTGAAGGTCATTCAGTGCCTGTTCGAAATGTCGTGGGTCGAGAGGCCGTTCAGGGTCTGGATCGCTGTTCGTTTCGACGCCCGTGCCGATGACTGTGTGGAGTGTCTTCTCGCGCATCTATTTTCTCTCTACCCGAAAGTAAGACTCAGTCTTACTTAGTAGTCCGGATATTGCCTCGTCACCCTACGCGCAGAACAACGACCGGAGCGCTCACCTCCCATCAGAATCGGCAGAGTAGAATCACACACCTCTCCTGTCACAAAGGAAGTAATTGTGAATACCGCCAAGCACTACCAGAATCATACCGGTTATTTTTCAGCATAGTGTTGAATCATGATACACTCCCAAACATTAACCCGTAAGGACAAAAACATACCATCATGACACGCAGTAATTGGGAGAGAATCCTTGGGGCGTTACAAAACGAATATCGACGACGTCTCTTGACTGAACTCCTTGATCACAACCCACGATCAAACACAATCACTATCCCGGATGACGTCCACGTTGGGAAGAAACCGGCCGAAGTACTGGAAGCCGAACTGTTCCACACGCATCTTCCACGTTTAGAAGAAGCCGGGTACATTCAATGGAATCGAGACGATAACGAGATCCGCAAAGGCTCATTATTTGACGAAATCCGTCCCGTGATAGTACTCGTAGAAAATCACACAGATGAGCTACCTGACGGCTGGCTCTAGTTCCACCCCAACACCAGTCACTGCCACGATCGTGGTTTCGCCCCACCCTTTCGGGCCTTCTATCGTTCAGTCACTCTGCCATTCATCAAGTGTCGACGGGTCCATATGCAGATTAATTTCATCAATAGTCCCGGTGGCCTGGTCACGAATCAAATCAGCGACACGGATCTCAATATCGTGAGCTCGTTCGATCCGCATGTCCCCTTCGACCTCCAAGTGCATACTCACATCAATTTCCGGGCCGCCATGATAGATACAGACATCGTGAATCCCATGCACTTCGTCATGACTCATTGCAGAGTCAGTAATCTCACCTCGAAAATCTTCATCCGGAGCACGAGCTAAAATATACCCCACATTTTCTGTCAATATTTCGTACCCGGAGTACGTGACAGCGACAGCGACAACACTACCAGCAATAGAGTCAAGAACAGGATACCCGACGGTCGCAGGATCACGCCGAAATGGAGCGTGGTCTGGCGCGCTCTCACATGTACAAGTACGTGGTAGAGCCAGTAAAATCATTGCAAAATCAGAATCGTGGGAATGAAACGATATTTTACAAGGCAGTTCACTGTGGTCTGGAAGACGCGATTTTATACGGGTTTACCGGGTATATAGTATAATGGCATCGAGTATATTCAGGATAGTATTCAACGCGTTCACAGCCCCGGGAGTGCTTGTCAGCAATGCTATTCAAGAAGCAGCTGATGAACGCTACGGTGTTCCGTATGGTCGCCTGGCAGTGTGGGGGAAGTTGGATCGTGATGCCGTTGTTGAGAATCGGAATAGTCTCTCACAAGTCGCTCGTGTCCTTGGGCCGAATGAAGAACCACGGGAGGGAGAGCACGTAAAACAGTTCGTTGACTACGAAGCCCTCGACGAATACCAAGATATGTTCGCCGCAGTGCTCGGTCCGTTCTTTGCGATGACTGGTATTGCAATGCTTCTGTTCGCAGTTTTCTCTGTGCTCCGAATCACTGGCGTGGTGAATAACAGTGTCCTGCTGTGGTGGGCTGGCGTGTATCCTGGCTTCGCAGCTGCAGTTCATGCACTCCCGAAACCAGGTGCAACGATCGCGTTGTGGACACGAACAGAGGGACTCACTGGCGTAGCAAGCGCTGTATTCGTTCCGATTGTGGGAACGGCGTACGTCCTGAATGGGGCGAGAGTCATTTGGGTCAGCCTTTTCTACGCATTCTTTCTTTTCTGGTTGGTGTCCACCCTGTTCGGCCTCCCGTTGTAACGGTCACTTCTTCAGGTGAATTCTCCCACGAGGCATTTACCACCACGGTTCAAAACGTACTCATGAGCCACCGGGATCGCATTACGGACAAGCAGTGTCTTCTCGCTGCTGAGGCTGCGGTGAAACAAGTACGAAAAACGATAGGAGCGCAGGCAGACCACAGCGACTCCGCGGAGAGTGATGTGGACGGGTAAGACTACGAGAGACGTTCGGTCGTTCTTTGCATGGTCTGCGAGGTTTCTGAACCCTCCTTTCTGCTTCGATTCAATCAGTGAGTTCTTCTCGGATCAGATTTTCAACGTCTGACTTTTGCACGTTGTCTGTGGATTGGTCGGTGAGTAGCCAGAGGCGTTTCACGGTTGCCGCGATCGTATCTGGACGCTTGTATTCGGCGGCCGTGATAGCGACAACTTCCGCTAACTCTCGGGATTCTAATTTGTCCCACAACAGCACGTCTGTCTTTGTGAGATCCTCACCGGCGTTCAGGATACGCTCATAGCCCGCGCGTGCCGTTTCTTCTTCACCCTTCCCGGTGGCTCGACTGGCAAGCTCCGCGAGCGCTGTGACACTGTGACCCGGGTCGTACTGCTTGTCCGGCCAGAACTCGTAGATATTCCGGGCGTACTGTAACCGTCTGGCGTACATGTCGTCAATCGTGTTGAACGCACCAAGATCGGCGAGTGTCATGTCGTCGTTCTCGTCAACCGAGTGTTCAGCCATAACACGCCCAATATGCCATGCTCGGTCCGCTCCCATGAACTCGTCCTTGATATCATCAAGTTCGATGATGATGTCGGCGTAGACGTTGTGGATCTTGTCTTTTTCTTCTTCGGGGAGTTCCAGGTGTTTCATGCCCATGAACCCGATTTCTTTCTCTCCGCGTACTTCCATGACGGTGATGTCAGGCTCGATGTCCGGGGTGTCTTCCGGAACGTCTTCGAACGGGTCATCAGTACTGGTCGGGGACTGCGTATCCTCGTTCGATGAAGGAGGCATGGTGTTATACCTCCTCGTGAGCGCCGGCCATGAGCGTGGACATTTGCTCAATCATGTTCTCACGGACGAACCCGCCAAGTTGTTCGGCCATCGGCTCACCGTCTTCGGTGTACACGTCCGCTAGTTCATCGTCTAACTGGTCCATCAGGAGACGATTCATGATGGATTCATGCGCCCACCGGATGAGCGTGAGCTTCTGGTTCTTCGTTCCAGTTCGGCCGTCCAGCCTGACAGCGTGCTTGTACTCAGGGTGCCGAGTATTCGCCATGAGGATCATCCCGCGATCCCCGTCAGTGAGTTCTGCCCGGAAGTCTTCATCGTCTTTCCTAACGAGGAAGACGTCTTCGAGGAACGCGACCGTGTCCACTTCCTCTTCCTGCTCTGATGCGTTCCGCCCCACCCAAAACCAGGTGTGCGTGGAGTCAATCACGTCGCTCGTTTCTGCTTCCGTGTCGTGCAGGTAGGCTCGGAAGAGGTACTTCCCGGTGTCTTCGGTTTCGTACGTCCAGCTGTGCTCACCGGTGGAACCTTCGCCCGGCGCGATGTTCAGGTGCTTCTGGTCTAACTCGATGAGTTCACCAGTTTCGTCGTTCTCCAGTTGCGCGGACACTCTGAAGTCTTCACTGTCGTATTCTTCGGGGTTCTCAACGAACACCCACACTTCGACGTCTTCGTCTGCGCTGAACGATCGCTTCCGCGTTGAACAGGAAATCTCAGGCTCCGGGTCATCCTCTTCTGTTTCCTCTTCATTGTCTTCTTCCTCTTCTTCCTCTTCTTCCTCTTCTTCCTCTGACCCATCGTCGTCATCGTCGTCTTCGTCGTCTTCGTCGTCTTCGTCATCATCAGTGGCCCAATCCACGTCGATGTCATCTATGTCCGTGTCGTCGGAGTCATCGTCCGTGTCGTCTAGGTCGTCAAGATTGTCTTCGTCTGCTTCTTCCGGGTCACTGTCCTCGTCAGGTTGCGTTTCAACTTCTACGTCGACGGTCGGGTCGGACTCATCGGTTTCGTTGTCCTGGTCGTCTGTGTCGTCGTCAAGGAGGTCACTGTCAACGTCAGCATCACCGTTCCCGAACGGATTGTGGGACCATTGCCCGTTCACGACTTCTAGTGTTGCGTTGACGATCTCGTCTTTTTCGTCGAGGTCAGTGGGCGTGCCGATGAAGTGCTGGCGTTCCAACTCTTCGAGCTTCTCTTTCAACCCGGTGTGACTGACGATGTTTCCGGTAAACGAGTTGTGCGCGTTGTCTTCGTATTTCGGGCACAGGTCCGAGGCGTCACAGAACCCGAACATCTTCTCCAAGTGACGTAGTTGCCGGGGCCGGTAGTCTTGGACGCGCATGAACGGGTCGTCCATGTGGTTGTTCGCTTTCAGCATCGACACGCCGCGAAGCGGAATGTCCTGTGAACTACTTGTGGCGTCGTAGATAACGATGTCACGGAGCGTGTGTTCTTCGTTCCCGTGCTCGAAAGTGAGGTCGCCTTCCCACAACGTTTCGAATTCGGACAGGTCCAACGGCTCAACCGTGCGAACGGTCCCGTCGATTTCGTACTCGATGGTGACGTCGTCGTGTTCGAGTAACGGTTGGAATCGGGATTGGATGTAGTCTCGAACGCGTTCCCATTCGCTGAGCTTGACGAGCGTATCGATTTTACAGTCGTACACCTCCACGATGGTGCCTTCCTCTGCGATGGTGCGTTGCGGGTCAGTCCGCATCTGCCGGGCACCACGAACGCTGAGTCCGCCTCGGAACGTTCCGTGGTACGTTTCTGCGTACATTTCGTCCCCGAGGCCAGAGATGACGTGCGATCCACGCCCGTAACTCCCACCGAAGTCTCCACTCTGTTTCTCTTCGCCGGGTGTGTCCAGCCCTGCGAAGTTATGGTAGAACGTGTCTTCAGGCATCCCACCGGCGTTGTCACCAGCGCTGAACTGGCGTGTGTTCATGTCGGCTTTGAAGCGGATGTGGAGCGGTTGGTTCTTTGGGATGTTTTTCCGGCCGAATCGGTTGTGACACCACCCATCGTACGCGTTCTGAATCCACTCCCCGATCACACCTTTCCAGTGCTGGCTATAGTCGTTAACAACGCGGTCGAGGGTGTTCTCGACGTCTTGGGCGATTTCTGTGCTTTGCTGGTTGAAGTCGTCGTCGGAAATGCGTGACATGTGTAAAGAGTCTCCGAGTTAGGGGGCCGAGCGGTGCTTGTTCGGGTCGAATTCGTCGTCGAGTTGCTCTGACGCGATTTTTGCGAAGTCACGGTACGTGTTTCGGATGGTGACTTCTGTGATGTCTGCGGCGTCTGCGACGTTACGTTGTGTGAAACCGCCGTCACCGAGTGGCAGGACGGACACAACGTAGTACGCGGATCCGGCGATGGTTTGTGCTTTCTTTCCGGAGGCGATCCCGTCTTCCAGTGCGATGTCTACGATTGTTTCTGCGAGCTCCCGGTCGTGCGGGGATGCGTCCAATTCGTCACCGATCGGTTCGAGGAACTTGTGCGGGTCTTCGAGAAGGAATCCGAGGTCCAGTTCCTTCCGCATCGCTTTCGTCACCCCGTGAATGGTCTTCTCTTCGATGTGGTCTGACGCGAGGTCTACGACGTCCTGCGTGTCAACAATGGCGTTAGATTCGCGTACTGCAAGAACAACACACCCGGCTGCGATCATCTCAACACCACGGCCGGCGAGAAGCTCATCAGTTTGCACTGCGTTCCGATAGATTTCGGTAGCCCGGGCCTGAACGGTGGAGTCAAGGTCGAGTCCAGTGACGAATTCGTCGAGTTCAGTGAGGCCGTTAACTAGGGCTTCGCGGCTTGAACGTTTCACACTTTTCATTGTACCTTGACTACTAAAACCGTTAGGGTTTTCATATGCCGCTTCGCATTAGCAGCAAATTTCAGTGAACCACCCTCACGCACACACTACAACAAAAACACCGTAATCGGCCGATTCAAGACTCAGCAAGCGTTTCTACGACTAAACCCTCTCCAACAGAACTCTTTCTAAGAATGTTCTTCACCCGAAGTTTACTCTGGTAAATCTCTTTGTTTGCCCGCTGGAGCGGATCGTCAGTCACCTCCGAGAGTTGCGTGAAGTGAACTTCCCATTCACCATCATCGTCTTGTACAACGTCGTCTATCTGCTGAACGTGGTCATTGACGGCCAGGAACCGTTCAGCAACAGCGTTCGCAACGGCCGCCGTGATTTCATACCCGAGATACGTGGTTCTTCCTGAGGTACTTGCCATCACATACACATACTCTGACAACCCCATAAATAGCTGGAAATCCCGTCACACGCTGAGAACACCGGTAGGACACCACGTTCCAATTGTGCTACGCTCCCATCTGCAACGAATCCAGTGTTTCGTGCAGTTCAACCGCTTTCTCATCAAGCCCCTCGCCGTGATAGGTTAATGCGTGAGCCAAAATCATTTGCTGCCGAAGCAGTTCCTCGACGAGCACTGTGATGACGTTCTGAACGTTCGCGTGGACATCTTCGATGTTCTCAACGGAATCCGCAATCGCGGCTGAAAGCTCTTGAATCTCGTCTGTTGCCTCAGTGAACCCCTGCACTTCACTTTCAAGATCAGTTGCTTCAACACCAGCGTTCAATGCGAGGTAATTCGTGTCTGTTGCGACCTGATGCAGGAGCTCAGTCGTACGGTCTAACTCTGCAACCGTGTCGTTGAGTTCCTTCAAGGAAGAGAATGAGGACTCCGCTCCTAATTCAATTTCCTCTTCCGGGTTGCCTGTTGAACTTTGCCGAGTCATAATGCCCTCGACGTCATCTGTTTCGACCGCCGCTAACAGGTCTTCATTCGCAACGCGAGCTGTCTTTCCGAACTCTCCGAAACTCTCAGCCGTGCTCGCCACTTCCTCGGTGAACTCTGCTGTCTCCTGAAGGGTTTTCTCAACCTCTGCCATACGAGAATCCACTACGTATGTGAGATTCGAGAACGCTCGATTCACATCACCAATCTCATCGGGCCGTTTCGTATCTAACGTCACTTGGGGGTCTGCTTTGTCTAACTGCGCGGCCTGTTTTCGAAGGTCATCAAGCGGGTTCAGGACATTCCGACCGATCCGGAACGCGTAGACCCAAACCCCTACCGTCATGGCTCCAGCGACTCCCGCAATGCCGTACATGACGTGGGTTTCACTCACGACCGGGACGGTATACCTGGTAACACCAATCGCCGCGGCAACGATGATGGCACCAAGAAGGGTGAGGACTATGGTGTATATCCGTGAGGTCCGACGAATGTACCGTTTACCGGTCTGCATGAATTGCTCGGCGTCAGTGGACATAGTATACTGAAACCGCCATATACGTTTATAACTCAGGAGCGAAGCCGGGCAACATCCAAGACGTGAATGGTTTCCCCGTCACCACGGTCTCCTACGCCGCGAACACCAGCAATCCCGTGAATAGCTCCTGTAAGCGGAGTCACGGTTAATTCGGCCACCTCACCGATAGCATCTACGTACACAATGAGTTCACCAGTGCCATTGCGAACGTGGATCGGGACTGTGCTCACCGATTCGTTACTCTCTGGTTGTGGTGGTTCATCGAGTACCTCTCGTAATCGCAGGCTCTTCTCAACAGGCGGGCTGTCGCTACCGCGTTCTGGTATCGACGAAATGTCCCCCATTGGAATTGCGTATTGGTTCCCATTGACGTTGACGAGCTGGACCGTTATCGTGGTCGTCTCGGGCGTTCTGTTTGGTACGGTGATGGTTTCCCGGTTGAATGGTGGCGCTTGGAACGATGTTGCCCTGGTCCGCCCCGGGTTTCTACGTTGGCCGAAGAGTTCAGCAACACGGTCTTTGATCTCCGGGGAAGCATCAAGATGGCCTCCGGCAGGTGTGAACTGTCGTTCGGATTCACCACCACCACTACCTGCCCCGCGTGAGGTGTCTTTTGTTGTGTTTTGAGACGATACTGATTCGTTACTGTCCGAGTTCGCCTCTGAACGTTGCGCAGGTGGCATTGGTGCATCGTCAGGAAGTCTCAACGATTCCGCTTCTGCAACGCTTTCATCAATACAGATTTGAAGTGTCTTCACAGCGTTATCAGGATAGGTTTCATCTTCGGTTTCGATGAATTGGTGTTTGAGTGCTTCTACGACGGTGATGGTGTCCTGGTGAATGACGTCCGGGAGCGGTGGGATCTCATCTTCATCCTGTAAGGCCGAGAAGAACTGTTGGAGTAACTCTGCAAGGGACTGCGCTTCGTTGTACCCTTCGACGCCTAATGTCCCTTTCATCGCGTACGTGATGTGGATCAACTCGTCAAGCGGGTCATTCTCCGGGTCAGAAACGAGTTGCGTGACTCCGAATTCGATTTTCTTGGTTTCGTACAGGCATTCGATGCGGAGTTTCTTCCCGGTCATGGTAGTGGTGATTGGGTGTTGGTGTGTCCTTGGTCGTGAATCCCGGTTGCAATCCCGAGTACGAGGGCATCCGGTGAGAGAACGAGTGCTTGGTCGACTGTAACAGAGAGCGTTGTCTCAGATGCCTCCGCATTCTCGATGACCGCTGCGCAGAGCACGGACGGGGTTTCTTCGGGGAGGGTTTCACGGTCGTATTCGGTGTTGACGTATTCTCCAGGGACACTGTACACGCCGTCAATTTCGGAGGCGAGGAGTGTGATTGGCATGTTCCCGCCGCGGTCGATCATGATACCGGGTTGGGTTTCTCCGGATTGCCGTGTTCCTGTGAAGATATTCTCAGCGTCAACGACGAGTGTCTGTGTGTTCTCGTGTGTAGCGATTCCGAGGATGCTCTTCGGTGTATTTGGTGTGGGAGCTGGTGAGATACTCTGAACGACTTTCTTCACGTACCGGGTTTCGATCGCCCAATACTGCTTTCCAACTGAGAACACTAAGAGTTGGATAGCAACGTCTTCTGGCCCGATATCGGGGCTTTCCATACTGTATGTAGTCCTGTGAGAGTTAAAAAACCATTACCGCTGAGTCAGTGACCGAATCGGTGTTTCAGGCGGGTGCCGGGATTTCGAATTCGAATCGAGCACCGTCATCCGAACTGTTTGTCACGTTGATTTCCCAACTATACAGTTCACTGAGCATCTTAACGATGCTTAACCCGATACCTGGTCCGTCACCGCTTGAGACTCCTTTATCAAATATTTCGTCGTGTGCAGGGTCAGGTATTCCAGGGCCGTCATCGGCAACGAAGAACCCACGAGTTTCCGAAAGCGTTCCGACTGTGATGCAGACGTCTTCGTCGCCATGTTCGATCGCGTTCCGGAAGAGATTATCAAGAACGGAGCAGACGTGCGAGTTCTCTGCACGAACTGTGAACGGTTCATTTTCTATCGTTACCGAGAGTGAGGCGCGCGGTGATTCCACACACACCCATGCCCGCTCGACAATTTCGGTTAACGGGGTTTCAGCAACTGCTTGTTGGGACATCCGGTTGTGGCTGCTTTCCAACCGCGTTTCGATGAGGGTGTCAATCCGGTTGAGTGACTCTTCAACGCGGTCAAAGTGGTCGTCGTCGTGGCTGCTTCGGGCAAGCGCAAGGTACTGTTGACAGACTGCAAGTGGATTCCGAAGATCGTGCGCTAAGGAATCCATCATCGCCTGCATCTGCTCTAACTCTTCACTCTGTGGACGGTCCTTCAGGTTGTTACCGGTGTTATCTTCTTCACCCACGGGTGTAATCACCGCTATTCCTATGGTGTCGGAGGGTGAGAACCCGGTTTAACTCCTGTGGGACCAGATGCAGCATTTCTCGTGGTGGTATAATCGCACCGGGTACGTAAAAACTGTAGCCTACGTACAATCTTCTGTTAAGTGAGCGCCCGGTCCAGTTCACTGTCATTCTTTTGTGCACTCGTGCACTCTGCTAACACTCGTTATTTTGCAAGACTTTATATGACAATGCATCATCCAAGTAAATGAGACGAACCTATGTTGAACGATACATCCATCCTCGTCACGGAAGACGAGGACGCACTCCGCGAACTCTATACGATGTGGCTTACTAACGCCGGTGCATCGGTTACCGAAGCTACAAACGGCGATGAAGCTCTGGAAGCATGGGACGATTCCTACGACCTCGTCATGCTCGACCGGCGCATGCCACCGGGAATGAGTGGCGGTGACGTCTTGGCTGAGGCTCGTCAGAACGGGCTTACTACCCCTGTAATGATGCTAACTGCAGTTGAGCCAGAGATGGATGTTCTCGACATGGGGTTCGACGATTACCTCACCAAGCCAGTCGATCAGGACAATCTTCTCTCCATCGTCCGAGACCTTGTGCAGGCTACGGAAATCAGAGATGAGGTTCGAGAATTCGCTAGCCTCGGTGTGAAGATCCACCAACTTCAAAAGAACCACACAGCCGACGCACTCCGCATGCACACGGAGTTCCAGTCAATCAAGCGAAGGTATAACGAACTATTGGAAACGCTGTCCGTGGCCGAAAACGAGTTCACTGACTACGAGAAACACTTCCTTCTCTTGGCACGCGAACGGTTAGATGAATCAGACCTCGAATCAGAGAATTCTGACCCCGAAGCCCCTGCCGATAGCGCCTCGCAGTCAGCTGACTAACCCTGCGATCACCCGTTCGGCGTTCACCCCACATCATACATGACTGAGTTCCCGACAACAGCGACTGAAGGTTCAACAACAGAGTTACTCACAGAAACAACGCCGAATTCTCCTGATACAGTTCAGGCAGCCCCCTCAACAGACGAGGACGGCGAGGTCACGGATATCCTTGCGGAATTGTGCGATGACACGCTCACGCCTGCGGAGCGATTGGAGAACCAATTCGACCTGGTACATCGATGGACGATCGACGGTGACCGGTTAGAAAGTCGTGTTCTTCGCGTGTTAAAATCCGACCCACGATCGTCTGAGTCACCGGCTGAAGGCTCAGAATCACCGGACAGTGAAGACAGTACTGACAATGACGATTCTGATTCCGTATACTTGCTGTACTGGCTCCCGACGGAAGAAGTTGCGATTGAAGAGTTCCAGAAACCGGTTCCATGGAACCCGGACGAATACGCGTTCGCGGAAATCGTGGAGAAAATCGGGTACGGTCCCGGATCACTCCATGAAGTCGAGGGTGAACCCATCGTGATTAAGAAAACCGCGGACGGGTGGGCTGTCCCTGATGCATCTACCGAGGATATCACACGTTCCGCACACACGGGAGACTACACGGAGGGCCAGTCACCCCTTCCGGATTCAAGTCTCATAACAACCGTGTCAGAGTCGTTCCTTGTGAACCGACACAGTGGACGAATAGCCGGTATTGCGATTGGCTTGCTGTTTGTCGTCGGGATTCACCGTTTATTCTCTATGTTCGGAGAGGTGGGTGCTGGATCTGGCGGAACCGGCACACTCGTCGGAGTCCTTGGGTTCCTGCTCAGCTTATTGGTGGTGGCTATCCTCGGATTGAGTATTGCAGACCCTAAATCGGGTGGACGGTAATGCCGTCGACGTCATCTGATGGGACGATGACCATCACAGATGAAGATGCGTCTGATATTGAGAGTGATGGAGCTGAATTAGCTGATGAGCTCGGGCAAATCGGTGTGAACACGGTCGATGGTGACAAAGTCGAAGCCCCGGTTGAAGACATTGAAATCGTGGGCGATAACACCGTTCGGCTGTGGTACCGGTTCCCGACGGGTGAATACGTTCCGGAGGAATTTGAGAAACCGATTCCGTGGAATACTGCAGAGTCGAAACTCGCCAGGATCATTGAGGCCACTGGATTGACCCCCGCGTCCTTCAGCCGGCTCAAAACAAGCGATGTGAAAGTCCCGTTGAAGAAAAAGCAGACTGCAGAAACCGGGATCGATATCGAAGAATTAGTAACAAGTGTTGAGTCCATTGCCGGCGAGGTCAGTGAGACCCCGACTGGTGAACTCCCGGATGAGTTATTACTCAACGAAGGCGATGACGACGAGTTGTACACGTGGCAAGTTGCCGATCCTCGACGGTTCGGTGATTTGTATCCTCACCAACCGACCAGTGACTTTGAGGACGATGACGAAACGGCTGACGCGGATACGGGTTCGCTCAGATTCAAGGAGGCAGTCGGGAAGGGACTCATCAATAGCGTTATTTTAGCACCGATCATCGGGTTCGTGATCCTCCTTAGTAACGTCACGGTCCCGCCAGCGCTGATAGCTGCTCTGACCTCTTCAGATGTCCTCACATGGGCGGGAGTTGCCGTGTTCGCATTCATCGGGTACGTCGTAGCAAGTCTTGCCCGGTAAGGGTAGTTCTCCAAACACCCAAGTCGGTTCGTTGGTTACATCAGAGTAGTAGTTGATACGGAATGGACTTGATAATCTCTGAAAAACACAACGCGGCGCAACGCATCGCTGAGATTCTAAGCGATGGTACCGCGTCTCGACAGACCGTGAGCGGCACACCAGTGTATGAATGGGGTGACAAGCAGTCTATCGGGCTGGCCGGGCATGTTGTCGAGTTGGACTTCACCGATGGGTACAACGACTGGAATAACGTCCCACCATCAGCGCTTATCGATGCAGAGCTGGATACGCAACCTTCCAAACCAGGTATCGTTTCCGCTGTCAAAACCTTAGCCAAGAATGCGGACCGCGTCATCATTGCCACGGACTACGACCGGGAAGGCGAGCTTATCGGGAAGGAGGCGCACGATCTCGCTCAAGAAGCCAATTCAGGCATCCAAGTAGACCGTGTCCGGTTTTCCTCTCTCACCGCACCAGCAATCCGGGAAGCGTTCCAAGACCCGGTAGAGATTGATTTCAACCTCGCTGCAGCAGGTGAAGCCCGGCAAATCATCGACCTGCGATGGGGCGCGGCGCTCACCCGGTTTCTCACGCTCGCAGCCAGTCGCGGTGACGGTGTGATAAGTGTCGGGCGCGTTCAAACACCGACGTTGAAACTCCTGGTAGACCGGGAACGTGAAATTGAAGGGTTCGACCCTGACGACTATTGGGAGATCGTCGCGGAGCTCTGCGAGCCGCCGCACGGAACTCCGTTCGAGGCGCAGTACTTCTATCTCGACGAAGACGACAATGAGGCAGAGCGCCTGTGGGAGGAATCGAAAGCGAAGGCTACGTACAGCAATATCAATGGGGCGTTCAAAGCCACCGTCACGGACGTCTCAGAGAGCACACGGAACGACAACCCGCCAGTGCCGTTCTCCACGACGGAATTCATCAAGGCAGCGAACGCGATCGGGTTCGACGCCAAGCCTGCGATGAGTATTGCGGAGGACCTGTACGATAACGGGTTCATTACGTACCCCCGCACCGACAATACGGTGTATCCTGAGGAGATGGATGCTCGTGAGCTCTTATCGACGTTAGCTCTCCGGTCGTCATTCGAAGAGGATGCGAAGGCGTTGTTGGAGAACGACGAGTTGGAGGCAACGGAAGGTGATTCTGAAACTACGGACCACCCGCCGATTCACCCGACGCAGGATATGCCGCCAAGCGGCGAACTTTCGGACTCTGAATGGCGCATCTACGAGTTAGTTGTCCGGCGGTTCTTCGCCACATTCGCTGAGCCAGCTGTGTGGAAGCGTTCACGAATCGATGCTGATGCTGACGGGCATTCCTTGAAAGCAAACGGGAAACGTCTCGTCGAGCCCGGATACCACGACGTCTACCCGTACTATGACACGGATGAGACATCGGTCCCGGCTGTCTCGGAAGGCGATATGCTGCAAATTAGTGACGTGGAACTCCAAGAAAAGCAGACACAGCCACCGAACCGGTACGGTCAGTCTCAGTTAATTGAGAAGATGGAGTCACTTGGGGTAGGAACAAAGTCGACGCGCCACAATACCATCGATAAACTGTACGACCGTGACTACGTGAAGAGCAACCCGCCGGAGCCGACCCCTCTGGCAATAGCACTGATCGAAGCCGTTGAAGAGTATTCACCACAGGTTGGGACAGCCGATATGACGTCAGAGTTGGAAGGAGACATGACGGCGATCGCGGAGGCCGACACGACACTGGATACAGTAACAAGTGAGTCGTGTAGTATGCTTCGTGACGTGTTCGATGACCTGGAGGGCGCTGAAGCTGAGATTCGTGATGCGATGAAAGACCATCTCGGAGATGGTGACACGGCCACTGAGGACGATTCTGTTGGGGATTGCCCGGAATGCGGTGAATGGTTACTGCCGCGGGAAGCGAAAAGCGGCTCGAAGTTCGTTGGGTGTAACGGATACCCGGAGTGTGAGTTCACCCTTCCACTCCCGAACAAAGGGAAAGTCCACTTACTCGATGACGTGTGCAGCGACCACGACCTTCACAAGGTGAAGATGATCGCCGGGAAGAAGACGCACGTGTTCGGGTGCCCGCAGTGCAAGAAAGAAGAGTCCGAGGAATCAGACGACCGTGTCATTGGTGAGTGCCCGGACTGCTCGACTGGTGAATTAGCCATTAAACGCGTTCAGACCGGTTCGCGGCTCGTTGGGTGTACGGACTATCCGGACTGTGATTATTCACTCCCACTGCCCAAGAACGGCGAGTTAGAAGTAACGGATGAAATGTGTGCGGACCACAATCTCCCCGAGGTCGTGATTCATCAGGAGGATTCAAGTTCGCCGTGGGAGCTTGGGTGCCCGATCTGTAATTACGAGAATTAC
>Ga0136597_1000422_pt1 | contig 18705 bp, 16 predicted proteins | sample AntRauTorcE11898_FD_101385 | JGI IMG/M metagenome (GOLD analysis project Ga0136597, IMG submission 101385) | Saline lake microbial communities from Rauer Islands, Antarctica - Metagenome Torckler E11 #898 | ecosystem: Environmental > Aquatic > Non-marine Saline and Alkaline > Saline | place... | reverse complement strand
CAGCAGAAGACGAGGTTGCGGGGCTGGTCGGTGGTCATCGGCGTTCTTCCTTGAACGTGGGTGGTTGTCCGGGGCCGTTGGTGCGGCGGTTGTGATGGTAATGGGTGGTGGGGGGCGGTGCCAGTGCGGGTTATCGGGGCATGTGTTGTCTGCGGGGCCGGTGTTGTTGGGTTTCGCTGGGCGCTCAACCCAACCTGCGGGTCGATGTCGTGTGTTATGGACGCGTAGGTTGGGTTGACGAAGGAAACCCAACGGGGCGAGGCGGACCGCCGGGCCCGTTGCCGGGGTTGTGGGGGGAGCGAAGCTCCCGCGCAAGGCCGGCTGGCCGGTGTGGTATTCCTGGCCGTGTGCTGTCCCGATGCATGGTTGGTTCAGGGTTCTTTCGCGCTGACCGCGACGGCTGGTGCGGCCTGCAGGAGTTTTTGGTCGAGGGTCCATAGCGTGGCCCCGTGGCCACTGGAAATGGCGAGGTGCAGCGCATCACCGGCGCGCAGGCCGATGCCCGCCTGATCGGCGAAGTGTGCGGCGGTGCGGAAGTCGGCTCGCGCGGGCATCAGTATCTCGAGTGATTCTTCCGCGAGCGAGGTAAAGGCCGCCAGCGCTTCGGCGCGGTGCGTTTCGCTCAGGTAACCGGCGCGGACTTTGATCGACAGGGCGCTCGAGAATTCCGTGATCACCCATTCGCTGATGCAGAGTTCGTCAGGCGATTGGCCGGCGAGCCATTCCTGGACACCGGATGTGCGGGACTCCGGCGTGAGCGCTGCGACCAGCAGGCTGGTGTCGAGGTAGTGCATCAATAGCGCTCGTCATCACGCATGCGACGGACTGCAGTGGCTGCATCTTCGGGCTGTGCGGGCATCCGTTCGGTCACCGCGCGCAGGCGTTGCGGATCGATCGGTTTGCGGGCGCGGTTGGCCGGTGACAGACGGGCGATCGGCTTGCCGCGGCGAGTGATAATCAGCGTCTCGCCGCTCGCGGCCAGGTCGGCGAGTTCGCTCAGGTGGGCCTTGGTCTCGGCGATGCTGAAGGTTTTGTCGGGCATGATGGGCTCTGGATGACCATGTAGTTGGTCATATTCTAGCGCGCCGTGGACCGCGTGGCGAGCATGAGATGTGTCGGTGGACTCCGTGTGGACACGCCTGAGATGGCCATGCCGTGCAATCGCTGGATCGCCGCGCTCCCGTCGGTCGCTCGCGATGACGGGTGGGACGAATTACGGGGCGGGGATGATTCTGGTGAGGTGTTGGAGGGATTCTGCGAGTGCGTGGCGGGCTTCGGGTTCGCCGTGGACGAGGCGGATTTCTTTTGGGACGTGTTCGATGGCGCGGACGAAATCGAGGAGGTTTTGGGCGTCGGCGTGGGCGGAGTAGCCGCTGATGGTGTCGACGCCGGCGCGGATGGTGTAGCGGTGGCCGTCGAGTTCGACCTGGCCGCCCTGCCCGGCCTGCTGGATGGCGCGGCCGGTGGTGCCGGCGGCCTGGTAGCCGACGAACAGAAGGTGGTGGCGCTCGTCTTCGAGCATGGCGTGGAGATAGTTGACGACGCGGCCGCCGGTGCACATGCCCGCGGCGGCGAGGACGACGGCCGGGTGGCCGCGCTCCGCCAGCATCGCGACCATGCGTTCGTGTTCTTCGTGGCTGTCGACGGTGTGCAGGCTGTCGAAGTCGAGCGGATGGCGGCCGCTTTCGAGGCGGTGCTGCGCTTCGGTGTCCCAGAACGGGCGCAGTTCGCGGTAGACCTCGGTGAAGCGGGCGGCCAGCGGGGAGTCGACGATGATGTCGAGTTGGGGCCATTCGCCCTCGCCTGCATGGATGATGGCCTCGAGGTCGCACAGGAGCTCCTGGGTGCGACCGATGCTGAAGGCCGGAATGATGACGGTGCCGCCATTGGTTTGGGCGCGTTCGATGGCGTTGCGCAGACGCGCCGTGCGGTCTTCGCGGCCTTCGTGGACGCGGTCGCCGTAGGTGCTTTCGAGGACCAGGCGGTCCGCGCGGGTGGGCGGCTCCGGTGCGGGGAGCAGTGGTGCGCCGGGGGCGCCGAGGTCGCCGGAGAAGACGACGCGTTCGCCGTGTGCCTCCCCTGCCCCGTGGACGTCGATCTCGACGTAGGCCGAACCGAGGATGTGGCCGGCGCGCTGGAGACGGACGCGCACTTCGCGTTCCACGTCGTCGATGACGGTGGTCCAGCGGTCGTAGTCGAGTGGTTGTAGACGCCCCTCGACTTCGTCGAGGAAGCGCGCGATCAGATCGCGATCGCGGGTGAAGCCGATCTTGAGGGCGTCCTCGATCACGAGTGGCAGCAGGCGGGCCGAGGGCACGGAGCAGAGGATCGGACCGGTGTAGCCGGCGGCGAGCAGATACGGCAGGCGGCCGATGTGATCGATGTGCACGTGGGTAACGATCAGTGCGGCGATGTCGTCGACAGGGAAGTCGATGCGGTGACGTTCGAGGCTGTCGGCGTCGCCGTGCTCGGCACCCTGGAAGAGGCCGCAGTCGACCAGCAGGGACTGTGTCCGGGTGATCTGGAGGCGGTGGCAACTGCCGGTGATGCCGGTGGCGCCGCCGTGGTGGTGGATTTGCATGGTGCTCGTCCTTGAGGCATGTGATGTGTTTTGGTCGGGCGGATTGAATCAGCAGGGAGTTATGGGGGCAAGGGCGGCAGCGCGTACGCGCGTTTGCTCCGGAGGCGGACCCACAGTTTATCGTTTACTCCGGCTGCACTGCCCGGTCGCAACGTCGGAAGCCTGCATGCCCCCCACGAAAGGCGACTGAATGGCGGGGGTGTGTGGTCATTGCGCCACCTTCCGCACATCGGCTTCCGGTGCCTCATCCCGGATAGCACTCCCGGTGCTCTGCCCGCCGCTTTTGAGAATTTTTCTGAATCGCTCCACCAGTAAACGGGCGCCGGCATCCGACAAATGATCGCCGTTTCGATACAAAATCTTTTCTCCGCGGCTTCCGCTGCAAACGCCGTCGGGGCAGAGAACATCGGCGACTTCGCCCATATCGAAGTCAAACCTCGACTGAAGACTCCTGAATATGGTCGTGGCCGGCGCCTGATTTGCCCGATACTCCTGCAACGTCCTGGACATGGATTCGCTGTCCGGATCCAGTCCCATGGATTTCATGCGGACGTACCGTCGAGGAACATCGAACCCCAGTATCGGGACATCCTCCATAATCCAGACACGGTATCCACTCAACTCTCGTAGCGTGCGCTCCAATCCCCGGGTAAAGGCCCCCGCGGTCTCTCGCGAAGAGACACCGTCCGAGTGCGCATCTACCAGGTAACGGCCATCGTGCCTATAGCTGTGGCCGGTCGCGAAGACCTTCCAATATGCCGATAGAATGACCGTATCGATCGACTCCGTACGGTGTATCAGATCGGCCGAAGCGCGCGCCCTTTCCCTGCAGTCGCCCCCGCCTCGAGCCATTTCGACGCCCACCAGGGGCGCGCACCCTCCCGCTGTCAGAACCATGACGGACATGTCTTCTCTCTCCGCGGCGAGGGCTACCGCCTCAATATGATGCTCTGCGTGAGAGTCCCCCCAGAGAGCCACACGAGGATCGGTATCCCGTACGCCCAGAACGCATACCTCCCCGCCACGAATTTGCGCCACGGTCGGATTGTGGCAGTCACGGTATTGGTGCTGATGCGTTTCGACCCTGGTCAGAATCTCAAGTTGATCAGGCACTCGACCCGAGGTGTTCGCGACGCCCAGCCCGACGACTCCCAGAACAAAAGTCCCCGCCGCCGCCGATGCGAATGCGCCTTCCCGGCTCTTGACGAGCCTTTTCCTTCGAAAAGGCTCTTCGATATAGCGCCACGAGACCAAAGATACAGCCAATGATAGGGCCAGAAGGGCGGCCACGTGCCACGGTGTAATACTGCCCAGCAGGGCATATTTTCCGAATACGAGAATTGGCCAGTGCCACAAATACAGCGAATACGAAGCCAGTCCGACGATTACGAGTGGGCGCCACGACAGCAGCCTATTGGCGGCGCTGCCTGAAGTCCCTGTGTAAATAACCAACGCCGTGCCGACGCAGGGGACGGCTGCCATATATCCGGGGAAGGTGGTTGCGTCGGTGAAGCCAATTACCGCGTACCCGATCAGACCGAGGCCCATGGCGCAAATCACGCTTCGTCCAACTACAGACCGTGGCGGGTCGCCGGAGTAAAGCGCCAATGCCGCTCCGATCATCAGCTCCCACGCTCTTGACGGGAGGAGGTAGTACGCGGCCTCGGGGTAGTTCCTGACTCCCCACACTCCCACTGAAAACGACACGATGAGAGCGGCCGCAACACCCCATATCCAGGGAATGCGGATTCTCGATAGGACAAACAGGAAGACAGGAAATAGCAGGTAGAACTGCTCCTCCGTGGCGAGCGACCATGTGTGCAGAAGTGGCTGAACCTCTGCTGGCGTTTCGAAATATTCCAGGCCGAGGTTCCAGAAAAATACATTTGAAGAGAACAGCAGTGCTGAGATGACGCTTTTCCCGAACTCCCTGTACTCCGTCGTCAGAAAAAGCGCATGAGCGGCGACCACACAGAAAGCCAGCATCGCGAACAACGCCGGGAAGAGACGGCGGATTCTCCGCTCGTAGAAGGACGCCAGCGAGAAGGATCCCCGGTTGACCTCTCTAGTGATAATGCCGGTTATCAGGTATCCAGAGATAACGAAGAATACGTCGACGCCGACATACCCCCCGGAAAATGGCCACAATTCCGCGTGATAAAAAACCACGGCCAGTACGGCGATCGCCCGCAACCCATCTATGTCAGGTCGATGCTCCATCGCAACCATTCTGGGCTTTTCCGGTGGCACCGGTCGAAGACGCGCCTACGGGGGCGTGGTCGGGTGGTGGGTTTCGGGAGCGACGAGGGCCATCAGGCGCTCGCGGACATTTGCGGCACGCGGGGCGGTGCACAGGTGTTCGAGTTCCTGAATGCCGGTCTCCAGCTCGGACCAGGGAAGGCCGATCTCGCGGGCGCGGACGATCATCTCGTGGCTGGTGGGTTTTGCACTCGCCGGGTCGCCGGTGAGCAGTTCCTCGGAGAGTTTCTCGCCGGAGCGGAGACCGGTGAATTCGATCTCGATATCGCCGTCCGGATTGCGTTCATCACGTACCTCGAGGCCGCTGAGGCGGACCATGCGGTGGGCGAGATCGAGCACGCGGACGGGCTCGCCCATGTTCAGCACGAAGACGTCGCCGCCTTCGGCCATGGCCCCGGCCTGGAGGATGAGCTGGGCGGCCTCCGGGATGGTCATGAAGTAGCGGATGACGTCCGGATGGGTGACGGTGAGCGGCCCGCCGCGGCGGATCTGGTCGCGGAATACGGGGACGACGGAGCCGGAGGAATCGAGGACGTTGCCGAAGCGGACGGTGCAGAGTCGGGTCGTGCCGTTGTCCTCCGCGGCGAGTGCCTGGATCGCCAGTTCGGCGAGGCGCTTACTCGCGCCCATAACGTTCTCGGGGTTCACGGCCTTGTCCGTGGAGACGAGTACGAACGTACCAACCCCGGCGGCCTGGGCGGCCCGCACGGTGGACAGAGTGCCGAAGACGTTGGTGCGGATCCCGGGTACGGGATTCGCTTCGACCAGGGGTACATGTTTGTAAGCCGCGGCGTGATAGACCGACTCCACGCCGTATTCGGTCATGCTTGCCTGCAGGCGTTCACGGTCGAGGACATCGCCCAGAACGGGCACGATCTCGATCGCCCGGGGGTCCGCCTGGGCGAGCGCCTGAAGTTCACGCTCGATCCGGTACAGGGGGAATTCCGCACGCTCGAAGAGGACGATCCGTTGCGGTCCGCGGCGCACGATCTGTCGGCAGAGTTCCGAGCCAACGGAACCGCCCGCTCCCGTCACCATCAGGGTGCGCCCCTGAATACAGCCGTCGAGCAGCGCGGTATCCGGGGGCACCGGTGCGCGTCCGAGCAGGTCGTCGGCCTCGATATCGCGCAACTGGTCGATGCCGGCCGCGCCGCTGACGATCTCGGCGAGGCCCGGGATGGTGCGCACGCGCACCGGGAATGGTTCGAGCGGGGAAATGATCTCGCGGCGGCGCGCGCGCGAGGCGGACGGCACGGCGAGGAATACCTGATGGACGCCGAAGCGGGCAATCAGGCGTTCGAGCCGGTCGGGGGCATGCACGGTGACGCCACGGATCTCCGTGCGCTGCACCGCCGGATCGTCGTCGAGGAAGCCCACGACGCGGAAGGCGTCGCCGTGCTCGAGCAGGCCGGCGAGCTGGACGCCGGCCATGCCGGCGCCGTAGATGAGTACGGGTTGCCGCTCGCGGCGGGGCAAGCCCGGTCGCGGCAGCAGGCCGCGCGCCGCGACGCGGATGCCGGCGAGGCCGCCGGCGACGAGGAACCAGTAGATGAAGTAACTGGAGCGCGGCACGCCTTCGTAACGGAACAGCAGCGCGAGCCCCGCGAACACGCCCACGGAGACGGTCGCGCCCTTGAGCATGGCGATGACCGCGGGCGGCCCCATCAGGCGCACGACGCTGCGGTAGACGCCGACCAGATAGAGCCCGGGCAGGCTCAGCAGCGGCACCGCGAAAACGAGCCAATATACGTCGATGAAACGCTGCGGCAGCGGATCGTCGAGGCGCAGCGCGAAACTCGCCCAGAACGCGACCGCCATGATCACGAGATCGGTCGCCGCCAGCACGAGGCGCTTGCCGCCGCGCGGGAGCCGCGTCAGTAGGCGACCGAAACGATCCGCGTGCGCATCGATGCCGATCTTCGTCATTCGTGTTTGCCGTGTCGTTGCATGCCTTTGTTTTCGTCGCGCGGATCTTCGTAGCCCGGATGCAGCGAAGCGGAATCCGGGGTTAGCGACACCGCTCCCGGATTCCGCTTCGCTGCATCCGGGCTACGGGTCAGATACTCGCCGCGCGCACGGTTGTCGCGACGCGTTCGCCCATCGCACGCACTTCGTCCGCGTCGAGCGTGTGATGCACGGGCAATGCCAGCACGGTCTCCGCGAGCTGTCGGGCCACCGGCAAGCGTTTGGCCGGCGCCATGTCCGTATCGCGGAAGGCGGCTTCGCGATAGACCTCGGGGCAACTCCCCTGCGCACAGGGTACCCCCTCGGCCTGCAGCGCGCTCATGACCGCATCGCGGTCCTGCCCCGCCTGCAGTCGTTCCGGGCGGACAAAGAAGTAGAAGCGGTAGCGGGCGTGCTCCTCGTGGGCAGCCGGCCGCGAGACGTGCAGGGCCTCGACCGGCCCCAGGATCTCTTCAAGGAGCGCGGCGTTCCGACGCCGGCATTCGAGCCAGCCGTCGAGCTTGCCGAGCTGGACCCGGCCGATCGCCGCCTGCATCTCGGTCATGCGTGCGTTGGTGCCGAACGAATGGTGTTGCCAGCGGAAGCCGGGCGGGTGATCGCGTTCATACACCGCATCCCAGGCTTTGCCGTGATCCCGTCGGCTCCAGGCGCGATTCCAGGCGGCCTCATCATGCAGCAGCAGCATGCCGCCCTCGCCGCCCGTAGACATGATCTTGTCGGTGCAGAAGGAAAATGTCGCGGCGTCGCCGAAAGAACCAACCCGCTGGCCGCACCACGCGGCGCCATGCGCCTGGGCGCAGTCCTCGATGAGGTAGAGCTGATGTTGCTCGGCGAGTTCACGGAAACCATCCATGTCGCACGGCCACCCCGCCAGATGCACCGGCAGCACGGCGCGCGTGCGGGGCGACAAGACGGCGCGGACGGACTCCGGGGTGATGTTCTGGCTGTCGGGATCTACGTCGGCGAATACGGGCCACGCCCCGACGTTGACGACGCACGCGACGGAGGCGATGAAACTGCGCGGCGTGACGACCACTTCATCGCCGGCACCGATCCCGAGCGCATTCAGTGCCAGCTCCAGCGCGAGCGTACCGTTGGCGACGGCGAGGCCGTACGGCATGCCACAGTAGTCGGCAAACTCGCGTTCGAACGCCCGGCCCTCGTCGCCGTTCCAGTAATTGACGCGCCCCGACGCCAGCACGCGCTGGACCGCCTCGATCTCGTCCGCCTCATGGAGCGGCCACTTGCCTGAATTCGTTGTATTCATCGCCCTGTCACCGTGCGCCAGATGTAATGCAGATCGCGCATGAACGACCAATTCTCCACGTACTCGCGGTTCAACCCGACCTTGTCCGGCCAGATAACCTCGCGGTTGTACGCCTCTGGATCCTCCGCGTTCTCCAGCATCTGTTCCTCGTCACGATACTTCAGCGTGGCGGGCCCCGTGATGCCGGGGCGTACCGACAGGATCACCCGGTCGTGGGATTCGAGTGTATCGGCGTAACCAGGCACATCCGGCCGCGGGCCGACCAAACTCATGTCACCCTTGAGCACGTTGATCAACTGCGGCAATTCATCGAGCCTGAGCCGTCGAAACAACCTTCCCAGCGGCGTAATGCGCGCGTCCCCGGCGGTCGTGACCGTCGTATCGACGCCGGGATCGATCCGCATGGTGCGCAGTTTGATTACGCGAAAGCGGCGGCCGTTGCGACCCACGCGCTCCTGAGTGAAGAAGCCGTTGGCGCCGGTGTCGAGCGTCGCCGCGATCCACGCGAGCCCTATGATCCAGAACGTGAGGGCAAAACCCGCAGCGGCGGCCAGAATGTCGAACCCGCGCTTAAAAGTGGCCTGCGACAACGACAGTCCCGCCGGTATATCAGTGAAGTCTTGCGCCATCTCACGCATCGCCGCGTTTGTCCGCAGCCGCGGTCAGGACGCGTTCAACGCGCTCCAGCGAATCGGCGTCCAGCGCCGCACGCCCCTTGCCGATACTGTCGGCGCGAACGCCCGCGATCGCTTCCTGACGGCTGTTGTCGGGGAAATCGAGCCCGAGCCAGTCCGCTACCCGGTCCATTTCCGCCGCCGGCTGCCGGACGAAATCCTCGTAGGTTATTTCTATCCACTTGTCGTGCGGCATCGTCGCCAGCGCCCGCCTCGCCGAGTTCACACACCGCTGCCATTGCAGCGCACAGACCTCGTCCAGAGGACGCTCAGCAAGCAGTTCGGGCATGCCATCCAGTTGCGGCCCCCAGAACGCGAGTTGCCTCTCCCGGGAAATGACCCGATGGATCCGGTTCCACAGATACCGGCTCGCATAATACGGCAGGTCCGTCGGCGGCACGAAACGCGCCTTGCGCGCGAGGTACGCGGGATCAAGCGGCGCCTTCCAGCGGCGCAGCGCCGAGCCGACGGCATCCACGCCATTCCGCCGGATGAACACGTACCGGGCTTCCGGGAGCACGGCATCCACGAACGGTACGCGCAGGGAATTCGCGCAGGTCTTTTCCACCACGATATCCGCGTGATACCGCCGCGCCACCCACGCGAACTGGCGGCGGATATAGCGGCGCACCGGCGTCGCGGCCATGTCCGCGGTGAATTCGTCCGAGGGATGGCGTACGTGGCCGTGTCGCCAGATGTAGTTGATCTCGTCGCAGGGCCAGGTCGCCGCTCCGGGGGCGGCGGCGAGGACGTCGCGCAGCATGTTCGTACCGGAGCGCGGCGCGCCAATAATGACGAGTGGCTGAGCCGCCAGGGTCATATCCGGATTCCCAGGTCACGGTAGATGGAAAGGTATTGTTCCTCGATCGCTCGCAGGTCGAACGATTGTTCCACCATACGTCGCGCAGCCAGCCCCATTTCCCGGCGCCGGGTTCCGTTTTCCAGCAATGCGGTTACACATTCGGTGAGTGCATCGACGTCCCCCTCGGCAACGAGGTGACCGGTTTCGCCATCGCGTACGGCTTCGCGGACGCCCGGCACGTCGCAGGCGACGACGGGCAACCCCGTCGCGGCGGCCTCGAGAACGACGCGGGGGAGACCTTCGCGATAGCGGGAGGGGAAAAGGAAAACGTCCGCTTCGGCCAGGATCGGCCGCACGTCCGCGAGACGGCCCAGGTATTCGATGTCCCCATATGCCTTCACGCGTTCGACGGCGAGACCATCCCGGTGAACCGGCTCCTCCTCGCCCGCGAGCAGGAAACGGGCATCCGGCCAGCGCTGGCGGATCCGCGCCGCTACCGCCGCAAACTCGGGAATACCTTTTTGGCGCAGCAGGCGTGCAAGCATGAGCACGACCGGTGCGGCGTCATTCCGATCGCTGCGATCGGTCGGCACGAATCGCTCCAGATCCACGCCCGACCCTGCGACAAGCCGCGCACACGGGTCGGTGATCCAGCCCCGCTCAAGAAAGAGCCGATGATCGTCCCGATTCTGGAATATCCCGGCATCGGCCCGCCGCATCCCTGCGGCGTACCCCCAGCCGGCAAGACCGGCCGCGAACCTTCCACCGGCGAATCCCCGTCCAAGGCCGGTAATCGTGTTCGTGATCCGCACCGAATCACCGAGCATCCGGCGCGCCGCCAGGGTACCGAAGATGACCGGCCGGGCATGAAAATGCTGGATTAATGCCGGTCGCCATTGGCGATATATGGCCAGTAAACGGCGAAACGCCAGCCCGTCCGCAATCGGAGAGAAACGACCGCGGGTGAATACGACTGGCTCCAGTCGCGCGCCGGACGCACAGAGCGACCGACTTTCCTTATCATCCGCAGTTATCAGGACGACCTCCCAGCCCTGCTCGAGGAATCGCCGGATCAGACCGCCTCTGGAGCTGGTCAAGGCATAACCGCGGTTGGCCGCAAAGGCAACGCACGGGGAGGTCATCGGGACCGCACTTCCGCGACGTTGCACCAACAGATCAAATTCAATGTCCCCACCCTACGCACGGACGACCATGCCTGCCACCGAACGGCCGCCCCGGGCAATCAATCCCACCCGCCGGTCGCGCCAGCAGCCAGTCTCTCGTACAGTTGAACGTATTGGCCCGCGACAACATCCAGCCCGAACTTCGACCGGACCCGCTCGCGAGCGCGGCGGCCAACCGCGCGGCGCTCTTCATCCGACATCCCGATAACGTCACGCAATGCGTTGTACAACGCCACATCATCACGCGGTGGTACCACGAATCCACAATCACCGACCACGAAAGCACTATCGCCGACATCCGTTGTCACGCACGGCACCCCCACCGACATGGCCTCGCCGAGCACGTTTGGAAACGCCTCGCCCCACGCGCTGGTCAGACACAGACCATCCATCGCCTGCATCACGTCAAATACGTCCGTCCGCTCGCCCAGCCAATGAAACCGCGATACAGCTCCATCGGCAACGGCCGAATACAACTCGTTATTCCGTTCGGTTACATCGCGCCCCATCAGTACGATGTGAACATTCCGGTTTTCCTGCACGATACGCGACGCAATCCGCAGAAAGCGATAATGATCCTTCATGGGATGAAAACGCGCTGCATGGCCAATGACAATGGCCGCATCCGGTATGCCGAGCGTGCGCCGAACCTGTATACCGCGCTCCGTATCCGGTCCGCTCGCGTTCAGTTCGAATCCATTCGGTATCACATGCCCTCTGACCGACGAAAACCCGAATTCCTCGTGCTGTAACCGCGCCTTCCTGCTGTTGTAGACGATCGCCTCAGGATGTCGCGACAGCACACGATTCGCGCGAATTACATATCTTGTACGCATCTTTTCACGCCGAAGATCGTGCAAGCTGTGCCGTACGTTCCATGCGAGCGCGGTGGGCTCCGGGGATGCATGGCGTGCATACCACGCCGCGAGATTTCCGTGGTACATCCAACCCTGGAGCACGTGCGGCCGGATTTGCCGCACCCACTCCCGGATCCGCATGATTCTGCGGGGCCACCGGCCACCTCGCGCGCCGCCAAGCACCTCAACCGCTACGCCCGGCACCGAGAACGTCACCTCTCCCTCTGTCCTCTCCGTCAAAACCACCACGCTCGATTCCATCCGCGTGCTCATGTCGCTGCGGCAGAGTTTTTCCAGCATCCGCTGAGCACCTCCCGCACCGAGGCTGGTGATCACGTGAAGGACCCGTATACGTCGCGTCATCGTTTCCCCGCATTCCCGTGCCGGAGCCTTTCCGCCCGAATCGGACAACGATTATGGCCCTTTAAGCCCCGATATCACCTTTCGGATCGCCCTCTTTATACCCGTCGGCACGAGGTTCTCCAGTCTTCCGTCGGTATGGATCAGCGATCGATATATCCGGACAATATCCGATTTGTCCGCGCTCAGACTTTTGCCGGCTTCCGCGCTCCACCTTCCGAAAAACGTATTCTTTACGACTTCGATCTCTTCCAGAACCCCTTGCTGTCTATAGTATTCGACGAGGCGATATGTCAGGCGATGTTTCAGGTCAATCCGAAACTGCCTGATACCGCGTGGAATAATCCTTGCCCGATCCTCACAGTCATCGATTACAACGATTGCTCCCGGCTCCATATTCGGGGCGAATAATTCGAGATCCCGGTCGATACACCCGTCCGCATCAATCAGGAGCAAACCGACTCTGTCCGTTTCATTCAAACTGCTCCCCTGTGTTTCTACCTCGCCCACCCGCAAATCGATCAGGTTCTCTACTCCAAACTTCCGGAAGTTCTCTTCGATTATTGCGACATTGTCGTCCACCGATCCGTATCTTGCGCGCGACCCCCCGTGCCCCCGTTCGAACGTCACCACCCGCTTTCCAGACGTCTGTCCGGCGAGCGCCAATGCGATCGTAGCCGCGCCGTGCGCCGTACCGACCTCTACCATCACCGAACCGGGGATGTTCTTCGCATACTCATTCATCCGCTGGTAGACGACTGGCGCAAGCATCCCGTTGGCCTGCTCCCGCACGGTCGCGAATTGTTTATCCGTGTTATCCATCCCCGATCTCCAGTACATTCCCAGGAACACGCGTGGAAGAACCGACCGCGACATGCATCGCACGCGTCGCTTGGTTACTCCGTCGCGCGCTCCACGCGCCTGTATCCCCCGGTATCGAGGCCCAGCACGTGATTCCAGACTTGTACGACATGGCTCACTTCGAACCGCATCGCGACTCTTGAGGCCTCCGCCCCCATATTCACCCGCATAACGCGGTCGTTCACAAGGCGATCGATGGCCCGGGCGACTTCCGTGACGTTGCGACCGTCCACTTCCATGCCGTTACATTCATGCTCAACCAGTCCCGCGCTTTCATTCGCCTCTGTGCTGATGACCGGCGGAATGCACATGACCATCGCCTCAAGCAGTGCATTCGGCAGTCCTTCATACTCCGATAACAACCCGAAACATGATGCCGTACGATACGCCGACTCGACATTTTCCCTGTAGCCGTCCAGTTGAACATGCGGTGCCACCCCGCAAGCATCCACCACCTGCCGTATCCGTTCCTCACCCGGGCCATCTCCGACGATTCGCAGGCACACGTTCGCCCCGCCTTCGCGCAACATCTGGAGCGCGTAGACGAGGTTCTCAATGCGCTTTTGTCTGACGATACGTCCTACGTACAGAATTTCGAATACGCCATCGCCCCGATCGGATTCGGCTACCCCGCCCGGGACAACGACCGGATTGGGCAGGACCCGCATCTCCGTCTTCGGTGCGATCCGTCTGAGCCAGTCGAGGGCACGCTCCGAGTTCGCCGTTATCAGGTCGGCGCGGCGATACAATACGCGGCGCGCCAGACGGATATGGCTCGGGAAATACTGCCTCGATGGGTCGTTTCGCTCGGATATGGTCAGCTTTATGCCCTTCAGCCCCAGTGACGCAATAATCGCCTTGATGTTCGTTGTGCAAAGCAGACTGATTACTACTCGTGCATTCGAACGCTTGATCGTCGTCCGCAGGTCACGCACAGACCCCATTGCTGCCCTGGCGCGCTCGATCACACCAGGGTCACCGGGACCGAGCCCCTTTTCGCCGCCGCCAACCCAGACTGCTCCCGGGATCCGATACGCCCGGTCCGCTGGGCGCGCCCCCCGGCTCAACCAGATTCCGACCCGAAGCCCCATGTCGACCCAGACCGGTACGATGGTGGCCACGACGCGTTGCGAGCCCCCGTGCCCCAGGTGGCCCAGCACGACAAGGACATCGAGGTCATCGGGCAGGCCGTCCATGTTCATTGCTCATATTCCCCATCGCCGGGCCAGTCGCATCGCCCGCTTCCACTTTCGGGCCCGCTCCGTCTCGGCATAACCGAAGGTCCTCATCGCGCTCCGACAGGTCCATTCGATCCGCGCCAGTTCATTGCCGCGTAACCGTTCCGCGAACTTTCCCACCTCCCTTGACGATGGCGCCGACCCTTCCAGTTCCGTCACCCAGGCACTCTGGTGTCTGTCTGCCGCATCCAGCCATGCGAAACTCTCTACATCCGTATTCAGCACCGGCATATCGAGTGCATGGGCCAATTCCACGGTTACGTTCCATGGTTGCTGGACAAACTGTTCGTAATGGACAATATGAATATCGCAGGGTACCGCATCGATCCGCTCATACGCCTTCCGATAGGATTCCGCCGTTTCCCGGATGATACTGTAGCGCTCATACACACGAAGGCGCCTATGTTTCTCACGCTCCTTCGCCTCCAGTTTCGAGCACACCACATCCCTCGGGTCCCGAACACAGCAGATGATTTTCGCGGTCTCTATCAATGTACGGATTTCGGGCATCACCCTGGAGAAGTGGGGATCTTTCAATACGACTCCCCGCGGTCGATCTGCGCTACCAGCAGTACGCATTATGAGGTCCGCTATCAGATCCCGGTAGTATCCGGTCATCGCCTCTTTCGACGCAAAATAGTATCTGGATTTGTTCCACAACTTCTGCGCGTTTCTGAACGACGTTATCTGATCGCAAATGATATGAGCCTCGGGCAGTACCGGCAGCCGATCAGTCGCATTACATAGCCACGTCTGTATGAGCGTTGTCCCGCTCCTCTGGCTTCCGCCAATGAATATCACCGGATTTTCGTATGAGGTATTCATGCATACATCCTGTTCGGCCCGGGATCAATCCGCGAAGGTTTTCTCTTGCAGCGGAGACTGTATTGCCGCTGATCGCAGCCGACTCAAGAATACCGCCCCGTCCGAACGATCAATGGCACTGAACCGCCCTGTCATTCGCCCGCCGATTCGAGACATCGCAATACGAAGACGATCCAGCTCAGTCATGCACTCTGCCGAAGGCCGTCGATGATATATTCAGGTTAGTACGGACCTTCCTGAATAATACGGCGTTCCATACGATGAGGCTAATTGCCGAGGCGAGAGCGGCTCCGTTCATCCCAAGCCACGGAATGAGGATGGCGTTCAATACGATATTGATCGATGCGGTCGTCCACATCGTTCTGGCCGCATCGTTTTCGTGCCCTGTCATGGTCATCAAAAGGCCTACGGACCCGTAACCGGCGTTGATAAGCTGGGCAACGGACAGAATCACGAGTGGCATATCGGCGTCCGTGTACTCGCTTCCAAATACCCAGCTCACGATAGCGGTTCCGTACAGCGTGAACAGAAGAACCACGGGCAATGCCGCGACAAGTATTGCCCGGGCGCTTGCAGTTACCACGCGCTGCAACTGCTTTATATTGGATTGCGCGTACAGACGAGAGAATTCGGGAGCAATGATCGGATTCACGGCATGCAGGCCAAATGCCACAAGGGCGGCACCCTGAACCGCTACACGGTAAACACCGACTTCCTCGGGTTCCCCGAACCACCCGAGCATAATCATGTCCGCGTGTCCGTTAACCACGCCGGCGCCGCCGATCAGCATAAAAGGCCCGGCACTCTTTAACCATGCGCGGTCCCGGTATTCGGGAGAACGGGTTTTGGCGGATATCGGCACCAGGCTGTTGAGAATCGAAGCGCCAACGAGCAGCCCGAACACACCCGCGAATAGCTGGGCGGCCATTGCGTATTGTGGTTCGCGGAGATGTGGCCATATCAGGAATCCGGTGGACACGAGTACCAGGACAATAATCGGTCGCACCAGGAGTTCCGATGCTTTTCCGATGACGACATGATTCAGCCCCACCATGCCGTAGGCGATCAGTTTCGTCAGCGCGGCCGCGGGTAATAGCAGCAGCATGAGCCCGGTCGTGTACAAAACAGCCGGATCGTTGGCCGGACCGAGTGCCAGCAGGCCGAGCAGACCCACGACCGAAACACCGGTGGCCGTCGCGGCGACAATCTGCCGCGTTCTGCGTAGAACTCCCTGGAGAACGGCCCCGTCGGTAAGGGCCATGGCTGCAGACGCCTCCCGGAGCAAGAGCCGTGGCATGCCCGCCTCGGCCAACACCATCAGCAACGTCATGATGGCGAAGGCATACGCATAGATGCCGTATCCCTGCGCGCCGAGGCCACGGGCAAGGACGACGCCAAGGACGAATATCAGGAGCCGGTTGAGGAGCCGGATCCCGGCACTGCCGAAAGCGCCACGGATGATACGGGCACGTGCATTGTCGCCACCTGCCATCCGCAGGAGCCGTTGAGTCAGGGTACTCGTAACGATTCTGCTCACAGTCGATATCCGACAGGTAAGGGCCATCAGCACTTCCATGGATATGGCCGAAATGAAAGTGCCTTCGTGGCCCAACCCCGAGCGACCGGCATGCGATCAGACAGTCCGGTAGTCTCTGGCACGTAGGTCGAATATCACGCCGATCCGATACGTCCCCCGGCATCGCTTCGGCCACGGCCGATACCGTAATACGTGAGGCCATGTCGGCGGGCGAATTCCGGGCTGTAGATGTTGCGGCCGTCGAAGATGACGCGGTCCGCCACTTTTTCATGGATCAGTTCGAAATCGGGGCTGCGAAAGACCTTCCATTCGGTGACGACGACCAGGGCGTCGGTGCCGTTCAGAGTTTCTTCCGGTGTGGTGCATAGCGTCAGATCATCGCGTTCGCCGTAGATGCGGCGGCATTCGTCCATCGCTTCGGGATCGAACGCGCGGACTTTGGCGCCGGCTTTCCAGAGCGCCTCCATGAGGACGCGGCTCGGGGCTTCGCGCATGTCGTCGGTGTTGGGTTTGAAGGCAAGGCCCCAGATGGCGAAGGTCTTGCCCTTTACGTTGCCGCCGTAGTGTTTGCTGATCTTTTCGAACAGGCTGTGCTTCTGGGTGTCGTTGACGGCTTCGACGGCCTGGACGAGGCGGGCCTGGTAGCCGTGTTCGCGGGCGGTCCATTCGAGCGCCTTGACGTCTTTCGGGAAACACGAGCCGCCGTAACCACAGCCCGGATAGATGAAGCTGTAGCCGATGCGCGGGTCGGAGCCGATGCCGTTGCGGATGTGCTCGATGTCGGCGCCGAGGCGCTCGGCCAGATTGGCCATCTCGTTCATGAAGCTGATCTTGGTCGCCAGCATGGCGTTGGCCGCGTACTTGGTCAGTTCCGCGGAGCGGCGGTCCATGACGATCAGTTTCTCGTGGCTGCGCGAGAACGGCACGTAGAGTTCGCGCAGGCGCTCGATGGCCTCGTCGTCCTCGCCACCGACGATGATGCGGTCCGGTTTCATGAAGTCGGCGACTGCGGCGCCCTCTTTCAGGAATTCGGGGTTCGAGACGACGTCGAAGCGGTGGTCGGCGCCGCGCTTTTCGAGGGCCTCGCGCAGCGCCGTTTCAACCTTGTCGCCCGTGCCGACGGGGACCGTGGATTTGGTGACGACGATCTTCGGCGCGGTCATCTGCTCGCCAATGGTGCGGGCGACGGCGAGTACGTGCTGGAGGTCGGCGGAGCCGTCCTCGTCCGAGGGGGTGCCGACGGCGATGAACTGGACTTCGGCGTGGGCGACGGCGCGGGCGGCATCGGTGGTGAAGTCGATGTGGCCAAGGGCGCGGGCGTCGGTGATCAGCTCCGCCAGGCCGGGCTCGTAAATCGGGAGTTCGCCGCGCTTGAGCGCCTCGACCCGGTCCGGATCGATATCGACGCAGAGGACGTTGTTACCCGCGTCCGCGAGGCAGGCGCCGGTGACGAGGCCTACGTAGCCAGAGCCGAAGACGGTTACGTTCATGCTTTGTCAGTCCCTGGGTTTCTGGTGAGCGTGGTAGGGGAGGATACCGGACCGGAGGGCTGGGGGCGAAGGGCGAGGGGCGAGGGATAGACAATGGGACTCGACGCGTCTAGCCGGGGCCCATGCTCGTATCAGGCCCAGAAGCATCGCTGATATCTTGCGCGTTTCTTGCACCCATTCGGCACCGACATCGCGCGGTGGATATCCGGCTTCAATCCCAATGTAGAGTTACGTGCGCAGTTCAGCGCAGGAGCCGCGGGCGTAATGCAGGAATTTGAGCCGGTCACGGGGTGTGTCGCGCTCATAGCCTTCGGCAATATTACTGGCTACGGAAAGTGCGGACCGGGTGATCTGGTCCTTGAACCCGAATTCCCGCGAGCCTTCCAGTGCCCGGTACAAACCCGCACTGAGGCGAGCCGCCCGTTTCCATACGTCCAGGTCTTCGAAGCGCATCCATGGCCTCGCTATATGATTGAGTGCCCGGAGCAAACGCCCGGGCACACCTGCCCTTCGCCCTTCGCCCTTCGCCCTTCGCCCTTCGCCCCTACTTAATGTACCCCATCCGCTCCAGCTTCAGCACGATATCGTGCGCGGCCTGGTCGGGACTGATCTCCTGGGTATCGAGACGGATTTCCGGGTTCTGGGGCTCCTCGTAGGGGTCCGAGATACCGGTGAAGTTCTTGATCTCGCCGCGGCGGGCGCGGGCGTAGAGGCCCTTGCGGTCGCGTTGTTCGCAGACTTCGAGCGGCGTGGCGACGTGGACTTCGACGAAGCCACCCTCGGCCTCGATCATCTCGCGCACGGT
>Ga0136597_1000414_pt1 | contig 18876 bp, 18 predicted proteins | sample AntRauTorcE11898_FD_101385 | JGI IMG/M metagenome (GOLD analysis project Ga0136597, IMG submission 101385) | Saline lake microbial communities from Rauer Islands, Antarctica - Metagenome Torckler E11 #898 | ecosystem: Environmental > Aquatic > Non-marine Saline and Alkaline > Saline | place... | reverse complement strand
GGTCGGCGCACCCTCGCTGACGGTCACGAACGTCTCCGGTCGTGGCTCCCAACCGGTCAAAACGGGGCAGTGGCGCGGCAAGGAGTATACGGTCGACCTCCACCAGAAGATCAAACTCGAATGTGTCATCGCCGACGTGCCCGCGACCCATGTCGTCGAGGCCATCGCCGACGCCGCCCACACCGGCGACCCGGGCGACGGCAAGATCTTCGTCCTGCCGGTCGAGCAAGCCCACCAGATTCGAACCGGTGCGACCGGGACTGACGCGGTCTGACTGACGCGACGAGCACCTGCCCGACGCCCGCTACAGTAGCCACTGACCGCCACTGTATACCGATCGCAGACGGCTCTGTGTCGGTGTGTGGATCGGTTCTGGTGAGACGATACCACGGCGTGTGACAGCGGCGACACGTACTCGAGGCCCGCGCCCAGACCCGTTGGGCGTGGCTGGACGCAATGCTGTCTCGATGTTTTATTTCGATCTCCGAACACCACTTGAGTCGTCATGCGGGCGACTGTGGTGTCTGGACCATCGGTAGCAGCTGTCTTCCTTGGGTTCTCGCATGGTCTTCGTCCGGTGAGCGATCGATCCACATCGCCGGTGGCGTCTCGTCGGTTACTACGGTCGGGTTGTAAACAACCGCCAAGACGAAACCGACCACAGAGTAGATCGTCGGCTCGTTCACTCGACGAACGTTCGGTGATCGGGCCAGATCAAACCATGAGTACACAACGAGAAACTGCGATTGCCAATCACCCGCTCGATCCGCTCACCGCTGACGAGATCGAGGGTGCCGTCGAGATCTTTGAGGCCGAAACCGACCTCGGCGACGAAGTACAGTACCACAACGTCACGCTCGCGGAGCCACCCAAGGCCGTCGTCAAGTCGTTCGAGCCCGGCGACTCGTTTGACCGCGAGGTAACGATCGTCGCGCGGGAGGCGGGGGAGACCTACGAGGCGACCGTCTCGCTCACTGAAGAAACCGTTCTCGAGCACGAGCACCTGCCCGACGTCGAGCCTGCGGTGATGCCGGAGGAGATTGAGGAAGCCCGTGAGGTCGTCAAGACCGATCCCGACTGGCGAGCCGCGGCGGCGAAACGCGGCGTCGAGAACTTCGAGCTGGTCATGGTCGATCCCTGGTCGGCCAGTGGGTTCGAACCCGAAGACCACAAGGAGAAACGCCTCTGTCGGGCGATCTCGTGGATTCGAACGAGCGAGCACGACAACGGCCGTGCGCGGCCGATCGAAGGGCTGTTCGCGTTCGTCGACCTCGACGAGATGGAAGTCGTCGAGATCGAGGACAACGGCGTTCCCGATCCGGACAACCCGCTGCCGCCCGAGGACGCCGACTACCGCGCCGACCGGGTCGAAACCAGAGACGACTTCGAGCACCTCGACGTCGTCCAGCCCGACGGACCAAGCTGGGAGGTCGACGGCAACACGGTCGAATGGCTTGACTGGGAGATGCAAGTCGGCTGGACCGCCCGTGAAGGACTCGTCTTCCACGATATAAAGTTCGACGACGGTGACGAGTCGCGACGGGTCCTCCACCGTGCGTCTGCTTGCGAGATGGCCGTCCCGTACGGTGATCCGGACCCGAACCATTCCTGGAAGAACGCCTTCGACATCGGCGAGTATCACGTCGGTCGGATGGCCAACCGACTCACTGAAGGCTGTGACTGTCTCGGCGTCATGAAGTACTTCGACGTCGAGATGAACACCATTGAGGGCGAGTCCGATACCCTAGAGAGTGCGATCTGTATGCACGAGGAAGACGACGGCGTCCTCTGGAAACACACCGAGGAGCGCAAGCCCCACACCGAGGTGCGCCGTCGCCGTCGACTCGTCATCTCCTTTATCGCGACCGTGTACAACTACGACTACGGGTTCTACTGGTACTTCTACCCCGACGGCAGTATCGAGGCCGAAGTACGCCTGACCGGTGTCGACTCGAACGGTGTTATCCCGGCCGACGAGACCGCCGAAGACACCTACGGGCAGTACGCGATCGTCGCACCGCAGGTGAAAGCGCCGATCCACCAGCACTTCTTCAACTTCCGGCTGGACTTCGACATCGACGGCGGCCCGATGCGGGCCTACGAGGTCCACAACGAACCGACGGGCAGCGAACGAAACCGGAAGAACGCCTTCCGGGCGAAGGAGACGCTGTTGGAACGGGAAAACGAGGCCCGCCAGGACATTGACCCGCTTCGCGGCCGATACTGGCGGATCGCCAGCAGCGAGACCGAAAACTCCTACGGACGGAGCTGTGGCTACAAACTCGAGCCCCACACCAACGTCTCCGCGCCGATGAAGCCGACCTCGAGTTACATGGAGCGCTCGGGGTTCATCCAGAACAACTTCTGGGTGACGCCGTACGACGACGATGAGCGCTTCGCCGCGGGCGACTATCCGAACCTGAACGACGACACGACCGGGCTGCCCGAGTGGACGGAACAGGACCGGTCACTCGTCGACGAGGATCTCGTCGTCTGGTACACGCAGGGTGTCAACCACGTCCCCAGCGCGGAGGACTGGCCCATCCTGCCGGTCGAGATCGCGAGCTTCCACCTCAAGCCGGAGGGTTTCCTTGACAGCAACCCCTCGATCACCCTGCCACCCGAACCGTGTCACACCGAGTATGACATCACCAGCACTGGTGACGACTGTTCTTCCGGTGACGGCTGCTCATCGGCCGACGACTGATCGCGACGGAGTATCGACGTCGTAGTCGACCGGTTCTCGGAGGCCTTTTTTGCGCTCGTTTTCACATCTACCGAGCAACCGCAGTGTAGCGATATCGACACTTCTCTCGGCGACAACTATCGAGTGGTAACGAGGTTCCTTGACCTCCTCTCTCGGTTAGTAATACGATATGCTACTACTTTCGTCCAGTTTTCGTCCGCTCCGCTCGGAGGTGTTCCGATGATCGAACCAGCGGTGCTGGCGCGCGTCGACCTCGCGCTGTTCTTTGTGATCGGTGCTCTCGGCGGCGCCCACTGTATCGGGATGTGCGGCCCAGTCGTATCGATGTACGACGACGCGCGGACGCGTAATCCCTCGAGCGGCCGACTCTCGACACGGGCGATGTACCAGCACGGGTTGTTCAACCTCGGCCGAACGACGAGTTACGCGGCACTCGGCGGGCTGTTCGGAGCGCTGGGTAGCGTCCTCTATGTGACGATGGAGACACTGCTATCAGTCACGAATGCAGTCCGCGGGTCAGTCGGCGTCGTCCTCGGCGTGCTCATTATCTGCCACGGGATCGGTTCCGTTGTCGGCCGACACGGAAGCATCCTTCACAAGCTTCCGATTCCGGGGCTCTCGATCGATCGGCTCATGAACAGCACCTTGAGCCAACTCGCTCGTGTCGCCGACGGGCCGGGTATCGTCGGGCTGGGACTGGTTCACGGCCTCGTTCCGTGTCCAATGCTGTACGCGGCGTTCGTCTACGTCTTTGCCGTCGGTTCTCCCGCTGTCGGCGTCGCTGCGCTCGCCGCGTTCGGTCTCGGGACCGTCCCGGCGGTTTTTCTCTACGGAACGGCGCTCGGATCGCTCGATCCGATCCGGACGGCTCGGCTGCACCGAGTCCTTGGCGTCGCGTTCGTTGTCCTCGGTTACGTGCTATTCGTACATGGAGTAATGGCGCTTGGTGTCCATCTCCCTCACCCGCAGTTGCCACATTATTTGGCCCTGTCGAGGATCGCTTCAAGGGCGTCGACGGTTGAGGCACCGGCGACACAGCCAGTCAGCGAGTCCGGATCCATCTTGACATCGTCCGGGAACGGTGCAGTTTGGACGACGTCTGAAATGGCGACGCGGCCGCCGGGCTTGAGGACCCGGTAGACGTCATCAAACACGCACTGTTTTTCCGGGGCGAGATTGACGACGCAGTTCGAGATGACGACGTCGACGGTCGCGTCGGCGACGGGGAGGTGACTGATTTCGCCGAGGCGAAACTCGACGTTGTCGGCGTCGTTCTTCGTCACGTTCTCCCTCGCTTTCGAGACCATCTCCGGCGTCATGTCGACACCAATGACGTCCCCGTCCGGGCCGACCTCCTGTGCAGCGAGGAAGCAGTCGAAGCCCGCACCGGAGCCAAGGTCGAGCACTGTCTCGCCGGGCGTCATCTCGGCGAACGCCTTCGGGTTCCCACACCCGAGGCCGAGGTCCGCACCGTCGGCGACCGACGCGACGTCGTCCGCGTCGTAGCCGAGGCGTTCACTCCCGGTCGCGTCCGTGTCGCCGTCACAGCACCCACTGTCGTCGGTGACATCGATACCGACATCGCCACAGCAGTCTTGGCCGTCCGAAGCGATAGTCCCGTAGCGTTCGCGCACCATCTCACGGGTCTCCTCGGGGTCGCGGTCACCGGCCGCCGTTTCAGTATCGTTACTCATGGGTGCCTCGCAGGTCGTCGAGCATTTCGAGGAGGGCCGAGGTTGTTTCAGTCGCTTCGTAGTACCGCCAAGACCCCTCCTTGCGGCGCGTGACCAATTGTGCGGTGTACAAGCGAGAGAGTGCTTGGCTGACGGCACTCTGACTGACGCCGACTGCGGCTTCAAGATCACAGACACAGACGCCGTCGTCGGCATTCGCGATTCGGCGAAGCAGTTCGTATCGGGTATCGTTCCCCATCGCGGTCAGCACCTGGAGATCCGTCGCCATTGCATCCGAGTCAACATCGCCGGGCGGTGCACAACAGGGATCAGTCTTTTCCGCGGTTCCGTCAGCGATCGCGTCCTTTGCCATATTAGCTCTAGCTAATACAAGCAACTACTAATATGTTTTCCTCGACGGGACTCGGAATCGGTTTGAACACTCATCGCCGCCTCAACACCACCGGGTTGAACCCCGAATTAGTGTGTTAGAAAGACGTATTGAACAGCGAGTGATGGAACTTTCCGATGGACTCGAAACTCAAGTTGCGCAGTGAATGTGATGTTCGCTGGGGTAGTCGACCAAATGACTAAGATAACTTTTGAAAATTGAGGAACTTCTAACACCACTTTTTTGCGAGTCTGATTTCCTCTGTTATTTGGTCGAACGTATCTTGGACAAGATCTTTAAACTCATCTTCATTTTCAACGATGATCGGACACATCGTCCATTTGAGATAGTCCCAGACCTTCTCGATTGGATTGAGATGCGGTGAGCTCGATGGCAGAAAAATTAGATCGATCCCGAGTTGATGCGCACGCTTGCGTGTATGCTTACACACATGAGACCCATGCTTGTCCAAAATGAGCAGAATCCGGCATGAGTGGTCTGCATCACTGCTGAATCGTGGCTACGCCGGTACGCTATTCGAATCCGGCGACTCGAGTGAACGCTTCTGAAACGAGTATTCAAACCAAACCCCGATCACTCGAGCTATTCTGCTCGCGGACCTTCTCTAAGACTTCACAAATCCGCTCTTTCTTCTCAGTTTCTTTGAACGTAACGAGACTCTCGCCGGTGAGCGCATAGAACCCGACAGCCGAATCGTCCGTCTTGACTAGCGGTCGTTCGATATGAGGATCGTCAACGTACCAGACCCGGTGTGAATTATCGTATGGCTGTGGCTTCAACGCATCGAAGAAGCCGAGGACGGTTCCACCGTCGGTGCAAACATCATCGTCAACAACCCATCCATCGTCATCTTCACCCTCGCGTTTGTTGTGTGGCTGATCGTCCTCATCGAGCGCGTCGTCGACGCGCTCTTCGAGGATTTTATCTGGGTTCTCTGGCTGATGGGGCCGCTTTGGCCGTGGTTTCGCGTACGAAAGACCAAGATTTCGAAGGAATGTCCCGAGATAATTCTGGCTATACTCGACACCGAATTCTTCTTTGAGAAGATGCTGAATCTCCTGTGATTTCCAAGGCTGCCCGTCACGAAGCATCTCGACCAGCTCTTCTTGTTCGTCTTCGTCGAGTTTCGGGGGCCGACCACCCCCGAAACTCGGCATGAGTTCTTCAAGTCCACCTTCATTCCAGGCTTCTGCCCAGCGATCACCGGTGGCCGCCGACCTGCCTTCTCGGTCGGCGGCCTCCGGAATCGAATCACCCTGATAGAGGTTTTTCAGGAACCCAAGACGCCGAAGTCGGTGATTGTCTTCAGCCTCACGCAGCAATTCGTCGATCTCCTCCTCAGACAGGTGACGCTTGATCTCCTTACGACGTGAGCGCTCCATGAACGACAGTCGGTCTTAATTCACAAAAGTTTTCGTACTCATTAGGTCTCGTCCGCCTTCTGGGCTTCATTAATCGCTTCATCAAGCTGTTTTTCCGACAAATGCTTCACTATTTCAGTCCGATGAGTTGTCTTCATCAGAGTCTATACGCGCCCTGTCGATTCAAACATAGCGCCGACCACTCGAGCATTCTGATGACGCTCGCTGAGGAAGGGGGCTTGACGCCTCGATTCAGCTAAAATCCCATATGTCGTATATTTTATCATAGGAAATATTACTGCCGTTGATGAAAATGATATCCAGACTATTCCGCCATAGTATCTAATTTAAATATTATTCATGTTTCTTATAGTTATGACACCGTTCGAGACTAAGCAACGATTCAAATAGACCTAACGAGACAGAGTCCAAATACGTCGCAGTCGATGAGCGCGTGTCCAACTTGACGAACAATACATGTTGTACGCTACTACGATCTAACACGGATGAATCTCTCCGTATAATATACGATAGTATCAAAAGGAGGTATTACACCATAAGATTCGAGGAAAAGCGATGGTTCCAACGTTATAACTCATAAGTAACTGAGATTCGTCTGCCACTATCAAGATCTTGAATTCAGACAGGCAACACGATAACCAGCATGGCTCCAGAAATATACTTCAAAGTATAAATGATGATGCTCACTGACTACAAACTAGTTTGCAGACATCTATATAAAACTATTAACTAGTTTTCAAAATCTCCATCTTTATATTAGACAAAGGCGAACTCTCCGCCGATGCCGTCTTCGGTTCCGTTCAGAAACACGTGTTCCGCAATGGCAATGTCGATCGACCCCAGACCGATCGGTGTGAAGACGACGCGGTCGTCCCGCCGTATCCGCCCATCATATCCACCGTTAATCACTTCTCCGATCGTCGCGTCTACGTCGGACCGTGTCAGTTCGTTCCGGTCGACCAGATCCGACAGCGCGCCCCGCTGGAAGCACTGCTCGACGTGGTCCACGACAATGTGATCGGCCTCAAGGATCGTGCGATCGGAGAGTTCTTGATACGTGCCCAATGCGATAATCACTTCCGAACCGTCGAGTGAGTCGTCACTCAAAACGGGAGTTTTCGAGTTCGTGACGGTCAATATAGCATCACCTTGGGTCGTCACTTCCGGAGCGTCACACACGACGATCTCGGCGCCAATCCGCGGATTCAAGCTTGTAGCGAGCGACCGGGAGGCATCGTCATCGATATCGTACAAATAGAACGTATCTACGTCTAGGAGTTCGTCGATCACCTGAATCTGGAATCGTGCCTGATATCCCGCACCGATAATACCAATCTCCGTAGGCCGAACCGGTAGGAGATGTTGTAATCCGATAACCGACTGGATTGCCGTCCGTACACCCGTTATATACATTCCCTCCATCACGGATTTGAACCGCCCCTGTTCCAGATCGAAGAGAAGAATCAACGAACTGATCGGCGTCCCCGTTTCGAGATTCCAGTTCGCGACGGCCCACTTCACACCTGCAACGTCCAACCAGTCCACGTACGCAGGCATGTCGATCGCGAAGGCATTCCGATCCGGCCACTCGCCATCGTCGCCAATGTGCATTCCCAGTTTCGGCGGGTTCACTACTCTGCCCTGGGCGAGCTCGCGGTACGTCCGTTCCACTAACTCGAGTGCGTTATCGAAGTCCAGGTGTCGTTCGATATCACTTTCTGAAAACAACTTCGTAGGCATTGGTCGTCAGTACAATATGTGTAATGTGGTATTGAATAACGTTTTCGACTCAGCGGTCAATCGACGACCGCACCGGCCAGTGTCGCCCGCGTTACGGATCCGACCTGTAGACGACTTTCTCGTGCGTGTAAAACTCGTGGGCTCGTTGTCCCATTTCCTTGTGCGTTTCCGACGACGATGCTTTCATTCCGCCGAAGGGCATCTGGATCTGCGATCCAGTAGTAGTCCCGTTTACCTTGACGACACCGGCTTCGACCTGTCGAGTGAATGCACGCGACGACGTCATATCGCTAGTGAAGATGCTGGCAGACAGCCCGTACGTGACGTCATTGGCGACTTCGACGGCCTCGTCGAAATCGGCGACCTCAATGATGCCGAGCACCGGGCCGAAGACCTCCTCCTGTGCGATGCGCATGTCGGACTCGACGTCGGTAAACACAGTCGGCTCGATAAAGTAGCCCGTCTCCATGTCTTCCGGCCGACCGCCGCCTGTGACCAGCGCCGCGCCCTCCTCTTTCGCGATCTCGATGTATTCGAGGTTAGTTTCGTTCTCCGCTGCCGAGACGGCCGGGCCCATATCCGGATCGTTCATCCCCGGGCCGATCGAGAGCGCGTTCGCGCGTTCGACGACGGCGTCGGTCAGTTCGGCGGCGACGTCCTCGTGAACGATGAGTCGACTGGTCGCAGTACAGGCCTGCCCAGTTCCACCACAGGAGCCGCCGATGGCGGCCTCGGCCGCGGCCTCGAGATCTGCATCCGGGAGCACCACCAGGGGGTTCTTGCCGCCCATTTCGGTCTGAATTGGGATGCCACGATCCGCCACTGTCTTCTGGATGTGCCGTCCGGTACCAGTTGAACCAGTAAAGGAGACGCCGTCGACGGCTTCGTGGGTCGTGAGTTGATCACCAACGGTCGACCCGGAGCCGACGACGAGGTTGACGACACCATCCGGAATGCCGGCATCCTCCATGAGTTCGACCAGCCGCTTCGCGATCATCGGCGTTTCGGACGAGGGTTTGAGGACGACAGTGTTGCCTGTCGCGAGCGCCGTCGCCAGTTTCCAACTCGGCGTCGCAATGGGGAAGTTCCACGGGGAAATGAGCGTCACAACCCCAAGTGGCTCCCGGATCGTATACGTGAACGTATTCGGATCGTTAGAGGGCACGGTATCACCGGTCGCATTGCGAGCGTCGTTTGCGAAGAACCGGAAGATCTCCGCGGCCCGTGACACCTCCCCGCGACTGGAAGAGATTGGCTTTCCTTCCTCCCGAGTGAGCGTCTCGGCGAGCGAGTCAAGTTGTGCTTCGATCCGATCCGCAACGTCGTACAGGATCTCCTCCCGGTCGGCAGGTGCCGTCGCTTCCCATTGGTTGCTGGCCGCTTCGGCCGCGTTGACTGCGGCTCTCGCCTGGTCTTGGTCCGCACCGGGGAACGAGACGATTGGCTCATCCGGAGCCGCAGGATTTCGGACCGTCATTTCGTCGTTGCTTTCTCCCTCGATCCAACTACCGTCGATGTACTGATACGTAGTGTTGCTCATGGATATTGATAGCCTGGTTCGCGTGTGACCGGGTTCGACCGCGTGTGGGTGAGGACCGGATGGGTTGTCTCCCAGAGTGAACTCACTCGGACTGTACGGCGGCAAGTCTACGGTCTATGCCGGCATCATGAACGGATAACATCGATCATATCTTAAACCCGTCGGTCGGGAAAGAATGTCAACCGTGACGTGAAGGACGCGAGTGAGGGAAAGACGAACGATGCTTGAACCACCCTTTGCTTACTTATCGAGCTCGTTCAGGCCGAATCCTGCGCCCTCCTCAGACCCCTCGAACGGGGGTGCAAGGATGCCGTTGCTGAACTCGAAGATGTCACGCCAGACCTCTCGCTCGACTTCGACGCCGTTGTGCAGCAACGTATCGATCCGGTCCGTGATCGTGTCCGGATCGAACACTTCGGTAAACGCTGCTTCTCGGTCACGGACGAACCCCTCTACGACGTTCCCGACCTCGCCGGACTGAGCCGGATGTGACGGATCGATACAGACCACGAAGAGGCCCGGCTGGTCAACCCGCCCATCCCCTGTGGGTTCCGTCGCCTGCCGGATGAGTCGATCAAGCAACCGTGCGTCGGCGGTGGAGTGGCGCTCATCCTCGGCAGGGTTCACGAACATCGCCTGCGTGAGCGGAGTCTGTCGGCGTCCATGGACTCCGGTGTCGATCACATCCAAGAGGCGTTCATAGCTCACTGGCGGGGACTCTAGCTCCGTCTCGGCGATCAGCGGAAGTGGTTGCATGGGTGTGCCTAGCACAGTCATAGCATTTCCGCTGCCGTCGGCGTACAGCACCGCAGAGACATATCCTCGCTCCGCCGCGTGGGAGGCGACGTGACCGAGTGTGGGGAGACTGTCGTCGTCTTCCTTCGTCGTCGCATGCGTGACCCCGATGCCGTGTTCGTTGGCCTGTGCACAACTCAGATCAAGCGCCGGGGTGCTCGAGACCACGACCGGCTGACTCTTACTGTCGATGAGGGAAGTCATCGAGTCGCGATCCCGCATGCTCATCGCCCTCGGATCGAGCTCCTCTAGCTCGTCTAAGAGCGTGTGAAGAGTCGTGAAACCCGATCCCTTGTACGATTCAGTCCACCAGATTGACTTCGCGTTCGCCTTGGCGTTCGCTTCGGAGCAGCCCGCAGCCCAGAAACACCGTTGGGAAAGCCGGTGGACTTCCCTGACACTCAGGATCATTCGTCTTCCCTCCATTGGTCAGCTCGTTCGGGCTGTGATGGATACGTCCAGTACGGCGCCTCCTCGCCGTCTAGCTCCGAGGCCAGCGGGGCCCCCTGGAAGAACGTGCCCCGTACCCAGCCCATGGACTTGGGATGGGTCTTCGAAATGCCCCAGAACGATTTGAGAAGGGAGATGAAATACAACGGAACGAAATCCTCATCTAGCGGATTGCCCCGGACCTCCGCGTAGGGAAGGCCGTGCAAGCTCTGTATCCGCTCGACGGTCGATCGATGTTCCGGATGGGAGAACAGGAACTCCGCGACGGTGTCCGTCGTCGACCACTCCTGGAGGTCACGCTTGAGTCCCTGGACCTGGCGGGCGATGTCAACGGGGAGTTCATACTCCTCGGCATCATGTTCGCCCCGGATCCCGATCCGTGGCTCCTCGTTGTCCACCGATCGGTACCAGAAGCGCCGCTGAGCGCCTGGCTCGCCGAGGTTGATGTCGAGCGCCCACTGGTAGCTCGAGTCGATGTACGACTGGAGGGTGGAGATCCGCATCTCGGGAACGAGGTCCGTCTTCTCGGAGGTGATCAACGCCGATTCGAGGCCGCGAGATGCCTCTGGGTATACGTCAAGCAACAACGAATGGAGCACTTCCTGTGTTTCTGCTTCCAGCTCGCGTTCGGCCCAGGTACACAGCCGCTTCCACAGGGTCGTTCCGTCACTATCGAGCGTCTCGACCGTTCGTTCGATCCGATCCAGACCCTCGGCGATCCTGTCTTTCGACATAAAGTACTCGTTCGTATCGCTGTTGTCCTCGGAGAACCACTGCTTTGCCCTCGCGAGGACCTCGGTGAACCGCTCGAGGTCGGCGTTGGTGGCTTCGTTCCCCTTCGCCCGAGCCAGGGCGACCTCTCTGGCTCGAAGCCACGCGTTGATCTGCCGCGGGTGGTTCACCACGTACATGATACAGCCGACCCCAGAGGAGTTGCCTGTCCCGAGATAGCGTTTGATATCATCGTCCAGGGAGACGGCCTCGGAACTCCGGGCGGCCGCTATCTCTTCGGCCAGGTCGTATCCGAAGACCCGCAGCATGTAGACGGCAAGCATCTGTGGCAAATACGGCGCTTTCAGTGGGTGGTCGTCGTCCATCGCCGAGAACATCTTGGTAGCGTTGTGACCGTTCCCGTAGTAGCCGGACGACCGCATCAGGTACCCACCCTCAGACAGAAAATCGATGTCAGGCTGGTGACCAGCGGCGAGCGAATCGACGACGTGGTCGAAGAAGCGCGAACTACGGTTCGCTCGCACCCAGATCAGAACCTCGGGACCGGCACGGCCCTCGATCACCTTCGGGAGTTCCTCGTACTGAGCTTCCATGAACTCCGGGCTCACCTCCCCTTCACAGAGGAACGCCCACATGTCCCACTCCTGGGCGATGATCCGATCGGTATTCTCGTTGTCGCTCGAGGTTCTCGAAAAGACGCCAAAGGAGAACCGTCGTGACGGTGTCTCGATAGCGTACACGAAGCGGCCGACTCCTTCTTCATCGATGTCTACACGCTCTAGACGGACGTTCCACCCCTCGTCTACCATTCGATCGATCAACAAACGTGCAAAACTCAGCCGTGTCTGTTTGAGCGCGCCCAGTCGCTCGGGACACATCAAATCCGCAGGATCCCGTAACGAATCCGGTGTACACGAATGTTTCCGTTGCATAGAATCTACCACGATATATGTTGACGTTTTCTGGATTAATATCTTTCGTCTACCGATGCTACCTGGAAAATCGATTCCGTCCGGTTCGCGAACGATCGGGGACGGTCGCGAGCAGTGTCCTTAAACGAGACAGGCGTCAGTCGTCGTCGGTCGCGTTTTTTGTGGTCACGATCTCGTCCGTCTCCTGTTGTTCAGGATGGCGAAACCACGTGGCGCCGTCTTGGAACAGATGGCTACCGTGTTCCTTCCCGAGGTGTCGAGCGAATATGAGAATGGCGAGGAGACAGACCACGGCGAACGGTGCACCAGTAACGATGACCGACGACCGGAGCGCTTCAGCGCCACCGAGGACGACCAGTATCGATGCGATAATTCCCTGAAGCACACCCCAAAACAGTCGATTGATCCGGGATGGGTTGGCCTTTCCGCCAGTCGTGAGCATTGCAACCGCAAGCGTCGACGAGTCCGCCGACGTCGCAAAAAACGTCACGACAAGGGCAAAGAAGATCACTATCCACACTTCGCCGAGCGGCAACGAGCCAAAGAGCACGTAGCCGGAGACGCCGTCACCGAATTCGCCGACTGGACCCAGAATGTCGACAATACCAAGATGCTGAAGCCAGACCGACGCGCCGCCGACGACGGAGAACCAGACGATCGAGACGGTCGTCATGGCGATGAACGCGGTGAAGACCACCTCCCTGATCGTCCGTCCTTTGGAGATCCGTGCCAGGAACAGTCCGACAAACGGTGCCCAGGCGAGCCACCACGACCAGTAAAACACCGTCCAGAACGACGTCCAGGCTGCACCGTCTTCGGTCCCGGCCCCGGAGTAGAGGCTCATCGAGAAGAAGTTGTTCGCGTACGTCCCGACGGACATCGCTCCGGTGTTCAGGACCGCGAGGGTCGGACCCAGGACCAGCGCGACTCCGAGGAGCAGTCCCATCATGCCGAGGTTGAAATCCGACAGCCGCCGAATGCCTCGGTCGACCCCGAGTAGCAGCGAGGTGACGAAGATCACAGTAATCCCGGAGATCGTCAGCACTGTCTCAGCATCGCCGAAGCCAATCCCGGTCTGGAACTCGACCCCGGTCAACAGCTGCGTCGCGATAAACCCTAGTCCGGTCGCGATGCCACCGAGGGTAGCGATCACGGCCAGCGTGTCGATCGTCTTCCCGACGACACCGTCGAGTCCGTCCTCGCCGAAGACCGGATACAGTATCGTCGACGTCCGGAACGGTGCGCCCTCCCTGTAACAGTAGTACGCGACGGGAATCCCGATCGCGAGATAGCCCGCCCACGCGCTGATCCCGTAATGGAAGATCGAGTACGCGATCGCCGGCACGATGGCTTCCTGGGTCCCTCCCTGGATACCGCTAAAGAGCGCGGGCGGGTTCGAGTAGTGGAGCAATGACTCTACTGGGCCGAAAAAGACGATTCCAGCCGAGAGTCCGGCTGACCAGAACATCGCGAAGTACGAGAAGTAACTGTACTCCGGGTCGCCGTCGCCAAGTTTGATGCTCCCATACTTGCTGAACATCAGCCAGAGCCCGATGAGGACGATGATGAACACCGAGTAGAGGTACAGCCAGGCGAGCCCCTCGCCGAAGATGACGAAGGCCGAGTTAATCTGTTCTTGGACCCATTCCGTCCGGACTGCCGCCATGACGATAAACACTAGCGTCACTCCTGCTCCGACGATGAACGGAATCGGGTCAATCTCATCAACGAACCGTCTTATCGCTCCCTTGCCTTCGAATGACATACTGGATTATACTTCATGGGTTACACTCCAGCTATATATATTTTATTCACGTGTGTTCGGTTAAGCTGAGAAACCGGGGCTCTCCACTGACGAGGTCATCGTAGTAGACCGCATGGGGAGAGAGTGTGTATCTCAAACTCTCCCTTCTCGCCTCAGACGAGGCATCGTACGTCAACGGCGACGCTATCGTCGCAGACGGTGGTATGACTGCCGGGCGGAATCAGCGGTTACAAGAAGTGACCGACAGCGTTCAGGAATCGCCGACCGACGGCTGACTCAGGCCGCCGCGACGATGTCGATTTCGACCTTGATGTCCCCCGCCAGGTCGTCAACCTGGACGGCACAGCGTGCCGGGAACGGTTCGCCGACGTACTCTTGGTATACCTCGTTGACGGCGCCCAAGTCGTCGATATCAGTGACGTAGACGGTCGCTTTCACGATATCTTCGCAGCTCGAATTCGCGGCCGAAAGGATGGCCTCGATGTTTTCGAAGACCTGTTCGGTCTGCTCGCCGGAGTCATGACTGACCACTTCTCCAGTTTCCGGGTCCCGCGGCGACTGTGCGAGGTAGATCGATTCGCCGTGTTTCGTAGCCTGTCCGATCGGAAGTCCGTCAAATGACGGAGCCGCATCTGTATCTATGTGCTCCACAGCGGCACGGAGTCATTTCTCCTAAAAAAGTGTTATTATACGTTATGCGGCGGTTCACACCAACGGTTTCGACGGTACCGTGGCCCGTCGGTCACCAATCGGCGTTGTGGCGTACCGCCCCGTCTGATCGGATGGCAGATGATCATCGAGGAGTCGCCTGATCATCGAGGAGTCGCCTGATCATCGAGGAGTCGCCGGTGGAACCGCTCGCTATCGTCTCTTTTTCCAGCAGGTGGATCGAACGATCGCTCTGGTCGGACAATAAAAACAGATTAGCAGCAGACGTCGGTCCACTTCGATCGGCCGACGGTGCATCCGTTCAGGAATACGTCATCTCGAGCCCGATCGTATCGGACGCCTCGAGAAGGAGGCTCGGATAGACGTCGTATAGGACGTCGTCTGTCATCCTGTTTCGCGGGCCCGCGATCCCAACGGCACCGCACACGCTACCTCCGTGCATGATCGGACTGGCAACCGCTCGAAGGTTCTCGATCGTTTCGCCATCGTTGACGGCATAACCCTGTTCCCTGATAAGCGCGAGTTCCTCGAATAGTTCCTCGCGGTCGGTGATCGTGTTCTCCGTGCGCTCTGGCAACCCGTAGCTGTCGATAATACGTTCGACCCGCTCCTCTGGGAGGTGTGCGAGAATCGCTTTGCCCGCGGCGATATCGTGCATCGTCGTTCGTTTTCCCACGCTTCCGCGGCTTTGCACCGCATTTTCTCCTTCACTGTTCAGCAGGTAGACGGCCTGCCCATGTTCCTCGACCATGATCCACGCGACCTCCCCCGTCTCTGCCGCAATCTCCTCGACAACCGACTTCGATGCCTGGGTTAGGGGCTCCCGTAGTTGTGCCTCTATCCCAATCTCGAGGAACTTCAAACTCGGTTCGTAGGAGTCCCCCTTCTTGTCCACATATCCGTGTTTTGCCATCGTCGAGAGATACGCGTGCACGGTGCTCCGCGCCAGATCGACCTCGTCGGTTATTGCAGACACTGTTCCTCCGTCGAGCCGTCGCATGACATCGATCAGTTCGAACACGTTGTCGGCCGTTTTCACGGACCGTTCCGGATCAGAGCCCATTCCCATATTCGATAGAATCACACTAACATAATAAAAGCACTTGGATTACAGCTACTCCAGAAACTAGATCAATGGATATTAGTTCGGTATTTACATAACCATAATTTGTATTATGTTTTTATAGGGCCATGGTATCGTCGGGCACGTTTATGGTAATCATTTACAGGCCAGTATATGTAACCCGACTCTAGAAATGTGTTGAACCGTCGGGCATGGTTTTGGCAGATTTTACAGACATACGCACGTAATTCAATCCCAGAACGGTATCACTCTGTTGGGAGTTCCCGATAAAGGACGTGATTTTATTTCGGAGACCTCAATTCGGTATTTGCATAATCAAGGTGTCGGGTTAGCGAATGCTCTTTCACGATAGTACGAATCCGGACCGCTACGATAGTCGGTCTACCGATGGTCCGTGACGCGCTCCCAGAAATCGACGAAGTTCTCACCCAGGATGCCTTCGACTTCCGACGTCGTGAACCGTTCCTCGAGTGCGCGCCGAACGACAGGCCAGTCCTCGTAGGTCTCGAAGTCATCGATACCGGCCGCAATCGTCCGACGTTCGACTTTTTCCCGATCGAACCCGAGTTCGATGATGTGTTGCTTGTAGTACTCCAGTAACACGTCCGGGAACAGGCTGTCCGCCGGGAAAAAATCGGTTCCGATGCCGACGTTATCGACGCCGAGGATCGAAGCCGCGTGTACCATGTGATCGACAAAGACGTCCAAGTCGGGCCGCTCGCCGGCTGGAGCGATGAACCACGGCAGACCGACGATACCCATGTAGCCATCTACCGCCGCCAGCGCTTCGATCTCTTCGTCGGATTTCCCTCGATAGTGATCGAACACGGTCTGACAGCCGGCGTGTGTGACCGCGACCGGGTCTTCGGAGAACTCGATCGTATCAAGTGTCGTCCGTTTTCCGCAGTGAGAGAGATCCACGATTCCACCCAACTGATTGATTCGATCAACGACGTCTCTACCGAACGTCGAGAGCCCTCCGTCGGATGGGTCGTTACAGCCGGTCGCGAGCAGGTTCTGACGGTTGTACGTCAGCTGGAAGATCCGGACGCCCTCGTTGTACAACACGTCAACCTCGTTGACGGAACCGTCGATAGCCGCGCCGACGTTTTGCGTGTTCAGAACGATCCCGATGTCGCCGTCTTCCGGCACGCGTCGTGCCTCGCGGGGAGACGTCACCTTCTGTAGCCAATCTGCCGCCTCGAACCGTGCCTGCCAGCGGGAGAGGTCACGTCGTTGACCGACCCGTTCGGAAAGAGACGAATCGTGGACCCACGGAGTGACGCTAAGCAGATTCACACCCGCGGTCTCGTAGATATCTTTCACGGTATCCCGGAACTCCGAATCACGCTCGAACCGTCTCACCTCGCGATCCCATATTGCTTCCCAGCACTCATCTCTGCGCTTCCCGTCGGCGACCATCTCTTCAATCGCATAATTCAGCTCGTCGCTTCCCCCGTAGGCCCTGATAACTTGCGCCCATGGGGCCGAAGCTGCATAATCGAAGACAGGTTGATTGTTGGACACACTTCAGGACAAGCAACGGCCAGTATTAATATTTTGCCTCGTCAGATCGTTAAACAGAGCTCGATTTCGAATCCTTGACTGATCTACCGACGGGCAGAAACCGATACACAGCGGTCGATTTCCATGGATTCTCATTCGGTTGACGAAGCCGTTCGCCGCCGAGAACCTTGCCGAAACCGTCCTCTCCGGGGGTCAGATGTTCGATATCGCCGAGTTCGTTGCAGACCACCGGCTACAGTCACTCGAGGTCACAGAGACCACCTACGGATACTGTAGCGTCGGCTGTCGATTCAGCGTCTACTCGAAAGACGACGAAGTGCTGGGCGTCAGACCGACTGATTCGGATGGTGCACCCGCGAATGACGGGTTCTCGACGTGCGTGAAAGGGAACGTTCGAGTAAGATTTCGTCAACAGTGACGACTGCCTCGAGACGCCGCTAATCCGCGAGGGTGGGCGACTCCGTGAAGCGACCAGGGAGAAGGACCTCGAACGGGTCGTCGATGGCTTATTGACGGCCCTCGAGGAACTCGACTTCCTCGTCGTCCAGGACATCTTCCTCACTAAAACCGCGGAGTACGCCGACGTCGCCTTTCCGGCAGCCAGTTTCGCAAAAAAGAAGCTCCTTTACTAACACCGAACGGTGCGTCCAGCTTGTCGGAAAAGCAATGTCACCGCCGGTCGAAGCCCGCCACGACTGGAAGATCCTTCAAGAACTCGCGAACTAGTTCGGATACGGCTGGTCGTATGACGTTCCTGCCGAGGTTATGGACGAGATCAGCACTGTCATACCGATATATGGCGGTATTTCCCACGGTCGCCTCAAGGAGGCCGTGTCCCGACGAGGACTATTCCGGCACACCGTATCTCTCCAAGGACGGGTTCAACTTCCCGGACGAAAAAGTCCGGTTCGTCCCGGCGGATCTCGAGGAGACCGGCGAGCTACTCGACGGGGAGTATCCACTTATCCTGACGACGGGGCGGGTGCTATATCACTTCCATACGGGTACGCTTACGCGTTGCGGGGACTATGAACCACATCGGCGAGAGTTTCGTCGAGGTTTACCTCGAGACCGCGGACCAACTCGGATCGAGCACGGCGAGTATGTTGGGGTCACCTCGCGCCGCGGCTCGACGACCGTTCGCGCCCACGTCACCGATTGTGCCGACCGTGGCGTCGTGTTCATGTCAATGCACTTCGCTACCGGTGCTGTCAACGAACTTACCCAGGTACGTTCGATCCGATTAGTGGGATCCCCGAGTACAAAATCGCAAGCGTTCGGATGCGACTGAAGTCTACTTTCGGGGCGTTTTCGGAGGCGCTGTTCAGAGTAGAGTCTGACGGAATAAGGCGGTGACATCCTCCTCGCCGTAAACGGCGAGGCTTCCCCCGCACGAGGAAACCCGGCCCGTTACCGAGCAGGTTTCAGGACCTTCTCTCCCGAGGTCGGTGGGACGGGTTTCGTCCCT
>Ga0136597_1000380_pt1 | contig 20205 bp, 20 predicted proteins | sample AntRauTorcE11898_FD_101385 | JGI IMG/M metagenome (GOLD analysis project Ga0136597, IMG submission 101385) | Saline lake microbial communities from Rauer Islands, Antarctica - Metagenome Torckler E11 #898 | ecosystem: Environmental > Aquatic > Non-marine Saline and Alkaline > Saline | place... | reverse complement strand
TTCTGGAAAAACGCGCCGAGGAAGGCCTGCGCCGCGAGCGGAAGACCCTGACCGAACAGGGACATGACCGTGCCCGCGCCGCCATTGAGCAGGGTGAGCAGGCCGAGAACCGCGAAATAGGGCCAGCCGATGCGAAAGGCGATGCCGAACAGGGTTGCCGGGTTGAGCGCGGCGGAGACCGACCGCTCCAGTGCCAGCGTCATGACGATCGCGGGGAACAGCGCGAGCACGGCAATGCCATACAGGATGAAGCCCACGAGGATCAGTGCGGGGGGCAGCAGGATCGCCATGCCCCATGCGACCAGCCCGAGAACGATGAATACGGCGATCTGCTTGAACGGCAGCTCGTAGCCGTCGAGCAGGATTTCCCGGTTGAGCCGCGGTGGCAGCGTATGGCCGTTCGCCGTCCGCTCCAGGATGTCGTAGCCGTATTTGATCGAGAACACGGCGGCGACAATGGAGACCACGAGCCCGGAGGCGAAGCCGCCGCCACCGGCTTGCATCAGATCGAGTACCGTGGCGTTGGCGAACGCCAGCAGCAGCAGGACGTACAGGCCCGGCGGCGTCAGCGGGTAGAGGAAGAACCGGGGCATCCGGTTCCAGAACGGGGTGATCGTGACCGGTCTGTGTCGCATCCGTGCCGACATGGGCATCTCCGTGGGGCGGAATCGTGCGCGCGAGTATGCCGTGATCGCGTGTTATTGTCAGGCTCCTGGATCAGCCATGGAAGGAACATCCGCGTCCGGGACATGTAATCGCGATAGGCATCGCGGAAATGATCCAGGCACTCGCGCTCCTCGACGCGTGCGGTCAGCACCATGAAGCCGGCGGCGGTCGCGGCGAGCAAAGCCGTGACGACCGAGGGCGCCTTCAGGTACAGCCCCCATGCGAACAGGATGACGGACGCATACAGTGGGTGTCGGATGCGGCCGTAGAGCCCTTCGGTGACCAGGTGACGCGTGCGCTCGAAGCCGAGCAGGGTTGGATCCTGCCGCGATGGATCGAGCTGACCCCTGCGCCGCAGGAGGCGAATACCATCGAGCAGGAAATACAGGGCGGTGAACAGTAGGGCCCAGGAGACGAGCTGCTCGCGCGAGAACCGGTCGACGAACCAGTACGGGGCGTTCAGCGTCAAAAGTACGATAGTGGCTTCCAGCGCAAAAAAACGGTAGAAACCATGGCAGCCCGGGTTCGTCAGGGAACGACGCGAAATCCATGACAGCACCAGGCTGCCGGCCAGCAGAAAGATCCATTGGGCTGCGGTCACGCGCGGACTCCGGGGTCTGGCAGTCTGTCGGCATCAGGTCGCTCCGGGGGCGCGATTCTACCGGACGACCGGGGGTGTACGCGCCGCATCGCCCACTGGAATTCATTAACCGACCGGAAGCCCCGTATCGTAATGGCCCGACTCATCCCGAACTCTCCGCGCCTCGCCGTGATCGCAATCGCGCTGCTTGGCCTGATGGCTGCAACCGTCGCCACTGCACAGGATTCGTCCGGCGACGCGGCTGATCCCGTGCAGACCGTGCGCGATCGCCCGCTGCCGGAGCGATGGCAGGCCCAACGGATCGACGAGCCGATTTTCGAATCGCAAATGTACGTCGTCGAGGCCGGCCCTGCGGCCGCGACGCCAGTGCTGCTCGTCCATGGTCTCGGCCAGAGCGGCTACCAGGACTGGTGGGAAACGATCGAGGCCCTCGAATCCGATTACCGCGTCATCGCCCTGGACCTGCCGGGGTTTGCGCGGTCGAGCGCGGCGCAGGGCGCAATGTCGCCCGCGCGTTACGCGCGTCTGCTCGACTGGCTGGTGCGACGACTGGACCTCCAGGGCGTCCAGCTCATCGGTCATTCGATGGGTGCCGCCATCAGTCTTTATTACGCTGGCACTTACCCTGCTCGGATCGACAACGTCGTCCTCGTGGATGCCGCGGGGATCCTGCAACGGATGGCGTTCCTGCGGGCGGTCGCCTCGGCACAGGTCCAGAATTACGGCTTGCCGGATTTCCTGGCCGATCGGGTACGCGGCCTGTTCCAGTGGGGCACGGGTGTGGTCGAGCGCCTGCTGCTCTCCTCGGAGGTCGACGTCGTCGAACTCCTGCGCCGCAGCGACAGCGCATGGGACGCGCTGCTCTCCGACCGGCCCAACGTGAACGCGGCGATCGCATTGCTGGAGACGGATTTCTCAAGCGTACTGGCACGCTTCGACCGGCCGGCGACCGTGATCTGGGGCGAGCACGACAGCGTCGCGCCGATCCGCACCGGTCATATGCTGCACGGGTTGTTGCCGGATAATCGGCTGCACGTCATCAAAGGTGCCGGTCACATGCCGATGCACTCCGATACCGGTATTTTCCTCGATCATCTGCGCGCGGCGCTGGCGGCGCCACCAGCAGGTGGCGCCGCCACGCGTGCCGAGGCCGGCGGCGGGAAACCCGATTTCACGTGCCGGGGTCGTGGCGGTGAGACCCTGTCAGGCGATTTCCACCATATCGTGCTCGAGAACTGCCCGGGCATGCGCCTGGTCGATGTCAGTGCGCGGCGCCTGACGATCAGTGCTTCCAGGGATACGCGCCTGCGCCATGTCACCGTCGGACCTACGGGCGCGGGCGGCCGGCCGGCCATCGACATCACCGCATCCGACGTAATCGCGACGGACCTGAAGGCCGAGGGCGCTCCGGCGGTACGGATCGATGGCGGCCGGGTCGATATCGCCGGCGGTGTCCTGAGGGCCAGCGATACCGCGTTGGAGGTCGAGCGGCAGTCGACGGTGGTGTTATCGGTCAGCCGTGTCCATAGCGGCGTTCACAGCGGTTTTCTGCACGGCGCCGTCAAGGCGGCCGATGCCGTTCTCGACGCTACGCCCGAGCTGCGGCCGGCGCCTGCGGCGGGGCAGCGCGTGGCGGCTCCACTCGGCAAGCCGTTCTGGCTGGCAGCGGGCCCCGACTCCTGGCACTCGCGCGAACACTGGTAAAGCCCCACTCAGCGATGTGGGCGCTCGGCCCGCTCACGCTGCAGTGCCCGGCGCATCGCGCGCGGCGCGCCCGCGGCCAGGGCCAGCGCCCCGATTGCGCATGTGGCCATCGTCAGCACGACCGGCATCAGCGTGCCGTCACTGAGCGCGGTCGACAGGGCGCTGATCGCCCCCGCGACGGTGAACTGCGTAGCGCCGAGCAGGGCGGCGGCGGTGCCGCCGAGGTTGGGGAAGAACTCGAGTGCATTCGCCATGTTGTTCGGCGCGATCGCGCCCATGCAGGCGACGGTCACACCGAGACTGGCGGCGAAGGCCCACAGCGGCGCCCCGGTCGCCGCGAACAGCACCAGCGTGAGCACGGCGATGGTCTGGGCGATCACCGCGGCACGCAGAATCACGGTGGAATGCCATGTGAGCAGCAGCCGCCGATTGGTGAGATTCACGCAGGCCATGCCGGCGATATTGGCCGCGAACAGCAGCGAGAAAGTGGTATTCGACACGCCGAACCAGTCCTGGAGGATGAAGGACGCGTGCGTGATGAACACCAGCATGACGCTGAAGGCGAGCGTCTGCAGGGCGATGAAGCGCATCGCGGCGACGCTTTTCAGTACATGCATGTAATTGGTCACCAGGGTGCGCAGCGGCGTGCGCGTCCGGGTCGCCAGCGGCAGGTGGCGGAATAACGCCAGTTGCAGCACCAGCCCCAGCAAGGCGGCGTAAGCGGCCAGCAGGACGAAGATCCACGACCAGCTGCCCAGCGCGAGGATCAGGGAGCCGATCGAGGGCGCCGCCGCTGGCGCCACGAACATGATCAACCCGATCAGGCCGAACAGCCGCGCTGCCTCGGTCCCGCGGGCCCGATCGCGGACGATGGCCGGTACCGAGACGGCGCACCAGGCCCCGCCCAGCCCCTGCACCATGCGCCAGCCGATCATCGCGCCGAGGGTCTCCGCATGCGCGACCATCAGGCTGCCCAGGGCGAAGATCGTCAGGCCGGCCAGCAGAATCCGTCGCCGGCCATAGCGATCGGATAACGGCCCGCCGACCAACTGGCCGGTGCCAAGCATCACCACGTAGGCGCTCAGTGTAAGACCGACGGCGGCGCTATCGATGCCGAGATCGGCAGCGATGCGCGGGAATGCCGGCAGGTAGGTGTCGAGCGCCAGGGGCCCGAGCGCCACGGTCATGCCGAGCAGCAGGGCGATCCGCAGATGCGACATCCGGGGCTCCTCCGGGGTTTCCTGCCTACCGCGCGCAATGGGGCTGAGGGTGCGGGCAGGATCGGGTACAGTGCTTGCTCATCATGCAATTGTCACATCGGAGAGGATAAGCCATCGCCGGCAAAGCGGTGGCATATGCTGCAATGCCCGACGCCCACTCCCCCCGAGAAGAACCAGTCATCGCCGCCGGGGCCGTCCCCGTCGAATCGTTCGACTGGGCCCGTATGGAACTGCCCGACGCATGGCCCGACAAGGCGACCCTGCGGCGCCCGGGGACGGTGCTTGCGGTCATCCGCCATATTCTGGGCAAGCGTGAGAAGGTTCGTTTGCCCGAGGGCACACCCGGGGCCGAGCGGATTCCGCGCTACGTCCTGCAGGAGTTCCATGGCCTGCCAAACGGCAATTACTCCAACCGCTTCACGCACGGGTATATCAAGGGCTTCGAGCGCTCGATGCTGGGCGAACTGGACCGGGCGCGGGCGGCGATGGCCGCGCGGCTGCGGGACTGTCGCTCGGTTCTGGATCTCGGCTGCGGCGGCGGCAAAACGGGCGCCGCCGCGCAGGCGCAGGGAGTGCCCGAGGTGTGGGGCGTGGATCCGTCCCCGTATCTACTGAAACATGCGGCCAACGCCTGGCCGGACATGCGTTTTCTGCAGGGCACGCTGGAAGGTATCCCGCTGCCGGATAATCGGGTCGACGGAGTCATGGTCAACTTCGTCTTCCACGAAATCCCGCCTCCGTATCTGCGCCGCGGTCTCGCCGAGATCGCGCGCGTTCTGCGCCCGGGCGGCGTGCTCGTGCTCGCCGAGCCTTCTCCGCAGCAGGCGTACCGGAGCGCAGGCTCGCTCTTCCGTCAGTACGGCTGGCGTGGTCTCTACTTCCGAACGCTGGTCCGCATGATGCACGAACCCTTCATCGACGCCTGGCACCGCTTCGATGTCCCCGAAGAGGCCCGCGCCCACGGCTTCATCACCGAGGAAGTGGTCGACGACATGCCCATCAAGCGCTGGGTTCTGCGCCGGGAAGCCTGAGTCGGACGATCTATTCGCTTCCCCGCCGGAAATCCCGCATGAACTCCCACGCGAGCACGGCCCCCTCGGCGTCCCGGCAGACGTTGCCGAAGATGCGGCGCGCTATGAAATTGTCGGGCAGGTCGTAGCGCAGGCTGGGCAGCGTGTGGCCGCCGCCCTCCATCGCGAGCAGGCGCACGGGCGCGCCGCCGGATTCTGGTGTCCAGGTCACCTCGCGCAGGCGGCAGCCATCGTCGGGGGCGCGGTCCGGGAGATAGCGGGTGCGTCGCGGCGCGTCCGCCGCGTGGTTCGCGCGCAGCCACCAGGTCACCGTGTCCTCGGTGGAGCGCGTCCGGCCGCCGCCCATGGGGATCTCGCCGCCGACCCATTTCATGAGGCGGTCCTCGGTCCCGTTCGTGATCATCAGCGCTCTGGGGATCCGTGGGGTCTGGAGATCGGTGTCGGTGGTGGGCAGATTCGCGATGAACGCCGCGCCGGCCGCGAAGCGTTCCGATTCCTGCATCAGCAGCCTGTAAGTGAGCAGTCCGCCGTTCGAGGCGCCGGAGACATACATCCGGGCGGGGTCGACCGGATAGCGGCGTTCGATCCGATCCAGCAGTCTGGTGATGAAAAGAACGTCCTCGGCGCCGGATGCGGCGTCGTCGTCGGCCCCGGGCCGGGCGCCAACCCAGAACTGATTGTCGCCCCGGGTATCACCGTCCTGCGGATTGGTCCCGTTGGGGACGACCAGCACCATGCCCTCGCTGTCGGCTACATCGAGCCATGCGCGCGGGCCGCCCGCGCGCTCGCCGAACATGTCGCGCATGCTGCGCGAGCCGCCATGGAGCAGTACCACCGCGGGTGCGCCGCGTTCAAACGTGGCGGGGAAATACAGGCGATACCAGCGCGTGGCCCCGCCGGACTCCAGGGAGCGTTCATACCAGCCGGCCTCGTTCCATGGTACGGGGCCGTTGCCGGTAGCGGCATCCGGTCGCGGTCCGGTGCGATCAAAGGCGCAGCCCGCGACGATGGCGATCGCCGTGGCGATCGGAATAACGGCCTTCCCGGGCCAGATGGCCATGCGGCGCTCTCCCGCGCGGTGGGTCGTGGGCCGCGAGTGTAGCCGGAATCGCGCGCCCGGTCCCGGACCGGCGGTAGGACTGTCAGGCGGCCTGGGTTGCCTTGCCGGTGTCCCGGCGGCCGCGGCCGAACTCGCGGGCAACGACCTTGCCGATATCGACATTGGCCTCACGCTGGCCGAGGGCACGGCGAATCTGGCGGGCGTTCACCTGGGCATCCGCTCCATCGGTCGCGCCCAGATTCAGCAGCAGCCGCTTGCGGTAGGGTTCCCCGTCCGGGGTGCGCAGGAGCAGCACGGTCGGCCAGGCACCGGCGCCCGGTCGGCTGCCGACGACGATGCCGATCGCATCGTTGTCCAACTGCACGAGGGTGCCGACCGGCCAGGTGCCGACACAGCGGATGAAGGCCTCGACGAGTTCGCTGCCGAAGGTGTCATCCGCATTCCGGTAGAGTTCCTGCAGCGCCTGGTCGGGACGGAATGCCGCCCGATACGGACGGTCCGTGGTCATCGCGTCGAAGCTGTCCGCCAGCCCTGCGATCAGCACCTGTCGCGGCAGCGAATCGCCGCCACCGCCGTCGGGATAGCCGCGGCCGTCAATCCGCTCGTGGTGATGGCGCACGATGGCGAGCGCCTCGGCCGGCAGCCCGGCTTCGGCCAGTTGCTCACGCCCGATTTCGACGTGCTGGCGCATGGTGGCGCGCTCGCTCGAGGACAGGGGGCGCTTTTGGGTCAGCGTTTCGCGCGGGACCTTGATCATGCCCACGTCCATCAGCAGCGTCCCGAGTCCGAGGCACTGCAGGCCCTTGCCGTCCATGCCCAGGCTGGCGCCAAAGGCGAGCGCGATGGCGCAGGAATTCGCCGCGTGATCCGCCAGGTATGAGTCGTGCCGCTGGAGGCGACTGAGCCACAGCGATGGGCTTGCATCTTCGCGGATCAGTCGGGTCATCTGGTCGACCGCCCGCGTCGCGCGGGTGATATTGATCGGGCGATCCCGGTGGAGCTGGAGGAGCGATTCGCGCACCGCCTCCGAGGCCGCATCGCGGACGTTCGAAGCCGCATGGACGAGTTTGCCGAAGCGTGTCCGGTCGGGGTGGGCGACCGGTTCGAAAAGCGAACCCGTGCACTGACGCAGGGCCTCCGGGAGTTGCCGTCGGCTGATGGCCTCGTGCGTCCGCGAACCGATCTGTTCGCTGTGCAGGGGTTGGCGCTTGCCCGCCGCCATGACGGTCTCCGCCGCCGCCGGCTCGGACTGCGCGAGATCGACATGCACGCTGCGGCAGTAGGCCCGCAGCGTCTCGATCTCCTGGTCGGAGGCGATCCGGAATCCCTGGAAAATGAACGGCGTTTCGACCCACGGGCGGTCGAGCGCATGCACGTGCAGTCCCGTGCGGAGAAGGTCCACCGGTACCGCTACGGATTGTTCGTTGAGATTCATGACGGGAACCTCCTGACGTCAGTCAAGGACGTAAAGAGCCGGACGCATCGCCTGCGTCGCACTCCCGGCTGGGCTTTCGGGCGATGGTCAAATATTGCCACGGCAAATCTTGCCATGACGAGGCAGGGTTCACATTTTGGGATTATGTCGCGCCATTTATAACGCGTTTGGGCGCGCTATCGCACCCGCTCCGGTCGGATGGCGCCCGCAGGTCCGCCCCTACCCCGACGGGCGGTGGGCACTGTGCAGCCGCTTCATCGCGCGGTTGATCAGGCTGTGCACCGCGTTGACGCCGCGCTCGCGAATGGTACGGCTGGCCTCTTCTGCATTGTCCGGCAGTTCCGCGCCGAGCAGAACCACCTGGAGATCGCGTTCACGGTGCAACCGGTCGTAAAAGTGTTCGGTCACCCGGCCGCGCTGTTCGCCATGGGCAATCAGGAGTTGCACGGCCTCGCCGAGCGCTTCTTCGTACGTCTCCATTGCACGCCTCCACGGATCGGGATCCGCACATGCGCGCATCGCCGGGGAGCCCGTCCTTATGCCTATTGTAGGCGATCGGGGCCGTGGTCAGTCGATCCGGACCGTGCGCGAGAACAGGCGGAGCGGGTCGTCGCCGTTGGCGTGATACACCTCCATGCGCCAGCGGCCCGGGCGGTCGAGATTCACTGCGTGCCAGGTGCGGTACCGGACCGCGCCTTCGAGTCGCCGGCTCCATGTGTCGCGGGTTCTGGCGTCGTGGTCGACCCGCAGCATGATGGTCGGCGTCGCGTCCTGCGGGACCAGGAATTTCATCCATGCGTAGACGCGCATGCCGTTGGTCAGTTCGCTTTCGCTGAGCGGTTCTCGGCACTCGTAGCGATCGGGGCCGGCATCGTGGATGCCGCGGCAGAGGCGGAAATCCATCAGCACGGGCTGCTCGGCATCGCTGTAGTAGTACTCCACCACCTGCCGCGTTTCGCGGCTCGAAGGTGCCTTGTCCGCATGCACGGTGGGGGGGGCGGCCGCGATCCCGAGGCAGACGTACAGGGCGATGAAAGGGCTTTTACGCATACGGGTCGTCCCTTCGTAATCGGCCGGTCAGTTTCGTGGAACCGGGCGAGCATGACAACCGGGCGCCCCATGCCCTCGCCTCACGGGGTTATTCACAGAGGCGACTGCTGGCCGCGGACGGGCTGATGTCGTTCTCGGCCGGCCCACCGCTGTCCAGCCAGGCGCGGATATCGGCGATCGTGCGGCCCCGTTGGCGGTCCCGTGTGAGGTAGTGAAAGCCCTGTGGATACAGCCGCAGCGCGATCCCGGGGCCGGCGTCCCCGAGTCGCTCGAACAGGACGCAGGCGGCGGCATGCGGGATGATGTCGTCGCGTTCGCCGTAGAGAACGAGCGTGGCGGGTGGCAATGCAGGAATCCGCTGCAGCGCGTGATCCATCAGGTCGACCACGCCATGGATCATGTCGATACGGACCGCGCGCAGAATGTGCGGGTCGTGCGCATGCAGCCGCGCGATTTTCGGGGCGTCGGTGACGCGGATATCGACGATGGCGTGGCCCCAGCTCTGGCGGGGGCGAGCCCCGGGTGCGATCCAGTGGCTTACCCGCAGCGCCACTCGCTGGATCCAGGGGAGGCTGTCCCAGCCGTGGACCGCCGGGGCCACGAGGATCGTGCTGGCGGGGCGAATCGCCTGGTCGCCGGTCACCGCGAGTGTCGCGATGGCACCGCCCATGCTGTGGCCCAGCAGATGGATCGGGGTGTCCGGCCAGCGTTGGCGCAGCAACCGGTACGCAGCGCGCGCGTCGTCAACCAGCGCCTGTTCCCCGGGCCAGAAACCGCGCGTGGCCGTCTCGCCGAACCCGCGCTGGTCATACGCGTACACCCGGTAACCGGCGGCCGCGAGATGCGGAGCGAGCGCGAAAAAGATGCCGCGGTGTTCGCTGAAGCCGTGCAGTGCGAGGACGATGCCGCGCGGCTCGCCTTCGCCGGACCAACGGGTCAGTGGCATCCTGCGCCCGTCGGCGGTGACCCAGGCGGTCTCGGTCAGGCGAGGCCCGGGGGGCTCCCGGCTCGGCGAGGGGGTGTCGGGAGTGGCGCAGGCTGTGAGCGCAAGGGCGAAGAGCAGGATCGCCCCGCCCCGGAGCGCGCTCCGGGAGGCAGGCCGACTGGCGGTGCAGCCGGTTACCACATCAGATCGTCGGGCACGCGATAGTCCGCGTACGGATCGTCGCCCGTATCGCCGCCGCGATCGCCCGCGGAATTGAGCACCAGAACCGCCGCCGGGTCGATCCCACGGACCCGGCGGGCGACCTTCGCCGGCACGAGCTCATTGCGCTCCCCATCGCTCACGACCGCCAGTTCGCCGCGTGCGATCCGGCCCTGCTGGGTTCCGGTAACGGCGATCTCGCGGACCCGCGAGCCCTGGGTGAAGCGGTAGGGCACGCCCGCGTACGCGCGATCGATGCGGTTGGCGCGGATCAGCTGGCGCAGCCGGTCCGCTTTCTCCTCCGCAGTTGGCTGGCGTTCCGGCACGGGGGCGGCCTTTTCTTCTTTCTTCTTCCGGGGCTTTGGCGGTGCGGCGTCGTGGTTCGCCTTGTCGCCGGCGGCCTGCTGCCCGGACTGGTGCGCTTTCTTGCCGCTGCCGTATTTCTTCCCGCCACCGCGCTTACCTCCGGCTCGTTTTCGGCCGCCCTGGCGGGATCGGTTGGCGCTTTCCTCATTGGCGAGGCCCGCCTGGACCAATTGTTCCTGCAGCGAACTGGACATATCGGATGGTCGTCGCGATCAACAAAATGAGGGTACAGAATACCGCGGGGCGCCACGCGCGCCTACCGTTGAAAGGCGGCCCGGTCAGCGGCGAAGCCGTTCGCGCCTGCCGGGCTTTGCGGGAGTGCGTGCAGGCGCTTGTGGATCGCACGGGCCCAGTCTATAAAGAGGGACTGGATACCGCCATCGATCGTCAGCTGGCGGTCCCTGCGCGTTACGAATCGGTGGGGACGTGATGGATGCGATGGCGAATGATGGTATTTCCCGAAACGGGATCGATCTGGAACGGGTGGCCGGACTCATCGATGTGATCCGGGCCGATCCGGAACTGGCCCGGTTCCGTTTTCGTGCACGGAACCGCTGGGTGGGCGGCGACGAAAACCGCTCGACGGTATTCGATTTCGATGGCCTCGGCGACACACGCATCACGCGTCATAAACCGTTCGAATTCACGAATGCGGAACCGCCAGCGCTGCTTGGGAATGACGAGAGCGCGAGCGCGCTCGAATTCCTCCTGCATGCCCTTGCCGGATCGGTTACCACGACATTCGTCCTGCGCGCGGCCACGCTCGGTGTCATCATCGAATCGCTGTTCACCGAGGTCGAGGGCGAAATCGACGTCCGGGGCATGCTTGGGGTCGAGGATGCGCCGCCTTCGGGCTACGAGCAGATCCGTGTCGTCATCGACGTTACCGCCAACTGCACCGATACGGTGCTGGACGAACTCGTCGAATTCGCCCGCACGCATGCGCCGGTCTGCGGGGCGCTGGAGCGCCCGGTCGCGGTCCGCGTCGAACGCACGCCGCGAGCCGAGGTGGCGGGGATCGACTGAGGGCGGCGTGAGCATGCCGGCTGCGTCTCATCTGGCCGATCAGCGCGTCCGCGACTCCAGCGCCTCCATGCGATCGTGCATCTTCTGGATCAGACGCAGCATTTCCTGGCGTTCGTGATGCGCCCGGGCCTCGATCTCGGCCCGTTGCTGCATGTCATCGGCATGCACGCTCTCCTGCATCGTGGTCACGATGATGCCGATGAAGAGATTGAGGACGGTCAGTGTCGTGATCAGGATGAACGCAATAAAGTAGATCCACGCCAGCGGGAACTCTTCCAGGATCGGGCGGGCCACGCTCATCGACCAGCTCTCGAGCGTCATGATCTGGAACAGCGTATAGAACGAACGGCCCAGCGAACCGAAGAAACGCGGGAAGTCATCGCCGAACAGTTGCGTGCCCATCACCGCGAAGATGTAGAAAACCATCAGGAGCAGGAATACGACCCAGCCGATGCTCGGCAGGGCGCGCAGTAGCGACTCGATGAGACTGCGCAGGCGCGGTATTTTGCCGAGCAGCCGCAGGACACGGAGGATCCGAAGGGCACGCAGGATGGCGAACGGCCCCGATGCAGGGACGAGCGCGATCGCCACGATCAGGAAATCAAAGACGTTCCAGGCGCTGCGGAAGAAGCGCAGGTCGAACGCGATCAGCTTGAGGGTGATCTCGACCACGAAAATCACGAGGACCGCCTGCTCGACCGCCTTGATCGCCGGACCCTGCGCGGCCATGATCGCGTCCGAGGTCTCCAGACCCAGGGTGATCGCGTTGAGGACGATCAGCGCGACGATGGCGTTCTGGACGTGCCTGTGTTCAACCCATGCGCCAAGGCGCTGGCGCAGCGAAGGGGTAGTGACTTCCTGCATAGGGGGGCTTCACCGGTGAGGTTCGGCGCCGCAGTATACGCGTAACTCCATCTTTATGGCCCATCTGCAAGTCAGCCCTCACCGGATCAGAACCATGACCGAGTATCACTATTACACCTGCGACGTGTTTACCCGCGAGCGTTTCGGCGGCAACCCGCTGGCCGTGGTGCCGGATGCGCGGGGACTCGACACGGAGGCGATGCAGGCGCTGGCGCGCGAGTTCAATTACTCCGAAACGACCTTCGTGTTCCCGTCCGGGCATGCGCATACCCGGGCTGTACGCATCTTTACCCCGACCGTTGAAGTGCCGTTCGCCGGTCACCCGAATGTCGGCACGGCGTTCATGCTGGCGGAACTGGGCGAGGTTGATCGGGACGGGGACGCGGCGATGGTTCGCTTCGAGGAAAAAGCGGGGACCGTGCCAGTGAGCATCGTTCACGATGCGCGCGATGGCGTGTACTGCGAACTGACCGCGCCGGAGCCGCTTGCACTCGGGCCGGAGCTGGCGGTCGAAGAGGTAACGGCGGCGATCGGGTTGGAGGCCGCGGACGTCGTGACGACGGTCCATCCGCCGTGCGTTACGTCAGTCGGCCTTCCGTTCGTGGCGGTCGAGATCGCGAGCCGTGCGGCGCTGGCCCGTGCAGCGCCGGACGTCCGGGGCATGCGGGCGCTCCAGGCGCGTGGTATCACGCCGGACGTCCATCTCTATACCCGCGATGCCGGAGACTTCGATCTGCAGACGCGCATGTTCGCGCCGCTGGACGGCGTTCCGGAAGATCCGGCCACGGGCAGCGCCAACAGTGCGTTGATCGGGCTGCTTGGGCAGATCGATCCGGCGGTATCCGGTCACTGGCGGTGGCGGATCGCGCAGGGCGTGGATATGGGCCGTCCGAGCGAGCTGTTCGGCTCGGTCGAGAAAGCGGACGGCGCGGTCTCGGAGGTGCGGATCGGCGGCTACAGCGTGCCGGTTTTTGCCGGAACATTTTCTTGGTAACGGGCCCCTTGAGGCCCTCGGCAGGAGACGCTTGTGCGGACGATCTTCACTGATGACCAGCTGCTGCATCACGGCCGCGGCGAGTTGAACGAAGGGCGCATCGATCCCGCCTTCGAGAAGCCGGAACGGGCGCGGATCATACTGCGGCGGATCCATGAGGTTGGTCTGGGGGCGGTGATCGAGCCCGATCCATTCGACCGTGGATCGGTCGAGCGCGTCCATGCGCGGGATTATGTCGATTTCCTCGAGGGGGCATGGGACGACTGGGTCGCCGAGCACGGCGACGCGGTCGATGCGTTGCCACTGATCTGGCCGGTCCGTACGCTGCGGCAGAAATGCCCGCGTCAGATCGATGGCCGTGTCTCCTGGTACGCCATGGACGCGGGCACGCCGATCACGAAGGGAACGTGGCCGGCCGTTACCGCGAGTGCCAGTGTCGCGCTGACCGGTGCGCGGCTGATCGATGACGGCGAGCGCGCCGTGTTCTCCCTGTGCCGCCCGCCCGGGCATCACGCCGCCGGCGATCTGCTCGGCGGCTACTGCTATCTCAACAATGCCGCCATCGCCGCGCAGGCCCTGATCGACCGCGGCGCACATCGCGTCGCCGTGCTCGATATCGATTACCACCACGGCAACGGTACCCAGGCGATCTTCTATGAGCGCCCGGATGTCCTGTTTCTGTCCATCCATGCAGATCCCGCGGACGAGTTCCCGCATTTTCTCGGCTACGCTGACGAGACCGGCGCCGGCCCGGGCGAGGGCGCCAACGGCAACTGGCCGCTGCCGCTGGGCACCGGTCGCGAGGCGTGGATGGAGGCCCTCGATCAGGCCTGCGGGCGGATTGACGGATTCGGCGCGGACGCGTTGGTCGTCTCCCTCGGCGTCGATACCTACCACGGCGATCCGATCTCGCAGTTCACGCTCGACTCCGCCGACTTCCCCCCGATCGGCGCCCGCATCGCCCGGCTCTGTCTGCCGACCCTGTTCGTCATGGAGGGCGGTTATGCGGTGGAGGAGATCGGTATCAACGCGGTCGGTGTGTTGACGGGGTTCGAAGAGGGCTGAAGGCCTTGTGGGTGAGTCCGCCATGGTAAAACCGACCCTGCAAGTAATCGACGAGTCCTTCTCGATTCACCGCCTTGCGCCGGGTGCGCAGATACCGGAGGCGGTCCTGGCATGTACTTTCCACTGGATCGGCAGGACGGATGAAGAAACGTCGATCGTTTGCCCGTCGTCGTTGACGGTGACCGGAGCCCGAACCGAATCCGGGTGGTCCTGCATCAAGGTGATCGGTCCGATCGATTTCGCCGTGACCGGGCTGCTCGCGGAACTCTCGCGGTTACTCGCCGAAGCGGAGATCAGTGTCTTCGCGCTGTCCACGTTCGATACGGATTATCTGCTCGTGCCATCGAGCCGTGTCGATAAGGCGATGGCCGTCCTGGTCCGGGCCGGCTTTCGGGTCTGATCATCGCCAATCGGCTGCTCTGCCGTGAACCGGGCCGTCCGTGGCCCGGTGTCCGCAGTCATGCGGCGAGTGAGCGACGCCGCCAGATAGCGCCCAGCAACGTCGCGAGGAATAGCAATGCCGGCACGCCCATCGAGCCGCCACCGCCACCGCCGCGGTTACTGCCACCGCTGTCGCTGTCACCCGTCGTGATTCCGGCCTGGCGTTCCAGGGTGGCGACTTCGACCTCCAGCTCGCCGAGCCGGTCCGCGATGCCGCTAAGCGATCCCATCAGGCCTTCCTCGAGTTGCCGTTTGATCAGCGCGTCGGTCTCATTCATCGCCGCCGCGACATGCACGAGTCGACGTTGGAGTATTGGATTGCCCAGGGAAACGATGTCCTCGGTTAACTCGCTGTCCCCCCCGATCGCGACCGCGCCGGCACTGCCGTTCCCGGAAGTCGGCGGACCGAGGCGCAGCACATGTTTGCCGACGATGTCGTTGCCGCCATCGTCCGGAGTCGGATCGATCGAACGGAGAGTAAAGCCGAAATACGTCTGGGCTTTTTCCCCGGCGCCGATGTAGTCGTTTGCGAGCAGCGACCAGGAGTTGCCGAGTTTGCCATCTGCACTCGTATTCCCTGCCGTGCTGTCGAGGAAACGTATGCGGACCGTGTCCGCTTCCAGGCGGACTTCCCCGTCGTTGACCACCGTCGTGCAATTGTCGGTGTCGGGGTCGATGCAAAGCGAATCCGCACGCAGATTCCCATCGACGACCGGCCCGACCGCCATGGCTGCGCCGGCAAACGCGCTGAATCCGGACAGCAGGCCGACCAGCAGCCAGGGGGGCGGGCCTTTATGCAGTTTATGCTCTTGCTTGCCCATGTCATTGCACCCTGCTGGCGAGACGGTCGATGCGTTTGGCCAGGTCGTCGATCCGTTTATTGATGTCCGTCAGTTCCTGCTCATACTCCTCCGCCGTGGTGCCGACCGATTCCAAAGCACTCGCCTGAAAGGCATCGAACTGGCGTTTGTTGACCGCGTCGTTGGCGTCCACCGCGTCAGCCACGTGGGCTATGCGCCGCTCGTTCCCGGCCGCGCCCACGGATACCGCATTCGCATTCGGTACCAGCTCGGCACCCGCGCCCAGGGCGACTGCGCCATCCACATTCATCCTGAGAACCTGCGTCCCAGTCGTCACATCACGAATGAAGAATTCGCTGGGACCACCCGTTTGATCGTCGGTAATGCCGATCGCCCAGTCGTTGTCCGTGCCGTCGCTGGAACGGTCGACCATGGACAGCAACGGCTCGCTGCCGTGAATCCGCAGCCCATCGAACGGGAAGGTAGCGGTCGTGCAGTCAGTGCCTACGCATGCCGCTCCCTTGACGATCAGGTCACCGGCGACGGTTTCGGCGAGCGCCGATGTGGCGGGCAACGTGCCGAGGAGGGCCAGGAGTAGATATGAACCTGCGCGTTTCTGTAAAACATTGGTCGTTGCTCTAAGGCTTTGCATTGTTTCCGCATCCAGTCGCTCTTTGCCCCGGACATGAGTGTCGGGGCAATCCCGGTGGTGTTCGTATCACGCACATCATCAAGATAGATGGGAATTCCGGTATGTGTATGGGAGTTTTTCCGATAGACCGGGGAATTTTTACTCATGCGAGGACGCGCGGAATCGGTTCAGACAGCGTAGGCGCGTTTTTTCGAAGAAAACGCGCGCACCGAGGTTCCGGGCGGATGCGCGCGTTCGCCTTTCGGCGAAAACGCGCCTACGGGGTGTACGGTGAGTAACGGGGATCCGCGTGGGGTTGGCCTTTTCGAAGTCGGTTCAGTCCGCCGTGAATCGAACAAAAAAAGCCGCCACGGTGGACCGTGGCGGCTTCGATCAGGACGGATGACGGTCGGTGTTACCAGCCGGTCGCCTCGGCGACGCCCTTGCCGATATCAGCCGGGCTTTTCACCGTGACGACGCCCGCCTTCTCCAGCGCCGCGTACTTCTCGGCCGCAGTGCCCTTGCCGCCCGAGATGATCGCGCCGGCGTGGCCCATGCGCTTGCCCTTGGGGGCGGATACGCCGGCGATGTAGGTGACCACCGGCTTGGTGACGTGCTGCTGGATGAACTCGGCCGCTTCTTCCTCGGCCGTACCGCCGATCTCGCCGACCATGACGATGGCCTCGGTTTTTGGGTCGGCCTCGAACAGTTCCAGTGCATCGATGAAGTTGGTGCCCGGGATCGGGTCGCCGCCGATGCCGATGCAGGTGCTCTGGCCGTAGCCCGGGTCCGTGGTCTGCTTGACGCATTCGTACGTGAGCGTACCCGAGCGCGAAACGATGCCGACCTTGCCGGGTTTGTGGATCTCGCCGGGCATGATGCCGATCTTGCACTCGCCGGGCGTGATGATGCCCGGGCAGTTCGGGCCGATCAGGCGTGAATCGGTCTGGTCGATGTAGGCCTTGGCCTGGAGCATGTCCAGGGTCGGGATGCCCTCGGTGATGCAGACGATCAGTTTCACGCCGGCCTCGGCGGCTTCCACGATCGAGTCCTTGCAGAAGGGCGCGGGGACGTAGATGACGCTGGCATCGGCGCCGGTGGCCTCGACGCCCTCCGCGACGGTGTTGAACACGGGCAGATCAAGATGCGTGGTGCCGCCCTTGCCGGGCGTGATGCCGCCGACCATCTGCGTGCCGTAGGCGATCGCTTGTTCACTGTGAAAGGTGCCCTGCTTGCCGGTGAAACCCTGGCAGAGGACTTTCGTGTTGCTGTTGACGAGCACTGACATGATTATTTGCCCTCCGCTGCGGCGATGACGCGCTTCGCGGCGTCGGTGAGGCTGTCGGCGGCGATGACGTTGAACGAGGACTGGTTCAGCAGTTCCGCGCCCTTCTCGGCCTGGTTGCCCTCCAGGCGGACGACGACCGGGAGTTCGAGACCGACCTCTTCCACCGCGGTGATGATGCCCTCGGCAATCAGATCGCAGCGGACGATGCCGCCAAAGATGTTCACGAGGATGGCCTTCACGTTCTCGTCGGAGACGATGATCTTGAACGCCTCCGCCACACGTTCCGCCGTGGCGCCGCCACCGACATCGAGGAAATTGGCCGGCTCCCCGCCATGGAGCTTCACGAGGTCCATGGTCGCCATGGCAAGGCCGGCGCCGTTGACCATGCAGCCGATGTTGCCGTCGAGCGCGATGTAGTTGAGGTCCCATTCCTTCGCGCGGTTCTCGCGCTCGTCTTCCTGGGTCTGGTCTCGCAGTTCGCCGATATCGCCGTGGCGGTAGACGGCGTTGTCGTCGACGTTGATCTTGCCGTCCAGGCAGATCAGGTCGCCCTTGCCGGTAATAACCAGCGGGTTGACCTCGATCAGGCTCAGATCCTTGTCGACGAACAGCTTGCCAAGGGCGGTCAGCAATTTCGCGAACTGCTTGATCTGGTCGGCGTTGAGACCGAGTGCAAAGGCGAGCTGACGGCATTGATAGGGCATCACGCCGAGCATCGGATGGACGATCGCCTGATGGATCTTCTCCGGTGTCTCGCTGGCCACCTTCTCGATCTCGACGCCGCCCTCCGTGGAGGCCATGAATACGACGCGCTGCGTGCCGCGGTCGACCACCGCGCCGAGATAGAGTTCGCTGGCGATGTCGCTGGTTTCCTCGATCAGCACGCGCCGTACGGGTTGCCCGTGTTCATCGGTCTGGTAGGTGACCAGATTCCTGCCGAGCATGCGGCCGGCTGCTTCCGTGGCGGCATCGGCATCGTCGACCAGTTGAACGCCGCCGGCCTTGCCGCGGCCGCCCGCATGGACCTGCGCCTTGACGACCCATTTCTTGCCGGCGAGCTCCCGCACGGCATTGGCCGCTTCGGATTTGTCATGGATGACGATGCCATTCGGCACCGGGATGTTGTACTGGCGGAACAGTTGTTTCGCCTGGTATTCATGCAGATTCATTGCGGGTACTCCCTGCGGGTTATTCGGTTGTGTCCGACCGCCGTCCGCGCGCCGGTCGTGAGCCGGTTCTCGCAGAGTCGCGGAGTGCGCCGAGTCCGCGACCATGCGTCGAGCAATTTCGCCTGACTTCCGTTGCGGGCGCGGCCGCCTGCCTGTAGGAGCGAGCTTGCTCGCGATCGTGCCCGTTGGCGGGTCGAGTAGCCCACGAAGTCGATGCGAAGCCCTTCCGGTCAGTGCTCCATTCAGAGCGAGTGGTCAATGCACCCGAGTCCAGGACTTGCAATCAGGGTCCATCTGCAGTGGCACTCGACACCGGTTCGCGGGCAAGCCCGCTCCTGCAATTATCGTTGTCTGTTTGCGCCCTCTGCGACTCTGCGAGAAACCGCTTTCGATTTACTTCTTCCTCTTGCGCGGCGGCGGGATATGGATCGGCCGGCCGTCCACCGCCAGTGCGGCCTCGTGCAGTGCTTCCGACAGCGTCGGGTGCGCGAACACGGTACGCATGATGTCCTCGGCCGAACCCTCGAATTCCATCGCCATCACCGCCTGCCCGATCAGCTCGGACGTCTGCGGTCCGACCATGTGGACGCCGAGTACCCGGTCCGTATGGGCATCGGCGATCACCTTCACGAGACCATCGGTCTCGTGCATCGCCTTGGCCCGGCCGCTGGCCATGAACGGGAAGGTACCGACGCGGTATTCGTGGCCGGCGTGCTTCAGGTCCTGCTCGGTCTGGCCCACCCACGCGATCTCGGGATGGGTATAGATCACCCACGGGATCGCGTCGTAGTTCACTTCGCTCTGCTGGCCGGCGAGTGTCTCCGCGACCACGATGCCTTCCTCCGACCCCTTGTGTGCGAGCATCGGGCCGCGTACGGCATCGCCGATCGCGTAGACACCGGGCATGCTCGTCTCGAGGTTCTCGTCGACATGGATCGAACCGCGTTCGTCCATCGTCAGTTGCACATCCTCGGAAGCGATGCCATCGGTGTTGGGACTGCGTCCGACCGCTACGATCAGCGCATCGACGGTGAGCTGCTGCTTGCCGTCGCTGTCCTCGTACTCGATCTCGACGGTCTTGTTCTTTTTGACCTCGGTTCCCGTTACGCGGGTGCCGAGCCGAATGTCGATCCCCTGTTTGCTGAACGCCTTGCGCGCCGACTGCGCGACTTCTTCGTCCACCGCCGGCAGGAATGTATCCAGCGCCTCCAGGACGGTCACCTCGGCACCGAGGCGGCGCCATACGCTACCCATCTCCAGCCCGATGACGCCGGCGCCGATCACACCCAGGCGCTTCGGCGGGTTCTCCCAGTCGAGCGCGCCGGTGGACGTAACGACGATGTCTTCGTGCAGCGGCGCGGCCCCGATCTCAACTGGTGAGGACCCGGGAGCGAGGACGACGTGTTTCGCATCGACGGTGTAGGCCTCGCCCTTCTGCGGCGTGACCTCGACCCGGTTCTCGGTGTGCAGTTGGCCGAAACCCTGAAGCCACTCCACCTTGTTCGCCTTGAACAGCCCCTCGATGCCCTGGGTGAGTTCCGCGACGGTCTTGTCCTTGTTCGCGATCATCGCCGGCACGTCCATCTCGGCGTCCTTGACCTTGATGCCGTACTGCTCCGCGTGATCGCGAATGGTCGCGTAGTGGTGCGA
>Ga0136597_1000374_pt1 | contig 20466 bp, 20 predicted proteins | sample AntRauTorcE11898_FD_101385 | JGI IMG/M metagenome (GOLD analysis project Ga0136597, IMG submission 101385) | Saline lake microbial communities from Rauer Islands, Antarctica - Metagenome Torckler E11 #898 | ecosystem: Environmental > Aquatic > Non-marine Saline and Alkaline > Saline | place... | reverse complement strand
TCACAGGTAAGAACTTTTGGGTCTTAGCCCCCGAGTATCGTCTCAGCGTCATCTCGTCAGTCTGGTGACGACGCAAAAAGGGGGATAGGGTATGAACGATCCGTTTGATCAGGAGGCGCGTACGGACGGATACTCTCTAAGCGAAATCCCGCGCGTGCGCTACCCGAGACTTCCGCCTTCTTGTCGGCGCCTCCCGATCAAGGCTGCCGCCCGATCAAGGCTTCCGCACCCTACTGCGAAGGAAGACTATGGCCCTGCACCCCGACTTCCCAAGTTCTCCGCATGCTGTCCCGGCAACAGATACGCGGTGGTTTCCGGCAGGCGAGGCTCTGCGCGAAACCGCCTACGAAAAGCTGCTGCCGCCGCTAGTCGCTAAGGTCCGTGCGCGTGTCAGCGAATGGCGGGAGAATGATTACGCGGGCGCCTCCGAGACTTCGAAGGCGCTGCTCGATTGGTGGTTTCGGCGGGACCACATGCTCGAGCAGGCCGACGGCAAGCTGGCGCCGTTTCGCTACTACTTCGCCCAGCGTGAGGCGGTAGAAACCGTTGTCTGGCTGCACGATGTGCAGGGCGTACGCGACAAGTTCGACCTAATGCGGTTCGATTCGTCGAATGCGATCACGCCTGGGATGTTCCCGGAGGACTGGCCGCGTTATGCCTGCAAGATGGCCACTGGTGCCGGCAAGACAAAGGTTCTTAGTCTGCTAATCGCGTGGAGCTACTTCCACCGGATGTACGAGCCGAATTCGACGCTCGCGCGGAACATGCTGCTGATTGCGCCGAACATCATTGTGCTTGACCGCCTGCGCGCCGACTTTGACGGGCTGTCCATTTTCTTCAACGACCCCGTGCTGCCGGACACGGGCTTCGCCGGCCGCAACTGGCGTGACGATTTCCAGTTGAGCCTGCACATTCAGGACGATGTGCGGATAGTGCGGCCGACCGGGAATCTGTTCCTGACCAACATCCACCGGGTCTTCCTGAGCGATGTACGCGTACCCTCGCCGAATGACAACGATCTCACGGACTACTTCCTGGAGCCGTTCGGACCGCGTCCGGCCGGCAAGACGACGGACTCTGGTACGGATCTGGGCGAAATCGTGCGTGAGATCGATGAGCTTGCCGTGTTCAACGATGAGGCACACCACGTTCACGACGAGCGTCTGGCGTGGTTTAAGTCCATCCAGGATATCCACCATCGCATGCTGCAGAAGGATGGGCGCTTATCGCTGCAGGCTGACGTCACCGCTACGCCGAAGCACAACAACGGTGCGATTTTCGCACAGACGGTCTCTGACTACCCGCTGGTGGAGGCCATCCACCAGAACGTGGTCAAGCATCCGACCCTGCCGGACGCCGACAGTATGAGACGGCTGCAGGAGCATCCGAGCGCGATCTTCACCGAGCGTTATGCTGACTACCTGCAGCTCGGCGTCGAGGAATGGCGGGCGAGTGCTGCTGAGCACGAGGCTGTTGGCAAGAAGGCCGTGCTGTTCGTCATGGTCGACGATACGAAAAACTGCGACGAAGTTGGCGAGCACCTGCAAAAAATCGCGCCTGAGCTCGAGGGCCGAGTGCTGGTGATCCATACGAAGCAGAACGGCGAGGTGTCGGAAGCCCGCAGCGGCAAGAAGAAGGAGGAGCTGGAAGCGCTGCGCGCAGCCGCGAACGCTATCGATGACTGGAACAGCCCCTACAAGGCGATTGTCTCCGTGCTGGTGCTCAAGGAGGGGTGGGACGTGCGCAACGTCACCACCATCGTTGGCCTGCGTGCGTACAGCGCGCCGGCCAATATCCTGCCCGAACAGACCCTCGGGCGGGGCCTGCGCCGCATGTACGGGGGCCACGAAGTGCCTGAGTACGTTTCGGTGATTGGTACGCCCGCATTCATGAGCTTCGTCGAATCGATTAAGACCGAAGGCGTGGAATTCGAGCACAAGGCCATGGGCGATCAGCGCCAGCGCCCAGGTTCGCTCGTGGTCGAGGCAGACACGGAGAAGGACCTCGACGCCCTGGATATCGCCATCCCGCGTCTTGGTCGGCGGTTCGCCCGCGATTTTCGCGCGCTCGACGAGCTAGATACGAGCGCGCTGGAGAGCCCGGGCCTCGCCCTGCGCTCGTACACTCCGGAAGAGACGCGCGAGATCGTCTTCAAGACGATGCTCGACGACGAGGCGCACCACACCGTGCACCTCGACGGCAGTAGACCGCCGGATTACCGGGCCGTCGTCGGCTTCTTCGCCCGGCAGATCCTGAAGGAGCTGCGACTGTTCAGCGGCTACGACCAGCTCTTCCCACGACTGCGCGACTTTATCCGGGACCGCCTGTTCGCCGACGGGCCAGTGGACCTCGAAGACCCAGTCGTACTGCGTAACCTAGCGGAGCCCGAGGTCGGCAAGACAGTGTTCGACACCTTCAAGCGCGCGATCAACGATCTCACCGTGCGCGACACGGGCCGAACGGCCGTCGAGGAATGGCTGCGTGTGCGCGACACGCGACCGTTCCGCACCGAGAGTCGCCGGTACATGGAACCGACGCGCTCGCCGTTCAACAAGCTGGTTGTCGATCCGCACTCGGGTGGTTTCGAGCTCGAGTTCGCGCACTTCCTCGACAGCGCGGACGGCGTGGCGGCCTTTGCGAAGAACTACTGGGCCGTCGGCTTCCGGATCGACTATGTCCGCACTGACGGCGATCTTTCGGACTACGTGCCGGACTTCCTTGTCCGGGCCGAAGACGGCACGGTCTACGTGATCGAGACCAAAGGCCGGCAGGAGCGCGACCTCGAGCGCAAGATGGCCCGACTGGCGCAGTGGTGCGCCGACGCCAGCGAGGCGAGCCGTGCTGTCGGCGGCCCCGATTACCGTTTCGTGTTCGTTGACCAGGCCGGCTTCCGGCGCAATGGCCCGAAAGATTTTACTGGTCTGGTCAGCGGCTTTCGCGAGTTCCAAGCATGAGCTACTCTGCCCATAGAACCATCGTTATGGGAATATGGCCTTGAAGACGACGTTGGAACTGCCGGACGATCTGATGCGCAGGCTGCGGGTCCAGGCCGCCGAGAGCGGCCGCCGGCTCAAGGACGTGGTGACCGAGCTTATCGAGCGCGGTCTCGACGCATCCAACGACAGGCAGGACTCGGACCCGCTGCAGGCGTGGCTCAGCAAGTTCGAGGTTCGCGCCGACGGCACCGTAGTCAACCCGGACGGGGTCGACGCCCCCGATTTCGAGCGAGCGCTGGAAGTCGTTCGCGAGGAGAACCGTCAGCAGCTTCCGCGTGCCCCGTCCGCGGACGGTGGGTGATGCGGCTGCTCGATACGAACGTCCTGAGTCAGTTCACGCGGCCGCGACCCGACCCGGGCGTCATTGAGAGATTGCGCGCCTGGCAGAGCGACACCGTCTTCGCGTCCGCCGTCACCCGCTACGAGCTCCGCTATGCTGCCGCCCTGAGTGACAATGGTGCTTGGTTCTGGGCGCGGATCGAGGCCGAGATCCTCCCCCTCGTGACTTGGCTGCCCATATCGCAGGCGATTGCCGAGCGCGGCGCCGTCATTGCGGCGGAGCTACGTCGCCGGGGCCGCCCGTGCGGGGACCTCGATCCGCTCCTGGCCGCGACGGCGCTCGAGTACGGCCTGACTTTCGTTACCCGCAACACACGACACTTCGAGGCGGTGCCCGGCATCGCGCTCGAGAACTGGTTCACCGCGTCCTGAGGCACCCATGGCCCGAGCGCCCGACCCGACCAACAAACTTTCCGACGCTGAGAAGCGCGACCTCATCGAGCTCATCCAGGCGGACAAACCTCTGCCGGAGAAGTACCGCTTCCTGCTGTTCGAAGACAAGCATGAAGTCGAGCTGGTCTGGAACGGAAAGAGCCCGGATGTGTGCAATGCCGTGCTGCCGTTCCAGAGTTTGGAGCACGTTGACGAGCCCCGCACCGAGACCCGCATGCAGGGCGAACTGTTCGACGCCAGAGGGCGCCAGCGCGGCGGCTGGACCAACAAGCTTATCTGGGGCGACAACAAACTTATCCTATCCAGCCTCAAATCCGGTGCCCTGCGCCGCCAGATCGAGGAGGCCGGCGGCCTAAAGCTGATCTACATCGATCCGCCGTTCGACATGGGCGCCGACTTCTCGATGGACGTCGAGATCGGTGGCGAAACCTTCCACAAGGAGCCGAATATCCTCGAGCAAATCGCTTATAGGGATACGTGGGGGAGAGGTTCTGACTCATTCCTTTCGATGATTTATGAACGCCTAATATTGATGCGAGATCTACTGGCGGAGGATGGAAGTATATATGTGCACTGTGATTGGCGTCTTTCAGCATTAATACGTTTGGTTATGGATGAAGTATTTGGTAAAGAGCAACACAGAAACGAAATAACGTGGAGCTATAATACTAGGACCATGCCGTCAAGATGGTTTGCTAGGAAGCACGACACAATATTTCTGTACAGTAAATCAAAAAACCCAATATTCAATATTGATGCGGTCCGTGTCCCCCTTCGGGAAGAAAGTTTGGTCCAGTATGACAAGGTGGATGAACAAGGGCGACGGTATAAGCAACAATCCGGTGGCGCGCGCACTTACCTAAATGAGCTGGGGCAACCATGCCCCGATGTTTGGGATATTCAAATCCTAGGTTCACGCGACCCTGAAAGAGTTGGGTATCCGACGCAGAAGCCTGAAGCGCTTGTAGAGAGAATTATAAAAGCTAGTAGCAATGAGGGCGATTTAGTAGCGGACTTTTTCATAGGAGCGGGTACTACAGCCGCGGCAGCCGAGAAGCTCAATAGAAAGTGGATAGGCAGCGACCTTAGTAAGTTTGCTATCCATACGACGCGCAAACGTATGATCCAGGTGCAGCGAGAGTTGAAGGAGCGGGAAAAGGCGTTCCGCGCGTTCGAGGTATTCAATCTGGGCCGTTATGAGCGCCAGGCGTTCTTGAACGTCGGCGGACGACTGACGGGCGAGCAGCGTGAGCAGGCGCTCGCGGAACGCGAGCGCGAATTCCGGGAACTGATCCTGCGCGCCTACAAGGCGGAGGGTTTCGACAACGACGCTTTCTTCGACGGCAAGCGCAACGGCCGGCTTATTGTGATTGGCCCGATCAACCTGCCGGTCGGGCGACTGTTCGTCGAGGAGGTCGTCACCGAATGCCGGAAGCGGGGTGCCACGCGGGTTGACGTGCTCGCGTTCGAGTTCGAGATGGGCCTGTTCCCGGCGGTGCTTGAGGAGGCGAAGCAGAAGGGCATCGACCTGGTGCCGCGCTACATCCCTCCAGAGGTCTTCGACAAGCAGGCGGTCGATCGCGGGCACGTCATTTTCCACGACATCTCGTTCGTTGAGGCGACGCCGCGCTACAGCAATTCCGATCCGATGACCGTGCAGATCGAGTTGACGGACTTCTCCGTTTATTACTCCCAGAAGGCGGCCGAGGAGGTGGCGCGGTCGCTCAAGAACGGCAAGAGCGAGGTCGTGTGCGACAAGGGACAACTGCTCAAGGTGACCAAGGACAAGCAGGGTGCGCTCTCACACCAGGTGCTTACTCAAAACTGGACGGATTGGGTGGACTACTGGGCCGTGGACTTCGACTACGAGTCAAAGAAGGAGATCATTAAAGTTCCGGTCGGCGCTGGACCGGGCGGGGTTCTGACCGGGTTTGAGAGGCCGCAGCAGGAGCTGCCAACTGATTTTGAGGACCGCTGGACGGGTAACTACATCTTCGAGAACGAGTGGCAATCGTTCCGGAAGCGTAAGCAGCGCGAACTAAGTCTGATAACGGCGTCGCATCGATACGAACAGCCGGGCCGCTATACCGTGGCCGTGAAGGTTGTCGATATATTCGGGAACGACACCATGACCCTCGTCCCTGTTACTGTAGGATAAGTGTACATCGGCGCCGGTTACGGACGTCCTTCTCGATCAACGAGGCGCTCGCAACGGAGGCCCTCGAGCGCCCCGAAACACCCAATGCGTTCGTGCATAAAATCGTAAGGGTTATGCGCGACCACGAGCGTGAGATCGCGATTGATGGGTGGCGGTTCGCCGCGAACTCCTCACGGTTTGTGGGAATGGTTGAGGGGGCATTATTTCTATAGTTTCCCGCAAGCGGTATATAGGCCATTAGTTGGCGGAACAGGCCTCCACCTAACCGGCGGCAAGTCGATCGGCGGCACTCAGCGTCCCTTGCGCCGACTTAGGTCGGTGCCACCGCCTCATCATCGAAAATAAACCTCGCTGAAGCGATTTGACGGTGTTCTCGCGGATTGTATCCGGGAAGTACTGCCCCGTTCGAGAAGGACTTAATCTCACTCAGGCGACCGAGGATCTTGCCCAGCGTTAAGGCCGTCGCCGCAGGGTAATCCCCCCGTTTTTAATTGACGCCGGAGGTGGAACTCAGGCGGCCATCCGCGGTTGAAAAGTGATCGGGAAAGGCGCACCCACCTCGGATCAGATCGTGACCCAGGTTGAGTATGAGTAGGCCTACAAAGCGGTGACCGAACGAAGGGTGGGATTCGCCCGAGTGTCAGCGGGCAGGCGATGGCGGATACGGCGCGACACGAACTGTCGCTGACCATCTGCCAAAATTCGCAATAGGCTTGATATCCCGATGCCGCGCGCAATACGATACCGCGCTGGTGCCGCCGTCAACGCACCGAGAAAGGGAATAGAGCCGCACCCATGAGCGACATGATCAGCGCCACGAAAGAAGGTGTCCACCGGCTGCTTGATCGCGTCGCAGAGCTCCAGCGCTATCAGGAGGACCTAAGACTCCAATACGCCACGGACTTTAATTTCTTTACTGCGCTCACACCTTGGCATCACGAAAACGCGCATACGCGAATGCTCGCGGCCTTGCTGAATCCGCGGGGAGCTCACGGCCAAGGCACGTTGTTCCTGCGGCTTTTTCTCCAACAGATTGGTGCGTTCGAAGACACCGAGCGAACACTCGATGGGTCTTTCAACGTTTTCGCCCAATACCATATCCCCACGGCTAACAACCCGACTCAGTGCGATCGTTACCCGGATCTGGTGATTGAGGGACCAGATCAAGTGGTGCTCATAGAAAATAAGGTTCGCGCTGGGGAGGGCGATGATCAAGTCCCCGACTATGGCCTATGGTTGGCATCCCGAAGAGAATCTCGGCGCATTTTGGTCTTCCTGACGCCTGATGGTGGTGCGCCCGACCAGTTGCCGCCGTCGGGCACTCTTGAGTGTATAGAACTCCGCTGCATGGCCTACGCTCAAACCGATCCCGGAAAATCCGTCGAATCGGCGGGCAAAGGGGAGCCGAGCGATTATACGACCGCAATTTCTAGCGTTGAGTGCGGTGGAAGCCTTCGCGGTTGGCTCGACAGCTGTTTGAGCCACGTGCCGTTGCTTCCTCCCGTCCGCGAGGTAATAACGCAGTACCGGGATCTTGTCGATCGAATTGGAGGGCGAACGGTGTCGACCCAAGAGCGAGATGCAGTCGCAACTGTGGCCAGTGAGGACAGCCGCAGTTTTGCGGCGGCCCTCGCGGTTTCCGATGCAACCGACTTAGCGAAGGCCAAGGTACAGCATCGCTTCTGGATAGAGCTCGCGAGCGAGCTACGGAGCGAGTTCTCGTCTGTTCAGATCAAGACTGATTCCGAAGCGGAGATCGTTCAGTATTTAAAGCCGGGAGGAAGGCGTGATGAGCGGCCCCGTCCCGGCGTGCAGTGCCTTACGGATATCGAATGGCGGGGTGAGTCGCTCTACATTGAATTGGAGCCTATGAGGTACTCCGATCAGAATTGGCTCACTATAAAACTGTTGCGGCCGCAGCGAGATGATGAATTCATCGATCAAGACGAGCGGCGTATCTTTAAGAAGGCGCAAGAGGCGGGTCTACCTCTTACCCATATAAACTGTTGGCCTCGAACCTTCGTCGTCGGAAGGTTGATGTTGAATGACGGTTCGCAACTCGACTTGTCTAATTTCAATCCACCAGCTCGCAAACTTGCTAGTAACGACGAGCGAATGGATGTAATCAAAGATATTGGTCAGAAAACGCGCTTTTTTTATGACAGTATGAAAACGATTGTGTCCTCGTTAGCGCCGGCATGATCGGCACTCTGGATGTGTTAAGGGATAGGTACCATTCTGGAATCTGCTTCCGGATCCTGAGCGTCCGAGGGATATGCGACTCAGATGACCGGCAAGGGCCACGGTAGTCGATTGAATACACCGGCGCCAGAAGTAGAAATCAGGCATCTAGGGCAATTTCCGGTTTGCACGGAATGCTGGCGCGGCGATGCGCATCGCGCGCGTTAACGGATGGCCGTCCCCGCACTGGCATCGCAGAGCGCACTCTCGTAGGGTTCCATCAATCACCCTGAACCAGAGGAAAACCTCGTGGCCTTTCTCGCCGGCGACGCGATCCACACCGCAATCCGTGACCTGCTTGCCAGCAGCAGCCGCATCGCCGTGCCAGTGGCCTTTTGGGGACGTGGCGCAGATGCGCTTCTCGATCGAGTTGACCCTTCGCGGCAGAATGTCCGCCTGCTCTGCGACCTTGAGATGGGAGGCACGAATCCCGACGTCGTCGCGGACCTCGCCGAGCAGTTGCAATTCGCGCATTATCCCCGCCTGCACACAAAGGTCTACGCCGGCGACCAGGCGATCATCGTCGGCTCGGCGAACGTGTCAATGAACGGGTTGGGGTTCGAAGGGGCTAGCGCGCAGTCGTGCGAGGCCGCGATCTACAGCGACGCTTCGAGCGACTTGGCCGAATTTTGGCGATGGTTCGAGCAGATCTGGAGCGAAAGTACGCGGATCCAGGACGATCCGGGCGCGCTGGCGCGCGCACGCGAGCTGCGCAAGTCCCGGCCGGCCCTACCCCGGTTGGCTCGTGAGGGGCGCTCGCTGTTCGACGTCGTCCGTGAGACTCCGGAGGAATTGTCGGGGAGTTTGTGGTTCGCGATCGTTCCGTACAACAACCCGACAAGCCAAGAAGCGGAGCAGGAGTCCAAGGATGCTGCCCCAGTGTGCCCGGCGTGGGAAGTGGGCCATTACGAGGAGTGGAAGGGCATCGATGACCTGCCTCGCGGGAGTGAAGTTGTCGAGATCTGGTACGGAGCAAGGGGCAGTCTCAAGCCATCCCAGACGGGGCATTATGAGCTGCTCGAGGCTGGCCCTCGCGTGTTGTCCAACACCCGAATTCGGCTCAGCGGTGCCCTGGAGGCTCCCCTCTTCGAGTTCTCGGATGCCGACTTCGCGTTGCTGGGTGACAAGGACTTCGCGCGCGCGATCTGGGCGCGCGCCTACCCGAACGACCCGAAAGTGTTCGATCCCAATGGGGCCACCGAACCTGGCGTGCTATCGGTGGACGAGATGCGCGACCTACTCGTTGAGGAGGCGAACCGCTGACCCTTGACCGGTTCCTCGGACCGGTCCCCCGCGTGAACGGCCGTCTCGAGCTAGGCGCGAACACGCGAGCGGAGACGCTCAAGGGTGTCTTCCGCTTCGGTCGCGATCTGGCGGAATGGTGCGCTCCCCCATCGCCATTGGCCGCCGACCGCTCCGCGTCCAGCGAAGGATCGAAGTTCAAGGCGCCGGTCGGCACGATCAAGCCGTTCTACGGCTTGACCGTACCCCTTGATTCGAGCCACCGGAATCGATCGAAACGCCACCCCGTCCATTTGCGCGGCGTCATTTCTCGGCGCGGCCCGTTTGCCCAATGCCACGGCGGATCATCGCCGCGAGCTCGCGGGCCTGCTGCCGCGACAGGCCCGCGGTCATCGACTGGTAGCTGCCGACCGTGCGCAGCATCAGCTCGACGCCCACGTCCGGGGCGTCCGCGCCGCCGCTGAAACGGTGCACGCGCAGCTCGCCCGTCGAAGCCCCGGACTCGAGGCCTCGACGCGCTCGAGCGTGCGCTCGATGTCGGCGCCCACGAGCACGCCGGCGACGCCGCCCCGGCTGCGGATGCGGCGGACCAGCGAGGTGACATAGACGAGCGCCGCAATGGCGGCGAGTCCACCGACGATCGCAATGGGGAGGACATCGTTCATGGCGGATTAGGCCTCCGGGTCGAGGTACAGATAGCCTTGTTCCTGGCGACCGGTCTCTGCGAGGTTCTCCCGGGCCTGTTCGCCCATCTCTTCGAGCAGGGGATGGATCGTCTCCCACCAGACGTCTCCATCGCTCAGCCAGAGGACGATGCCTTCACCTCCCTCCATGCCGATGTGTTCGCGTTTCCGGATCGTGTTACGCAGCTCCTGGATCACCCCGTAGGGGAGCGGATCCATACTCATCACGATCAGCGTTTCCGTGGAAGCCTCGAATTTCGTATTAAACCAGTCGGGCACTTCGTCCTCCTTTTTCGGTAAGAATGCTCATGACCGACCTCGTTCTTCGCCGGCCTCGTCGAGCGCATCGGCCAGGCGCCGTGCGTCATCCCGGGACATGCTCGCGGCTTTCCGCTCGACGCTCGCCCGCGTGCGGCCGGTGAAGACCGTGCCGACCGGGTTCGGGCCTTCGAGGCCGCGCACACCGAGCGTCACCCGGCGGTCGCCGTGGGCTTTTACATGAATCGGTAGCGAGGGCGATTCGATGTCGGTCGGATACGCTAGAGGTTGCGCGTGTGTCTCCAAGTCGAGGTCAAGTGCGACTGGCGACGCCAAGCCCAGCACTTACCGTCAGGGACTCCGGTTCAGGATCGGCCGTCTCGAGCAACGCCCCGTCCGCGATCGCGGCGACGGATTCGCACGAAACCAGGCAATCATGGCGCACGCCGAAGATCCGGACGGGAATGTCCGGGGCGTGTTCAACGGCGCCCGAAAGGCCCTGCAGCACCAGCCTCGCAAGGCCGGTGATCCGGTCCCGAGTGGCGCTGTCGAGGGTGTCCGCCGTGACGGACCAGTAGGCCGCCCGGGCTTCATGGCGCCGGAATCGGATCCAGCCACGCGCAACCGCGGCGCGGATCAGTTCCTCGCGCGCCTGCCCCTCCTGGCCGATGCGCTCGCCGTGCTTCGCGTAGGCGGCCTCGATGTCGGTACGCGAAACGCCGAACACGTGCGGGCAGGCGATGATTTCAAGGACGTGCGTCTGGCGGCACAGGAATAGCTCGCCGCGCGGCGAAATCCATCCGCCCTGTTGCCGGATGGGGCCCATCAGCGAGCATTCAGCCGGTACCGGACGGGGTGAGACGGACGGACGTCCGCGCTCACTTGATCCCCATGCGGATCCGCGGAATGAACTCGTTGAACGGCCCCTGATCGGGGCTTTCGATCCGGCCCGTCGTCGCGACCCGGTAGCTGTGCTCGTGATCAGGGCAATACAGATAGCCGGTCAGCGCACCGAACGGTGTTCTACGCCCCGGCTCGTTGTACCGGTCGCCTCGAACTGCCTGGCGGATCACATCGCGGCACTCGCCATCAGCGCAGGCGGCAATATCCCCGGGCAGATCGATCACCTTCCAGCGCGTGATGCCGGTCAGCGCGACGGCAAACAACGGCTGCGGCATGCGGCGTTCATGCAACCGCCACAGACAGGGTGGGCTGATGGATGACTCACGCCCGGAGGGATCTTCGGCCAAAAGGGCGTCGACAACCGGGGCGGCGATGTCGGACCGGCGAAGCGCTTCCTGGAAGGCGGCCCCAGACGGCTCGCCGAGGGCCTGCGCGATCGACCGGGCAAGATCGGGCCGGCAACGGCCCTCGTCCAGCAACGTATAGAGATGGTTGGACTTCGGGGCCGCTTCCCCGGCCGCCTGCAGGGTTGTCGTCAGGTGCTGGACCAGCGTGCGACGGTCCCGGGTAGCGAAGTGATCGGCGAGAAAGCTAGCGACAGGTAACAAGAATGCCCCAGGGGAGCGTTCCACCGGCAGGGCCCGCGGACGCTCCGATTCGAGTTGCAAGTATACATCGCTGGGGAGGCTCAGGTTAACAATACGCCGGCACAAAGGTGCATGGGAGCACCCCCTCCCCCCCTGAAGGCGACAACACGCGCCGGGGCCCCACCATGGGAGGGCAGCAGCGCCCAAGGCTGGTCCTTCACGGGTTGTCCGAGTTCATTCGCTCCGGCGATACTGCCAAGTAGGTCGCTGGATTGTGTTCTCCGCCAAAAGCCGCAATCCCAGACCCAATGAGGAGCTTTCGATGAAGCATCTGGGTGCACCGGGTGGAAGCGCCATCGACATGATCAAGTGCGCCCGTACCGGGACAAACGAGTTCGATGGCGAGGCATATTTTCTCGGCATAAGCACCGCGACCGACATGATGCACCGCGAGGGGGTGCCGCAGGAGGCCCACGAGTACGCCCACGCCATCCGTGCGGATTTCGAAAAGGCGTTCGGCTATGACGACGCCGAGGGCGTGGCACCCGCGACGCTGCTTGAGCAGGCCGAGAAGTCCGCCTTCCGGATCCGCGACGCCCAGGCACAGCCTCGCCCGGGAGGACCATGAGCCGACGCAAAGAAGAATCACTGGCCGAAAAGCTGGCCGAGCAACTGCTCGAACAGTTGAATCAGCTGAAGTCCGATGTCCAGCTCGGCGTGGATCGGCGCGAGCGCAACTCGCACCACAATGCGGCGATCGCCACGGCCGACAACGTGGCCGGGGCACGGCTCGGCCTGGATACGAAAGAGCATGCGAAGCGCGTGCGAAACGATATCGCGAACGTCTTCGCGCAGGGCGAAGGTGCGGACATGTCGATCGAGGCGCGGCTGATCGAGATCCATGAAGACGCAACCGCCCTGCGCCGGGCCATCGAGGGCACCGCCAGGCCCGTGAGCAACCTTGAACGCACCCCGAGTGATACGGGCGAACTCGCCGAAACGATCGTCAGGTACGTGCACGTCGCGCGAGGCACGCGCCTCGCCTCGGTCCGTGAAGGCCTGCGCACCCGGGTCAGGCAAGCGATCGAGATCATTGCCCGGGATCCCGACTTCGATAGTGAGATGGAGGATCTCGCCACCGCCGTGCAAAGCGACTTCACCGAGGCGAATGTCTGCGGCTTTCGCAGGGGGAACGAGGAGTGGGTCGAGCACTACCTCAAGCGGGCCGAAGAAAACGCGGCGGCACTGCGTGACGCCCTCCGCGCATGTGCCGATTCCGACGACCTCCCCGGGAGACGCCTCCCGCGATAGAGACCTTCTCCAATTAGCCACTTGTTGCGTCAGTGAACTCCGACTGCATGAGAAAACGCCCTGCCTGTAACAGGGCTACTCGCCGAGCGGATACGCTCGGCAGGGCCGGCTCAGGCTTACTTCGAAAAGGGGGCATTGTGGACACATGCCTGAGCGATGCCTGTTAGGGGCTCAGCTAACGGGAATTGCCCGTTTGTTCCGCCTGCGCGCGGCTTTTCGGACCCAAAAATTCCTTAAATAATCCCTTTCATCAGGAATTTACGATTCCGGAACACTTATGCTTGTACACCGAAATTCCGGAATAGTTATGCTTGTCGCCCCCCCCCGAGCGACGGAGGCTGCAGAAGCCTTTGAGCGGGGCTCAGAGCGTTATAGCCGGAATACATATGCTTGTACCCCGTGCACGGAATCGATCCAAACGCCACGAATTTGTCGCGTTGCAGCGACTTTGTCCGAAATGGACAGGGGTTGGCCCACTTTTTTTCTCTAAGCTGTTGATTTTCGGGGGCGCACCGCCCGTATTTCCGGGCTTTGGCGATTCAGTCACGAATAGGCCTATTTGGCCCGCCGCTGCTCGAAGTACGCCCGCGAAGAACTGTGGATTGGGTTTGGGCCTTGAGGGCCGTTCCCACGACGCCCGAGCGGCCGTCGAACACGCGGCATCCCCCCGAATGACACGCCTTCCGTCTCCCGCGGCCAGGTGTCGATAGCTCCGGCAGCTGGGGCCGGTTGCCGCCAGAGGGCGGCGGCCGCATCGCCTTGGATTCCCAAGATTTCGCAGGATCCCCTCTGATGGTCCAGGCGCGCGGGCCGCCGAACCGCAGACGGATAACAGGGCTCTCGGCCGATGCCCTGACCCTGCCTTGAATCAAACGCCAACTCAACCGCGCCACGGGCGTCCTGCGGTAATCCCAAAATCTGACCGGCGTGACGTCTGAGGAATCTGGGCTGCTTCGATAATCCTCACGCTTCCACCAGACGTGTGGGCGCTATGATTTGGATGTATTAAATCCCTTACACCGTGAGTATTACGGTATCCGAATAGTCCCATGAGACCCGCACCGGGTGACCCTCGTGCCACGCCTCATTGAAGGTTCCAGCAGATGCCAGCTCCTTCGCCTTGATGAGAACGCCGTTTTCCGTGCGGACCTGTACTTCAACGAACTCTCCGGAGAATTCGACCGTATCAATGTTTCCGGTAACGGAATTACGGCCTTCTTCCGGGCTCGAATCGCTCTGGTCCGTGATACCGACCCGTTCGGGGCGCACCATCACGCCGGCGGGACGACCGGTGGTCTGGCGTGAGGCGAAGTCGTAGCCGTATAGATCCGGTAACCCATCGATCTGTACCCGGACCAGCTGCGCCTCTTGCCACTGCTCAACCGACTTGGTTTGCCCATCGATGATCGTGACCTCGCCAACAAATTCCGCGACGAACCGACTCTCGGGTCTATAGTAGACATCAACTGGCGTGCCGACCTGTTCAATCCGCCCGCCCCTCATGACCACGATGCGGTCGGCCATGATAAGCGCTTCGCGTTGGTCATGAGTTACGCCCACGAATGTAGCGCCCACGTCGCGATGAATGCGCCGGAGTTCGGTCTGCATCTGCTCGCGCAGTTGTTTGTCCAGCGCACTCAGCGGCTCATCGAGCAGGAGCAGACTGGGATCGAAGACGAGCCCTCGTGCCAAGGCGACTCGCTGTGCCTGGCCTCCACTGAGCGAGTGGATCTTGCGCTCTTCGAAACCCTCCAGCCCCACAAGCGCTAAGGCTTCGCCAACTTTTGACCTGATCGCGTCGCGCTGTAGGCCACGTACTGATAATGGGAAGGCAACATTCCCGAATACCGTCAGGTGGGGGAAAAGGGCATAGTTCTGGAATACCATTCCGATGTTGCGCATGCACGCGTCCATGTGCGTTATATCCCGTCCTGCCAGCTGAATCGTCCCGCAGGTGGGCTTATCGAATCCTGCCACGAGCTTCAGCATTGTCGATTTTCCGGAGCCGCTCGGGCCAAGAATTACAAGAAATTCCCCGTCAGCGACTTCCAGATCGGTCGGGTGAAGCGCCTGGAAATCCCCATAGCTTCGACCCACTCCGCTTAGCGTCAGTTTCGAAGTGCCCACGTTTTGTTCTGACTTCGCTGGCGTTACAGGGTCTACTGAATTCATCTCTCTGGGCCTCCTCGGATTAACCCATTTTGTATATGAGCGGTCCCGCGGCGCCGCTCGCATCATTCAAGTCGCCTCAGGTTCGCCAAGGCGCACGGAGCCAATTGACGGCACTATCGAGCTATCTCCCGCTCCCGTCGCCGTCGGACGACGCTTTGTATTACAACGATCGTCACCAAAAGCGCCACTGAGAACATGATCAGAACCGCTGCAGCGGCGGTTATTTCCGGGCTCACGCCTGTACGAAGCTGTTCCCAGATTTTTACGGGCAGGGTCTGACCCGTAATTCCCGCCACGAACATGGCGATAAGAAGCTCGTCGAAGGAGATTCCGAAAGCCAGCACAAAACCGGTGAACATACCGCTGCTTGCCATAGGCAATGTCACCCGAACCAGTGTCTGTCTACCTCTGGCGCCGAGTACGGCAGCTGCGCGCTCTAGATCCTCGTCAACATTCGCGAGGCACGCAGTTACCGCGGTAACGACCATAGGAAGCCCCAAAGTGGTCTGCGCCACGATCAGCCCCATGGTCGATCCAATCATATGGAGGCTCGAGTACAGCGCGTAGATCGATACCGCCAACACGATCAGAGGAGTCAGCAGCGGCGCCATGAGCAGGCCATGGATTGCTCCTTTGAGCCGACTGTTGCTGCGCCACAGCCAGATGGCCGCCGGCGTTCCCAGAACGGTCGATAACGCCGCGACCCCAAAGGCCACCACAAGACTCGTGCGAACCGCCCGTATGATGGCGTCATTATCCAGCAGGGCGCTGAACCACCGGAGGCTAACTCCCGTAGGAGGGAACGAGATATATGGGGCCGGATTGATCGAGTAAAGCAACACGACGACGATGGGCAGCAGAAGGAACGCCAACCCGACACCGCCAAGGACTTTGATTATTCGCATCGGTCTCCCCTCAACGGAACAGCCGGTCGATGCCGACCACTTTGTTGAATACTGCTACACCCCCAAATGTTGTAACCAGTAGCAACGTGGACACGGCTGCGGCAATCGGCCAGTTCAGAGTCTCGTTGACTTCGCGGGAAATCAGCTGCGAGACCATGACCGAATCGGGGCCGCCCAGCAGAGTCGGTGTTATATAGAAACCAAGCGAGAGCACGAATACGAGCAGGCATCCGGCGGCGAGGCCAGGCAGAGATAGCGGGAAAAATACGCGCGTGAAAACCTGGTGTCCGCGTGCGCCCAGAGTCTCGGCCGCTTTGGGGAGATTCTCGTCGATCGAGTCCATAGAGCCGAGAATCGGGAATATCATGAATGGTAAAAGTACATTCGCCATGCCGACGACCACGCTGAACTTGGCGTAGAGCAGGCCATCCGTTGCGCCCGATATGCCAATACTCTCGAAAAGAAAGGCGACCACGCCCTCTCGACTAAGAATCGTGATCCATGCGAATGAGCGCACAATCATGCTGACCCAGAACGACAGCATTACGAGCAAATACAAAGCCGTCTTTGTACGACTCCCGGATCCATTGATTAGATAGGCGATCGGGTAACCGACAATTGCGGCAAGCACCGTTGACAGAAAGGAAATCTCGAATGTGTTGAAGATTACCTTCCTGTAGAGAGAGCTCGTAAGCACGTCCCGGAATGCCGCCAGACTCAATTCAGGTAAATGAAGCGCAGTCGCGAGGATTCCAAGCAGCGGCACGACAAATACGCAACCCATGAACAACAGAGCAGGGAACAGGAGGATGTTATCCCGGGTAACCAGGTAAAACTCGCGTAGTATTCTCATCGGGGATCGGTGCAGCAGTCGTTGGATGTTACACAGTGGGGCTAGTCAACCGCGATCGGAGATGACTGCATGATGAAAGGCTCGATCCGCATTGACGACCTCAGTGGTTCCGTAGGCATTTGCCGTGCAATGCACGGATAACCTCGCCGACCACCGGACTTCCCTGTCCTGCAGCCGCTGCTCGAGATCAGCCGACCATCCACTTGTGCCAGCGGTCGCTCAGTTCCTGATAGTTTTCCGCCGTCCAACGCGCATCGAGCGGGACTACGCGGTCGAGGTTATCGCCGGAACTTGCAAGCGTGGCCCGTGTTTTCGCGTCCAGCAGTTCGAGTGCCGCCGTATTGGTCGGGCCATACGGGATATTCCGGGACAGCGCTGCCTGTTGTTCAGGCTGGAGTGTGAAATCGATGAAATCCATGGCCACATCGGCATTCGGGGCGCCCTTCGGGACCACCCAAGAGTCGCCTACCAGAAGCCCCTGATTAAAGTTCATGGTGACCGGGCGACCCTGCTCTGCGGCGGAGGCGATGCGGCCGCTCCAGGCCGATCCGATTGCGGACTGCCCACTCGCGATGAGGTTGGCCGACTCCGAACCAGTGGAGAACCACTTGACAACGTCCGGACGGATGCGGTCGAGACTCGCAAACGCTCGGTCAAGATCGAGCGGGTAGAGATCCGCAGGATCCACCCCGTCCGCCAGCAGCGCAATCGGGAGCATCCTTGGGCCCATGTTCTCCAGTGAACGGGGGCCCGGGAATCCCTCGGTATCCCATACCTCCTTCCATGTCGTGGGGGCGTCGTCCTCAGCGTAGCGCTCGGTGTTATAGGCGATGACTTCCGCCCAGTACATGTTGCCGACGTTGTGCTCCCCGACAACGTCCTCTTGGACGCCTGTCGTCTCGATCTTTCCATAGTTCAGCGGCGTAAGAAGGTCCTGTTTCGCCGCTCGATAGGCCCAGTCACTGTCGACGTCGACGACGTCCCATTGGGTGTTCCCCGAGGTGACCATCGACTTGATTTTTCCGTAGTTTGTCGGGCTGGTCTCAATAATCTCGACACCGGTCTCTTTTTGGAACGGTTCGAACCACGCCTTCCGCTGTGCATCTTGGTAACCGCCGCCCCAGCTCACGACGACGAGTTGTCGGTTTGAAGCGCGAATACCCGGTACGCCGGCAATTGCAGCCGTGGCACCCAGGGCCACGCTGGCCTTCATAAAGTTTCTGCGCGACTTGTCGGTCATGCTTCCTCCTATGTGCATAGACTGCACATCAGCGGTCTCTATCGACGGGGACCACGACTTCCGCATGTTTGTCGTACGAGCGTCGGTCAATGTAGACGCAGTCCTCTGTTGTGTCCCCGTTCATGGGCGCAGTGCCGGAGTTGGTGTTTCCGTCAAAAATCTACGCCCCGCGACATCGATTCATGCGTACGTGCGCATGAATCGAATTTTCTGTGCCGGTGCAAATCGATCAATTCCGGTTACCAGAATGCCGCCGGTTTTCTCGGCGGTGGCGATTCCTTTCCGGATCACTCAATGGTCGATCCCAGCACTTCTATCTCGGTCATCATGTTTTCGAATGCCAGCGCCGGAAGAGCAACCTCGGTCGTAACGGGTAAAGCCGGGGCAAACCATTCGCTTCTGGGGAGCGCGTTCAGGTCATGTACTCCATGATCACAATCACCTTTGTAGAAAGTGGTCGTCTTGGCAATATGATGCCGTTCCACATTCGGTAGCAGGTTGATAACCCTCTCGATATAAGTCAGACACTGGTGAACCTGCGCCTCCGTATCTCCGGGATGCATCACTGCGCCTTCGCTGTCCGTTGCGATCTGGCCCCCGATAAAGAACATGTCTTCACATTTCAGGCCGTGCTTATAGGGGAGATGAATCGCCCAGTCCCAGTGATTCTCGGGCCATACGTGGCTCCGTTCGAGATGCTGGCCGTCTGTGCCGAGCATTGCCCAGACTTCCATCTTGATCAGCAGACCCGGCCGTTCCAGTCGCGGCACCGGGATGCCGGTCGCTACGGGGCCGGGCTCAGTGAAGTAGCCGGCGCGGACCTTCGCGGCAGTTTCCCAGTCTTCGTATGTGCCCTCGCCGACATAGTAGATGTTGAACTTGACTGCATCATCAAGGCTCGCGCCGTATTGCGAGAGTACTTTCGATATCCGGTCCATGGTGACGCGCGACTGATTGACAATGTCACCGGGATACTCGACCGCGCCATGCGCGTCGACGGCCATCTGTGCGTCCGTGAAGATAAATCGGCCGGCACGGATTCCATGGTGCCCAGCGCCGGCATGATGGGTGTCGATGGTTATCGGATCCTGTGTGGGGACTTTCGTGTCGTCGCGTTTGGATGCGGTAAATTCGACGCTTGCAAGAATGCCTGGCTCCGGGCAGTAGGGGACGGGTACCAGCGTGACCACGGGTTTCGGATGGCTTTCCAGCGTGCCCAGTACGAGCTTTTGTACATCCTCCGGGGTTACGTCATCCTCAAGTACGCAGTAAATAACGACCTTGAGGATCTGGTCGCTCGTACCGCCCGCCTCGTGAAGAGCGCCGATACCTTTCTCCGTCGCATTGATGAGTTGCGCGCGGAGGTCGCCGGGGTTTTCCGGGATCCCAGATTCGTCCAGGTCGACCTGGCCACCGACGACCACAAGGTCGCCGCAGACTCGGCTGCGAGCGAACCCGTATCCGGATGGCCACTCCCATCGTGTATCGACGTTTGTCATAGCGATTGCTCCCGCGCTTCGGTGGCGTCTGCTCGAATAACCGTGCTTACTCCATGTGCCGGCACGGCGAGGCAGTCAGTATTCTCGTGAAAAAAGGGCGGGTAAGAGCGAGCGATCAACATGTACTTGCTCCGTTCTGCCTATAGCAGCAGATTGTTTTCGACATTGCGTTCGCGCGCGGTAACGAAACACCCGGCATCGTGGATATGTACGCGCATCAGCGCCTCCACGCTCTCCGCGTCTTCGCGCAGGCAGGCATCCATGATCTTGCAGTGTGCCTCGAGATTCTCCTTCCTGAACTGCTCGCCCTCAGGCTCAATAACGTCCTTATATTTCGCGAAATCCGCGAGAAGATCGTTGATAAAACTGCAGATGAACTGCAGGAGCGGATTGGGACAGGACTCGATCAGGATGCGATGGAAATCGAGTTCGGCGACGCGTTGCGCGCGAACTTCTTCGCTCGTTTCGGCAGTGGAGCGGCATAAGTCGATCGAGTGCTGCAGTCGTTGCTTTTGACTGTCGCTCAGGTTGCCAACACGGCAGGCCGCCACCTGTGGTTCCAGCATGGCGCGCAGTTCGTATACCTGCGCCCAGGAAAGCTCAGAAAAGTAGAAAAAGTTACGCAGCGACTGACTGGCGTGATCGTAGGAAATGGGGGCGATACGTGCCCCGCCACCGGCTCCGGG
>Ga0136597_1000373_pt1 | contig 20487 bp, 21 predicted proteins | sample AntRauTorcE11898_FD_101385 | JGI IMG/M metagenome (GOLD analysis project Ga0136597, IMG submission 101385) | Saline lake microbial communities from Rauer Islands, Antarctica - Metagenome Torckler E11 #898 | ecosystem: Environmental > Aquatic > Non-marine Saline and Alkaline > Saline | place... | reverse complement strand
GGATCGTCGCCGACATCCTCAACGCCCTGATGGCGATCCCGAACCTGATCGCACTGCTGGCCCTGTCCAGCACGATCTTCGCCGTCACGAAGCGTTACTTCGCCGACGAAGCCAACGCGTAACGGCAGCGCGGTCAAAAAAGAACGGCGACCGCCTCCGCCCCGGAGGCGGTCGCCTGGTCGGACGGAATGCCTCGCATCCGGCCCGGCGTCCATTTCATGTCACCGTTCCACTTGGCCCATCACGCCCCCCACCAGCCAGCAACAGATACCCGATTGCGATCGCATCGTAGAGACCGTGCACAAGGGCCGGGAGTAGCAGATTATCCGTGACCTGATAAAGGACACCCAGATAAAGGCCCATCAGCGTCGCCAGCACGAAATAAGCCCGCGAGAGCGCGTGCATCAGACCGAACAGGATCGAAGCCACCACCAGGCCCAGCCACGCCCCGAAGGCCTGCGATACGCCGGCCTGGATCACGCCGCGGAACAGCAGCTCTTCGCCAAGCCCCGCCAACGCCGACACGACCACGACGGCCACGATACCGCGCCCACGGAATACCGAATCGATCAGCGGTCGCACCAGCGCTTCCACATCCTTGAACCAGCGGGCACCGACCCGGGCCACCAAGGCCAGCGCCACGATCAGGGGGAGAGTCGCCACCACGGCCGCGAACAGCAGTCCGGGGGAGGCGGCGAATTCGCGCCAGGGCTGTAACCCGACTGGAACGGCCAATAACAAGGCCAATGGGATCAGGGCCGCCTCGAATACCACGGCGACAACGAACGGACGGTCGGCCGACAGGCGGATTCGGGCCATGGCGGGTCCATTGGGATCGGGGTCGGGCGGCTCATGATTGGCGCAACGCCGCGCGGTTGCAAGCCGCCGCGCACGCCACTGCAGGCCCGACGCGCGCGCCATGGGACATGTATGGCGCGATTTTTGCTCACAACGGCTCATGAACCCCGACGCCTCCAGTCTCTACCGACGGATATTCGAGAGCCATCCGACAAGTCAGCTGCTCGTCGATGCGCACTCCGGCCAGATCCTGCGCGCCAATGAGGCGGCCGTGGACTTCTTCGACGGTACCGGCGCGCGACTCGTCGAGATGCGGCTGTCGGAACTGATCGCGGACCACTCGGACCAGGGCGGCACACCGATCCAGTGCCGGCTCGCGGCGACGCCATTGCCTCTGCAGGTATCGCTGCATATTGCCGGCAAGGGCTGGTGTCATGTCGAGGTCGAGGGCACGCGGATCGACGGGGATGGCGAACACCCCTTGCTGCACGTGACGGTACGCGACATCACCGAGCAGGTCCGTACGGAGCGCGCCCTGCGCGACTTCGAGGAGATCTTCGAGGACGTGCCGGTCCCGTTCTACCGAGCGACCCCCGGCGCGAGCGGTCGGTTTCTGCGCGTCAATCCGGCCCTGGTCCGGTTATTCGAGGCCGATTCCGCCGAACAACTGCTCGGGTATGAGATCAACAGCCTGTGCGTGGACCCCGGCGAACGCGCGTGCTTCTCGAACGCCCTCATGCAGGAGGGCGAGGTCATGCGCTACGAACTGCGCATGCGCACCGTCAAAGGCCGCGAAATCCGGACCGCGGATACCGCATTCCGGCACCTCGATGAATCCGGCAACCCGGTCTTCGACGGTGCCCTTGAAGACATCACCCGGCGTCGCGAACTGGAAGACGAACTCTCGTATCAGGCCCGCTACGACAAACTCACGGATCTGGCCAACCGCCGCCACTGCGAGGACGTGCTGCAGGCGGAGGCGGAGCGCAGTGACCGCTACGGGCACCCCCTGTCGGCGCTTATGATCGACATCGACCACTTCAAACGCATCAATGATGAACGCGGCCACGCGGAGGGCGACCGCGTTCTTGAATGGATCGCGGAGATCCTGCGCAACCGGGTGCGCGAGACCGACCTCGCGGGGCGGTGGGGTGGAGAGGAGTTCGTCGTCCTGCTCCCGTCGACACCGGCGACGAAGGCCCACCGGCTGGCGGAAGAACTGCGCCGTGCGGTGGCCGAAGCGCCGGATTCCGGGCTCATGCCGGTCACGATCTCCATTGGCTATGCCGGCTATCTGCAGGGCGAAGGCAATGCGCGCTTCATGCAACGGCTGGACCGTGCCCTGTATGCCGCGAAACGCGAGGGACGCAATCGAGTGATTGCCGCCGAGCCGCCGGGTGCGCCGTAGGACGGTGGGCGCCGGTTCTCCGCCCACCCGTTCGGATCAGTCGGCCGCGGGGATTACTCGCTGGCGCTCTGGATTTTCTCGGCCAGTTCCTGGTCGTTCTGCGCGGCCCGTGCGATGTTGTTGAATTCCTGCACCTCGAGGCCGGCGTCCTCTACGGCCGCGACCATCTTCTGCTGGGCTTCCTGCTTCAGCCCGACCGCCTTCTCCTGGTCCGCCTGCTGGATCTTCGAGGCGTACTCCTGCTGGAGCTTCTGCACGTCGGCGCGGGCGGTGGTGAAGGACTCGATCTGCTCGTCGTCAAAACTGGTCTCACCGCCTCCGGAGCTTTCCTGGGCATGCACGCCAGGCGCGATCGCAATGAACGCGGCAAAAAGGCCGAGGGTGAGGGACGTGCGGTTCATGATCGTCATTGTCGAATCTCCCGTGGTCGGATGTTCGGGCTCGCTGGTCAACGCACGCACCGGGCCGTGCGAAAACGCGTCAAAGCGATGACGGCGATCCTGAAGGAAATCCGGTTGCCGTGAATTTTCCGCGGGATTACGGCACAGTAATCACGCGACGCGGATCCGGGCAGCGCCCAACGGAGACCGGTTCAACCCCGGACGCCGACCCTTCTTCTATACTGTCAGCGAACACGCTCTGGGAAGCCACGATGTTTCGGGGCCCGTCGGCAGCACGTCAGGTGTTTCTGGTGTTGTCTCTGCTCATCGCCACGCCGGCGACCACAGCGGCGGCCGAGCGCGAGCTGGCAGGCGCGGTCGAGGACTTCATCGAGGTCGAGGTCGCGACGGTCGGAATGGCGACGCCGCATGGGGCCCCCGTCGTACTGCTGCGCGAACCCGGGGGCGGCGCGATGATCCCGATTTTCATCGGCCACGATTCCGCCCACGCGATTCTGCTCGCCCTGCGCGACGCACAGCTCCCGCGCCCGCTGACCCATGACCTGCTGGGCGACGTGATCGGATCGCTCGATGCCCGCCTGACCCGCGTGTATGTGGATGATATCGCCGACGACACCTTCCTCGGGATGCTCGAGCTGGAGGTCGCGGGGCGCGACGAGCCGGTGCGGGTGGACACGCGCCCCAGCGACGGCATCGCGCTCGCCCTGCGCGCGGGGGCCAGCATCCACGTCGCCCCGAAGGTCCTGGACGAGGCGCGGCTGATCAATTACCGCGGTCTGGCCGAAGACGACCAGGTCGTGACCGCCGTCGGGATCACCGTCATGGCGCCGACGGACAAGCTGCGCGAGGCGCTCGGCCTGCCCGATCGCGAAGGCGTGGTCGTCACCGAGGCCATCGGTACCGCCCGGGGCGCCGGGCTCGAACCAGGCGCGCTGGTTGTCGCCGTCAACGGTGAGACGCCGGAATCGCCAATGGAGTTCCTGCAACTCGTCCACGCCACACCGGAGGACGAACGGGTGCGTATCCGCTATTGGCTGAACGGCGCGACCGAAGAAGTTCGGCTGCACACCCGCGTACCGGACCGGCCTGGCCAGAATCTCTGACGCGGTGCTGTGCGCGCGTTCCATCACAACCGCCATCCGCGTATGTATCGTCGCCCTTGCAGCGGCATTGACGACGGCCTGCACGAATACCGTCGTGCCGCCGGCCGAGCCGGCAAATCCAACCACCGCGTTTCTGCTCGACCACGGCCGGCACGCAAGTCTGGTCCTTGAAGGCCCCGATGGGATAACCCGCTTCGCCTGGGGCGACTGGGACTACTACGCTCTCAATCGAACCGGGCCGTTCCGCGCCTCCGGCACACTGTTCGGGGCCAACGCGGCTGGGCTCGGCCGCAGACGGCTGCCGGGCCCGGCCGAACAGGCGCGTGTGCGCCGCCAGGTAGCGGTCCCCATTGAAGCCCTGTGGCGGATCGAGGTCCCGGGCGAACACGCTCGGCGGCTGCACGAACGCCTCGACCGACGATTCCACGACGCGCGCGCGACACGGACCGCCAACCCGCTGTACGACCTGGAGTTCGTGCAGGACGAACAGGCCTATAACGTGACCAGCAATTCCAACCATCGGGTCGGCGAATGGTTGCGGGAACTGGGTTGCGAGGTCCGGATGGCAGGCCCGTATTCGAGCTGGCGCGTGCAATTACCGTCTACCGAGCCGACGGCGAATCGGGGACGCTGACGGCCCGCGGCTGCTACGCTGGTCGCGTTCCGCAACACCGGATCGCAGGGCGCGGTCCTCAGGAGGAGAAACGACCATGAACCTGCTTCCCTTCGCGCTAGCGCTGCACGCACTCGCCGCAGTGATATGGGTGGGCGGCATGGCCTTCGCGTACCTGTTCGTGCGCCCGGTCGCCGGTCAGGCACTGGACGCGCCCGCGCGTCTGGCCCTTTGGTCGGGTGTGTTCGCGCGCTTCTTCCCGATCGTGTGGATCAGCATCGGGGTACTGCTGGTGACCGGCTACTACATGGTCCTCGGGCCACTCGGGGGCTTTGCCGCGGTCGGCCTTCATATCCACACCATGCATGGGCTCGCGCTCGTGATGACGGCCCTGTTCCTGCATCTGTTCTTCGCGCCGTGGCGGCGATTCCGGAACGCGGTTACGCGCATGGAAAACGATCAGGCGGCGACGGAGCTCGGCCGCATCCGCTGGCTGGTCGCGACCAACCTTGCCCTGGGGATCGTGGTGGTGCTGGTCGCCACCGGCGGCCGCTACTGGCCCTTCTGATACGTGGCGCCGCGCCGTATACGCCGTGCAAAAAAATCGGGCGGCCCGACAAAAAGGCCGCCCGAAGCAGGATACTGCCTCGGGTGGATCGGACGCAGACAAATCCCGCGGCAGCCTGATCAGCCATGCGGGCAACCGCGACGCCTCTCCGATTCGGTTCGACCGAGACGCCGGCAAGCATAGACCCGGCGGATATACCCGACATCGCCCAGATGGGTAAGGTCGCGCAATCCTTGCAACCGAGGCCGGATGCGCGCGACCAAACGCCGGTCGCCCGTTCAACCACCCTGCAGCGGGACGAATGCGACGGGCAGCACGGAGCGGCGCTCGACCCGGCCTTCGCTGGATTTCGTGATCCGCAGCAAAGCCTGGCCGAACCGCCCACTACCCACCGGGATCACCAGGCAACCACCGGGAGCGAGTTGCTCGACAAGGGCCGGCGGCACATCGGCCGCACCCGCCGTGACGATGATGCCGTCGAATGGCGCCGCCTCCGGCCACCCCGCGCGGCCGTTCCCCGTGCGCAGATGGATATTGTCGTACCCGAGCCGGGCCAGTGTGGCTGCGGCCTCGTCCGCGAGTGGCGGCAGATATTCGATGGAGTAGACGGTCCGAACCAGCCGCGAGAGCACGGCGGCCTGATAGCCGCAGCCCGTACCGACCTCGAGCACCCGGTCACCGGGCTCGGGATCGAGCAGGTCCGTCATCAGGGCGACGATGAAGGGCTGGGATATGGTTTGTCCGGCCCCAATCGGCAGGGGGCGGTTATCGTATGCACGATCCCTCAGATCGTCGGGCACGAACGCTTCGCGCGGCACGGTTCGCAGCGCGTCGAGCACGCGTGGATCCAGCCGGGACCGGCCGGTTTCCCGACCGGTCGCCCGGGTCTCCGCGACGATCGTTTCGATCATCTCCTCGCGGGCATCCACAACGGCGACTCGACAACGCGCGGCCTCTCCGCTCGCCAATATCATAGCGCGGTGATCGGGCACATGCCGCCGAGTGGCTCCGCTCGCTGATGGAGACGATCGGCCTGCACGCACGGCGAGCCATGACCCGACGGAAAGACCGGCCGGCGGGCGCCTGCATTGATCGCTGGACGGGACCAGCGCTCAGGCAACTCGGTCCGCGCGCATCAATGCCCGGTAAAGGCGTCGAGCACCTCGTCCTGACGCCGGAACAGCTCGAAGTGGGCGGCTTCGGACCATTCGGTCAGGCGTGCCGCCGGCAGCGCCCGCGCAAGCCAGCGGCCCATGCCGATCGGCGCGTTGCCGTCACGGCTTCCATGCCAGATGTCGGTCGGCTGATCGACCGCCGCACTGTCGAACAACCACGGCGAGGCCAGGGCCCGGGCATCCGCGAGCATGCCGGCCATTCCCTGGCGCATGCCCTCTGCGAGGCCCTGCCGATATGGGGCAGCAACCCCTTCTGACTGAAGGATCACGCGGTCGGCCTGCGGTGCGCCGCCGAGCAGCAGTTCGTAGGCGTCTCCCGCCTCGGCAAGCGCCTCCTCGAATGCCGCCTCGAACGACGGGAAATCCGTTTCGGCGAGCTCCCACAACTGCCGCATGCCATCCGCCATGCCCCCCTTGTCGACCCGATCGAACGGGGCGGGGCTGCTGACCAGCCCAGTGCGGCGTACCTGATCGGAGTGGCGCACCGCGCAGGCCATCGCATGCGGCCCGCCGCCGGAGAAACCGAGCACATCGAAACGTCGCAGGTCGAGCGTTTCGACAAGCGCCTCGATATCCTCGACCTCCTCACCCAGCGCGCGCGGCGCCATTGGTGACGTGCCCCCGTATCCCGGCCGATCCAGCGCAATCAGGCGTATGCCGCGTAACGCCGCGGTCTGCGCGAACAGCGCGCCCTCAAGGCGCGATCCCGGCATGCCGTGACAATAGACGAGCGGCCAGCCGCGCGGATCGCCGAACTCGCACCAGCTGACGCGCCGACCATCGGGCCGGTGCATCGAGTCATAGCGCGCTGCAGTCGTCATTGCCCGTCCCCTCCGCCGCATCCCCGTCCGCGGTCTTCGCGCGCTGTCTGTCAGAATCGGGTATTCGAACGGAGGGGCGGGCCACCGTCAAATCCCCGCCCCGAGCCAAGACCGCACCGGAAGTTCAATAAAAGAAAAGACTTGGCCCCAATCGGGCGGTGACTGCCGCGAAACCGAACCGGAGCCGGGTCGGTCAACTCGCCTGCAGCGGGGGAACCTGCTGGTGCAGGAACCAGCGTTCGGTCACGACGCGGCGGGTGAACCAGTGCGTGCGCATCAACGGCGGAGCCGCCTTGAGTTTGGCCCAGTCGGCCAAGGCGGTGCCTGATTCCTTCGCCCTTGACGCACGCGCGCCGAAGCGTTCGTTGATTCGCTGCGCGTACCCGGCGAGGCTGTCTTTGTCATACCCGGAGGCGTCAGCAATCAGATCCGCCGCGATGAGTGCGGACTCGACGCCGGGCCGGATCCCTTCGCCGCTCTGGTCATACGCGAGACCGGCGGCGTCACCGATCAGCATCAGCCCGTCATCGATGAGCGGGCGCTCGGCGCGGCCGTAGAGCAGGTAGGCGTGCCCCTTGAAACGGCCCGGCAGGTCCGCCGGCAGGCGCCCATCGGCCTGCATCTCGTCAACGAAGGCCTGCAGGTGTTCTTTCAGCCGGTAATTGCCTTCGCGGCCGAGGCCGATGTTGAGGTGATCGCCCTTGCGGAAGACCCAGGCGTAGCCCTTGAGGTCTCGGCAAAACCACAGTTCCGGCGTATCTTCACGCACCTGGCAGCCCGCGGCCTGCCCGGCATTCATCTCGAACTCGACTTCCTTGGCGGTGATCGCCGTCTCGTTCTTGCCCGGACCCTCGCCAAGGCGCGCCGCGATCGGGCAGAAATGCCCTCCGGCACCGACGACCAGCGGCGCGCGGTACTCGCCGTTGACGCACCACAGGCCCTCCGCGTCGCGTTCCAGGGACTCGAACTTCACACCCAGCGCTTTGTCGGCGCGGGTCCGCTGCAGCAGGTAGTTGTCGAACTGGCGCCGCAGGATGCCGTAACTGACCGGGCTGTCGCCGTGATGATTGTGGACGGCGGGCTGGCCCATCATGCCGATGCGGAAGCTGTGGATCGGCTGGAGCACGCAGTGCTTCGCGAAATCCTCCAGATCCACTTCGAGCTCGCTCATGACCGCCGGCGTGACCCAACCCGCGCAGGTCTTGTCGCGCGGGAACTCGGCCTTGTCCATCACCAGCGGCCGCAGACCGCGACGCCCCAGTGCCCAGGCCAGGGTGGACCCGGACGGCCCGCCGCCGACGATAATCACATCGTAGGTCCGGCTCATGCCGCGGGGTCCTCGGGATACGCCGGCGAGGTATGGAGGCGTTTGCGGTTGCGCGGTATTTTGTTGTTGTCCGGATGCGCGAGCACCATCTGGAACAACTGCAGGGAACTGGCCCGGAAGGCCGCGATGGACCCCGACAGATACAGTCGCCACGCCCGCACGAAGTGCTCGTCGTACATGTCACGCACCTGATCGATGTTGTCCTCGTAGCGTGCCAGCCAATCCGTCAGCGTCTCGGCGTAATGCAGGCGCAGGTTCTCGATGTCCAGCACCGAGAGCGGGCCGGCCTCGGCCAGCCCGGTCAACTGCGTGATGCTGGGCGGATAGGCGCCCGGGAAGATCCGTTTCTCGATCCAGGCGTTGATCCCGGCCTGACGGTTGCGGCCGATCGTATGGATCAACGCGAGCCCATCTTTGCGCAGGTGATTGCGGATCAGCCTCGCCACCGTCGCGTAGTTGTTGGTACCGACGTGCTCCAGCATGCCGACCGAGACGAAGGCGTCGTACTCGCCGGAGATGTTGCGGTAATCGTCGAGCACGTACTCGACGCGGTCATCCAGCCCCTCGCGCGCCGCCTGTTCGCGGGCGTACTCGACCTGTTCTCGGGATATGTTGAACGCGCGCACGCTGACGCCATACTCGCGCGCCATGTAGCGGGCCAGGCCGCCCCACCCGCAGCCGAGCTCGACCACGCGCTGCCCCGGCTGGAGCGCCAGTTTGCGGCAGACGTGCTCCAGCTTCGCCAGTTGCGCCTGTTCAAGCGTCAGACCGGGCTCTTCGTAATAGGCGCAGGTGTACTGCATCGCCGCCCGGTCGAGCCATAACCGGTAGAACTCGTTACCGAGGTCATAGTGGTGCTGGATGTTGCCCCGCGCCGCGCGTTCGCTGGCCGCGTTCGGCGTTGCGCGGCCGCGACCGAGCCAGCGCGCCGCCACGGACTGGCGCTCCTGCTGCCGCTCGACATGCGACGTGACCTCGGTCAGGAATTCGGCCAGATCGCCGCCGTCGACGTCGATGCGCCCGGCGCTGTAGAGATCGCCGAAGGCCAGATTGGGGTTGCTCAGGAGGTTGTAGAGGGCCTTGCGGTCACCGATGCGCAGCGTGAACCGTGCGCGATCACGAGTCGGTCCGATCCGTTCACCATTCCATAGTTCGATGACCACGGACGGGCCGCCGGCGAGATTCACCAGCTGTTCGGCCACCCAGCGCTCGGCGGCGCGCGGCGCGCTCGTGGATCGCCGTTGCCCCGATGGCAGAGACAGTGGATTCGGCCGCTGCTCCGGCTCCGGGCCCGACTCCTGCTGGACCGACGTATTGTCATCCATCGTATCGCCCCCAGTATGCTGCGCGTGACGGGCACCATACCGCGTGGAGTCTGGATGCGCCGGGAACCACACCCGACTGCCAGATACAAAATATCACGCTAACGAAAGCCGGGTTCAAGGGGCCACCAGGCCATGAGCCGGCCCCGCGGCGGATTACCTACCGTCGCGCTCCGCCTCGTAAGCGGCCTTGCGCAGCCGGAAGTGTTCGACGAAGGCGCGCATGCGCTCGCCGTCGTAATCGCGCAGGCCGCTGATCACCAGTTTTTTCCAGCCAGCACCGAACGAACGTCCATCCTCCTGCATGTCAAAGCATAGCTGCGCACTGCCGCGCTTGCCGTCGGTCGTGAGCGTCCGGTCGGCGAGCTCCAGCGCCGGCTCGCCGAACGTGACCGTCTCCAGCTCGAATCCCATGCTGTCGTAGATCACGAGCGGGCGGTCCGGATGGAACATGACCCCGTGCTCCTCGAGTATCGGGATCATGTAATGCGGAAACGTCTTGCCGGAGAATGCCGCGTACTCGCGAACGAAACGCTCGATGCCCCGGGGATCCCGGCAGATCGCGCCCCCACGCTCAACGTCCAGGTACACACCGCCGTCCGCATCGTGGACGGCGATCGGATCAGAGTCGGATGCAGTCTCGGGCAGATACAGCGGCTTGTTGGCGCCTACCATGTCGCGAAACGCGAACGTCATCCGCTCCGACAGACCATAGCGACCCAGCACCAGCGCACACAGCAGATCCCCCGGAACGCAGAAACGCCGCGCACCGACGTCATGCAGCGGGTTGTAGTCGCCGGCGACATCCTTGGCGAAGGCGCTGGCCTGCTCGGCGCTGACGCATACGCTGCCGTCCGGACCATTGGCGTAATACGCGTCGAGAAAGGCAGGAGTCGAAGTCATGGTGCTCGGACATCCGGTGGCTGGGGGGCTCGGGGAAGGCGGGGAGCCGACCAAACCGCGGCCGTGCGCCCCAATTATTAAAGTTCGATTTTCATATACTTCAGAAGCGGAGTAAAAACATGCGTCGCTCCCCCGACGTCCGAGCGGGCTCTCACCCGCAAATCAGGCCTGGCGAGCATCATCCTCGAGATCTTCGTAGAGTTCCGGGCGAAAACGCGGCGTGCAGATGGCGAGGAAAACAAGATCGCTCCCACCGATGTTGGCGATCCGCTGGTTGGCACCGGGCGGGATCACGACGACATCGCCCGCCTTCACCGTATCGGGCTTTTGCTCCCCGACCGTTACGCGGCCTTCTCCCTCGAGCACCACGTAACGTTCGGTTACGCCACGCAGCCGATGCAGGCGTGTGGTGACGCCGGGTTCAACGCGCGCCCGGGCGATCGAGGCCGCTTCATCGTCTGCGGTATTCCACCATTCCGTGATGTGACAACGCTCCTCGAAGTAATACTCCGGCGTCCCGTCGTTATGCACGACCCGTGGATTATTCATATTCCCGTTCACCCTTAGCGATTCCCGGCAGGGTCGATTGTTACGCGGCCGCCCAAATCCCCGGTGACCGCCGACACCCATTCGTGTCGTTGAAAAGTTCAGATCAATGATCGTATCCGAACCGTGGCGATTTTGCTCATTTCACGCCTCCATGGAGCGACACGAGAAACCGATCCAGTCGGTTGAGCGAAGCCTTATGCGTTGAGTTTTTCGCGCGATCGACACGCGATGGAATATCGAAAAACACAATCCCGTGCAGCATGAAACCTCCAGGTGATGCATGGCGAACACTGTGCACGGATGCGCGCAAGTGTATCCGCCTGACAACTGGAGAAAGTCATGTTGAACATCCGCTTCAACGCCGTTTTACCGACATTCCTGGCCGCCATTGTGGCGACCGCGCTGTCCACGACTTCCGTCTCGGCCGACCAGAAGGTGGCCATGATCGACGGTGCGACGATGTATCCCGACAGAACCATCGTCGAGAACGCATCCAATGCCGAAAGTCTGTCGACCCTTGTCGCTGCGGTGAAGGCCGCCGACCTGGTCGCGACCCTGTCCGGCGAAGGACCCTTCACGGTGTTTGCACCGACCAACGAGGCCTTCGGCAAGTTGCCTGAAGGAACGGTGGACACGTTGCTGAAACCGGAAAACAAGGACCAGTTACAGTCCATCCTCACGTACCACGTCGTATCCGCAAAGGCGACCGCAAACGCCGTCGTCGGCATGATCGAAAGCGGTGGCGGCGAGGCCTCGGTCAAGACGGTTCAGGGTGGTGAACTGACCCTGATGCTGGAAGGCGACAAAGTCATCGTCGAAGACGCCCAGGGCAACCTGGCCACGGTAACGGCCGCCGATGTCATGCAGTCGAACGGCGTCGTTCACGTCGTTGACACCGTACTCCTGCCGTAGCGCCGGAAGCGCATCGATGAATGATCGGGGCCGCTGATACGCGGCCCCGATTTTATTGGACATCCCGATTCCACGGACATGGGTTTAACGAGGGTTGTTCATTCAGGCGTATGGGCGTTTTCCGGCAGCAGGTGGCGTTCGCGCAGTTCAGACCAGAAGGCCGCCGGGATCTTCGCCTTCATCAGTTCGACATTCTGGGGAACGCGCTCCGGCCGCTTGGCGCCAGGGATGATCGCCGCCACTGCCGGATGGGCGGCACTGAACTGCAGCGCCGCGGCCTTGAGGTCGACGCCGTGGCGATCGCACACGTGGCGCAGGCGATCGCGCTGCCAGAGCGCCTCCGGGCTGGCGTCCTGGTAGTTGTAGTGTTGGCCGCCGGCAAGGATACCGGAACCGAACGGCGAGCCCACGACCACCCGGACACCGCGCTCCAGGCAGCGCGGAAACAGTGCCTCCGCGCCCGTCGTATCGAGAAGGTGATATTGCGTCGCGAGCAGGAAGACATCCGGATCGGCCTCGTCAAGCGCCCGCAGGCAGGGCTCGACGCGGTTCACGCCAAGCCCCCACCCGCGGATCACGCCCTGCTCGCGCAGTTCGGTCAGGGCCTTCGCCGCCCCCTGCATGGCGACCTGGAAGTGTCGGGTCCATTCCGGGCCGAGCGCATCCTCGGCGAGATCGTGGATATATACGACGTCGAGGCGCCCGACCCCCATGCGCTGCAGACAGTCCTCTACGCAGCGCTTCGCGGCATCAGCGCCATAGTCGAGCCGGCGCCGGAACCAGAGACCGTGCACGAAGGGGCCATCGGGTTCAGGGCCTGACGGCGACGGCTCCAGCAGCCGGCCGACCTTGGTCGACAGAAAGTACTCGTCGCGCGGCTTCGTCGCCAGGAACGAGCCAAAACGCTGCTCGGCCAGGCCGGCACCGTAATGCGGGGCCGTATCAAAATGGCGGATGCTCTCGTTCCAGGCCGCTTCGAGCGTCGCATAAGCCGTCTGGTTATCGGTGCGCGCGAACATATCGCCAAGCGGTGCGCCGCCGAAACCGAGCGGGCCGGGGATGTCGATGCGCGGGGTAGTACTGCTCGTCAGAAGCGGTCGCCTCCAGTGTGGCGGATTGCGGGCGGTATCCACGGACTCGAGCGGCCGCACGGCCCGTCGATCCTACGCCGACCATAGACCTGACGAATCCGACTGCCAAGGCGGAAACCGAGCATACCCGGCCTTATGAAATCACAAGAGAAAAGACTTGCCCCAAGGCGACGTTGACCCAGGGCGACGACACGGCCCGCTCGCACCGGACGCTTACTGGATGTGCGTCACGGCGCGCGGCTCGCTGTCGTCCTCGGCCGGGAACAGGGATCGGTACCAGTAGGCATCGAACACGACCTCGATCCGGTCGATCCGGCCCGCGCGCACATGCGCCCACTGCGCGGCATGGACGGACAGCTTTTCTGTTAGCTGGGTTCGAACCACCATAAAGTGGGCGACATCGTTACCGTCCGCAAACGCCCTGTGGATCTCGACCCGCTGGACGATGGGCGTCGCCAGTTCGAGATAACGCATGAGGGCGTCGGGCGAGCGGAAAGTATTGATCGGTCCGGTGTACTCGAAATCCTCGTCCGCAAGGCATGCGCGGGCGGTGTCGTAATCGAACCGGGCAACGGCATCGAGATAGCGCTCGACGAGTTCCCGGGGGCTGAGTGGCGTCGCGATCATCACGCGCTCCTTCCATCGACGGCACGACGCCATATTGTGCGCCGGGCGCGGGGTTCGTGCAGCGAGTATAGTCCGCGTAACGGTGTCGCCAACGAAACGGCCGGCCACACATACGCGACAGGTTTTGCCTGGCAGATCCGCTTTTCTGCGCATGCGGGCCGTGGGATATGCCGGGGTTTACCCTGTTCCCCGTGGATGGCCAGCGCCATCCCGCATGACGCTGCCGCCCGTCAGGATGAAATCCGTCGTCAGGGACAGGGATGCTCCACGTACCGCGTCCGTCAGTACCACTTCAACGACCCAGCGCCCCGGCGGATCGGACTGCTCGCCGACGTAGTCGACCACCGCCCAGGAGATCCGGGTCGCCTGAAGGTCCCCAGCCAGTTCCGGGTCCGCACACTGGCGCTCCTCACTGCTCGCCGAGACCTTACCTCCGGGGCGGATCACGCGGACGCTGCAGCGAATATCGATACGCCCCTCATCATCCGTGGCGGGATTGATATAGAAGGCGAGGATCGTGACCCGATCGCCGTAGCCGACGTAACGCGCCTCCGGCAATGTGGGACGCCGCCTGGGCGGGCGATACCAGTTACGCGACCAGTCGGGATCCGGCGTCACCAGCAGCCAGCCACCGAAGCCGTCGACCGTTTTGCGTGCCGACGTCTCCGGAAGCGGCTCACCGTTCCCGTCGACCCACGCACTGGAGCCGGCGAAAGTCACACTGCTGATCAGCAGGAATGACAGCAACGATTGCCGCAGGAGGGTGCGCGCATCGACCGACCTGACGCGAGCGGGAACCGTACGCTTCTGCATCGGACTTCTCCGCGAACATTGTCCAGGGCCCGGAGGCTACCGCTGCGCGTCGAGGATACGACCGGCGAGTTCCCGGCCGCTCAGCCATGCGGCCTCGACGCGATGACCAGCACACCAGTCGCCGCAGGCGCCGATGCGGGCCTGCGGATCGAAAAGACAATCGGTCGCCAGGGCCTGCGGACTCTGGCTGTAACGCCACTTGTGCGCGAGCAGGCCACGCACCTGGCCCGCCGTTCCGGTCGCGTCCTCGAACAGGGCGACGAGTTCGGGCAGCGTGGCTTCGGCCGTCTGTTCCATACGCGCTTCGGACCATTCAGGGCCTGCGTGCGCAACCCATGTGGCGGAACCATCGCGCCCGGGCTTGCCCCCATCGTGCGCGATCCAGCGCAGCGGATGGTCGATGACGAATGCTGCTTCCCAGGGAATCTCCGCTCCATCGACCTCCAGTACGGCCGCCCAGCAGCCCGCCATGGGCACGGCGTCCGCTTCGGCGGCGAGCGATGGCGCGGCACGCTCCAGCAGTGCCGCGGCCTGCGGGGCCGGGATCGCCACGGCGACGGCCTCGAACGGTCCCCACGCATCACCCTTTTCACCGCGCAGTTGCCAACCGCCATCCACGACGTCGATGCCGGTGATGCGGCGCCCGAATTCGACGCCGACCTCATCGGCGAGATGACGCGTGAGCGCGCTCATGCGCGGGACCCCGACCCAGCGGGCCTGACCGTCCTCGACACGTTCCGCGGCACCGCCGTCGAGCCGCACCGCGGATGCATCCCACGGGGCGACCACGCCGGCCTGTTCCCAATCGCTGACCACCTCGCGGAACCCCCGGTCCCGTGCCGTGAAGTACTGCGCGCCGATATCCGCCTGCCAGTCGCCGCTGCGGCGTGTGGACAGGCGGCCACCGGGGCCCCGTGCCTTGTCGAAGACCTGGACCGAAGCGCCCGCCTGGGCGAGTCGCTCGGCGCATGCCAATCCGGCGATGCCGGATCCTACGACCGCGACGTGCATATCCCATTCCACCGGATACGGATTCAGACCCATTGTAGCTCGATCACGCGAACCAGCAGCCCGTAACACGGGGCGCCGCAGGCGCGCGGGGCGGTGGCGGCGCGGCGGTTACTGCACGATGAGCAGATAGCGCGCGTAGCGGGTCTTCACGGGATGCGGTGCCATCCAGACGAGACCACGCTCGCGCAATGCCTTCAGTACGCGACCGAGCGCGGCCGGGGCGAGACTCGTGCTGCGGCACAGATCGCCGTGCGTGATCCAGCCCGCCTGGCGTCGGCGCGCGCGCAGCTTATGGATGGCGAACAGCACGTGGAACTCGGTGGTATCGAGGTCGTCGCGCTGCAGCAGCCAGGCGGTTACCGGATCATCTGCGCCGTCGACGGTTTCGGTCGCGCCGGGGCGGGCGCTGGCGGTGGGGAATGCATGCCTGCTGATTGCGGACGTTCCGACGGCATTCTTTATGGTCCGACGGTCCGGTACAGGCTGGGTATGGGTCTGCGAATGTTCCGACATGGCTCCTCCAGATCGAGCGTGCTCAAGGAGGAACCAACGCGTTACGAGGGCGGGAGACGGGATTCGTGGCGTGCGATCAATGCGAATCCTGCGTGCATCTCGGCCTCGGACCTTTCACGCGAAGGTTCCGGGCAGCCCCGCCAGTGGCGGGTCGATCCTGCGAGGTATTCGGGCTCGACGGGGGTATATCCCCGCCATACCGTTGCGCGACAGCCCCGGATTCTCACCGGTGTTCCCCTCGGGCGCCCCATATCCTGGGTGCGCGATCAGGATTCGTCCAATATATAGCGGTAGAGATCAGGCGTAAAGCGTTTGCCGGTTAACCCAGCGTGATGGCGATCGCCATCAGCAGCAGGACCGTATCCTTGAATATCACCGATTCCGCAGGCGCCTCGATCTCGATAACGCTTGCGCCATCGGCCGCAACCTTATGAACGCGGTCGTAGGCCAGATCCTCTTCCAGGGTGATGCTGCTGGCGACTACCCGGATTCTGCGTCCGCCCGGCTCCACGCCGTCGACGGTAATCTGATCCGTGTGCGCGCCTTCGACAACCGTCTCGTCATCGACGATCACGCCGAGGCCCGGGATCGCACGGTCGAGCTGGACGACGACCGTACCGGTTCCCTTGCCTCCCGCAGCCCCCGAGTGCGCGGTTACAGGGTCGGTCGCGCAGGCCGACAGGAACAGGGCCGCGACCAGGGCCGGGCAGACAAGCACGCGCGGCGACATGGCGATCTCATGGCAGGAGCGGTAACCGGCAGTATCGCTATCTCCGGCGCCGGACACCAGTGGCAGGCTCGGGGATCACGACGGAACACACCCACCATGCGCTACAGCCAATCAAGGCGTCGCACGCGTTCCAGTGCGTTGTCGTGCGACCGAGCTTGCTCCGGATCGACGCGCCGGATGGACCCCATCGTGGGCAAGCTCACTCCCACGCTCATGCTGACAACAGACCGCCAGCCGCAAAGCGACTCGGCGCGGGTGGCGCCATCCTTACGCCAGTACGTTCGCCACGATCCCGAACGAGCGCAGGGCGACATCGGGCTCGTACACCAACGTATGGATCATCAGCTCGTCAGCACCGGTCGAGTCGATGAACGCCTGCACATCACGGCGGACCGTATCGGGCCCGCCGACGGCAGAGCAGCGCAAGGCCTCCGTCACGGCGGCCTGCTCGCGCGAAGTCCAGACGCGGCTCATGTCCTCGACCGGCGGCGGCAGCGGCCCCGGGCTGCCCCGAAGCACCTCGCAGAACTGCTGCTGGGCCGAGGTGAAGTGATACGCCGCGTCGGCCTCGGTGTCGGCCGCGAGGACGTTCATCGCCACCATTGCGTACGGCCGGTCCAGCTGCCCCGAGGGCTGGAATCGGGCACGGTAGATGTCCAGCGCCTCCATGAGCTGGCCGGGCGCGAAGTGCGAGGCGAACGCATACGGCAATCCGAGTGCGGCGGCAAGCTGCGCACTGGACGTGCTCGAACCGAGGATCCAGATGGGCACGTCGAGCCCGGCACCGGGCACCGCGCGTACGGGCTGGCCGGGCTCCGTGGGCCGGAACCAGTACTGCAGTTCCTGCACGTCCTGCGGGAATCGCTCCGGGCCACCGGACCGGTCACGGCGCAGCGCGCGGATTGTCTGGGGATCGGTCCCCGGCGCGCGCCCGAGGCCGAGATCGATGCGCCCGGGGTAGAGCGAGGCCAGGGTGCCGAACTGCTCGGCGACCACCAGCGGCGCGTGGTTCGGCAGCATCACGCCACCGGAACCGACCCGCAGCGTCTGCGTCGCCCCGGCGATGTCGCCGATCAGCACCGCGGTCGCCGAACTGCCCACGCCCGGCATGTTGTGATGCTCCGCCAGCCAGAAGCGATGGAACCCGAGCTGCTCGACGCGCTGCGCGCGCTCGCGGGTCGACTGAAAGGCCTCTGCCGCATCGCCACCCTGGCGGATCGGCGCGAGATCGAGAACGGAAAGGCGGGTCATACGGACATCTCCGGATACGGGTTCAGGTCGATCCGGCGCGCGGCGCCGCGGATGCGGCACACACGAAGATCAATCGACAGGTCCTATCTGGAGGCTACCGCCGCCAACCTCAATGACGCGGCCCCATCTCTCCGAGCCGGGCCAGCGGAGTGCCCTGCAACCGGACGGGCAACTGCCCACCCAGGCGTTCATCCCCCATCACCTCGACCACGGCGTCGCCGGCGCGCAACAGCCTGATAAACTGCGCGCTACACGTTGCCGGCCGCATTACAGATCGGGAGTGACACCCATGTCCGAAGCCGACGCACTGGTCCCGATCGAGATCTTCTTCCAGAAATCGGACCTGATCATCACCTTCCTGCTGGTCCTGCTCGGGATCGCCTTTGGCAACCTGACCATCAAGGGCATCGGGTTCGGCTCGAGCGGTGTACTGATCGCGGCGATGGTGGCGGGCTACTTCTACCAGTTCGATCCCGTGCAGGTTCTGAGCGACCTCGGGATCGTGCTGTTCCTGCTCTGCGTTGGCCTTGAAGCGGGGCCGAGCTTCTTCAGAGCCTTCAAGCAGCACGCACGCCGATTCATCACGAACGTGCTGGCGCTGCTCGGCATCGCCGGCGTCACCACTGTGGCGATCATCGCCGTGACGGGCGTGCCCATCGGCATCGGTCTCGGTCTGTTCGCCGGCTCGTTCACATCGAGCCCGGCACTCATCAGCGCGCTACAGTTCAGCCCCGAAGAGGAAGTGATCTTCGGCTACGGCGTCGCCTACCCGTTCGGACTGATCGGCGTGATCCTGTTCATCACCATCGCTGTGCGCGTCCTTGGCAGCCGCATGGCCGAGGAAATCGCGGGACAGAGCAACCTGCACGCGGCGGTGTTCAAGCTCGAGAACGACGAGATCCACGGACAGCAGATCCGCGATGTCACGCTGTTCCACGATCACGACGTGGCCATCTCCGGCATCCTGCGGGATCTGTCCGTCCAGCCGGCCAGCAGCGGCACGGTCCTGCAGCGAGGGGACATCCTGCGCGTGGAAGGACTGCCTGAAAACGTGACTGCGGCAGGACGGGCTATCGGCACCGAAGTCAGCGAGGTCTTCGATGAGCAATCCGAGCTCGATACACGGTCGATCGTCGTCGAGAACACCTCGGTCGTGAACCGATCGCTGAAGGACCTCGGGGTGCGTCTGCGCTTCAACGCCTCGATTACTCGTATCGTCCGGACGAACGTGGAGTTCGTCCCCGCCGAGGATGACGCCCTTGCCTACGGCGACGTAGTCATGGCCGTCGGCACGCCCTATCAACTGGATCAGCTGGAGCTGTTCCTTGGCCATGAGCACCATACCGTGCAGCGGCGCGTGGACATCGGCTCGCTGGCTGCCGTCCTTTTCCTCGCTTTCGCGATCGGGGGCGTCGTGATCCCGATGCCGGGACTCGGCCCCTTCTCGCTCGGCATCGCTGGTGGCGCGCTCGTGGCCGGCCTGATCTTCGGACACTTCGGGCGGATCGGGAATTTCATCGGGCGCTTCCCGCGCAACGCAACCGCCGTGCTCAAGGAGCTCGGGCTGGCGCTGTTCTTCGTACAGGTCGGCCTGGAAACCGGACAGAGTTTCGTCGAGTCGCTGGACTTCCAGGCCGTCTACTACGCCGTGTATGCGCTCCTTTTTGCGGTCATCCCCATGGCCGGAAGCTTCTTCATCGGCCACTACCTGCTCAAGATCCCGGTAAGCGAATGCTTCGGCGTGATCTGCGGCGGGATGACCTTCACCCCCGGGCTGGACATCATCCGCAAGGCCGACAACTCCGACCGTCCCGTGGTCGCCTATTCCTCCGTCTACCCGGTCGCGCTGATCCTGGTGATCGCCCTCGTGCAGGGAATGCACCTGGCGCTGGTGAGTCTCGGCGCGGTCGCGTAGCACCAGCAGTATCCGGGACGGCGGATCGGGGCAGTACCCGCGCTGACCGTAGCGCCCGGTGTCCGGTTCAAGCCGTATCGGCCTGGCGCTGAACGGCCACGTAATGCGTGGTGTTGCCGGCATCATCGTGCACGGGCGTCACTCTCCACTCGATCTCGAATGCCGTGCCATCCTTGCGCTAGTGGCGCTGTGCGTACCGGGGCTTGAGAAGAATCAGCCCATCCACCGCATTCGGCACTGCGGCATGGATGGATGCGAGCGTGCTTATCAGGGAGCGGGCTTCGAGTCGGCGTTCAGCGATCCGGGCGGCAACGGATACCGGATCCGGACCGCGGCCCGCAACGGGAACTCACTCACGAAAGACGTGCGAACCACCGACGCTCAGGCGTCGGTGTCGTCATGGCCAAGTCGGGCGCTGAGGTCGGCGACGATGCGTTCGAGCCGGGCGACGCGCTGTTCCAGGTCGTCTGCGGTGGTGGCCGTCGCGGGCGCCTCGGCTCCGGGAGCGGCGGCCGCCGCCGAGGCCGATTCGGCATCGGCTTCAGCGAGGCAATGCATCCAGCGGGATTCACGCTTGCCGGGTTCGCGCGGCAGACACTGGACCAGGGCGCCGTCCGCGTGGGCCGCGAGCGTCTG
>Ga0136597_1000372_pt1 | contig 20492 bp, 19 predicted proteins | sample AntRauTorcE11898_FD_101385 | JGI IMG/M metagenome (GOLD analysis project Ga0136597, IMG submission 101385) | Saline lake microbial communities from Rauer Islands, Antarctica - Metagenome Torckler E11 #898 | ecosystem: Environmental > Aquatic > Non-marine Saline and Alkaline > Saline | place... | reverse complement strand
CGTGTACACTTCTTCCAAAAAGATTTTCACAGGTCGATATTGCTATGGTAGCCCCTATACACAACGTACCCAAAAAAATGCAATTCGTTAAAAAGGTCGATTCATTAATCACCTTCATATCCCAATTAAGCTATCTGGTGCTAATTCTCCCGAGCTCTATTGCATTATTCGACAACTTATAAGCATACCCATATTTAGGCGTCTCTCAGTCAAAATATGCTACTCCTAACGGATATTTACCTCATTTCTACCAGTTTCAGGCTTATATTTTACTAATTCACTCTTCTCTCTCAAAAATTTCTATAATTCTGAGCAAAAGTTGAAGAAGGGTTTTTTAGTACTCGGACGGGTTGAGAGGATAGATCATGCTCTCTGATCTGCTCATCGCACATTAAAACTACCTCTCTCAAATCGGTACATTTGCTTATAAACAATAACAATCATTTAAATACAAGCATTTTATACCTAAAATCCGCTAAAAAAACGGTTGATTTACAGTTACCGTCAAGGGATTATATAAATACTTTTATATAATTACTTGTAAGGTAATGTTGTAACGCCCCTGCGTAGGTACGCGCGCGTATATATAATGTAAAGCATAACGTTTTGTAGTTTTTATAAACTATTGTAAAAACAGTAATTTGGCTCCTGTTGTCACTTAAACATCAAAAACAGACCTTTCTGGCACTATTTGACTATACTATAACGGTTAAAATACTCCATATATACCGCTAAATACCAATAGTGACATACGTTTAGCAGTTGGATTTCAAAATTGTAAGTTGTGTTTTTCGGTGGCTTATATGGCGTTTAATCGGCAGTCAAAAGTCAGCCTGTTATATTATGTAAAGTTGGGTGCACTTAACTAAGTTTTCGATAAGTATCTGTTTATTGGTGGCTTGACCCTGTAAAGTTTCTTTAATTACAAACGAGTTTTCATTAAAGAAACTTTAAGATGGATGTCTCCCAACGAGTTACAGACTTGTCATAACGGCTATATATTAAATGACAGAGTTTTTTGTTTCTCTAAGTCTATTAAAAATATATCGTTAGGTTACTTGTGGAAACTGTGTTTTTTGGGAGCACAAATAGACCTACATAACGTGGCTAATTCCTAACGGTTTCACTTATGGCATAAAAAGTCAACTTACATTATTTTAACCAGCTTAAATACTTAAATAGATTTTAGATAAACTTATATTTTGTATAGACTTGACCCTGTAAAGAAACTTTAATAAAAACGAAATTAGAAGTAAAGAAACTTTATAGACAGCCGACTTCTGCGTCTTTTATATATAGTTAAGGCTCGGTAGGGTTGGAATCAGCGACAAATACCGTATATTGATTATCCATACCATAAATAAAATAAGAAGCGAAAATATGGACGTAGAAAGAGAAAGGGAACTTGCTATTCTTAAAGAGAACGGCAAAATATGTGGAGCCAAAAAGAAGGATGGCGCACCATGCGAAAGCAAGCCAATGCCTAACGGAAGGTGCAGGCTACATGGAGGAAAATCACTTAAAGGCGTTAATCACCCTTCAACTCAAACCGGAAAATACAGTAAGTATATACCAGAAAACCTTCTAAACAGGCACGAAGAGTTTCTCAAGTCAAAAGACATAATGACACTATCGGACGAGATAGCAGTCATAGAGTCTCGTATAGCACAACTACTTGAAAGGGCTAATGACAGCCAAGCTGGATTGTATATTGATGAGCTTGTAAGCAAGTTTAATCGTTTTGATTCTGTAAGAGGGACAGAAGGAGAAAATTCAGCATTCAAGGTTCTTGCAAAACTTGTAGAGAAAGCCGAGCAGGATATGTATCTCTGGGATGAAATGGTAAAGCAGATGGACCTGAAGAGAAAGATGGTTGATACCGAGCGAAGGAAAATGAGCGACCTGAACCAGTATATAACCGTAGATAGAGCAATGCTACTGTTTCAGGGCTTGTCGAATATTGTTAATAGGCACATACAAAGAAGAAAAGATGTGTACATGAACGAAGAAGAGATATCTTCTCTTATTAAGGATATAGGAGAAGATTTTAAAACAATGATAGAAAGATAATGGGAAAATGGAAAAACGAATAAACGTCCAAAAAAGAGCAGATCAAAAAATAGGTGAGTTTTTTAACACCTACTCTACAAGGCAATATAGAGCAGTAGATAATGTTCCATCATACTCAGATTTCTTTGTAGAAGCGTTTTCGGTTCTTGAGCCAAATACTCGATACAGGCACAACTGGCACGTAGATTATCTATGTGATGATATTTGCCAAAAGGAGACAGACAGGATAGCAAGGGGCGATCCGAAAGACAATGATTATGTGATAAACATGATGTTCCGATCTTTGAAGTCTTATATTTTTACCATAGCGTGGAACGCATGGGCTTGGGCTAAATACCCTTACATATCCTTCGCTACAGGCTCATACGCAAAGGACTTGGCTCAGGAACATTCCTCTAAGACTCGCAGGCTTATTAAATCAGAATGGTATCAATCTAACTTTGGAGAATCGTACGAGATACTAAGAAGTCAGGACACAAAAACCTACTTTGCCAATGACATGGGAGGAGAAAGAAAGGCTATTTCGGTTGGTGGTCAGTTTACTGGTTCTGGTTCAAACATACTGATTATTGATGATGGAGTTAAGCCTCCTCAAGAGAATCAGGTTTCAATAAAAGAAGGCGATCTTATTACTGCGAACAACTGGTGGGATAAGACAGCGTATTCTCGGGTAAACAATCCAGAAGTCGATTTGAGAGTAATGCTCCAACAAAGGGTTGCTACTAATGATCTTTCTGGTCATATTTTGACAGGAGACAATAAGGACGAGTATGAACATGTTTGTATTCCTGGCGAGTTAACAAAAGATCTAAAGCCTGACTACTTAAAGAAATTTTACATGCCAGACAAAAACACTGGTACAAAACTATTCTTTAGAGATAGATTCAGCTCAAAGGAGCTAAAGAAATACGAGAACTCACTTCAGGGTAATTATGCGGGTCAGGTTAATCAGTCTCCGACATCTGAAAAGGGTGGAAAATGGAGCGAGATGATGTTTATAAAAATAAAAAGAAGTCAGATACCTACTCACTTTTCTATCGTATTGAATACATGGGATTTGGCTACATCAAAGAAGGAGATTGATTCAGCATCTGCCTTTGTTCGTGGTGGAGTTTCAAGCAACTCGCTTTATATAACAGATACCGATTATAGATGGGTAGAATATCCAGAAATAATTAGGTGGATATCTGACATGAATGGAACTCACTATGTTGAAAATAAGTCTTCTGGACTAAATGCTGTTCCCGATCTCCAGGAAAAAATGGTTGATGCAAACCTTTATGAGAACAAGAATAAAGACAAGGAGGCTCACACAAAAGAGGCTACGTACAAAGCGTCTCGTATGAATATATATATAGCTGAAGATATTTGGGACAAACTTCTTTTTGATGATAAGCAGGGTATATGCCACTACCCAAGATCTCCAAAGGATGATGTAAACGATGCCTTCTGTATTCACATAAATACAGCGGCTTCTTTTATGGTTCTTGATATAGACATCCAGTCAACTGGAGGTATGAGAATGAGCGAGCTCGAAGGCGCAAACAGTATGCAAGACTCAGGAATGAATGATATGGGTTCCTATTCCGTTTCCGATACATTCGATGTGCCCTACTGATACAGGCGCAGAGCATTTTGTTTTGATAGCCCCTTTGATTGGCTGAGAGTAATTACTATATTTTACCCATATTCATTTCACCGCTACACTGCGTACAAAAACAAGACTACTTATGAAGATTTCAGAATTAGAAAAACTAAAGAATAGCACAGACGTATTTCGTATCAAGTACGATAATGTCACTGCTGAAACCGAGTACGAAGAAGAGACAGTCACAGATGAAGCTGGTGCAACAGCTTTAATGGACTATACTCGCACGTCCGAATTGTTTCTTTCCTTGATTAACAATGTGTCAAATGCACATAATGTTCGAGTTGAGAGAAAAGCCGTTGGCGTATATGGCGGAGACGCTTTTGAACTCATTGCCAAAGGAAAAGACAAGGATATGACAGCGTTTACATTAGTATCTCCTTAATGATTTAAAAGTACCAGCTCCATAGCTTGTGGAAACTGCTGGTGGTTGGCGCACATGGTATTGCTTCGTTCCGTGTGCGTCTTTTTTTATCTATCAACAAAGAAGCTTCCTACCTCTGCTATAGCCTCATTTAGCTCGTCTTCGGTTATATCAATCCACTGTCTGAAGTAGTCTGTTATCTGGGCAACATCTTTGAATGACTGCTCTACCTCAAGGGCAACCTCTACCCTTGTTTGATACTGGTTGGAGCCGACTCCTCTCTGAATAAGAACATCGAAGTTATCTTTCATCATTCCAGATAGCTCCAAATTTGGATATCGGTTAGTCAGCCCAAGATATTTTATCCTCCATCCTCTATATCCCGGTATAAACACAGGCGCGGGTCGAGGGGTATTTCTTCCTCTTTGCGCATCTGGTATTGGCTCCCATTGTGGCTTCGGTATCTTTCTTCCGTTACTCCATGCAAAGTTTCCATCCTTGCTATAGCCTCCCCAGTACCAATCGTCTCTGTCGATAGCTATTCCACCAATATTCATCTCATTGTCCTGCACATTAACCCATCCAAGCTTGTGAGCTTTTATAGCATTACCAGAGTAATCAAGGTTCTGCCAAGCTCCTCCAAGAAATTCTCCCCTGTCAACCCTGTCAAGTACGATGTGCCTGAGAACGGTAGAGACTTCCTCAGCCCAATTCTCAAACCGATTTTCTATACCTCGTAGCTCAAGTCCAAATCTGAGTAGCTCTTCCCTGTTTTCCCATCCAGTATTCATTCCTTGTCAGCTACGCTTCCTCCGTCAGTCCTCTTCTCTTTCTTTGTATCGGGGTCGTCATTAAACTTGTCGATTCCTTTTGAATTGAACTCAAGTTTTATAGAATCCTTACTGCCTTCTTTGGCAATTTTTATTCCAGTTTCTTCTTCAAACTCAGACTTAACAACGGTCAGACCCATTCTTGCAGCAAGCTCGTATTTGTCTTTTATCTCCTTAAAGTTTTTGTATCTTGGCTTGTTTATTTTAAACCTTATGTTCTCAGCAGGATAATCAGGATAGTTTTTGTTTATAATATCCTTTACAAATCCGTCAGAAATAACCTCTTCCGCCTCGTCGCAATCGTCAATTATGTTGTTGACTTCATCCTCCTTAAAAACCTTTGTGCTTGCGTACGCAGAGTTTGAGTTATCCGTTGTTCCTGCTTGACCATGAATAGCAATCTCTGACTCTGTATTACAGAAGTCTATAAGGTCTTTGAACATTTGGGAACCAGAAGAGTTTGACTGGTTCTGCATCTCAACTTCCCAGTCTTTGTACACGACACCGTACTTGTTTCTTCCAGATGTTATAAAGAACTTCTCTATAATGTCAGAATAGAGATCGTAGTGCCCTCTCGGTATCTTCATTATTCTCAATGGAGAACCATAGTTTTCTGAATTTGTAAGCCAGTACTTAGATGCGTACTGTTTTGCCAAGAAGTATCTCGTTGTGCTTCTTGCGAATCCTCCTATATCATAATACCCATCTTCTACGTCGTACTTGCTTAATAGTATAATACCATCTTCCGCAAGCTTGTCTGCGGAATAGTATTTGCTACCAGTCCATATCAAAAGCTCCCCAAACTTGCCTCGCTTTGACTTTGGTATTTGGTATGAATTGTTCTGCTGGAGTCTTGTTACTGATATTGGCTTGGGTTGCTCTGGAACCAAAAAGTCTCCATCTTTTTTATACTCCATCAAATGAGCACTAACACCATACATAGCAGATTTCATGATTCCCCTTACAAGAGTTTTCATTTTTATCTCCTGGAGAAACTTTTGCACTATGGGCATTATTTCAGAAGTTCTTTCTATGTCTGGGTTTCGAGCTTCTATTTCCCAGTCGTACCTTGATGCTCCTTTTATTCTTTTTGATGATGCTCCCCTAAGCCTTCCATCATAAGAATGAGCTTTCTTGTAGATTGAAAACAGCTTTGCGAGATCTCCGTCCTCGGCTTCGATATAGGCGTTATAAAGTCTTCTTGGAGTTGTATCTGCCGTAATTTCGTGGTAGAGCCTATCTATCGAACTGGAGCCCGATGGTAGATTGTCTTGATAGCTTCCTTCTTGCTTTTCTTGTCTATCCTCAAACTCTTCTGCTCCTCCAGGTATTAAAACCCTTTTGGCGAGGTCGCGAGCCATGTTTACTAAATATGACATATAATACGTTTTTTTGCTGTGTGGTTTTTTATTAATATAGAAACTAATTACTCAAAAAATAAATATACCTTTTCAAAGTGGCTAACGAAGTAGAAATTACGAACGAGGGACTTGACTATACATCTGTAGAAGATTTTAGCAACTGGATTTCTACGAACAAAGCAGGTCTTGCTTCTAACGATATACCAAACAACAACCAACCAGATAATAAGAGAATAAGAGAATCACTTCTTTTTGCGGAGTCAGAGTTTGATTCTTACGCACAAGAGCAGTACGACATACCAGTTTCTGGAACAATGAAGTCTATGTTCTACATAAAGAAACTATGCTACTCTCTTGCTAAATACAACTTGTTTGGAAGACGAGGAATAACAAAGGAGTCTTATTTTGAATACACTGCAAACAAAAAAGATCTTGAATCAATCAAGGATGGTAGAATAAAGATACCAGGAGTATCGACAAGAAACAACGAATCAAGGATAAAACTTGGCTCAGAAAACGAAGCCCACTTCTCTCAAATGGAAAAAGAAGGTTTCTCGATATGAGTTTAGATGTTGACTACTCGGACGCAATAGAAGAATACATGTACTCGCTTATAAATACCGATGCTGGTAGCGACTACCATGTTTCTATATTTCACGGAACAGTCTCGAAAGATATATACGACTACTGCATGAATCTGATAGAGGCTGGTTTTGACGGAGTATTAATTCGTTGCGACAACTCTCAGTTTCAAGACAGAGAGGTAAGGGGAAGGTTTTCTGACACTACTACACGGGTTGAGATATTAGTAGCATACAACAAGGAGCGCAACAAGGGGTATCTCGATCAGTCTCGTGGTATTTCTGGATTGCTTAAAAGAGTTTGGACTTGCCTGAGAAGCAATCCTATGAATATACCTCCAGAAGGTAAATGTCACTTCAGAAGAATAAACAAGAGAAAAGCATTTGATAATGAAAAAATGCAGATAATTTCACTACAACTAAAAATAAAATATATGTCATAATGAAAGAATTATATATTCGAGATGTTATAGGATGGCACACTACTGCCTCGAAGTTTGGTGATAGCCTAAAAGGAGCTCTCGACTCAGGAGAAAAGATTCTCATAAAAGTAAACTCTGGTGGTGGCTCTGTGTTTCACGGACTGGAGATCGCAGATAGTATCCTAACGGCTCAAAATAAAGGTGCCGATATAACACTAAGGAATGTTTCGTTAGCGGGTTCAATGGCAACCTTTATCATGTCAAAGGCAAAAAAGGGAACGGTTGAGATGGATAAGCACTCAATGTACTTTGTTCATCTTCCAAGTGGAATTTCTTTCGGAAACGAAGAAGACATGAAGAAAGAGCTTAAGATGATGGCTTCTATTGGAGACATAGCTTCGGACATATACTCTAACAGAACACGTATGTCAAAGAAGATGTGTCTTTCAATTATGAAGGATAACCTCTGGGCTACTTCTGACGTTGCGAAGAAGCTTGGATTCGTAGATCGAATCGTGGAAGGCGGAAAAGAAACTGCAAAAACAGTAGTACCAAGATCAATGAAAGATGTCTATTCTGACAAGAACACGCCAGAATATGCAACTAAATTAATGTGCTTTGACAAAGGCTCAGAAAATGGTACTTTACCAAACAACAACCAATCATTAAACCAAGCAGAGAAAGCATGGATGAACTTATTAAATTATTTGGGCTAAATGCTCAGGCAAATGCTTCCGATGTTCAGGCAAAAGCTAAAGAACTCCTGTCAGAAAACTCTCAAAACAAGGAGCTCGTAACTGGACTCCGAAACAAAGTAGAGGCTCTGGAAACAAGGGTAACCGAGCTTGCCAAGGGCAGTCGAGACCAGCGTGTTGAGCAAAGCATGAATCTGGTTCAGGAAGAAACGAAACGATTTCTCGGAAAAGACAATACGGAAAAACTGAAGGCTAAGGCTTCTCAGTACGTAATGGCTTCCGAAGAGGAACGGAGAAAAGAGCTTTACGAGGACATGAAAACTATTTGTGTTGCTTATGGAGACAACAAGGCTATGAGAGAGGAGCTTAACTCTATCTCTGGAGAAAGAGAAAGCTCAGAAAACGATACGCCAGCGCACGAGCGACAGGTTGAAAAACTTGTTAGCAAATTTGGAATGAAGTATTCTGAGGCTATCGACATTGTAACGTCTGGTAACTTTGAGAAGAAAATAGCAGAGGAGGCTGAGTAATGGGACAAAATAGACGAGAACCTATTATTACTGATGGAGTAAAACTCCAGCAAGATACAGATCAAGGCGTAGCTATGAATGCAGACGGAACACCTTGTGTATCTGGAGTTCCTTTTGGAGTTCTTATGGACGAAGGTAGTTCTGGAGAGTTTAAGGCTGTATGCCGATTGGGATTTATTCCAGTTAAAGTCGGAACAGCAAGCGGTTCTTCCGCTGGTTCAAAGGTAAAGCCAACTACTGGCGGAGTTGCGCTTGTTACATCTACTGGTGCAGACAATTATTACGCAGTTCTTGAGAACGACGCATCTGCCAATGGAGCCTTGACTGGCGCATGGGTTAATGCAGTTGATCGACTAACAATTTAACCAAAAGAAGAGAATAAATTATGTCAGGTAATCACTTAAAATATAATTCACTTCTTTCCAAGATGTTCTTCCAGCGTGGCTTAGGAGACCCCGGTATTGGAACACAGATTGCTCCTCTTGTAAAAAGCGAGCGCCTGTCTCACAGCTACATGGTAGTTGATCGAGCCGAGTCTGGGGGAAAAACAGACATCAAGCGAGCTCCTGGTCAAGACGTGAAGAGACTGGAAAGAAAAGGCAGAAAATTGGAAACGTTTAACTGCGTCGACCATGCTCTGATCGAAGAAATTCCTCACGAATACCTTCATGGCTCGGAAGAGCTTGAGATTATTCAGGAAGAAAAGCAGACCGCTAACGACGTTCTTCGCAAGATCGAAGATCAGCACGAGCGAGACGTTCATGAAATTGCATGGGCAAATAATGCCTCTGGCTTTGAGGGGAAGTTTGGTGCGAATAACGTTATTGACGTAGCGAATGACAGCACTGCTTGGGATTCCGCAGGTGGGAACATCAAGAAAGATGTTCTTAATATTCGCCTAAAGATGTACGAAGCGACTGGTAAGCGACCCAATACAATTGTTCTTCCAAACGAAGTTTTCAATGTTATTTCAACTGCGGATAACGAGATTCGGGATTCCTTGAAATATACTACTGGCGGACCAGTTACGATGGATAAACTCGCATCATACTTTGAGATGGAGCGTGTTCTTATTCCAATGTTTCTTGTTGACGACCCAGAACCTGGTTCTGAAGATAAGAGCCTCTTGTACACTGGAGACCATGTTGGAATGTACTATGTTGACCCTTCTCAGAGTCGTAAAAAGCAGACGTTCGCATCTACTTTTTACTGGGACTCAAGCTATCAGCGATTCCTCGAAGTTTCAACAGGATTCAATCGTAGCAACAAGTCTCACGAAGTTGAAGTTTCTGCCTATTACGATGTCAAGCTGATTGACGGAGCGTGTGGCGGAGCTCTCGCAAACGTATTGGCAGGATAATGGGATACGGTAGAGCTTTTGAACGAGCATACTCTCGCTTAAAGGAGATAGAGGGGGGGTTATCAGACCACCCTTCTGACTCTGGAGGGGAGACAGCTTATGGATGGACGTACGATACTGCTAAAGACGCAGGATGGAAAGGACTCAAGAGTAAATTCTTAAAAGAGTTTACTATCGAGGACAGTAAGAAACTATTGTTTTCATACTACTGGGAAAGGCTTATGCTACAAAAAGTAGCAGAATCATGTGAGAATGTGTCTTTCCAGATTCTTGATTTTGCATTTCATGCTGGCGAAAAAAAGTCTATCAAGGCGTTTCAAACTGGTTTGAATCTTTTCAACAGAAAACAGAAGGATTACGAGGATATTAAGGTTGACGGAATCATTGGGAAGAAAACCATTGGTGCGTATGACGGACTCGTAAAAACAAGAAACCAAGCAACTACTGGAAAACTCTTAACCGCTTTCATAACTGTGGAGCATGGACATCATCTCAACACGGTATCTGAGAAGTGGGAAAAGAATGAGGATTTCATGGTAGGCTGGTATCTTAAACGAATAATCGAAAACTAAGGAGGACATCATGCCGGCTTCTAATCAGCCCAAAATGAAAACAGCATACAAGCTGTTTCCAAAAAAAATAATGCTTGTCCCATACGAAGAGATAGTTGGAGAATCTCCATCTATTAGATCATTTGCAGATATAGATGAGACTAACGCTATTATCATAAATGACTTCGATTCTGTTTCTGAAATCTCTATCCATGAAGATGGAGTTGAGGTTCAGTTTACGAAAGAAGGAGAGAACATACAGCAACTTGATGCTGGTGGGATTGGAGATATTGATAACATAACCACATCGAGACAGGGTTCTGTTTCTATCAATGTTAATGGTATAAATCACGATCTTCTTGCGATCAAAGATGGCTTGAATCCTTTTAATGCTATTAGCGAGAATACCAGATTTTCCAAGAACGGTAAAATTGGATTAGCAAAATCTATTGAAATTTCTTCTCAGGGAGATCTTGATTTGGAAGATGGTACAGATATTCCATTAACCGTAAATGATTCCGCTACAGAAGGATTAGGTCTTGATGCTACCGTAGATGTTGTAAATGGAGAATTTGCAAACACTACGATAGTTGCTCCTGGTTCTGATTATGACGTAGCCCCAATAGTTACTCTTCCTGAAACCGAGACGGGATTAATTGATCTCGTTCATGCAACTGGAACAATTTCTGAGCCTGATTTTCAGGGGACCCCATTACCTTCAGGTGGAGACATTACCTTTACGTTTGACACGGAGGACCTTGTTGTTTCGCTACAGGCTGGTGATAACGTATTAGATATATACGACAGGATAAAAGACGCTTCTAAAAATAGCTCGTCTTTCCCAGTTGTTATTGATCTCGAAAACGGAACCACAAGGGCGAAGTTTCCTGGGGTTACATACGAAGGAGATCTTACATTTGTAGATACGGATCAAATTTCAGTAGTTTTTTATGATACGCCAGTATCTACTCTTGCCCAAGACTTCTCAAGCCTCCCTACATTCAATGCGGTTATAGAACAAGGTGTTGCATCTTCTGGTGTAATTCGCAAGGGTTCTATCACGAAGCAGAAGTGGGCAATATTCTTCATCTCTGAATTATCAGACGAGACAGACCTTTTTTATTCGGCTGTTCCTCGCTCGGTTGTTACGGACGATGATCCTATTGACACAAGCATGAAAGGTGAGAAAAAAGTCTGCGTACTTAATTTCAGCGGTCTTAAAATTCCATCTACTTCTGAATTGAATAAATTCCAAGAAGCAATAACTCCAATTATTTCAGATAAATACAATATGATATTTAGCTGGAATGCAAAAGATGAACCATATACTGAAGCATAATGGTATCGGAAGATAAAAAAGTAATACAAGTAATCAACCCGAAGACTGGCAAGGAGGAAATCCTTGCCATATCTTCTTCAATGAATCTACGTATCTCAAAAAAAGTAAAGGAGCGAGATAATCTTCTTTACGAAAACATGGAGATATGGAAAAAGACTCTTAAGTTCGAAGAGGAAAAGTTTGTTTCAAAATCACTTGACAGGCTTTCCGATTTGAGAGAAAAGGTTAACGAGGTTAAGTATAGCGACCAAGACCTTGAATCGAAGAAAAAGGTTCTAAGCACCTTAATGAAGAAAATTGGTGAACTTACCGATGCTCTCCCAGAAAAGTACAAGTCCATAAAAACAGAGCTTGTAGAAAACGACGAAAAAATAGAAGCTCTCGGGTACGAGATAATAAATAACTGTTTTCGTGTTGCTGGAGGTATTCCAGAGAATTACGATACAAACGAGCAGTTTATGAATGACATTATAGAAGAGACTGCTGATATAAATTTCCTTATAGATTTTTTTTTAACTCATTCCACTTCCTATACGAAGTCGCGCTCGGCACAAAGGTTCAAGGTGGTAAAGAAGTAGATTCTGCCAATAGTGCCAAATATTCAAAATACAAGCCGTTGGAATTTACTGATTTATTGCAACGGCTTTTTTATATACTGGGTATAAACAAAAATGATATTGATAGCCTGACATATAGCGAGGTTCGGTCATTCTGCTTTGCTAAGGCAGAAAGCAATGGTTATCACCGAATGATGCTAATGGACGACATCTCGACAGGATATGCTTCTTGTAAAAGTGAGAAAGGTGGCAAGTATAGAGAAAAAACATACGAGAATATATTGTCTTCATTTAAAGAGGAGTATTACGAAAAACCAGAAAGCGTAAAGATCGCAGAAAAAGAGCATAGGAGAAACACAAATAAGGATTTCTTCAAAAACATATCGAGGATGAAATGAGCACTTCTTATAATTTTGATCTAAATATTTTCGGGATAGAAGATGTAGATCAATTAAATATCGCAATACCAAAACTTGTTAGAAATATAGACAAGTTGGATTCCGAGCAAAAGAAGATGAATACAAGCTCCAGGTCTGTATCCGACAGACTTGCTGGTCTCCAGTTAAAGGTTAAGAAAGGTGACATAAATAACACAAGGCAACTTGGCAGAGAGTATGGCTCTATTGTTTCCCAGATCAAAAGAATGGGAACCGAAAGCAACAAGCATAATAACCTTCAGCTAAGGGCATACAATATTCACCAGCGTATGCGAAAGGAGATCGCCAAGCAGGAGGAGGCTCAAGAAAATCTTACTGGTGAAGTTGTAAAGACTGGTAATGCTATCGAGACAAACAATAGCAAAATGAGACAGGGGGCTGCTGGTGGCGGAATGATGCGTGGGGCTGCTGGTGGCGGAATGATGCGTGGGAGATCTGCAGGAGCGGGTCTTGACAAATACTCAAGCTATGCAATGCTAAACCTTGGTTATCTTGTCCAAGATGCTCCATACGGAATACGAGGTGTGGGTAACAATATCTCTCAAACGGTTCAAGCTTTTCAGATGCTTGATAAACAGGTAAAAGTGACCAACAGGACTCTCGGAAAAAACATGACTGTTTTCGGAGCAATGAAGGGATTATTAGGAGGTCCAGCCGGGATGATCTTCATGATAGGTTCCGTTTTGCCTACAGTTCTTCTTCTTGCGAGCGAAGCATGGAGAGTTTTTAAGAAAGACACAAAAGAAGCAAAGTCCGAGCTTGAAGAAATGAAAGAGGAGATGAGTGATTTTTCAGCATATTCTGGAGCATCATCTTCTATCGACAAGATATTGTCATCGGGAATAACAAAAAGCAGTTTTTATGGAGGTCTCAAAGACGAGCAAAAAAGAATAACGGAACAGGAGAGGCTTGAGTCGTATCTGCTGAAAAGAGTAGAATCACTTACAAAAAGGATAGAAGAAGAAGAAGCTGCGATAGCATACGCCAACAGGGTCGGAGAAAGAGGGGAGTCTGTATTGAAAAACAAAGGAGTTATACCTTTAAATAAAAGTTTCGAGGAGTATGTTTCGCAAAAAGAAGATTATGTAGATAGGCTAAAAAGAACAAACATAGTAGTAAGCAAAGATCTTGATGAAACTTCAAAAGCAATAGAGCAAGCTACGCTTCAGTATAACGAAATATCAAAACTATACAAACAAGGATTTTTTGATGATATATTTAAAAAAATAAGAGACAATACCACTTATACTGGATTTCATTTTCCTCGTCCAGAGAAAGTTAACATACCGAGTCTTTTTGATGGAGATGAATATTCGTTTGCCAACCCACCGGACAAGCCACCGGTTTCGCAATACAGGCTAAAATACGAACAAGAGGTACTGACTGACGCATACCAAAAAGAAGAAAGTATTGGCACTGCCGAACGTTACCTTGCAGGGAGTATTAAAGCGCAAAAGCAATACGCAGAAGCCACCATTGAAAATGAAGAGCAGTTAAAATACGAAATGCTAAGAATAGAGAGACAGCATCAAAAGAAAAAAGAAGAGCTTTATATGGCTGACTATAACGCAAAAATGCAGTTGGCAAAAATGTCCGTATCGGCTTCTACCGACCTATTGATAGGCGGAATGCAAGCTATTGGAGCATCTTCTCGTGCTATGTTTAATACAGAAAAACTCGCAAAAGCATCTATGGCTGTAATAAACTCCGAGCAGGCATTCACTGAGACTATTGCTAATGGAGGATTTTATGCAACCCCATTGGCTTGGATTACAAGGGCTTCTGGTATAGCAGCAGCTGTGAGAATAATGACACAGAAATACAACTCTGGAGCATCATCAAGCTCGGGTCAAAACGGTGGAACCTTGTACTCATATAGAGGTTACGACATATCCGAGCCAAGAGAGACTATGTACAATTCTACCTATGGAGGAGGGGAGGAAAACGAATCTCAATCAAATGTTACTCGGTTTGAGCTTGTTGATGGAGGATCTGGCAAGATTATTACTCAAGGGTTGATGGATAACAGCAGAAAAAACAGAAAAGATAACGGATACTTTGTAGAGCCATGAGCTATATAAAAATAGAATGGAGCGGGTATTTTGATTTCCCAGATGGAACTTACTCTTCTGGCTCAAAACATGGAGAACCTTATAGCGGAGAATTTAATCAAGACCTTATAAGACTGTCTGAATCTGGACAAATAAAGTATGCAATAGAGGAGGGGGAGCCCACTTTCCCTACATACGAAAGCTTCTCTTTCTCTTTGCAAAATATAGATAAAGATACAGGAGAACAGATTTTCGATTTTGAGCGCCTATCTGTAATGGGTAGGACTAAAGAGTACGGAGGCACACGGGATGCTATTGGCGACCTGTTTATAAGGGTGACATTGCCTAAATTAGATAATAAGGTGGTGTTTGTGGGAATGATGGAGGACTTTTCATATACCATACGAGACTTTTATGTTGAGGTTTCCTGCTTTTCTATAATAAGGTTTATAAAAAATAGCAAGTACTCAATGCTAAAGAGTTTTGATCTTGGTTCTGGAACTCTTGAATGGGTAAGAAATGGGAGCGACGGCTCCAAGTACGCTCTCGATCAAGCTACCAATGGATCATTCAGGGAGGCTGTCGATATAAACAACAACGACATACAAGTTTCATATATGGCAATAGCTGGATTCTCTTCTCAGGAAAAAGAAGTTTCGCAGATTGCTATAGGTAAAAATATTGAAGACTATTTTACACAAGTTGTAGATGGAGTAAAGTATTATGACTTATCTGATTTCAATGTTTTTGAAAGCAAGTTCTTTAAAAGAATAGGTGTAAATAATTTTGGAGAAGAGAAACTAACTCTGTCTATGTTTAGGAAGGGACTTCCTACTCAATTTACCTGCTCAAAGACTTTCGGGTATCGAAACATGTTTGTGAAGATAGGCGAAAGCACTATATTAACAAGGGCGCAACCAACTATTAATATTACATTTGTAGTAAATAAAAAAAGAAAAATAAAGGAAATAAGAAGGGCTTCGTGCGGTCTCAATATTGTCCACATGAATAACGGATTTACTTCTTCTACGATAGACAACAAGGATGTACTTGTTTATGAAAGAGGAAGATTCCAAAAGAAGGATGGTGAGCAGTACAAGGAGGGTGAATCCATATCTGTATCAATACTTGATTATGATAGAGGATTAGAAGGCGATGAGTCGATAGTTTCAAACGGGAAATTCTACAAGAGTATTGATGGGAGTCTAATAGACCTATCTGCAGGGCAGGTTTTCTATATAGGTGGAATAATGCTTGGTCTTGCATATGTTCCTGTTAAATATATCAATGGTAGAAAAGTTATATTTGAGAACTCGGCAATGTACAAGGTGGAGGGTGATTACCCAAACTGGTACACAAAGGAAGATAATATACCATCAATACAATACGAGAATAAAGTACGAGCGATAGACTATGACACCTTTAATGTTGTAAATCATTTTGCAAGGAACTTCTCAAGGAAGTTTTATTCAAGGTTCTGCCTATCTATTCCAGATGATAATATCATAGAAACAAAGTATCTTGAGTCGGAAAAACATCAACACTCCTTTATAGCAGATGCTTCTATATACGACTGGATCGACAAGACGATAGCCGAATCAATAGTATCTCTCGGAAGAAAACTAAATGCTTACATATATATAAACGAGGAGTCTAAAATAGCATTCCACTCAAGAAATATTCACGAAAGATACCTTCCTGATAACAGGGAGATTCCTGGTCTTGTTTATATCGAAGAGAGTCAATACGAAATACAAGATGGAAAGAAATATGGGTACGGCTCCGAGTCTTACTCTATAAAGTGGAACGACATACTTGAAGTAAATAACATAAAGTCAGACCTTGATATAACCGAGACTGTGACGAGGGAAGGAATAACAGAAGATCTTTTTGTTACCCCTAAAGAACTTGAGCTTTCAAACTATAGGACATCTAATCTTGCTGTTCCAGCTTTTCTCGAAGATGTAAATATGGAAGACCTGACTTTTGGAGAGCAACTTGAATACGAGCACCCAAGAATATTAAGAAGGTCTCCATTCGATAAGATTCCAGAAGAGCATTTCTCAATGACCCCAGTACAGATGGCTGTTAATTTTGCAAGATCTTATGAATACCCATCAATCTTGTATTCAATAAATTTAGACCCGTTTAGCTTTGAAGAAGTAGAATTAAGCCCTATTATAGATGAATACGATCAGGAAATACTTGATGAATCAGCGAGGGTATTTGAGGACGAGTACTCTTTTTCTGTCAGCACGGAAAGAATATCGGTAGGGGATTACTTGGCAATAAGAAAAACAGAAGAAGTATATGGAGTTTATATGGTTAAGGAGATAATATATTCAGGCGCATCATTACTTGAAAAAGCTACATCAGTACCTATGGTCCTATTGTTTATTAAGGATTTCATAGGCTTATCTAAAAACTTGCGTGATGAGTCAAATATTCTGATATTGGATAAAAATGATGAACCCTTAGAAGCAGAGAATTATGCCTAAATATGGCGATTATACATCAATTACACTTGTTGACGGAACCGAGCTACTTGTCGCAAAAAAGGGAAACCAAACGCAGTCTCTAAGTATAAATCAAATTAAAGACTTCGTAGAGTCCGAGCTTGATATATCAGACCAGCAGTCTGGCGATATTATAAATATAAACGGCTCAACAACGAGAAAAGAGGGCTGGTTCAGTTTTACTGGAAACGGAGCGAGTAGCGACGGTGTCCTTAGTGGCTCCTTTATGACTGTGCCAGATGCCCAGTATATAATTCCAAGATCATTTAAGTTTATACATGCTGGATTGGATAGAGACGTCTTTGATCTCGATATAGATGTTGGGGTATGGAATCCTGTTGGAGGTATTGTATACCCACTTGCAGAAATAGATAGATTGTATTTTGGGGAAGATGGAAATGCTGTAAATGACGGAGATCAAATACCCTTTGGTTTTCCCGCATCAGTTAGTCAAACTGTTATTTATTTTGACGCTGGTATAGAAAGTTATTCCGAAAACAAAAACAAGAAAAAAATGAGCATTATAGCTCCTGGTCAAGAAATAAGATTCGAGCTTAGCTTGCCCGACACTTTCTTGGAAATAAACGAAGAATGGAAGTTTGGATTAATAATGGAGTATGAGATTATTTCATTCCCAGCCGAAGCAGAATTTGTTGATCTTGGTCAAATGTAATGAATGAAGATGTAGCTTTAGGAGAATTTTATGTTCTTGGTGATGTTGATATTGACATCACTATTCCAGGATATGGTACGCAAACCATGAACCTTAATACTCCTAATAACTCAAAACCATTTTCATTGAGAATTACTCCTATTCAGGATTCAAAATATAATGACGGTAAAGCTAATTACAGAAAGGGATATACCGAGTATAGATTAAAATTAACATACTCCTATAAGTCTCACTATATGGCTCTAAACAAGTTGATGGCTTCTACCAGCTGCAATATTCAGTTTCCGATGCCCTTCAGCTTTTTGAACCAGTTTGATTTTGTATTTGACAATGACAGCGTAGAAAAGAATTTCGTAGGAAACCTTCCAGTAACAAAGAAAACAAAGTCTCGGTATTTTGGCGTAGAAAACTATGACCAAGAAGATCGTAAATATTACGATTTGAGAGATGCTAATCCAGTTCCCGATGGAGAAGTTGATCTTGAGTTTACTTCCGTTAAAGCATTTACTGCTCAGGAAATTGCAAACCTATTATGGCACGAGCCTGTTGTTGAGCCTCCAGAAATATCAATATGGTATGGCGACCCATCTACTCTTAATTCAAAGACTGGAATAAATGATGGTAGTTTAAAGGTAATAGATCAAAACCAAGAGTCGGCTTCCCTTTCTTTTGTTGTTGATTTTGCTTCATACTTTTATGTTGAGCTAAAGTTTGGAGGGTTTATAGACAGGCTTTTTAGGGTATCGAATGACGAGGATTCTACCTATAACGAGATAGGAGAATCTTCTGATGGGAATACTGTTTGGAAAGTAGAAAAGCAGAGAACAAACAACCAGTATCAAATACAGACAAGAAAAGGTGGCGACCTTTCAAACATAATTGATATTTTAATTAAGTACGCATTCCTTACTTCTCTTTATGAGTACGCAGAGTACTCTACTGGTGATGTTGTTTTTACAATATCTGGAGGTGTTGTTTTGGAAGGTAGTATTGAATTTGCCTTTGGTGGCGACTCAATATCTATACCCTTACTTGGGGATGATGATGGTGTAATAATGTCCGCAAAGGTTAAAAGCGCAACTGAGAACGACTCTTCGTTCCCGTTTGTTATCGACCCACAGAATGAGATAGCAACCGCCAAGGAATACGGAAGCCAGTACAACGGAGAGATAACTTTTACTGGAGGAGGAACAAACGTTTTTTTTCCATCAATACAAACAAGTGGCGGTGCTTTAACTTCTGGTTTATCTGGTTATGCAGATTCTGAAGAGGTTCCATTATCTACTATTGTTGACGAGGATAATAATGTCACAAGCCAGTACTTTGATATTAAAAGAAGAGTATTTATAGTAGTTCCTAACGACCAGTTGCCATCACAGTATAATCTTGAGTGGGGAACAGGAGATTCTTTTCCAAACGTACTTAATTCATTTGACGTTATAGCATCTGGAAACAATACTATACTGTCTACCGTTATACCAGTTTATCAGGAGTATGTCAATTTTCGAGTAAGGAATACCGCTAATGGAGAGACTGGTAGAATCGTTTACATAAAAGCAAATTATGCTCTTGATCTTTATTTTTCTACTGACGAAGTAGTTGGTGTAGAAGATACAACCATAACAGCTGATTCTTTTTCTCTCAACTCGAATGGAGATATAGATTATCTCGAATACGAATTTAAGCAACTTGTACAACTTGTTTCAAATATTACAGTAAATGATATAAATGCCCTTGATGGAATTGATATACAATGGAGTACTGATAACTTTGTTTCTGATATAAATACAATAGACAAGAATGAAGCCTTGCTTGAGGATGGAAAGACTCTTGTTTATATACCAAACTACGGAGAGGCTACCCAAATAAGGTTTTCCGAATCTGGTTCTATTGGTGGTTCAAAACTTGTTGAAGTGCTGGCTCAATATCCATTAAACGTTTTTATATTTACAGACCCGATAACAGGAGAAGAAGACAGTAACCAAGTTCCGATAAGCACAACAACTGAAACTGATGGAGATCTGACGGGTGTTGAATATGATTTTAAGAACTACATTTATCTCAAAACAGATAGATCTGATCTTTCAACAAGTAGTTTAGAGGCTCGATGGAAATTAGATGATGGGTTTGACACATTTAGCAACAATAATTCTCTTGAAATTGAGGTATTGGATGAAGCTGATGACTTAATTAAGTTTCGGATACCTGTATATATCGAATCGTTTATTGTAGAATTGATTGATAACAATGTGAGTCATGCCAGTAGGTCTTTAGAAGTAACAGTAGAATGGGCGAATTTATCTTTTTCTTCATCAGATATGAGTATTTATGATTTTAGCTCTTCATTAGGAGATACGGCGTTCAATTTTCAATCAGATATGAGTATTTATGGTTTTGACGCTAAATTAGGATATCTGACGTTCAATTCTCAATCATTAATAAATTACGATACACAAGTTTAATATGAAAACTATACTATTGCTTATAAATTCTACAATAACTGACTG
>Ga0136597_1000369_pt1 | contig 20569 bp, 16 predicted proteins | sample AntRauTorcE11898_FD_101385 | JGI IMG/M metagenome (GOLD analysis project Ga0136597, IMG submission 101385) | Saline lake microbial communities from Rauer Islands, Antarctica - Metagenome Torckler E11 #898 | ecosystem: Environmental > Aquatic > Non-marine Saline and Alkaline > Saline | place... | reverse complement strand
TTTGGCCACCAGACCCGGTACTGGTGCCCGAAGATGGCCCCCTACATTTTTGGCGAACGCAACAAGATCCATATCTTCAATCTGGAAAAGACCGTGCCGTTGATGGACGACGCACGGAATTTCCTGTCAAAGATCGCCTCCAACCACGGCACCGTCCTGTTCGTGGGCACCAAGCGCGCCGCGCGCGATGCCGTCCGCGAAGCGGCCCAGTCCTGCGGGATGCCGTACGTCGACCGTCGCTGGCTCGGCGGGATGATGACCAACTTCAAGACGGTCAAACATTCCATCGGTCGCCTGAAAGACCTCGAGAAGATGTTCGAGGATGGTTCGCTGAACAAGCTGAACAAGAAAGAGCGGCTGGACCTTGAGCGCGAGAAGGATCGCCTGGACCGCAGTCTGGGCGGTATCAAGGACATGCCGCGCCTGCCGGATGCGATGTTCATCGTCGACGTCGGCCATGAAGATATCGCCGTGGCCGAGGCGCGCAAGCTGAATATCCCGGTGGTGGCGATCGTCGACAGCAACAATCCGCCGGATGGCGTCGACTACGTGATCCCGGGCAACGACGATGCGCTGCGCGCGATCCAGCTCTACACGCAGGCGGTCGCCGAGGCGATCGAGAGCGGCAAGGCCACGATCCCGGGTGGCGGCTCCGACGACGAGTTTGTCGAAGTCGACGAGTCCGGCCGGCCGACGCAGAGCGCTGGCAAGAAGAAGGCGGGCGCAAAGAAGGCTGCCGGCAAGAAGACCGCGGCGGCGAAGACGGCCAGCACCGCGACCGAGCGGGGCGAAGGCGAGGCCGCTGAGGCCCCGGAAGCGAGCGCTGAGGCGCCGGCTGCCGAAGCCGCGGAAGCACCCGCCGCCGCCGAAGAGGGTGACGGTGAGAGCGCGCCGGCCTCGCAGAAGAAGGCGGCTGCCAAGAAGACCGCTGCCAAGAAGACGGCTTCGAAGAAGAAGGCGTCGACCAAGAAGGCCGCTTCGAAGAAGACCGCCGCCAGCAAGGCGGACGAGGGCGACGAAGAGGCCTGAATCCACTCCCGCGGCCGGGCCTTTCGGGCCCGGCCCGCCGCCAGACACTATGGGGTAATCCCGCGATGGAAATCACCGCCGCGATGGTCAAGGAACTCCGCACCCGGACCGGTGCGGGCATGATGGAATGCAAGAAAGCGCTGAAAGAGGCCGAGGGCGATATGGAAGGCGCCATCGAAGCCATGCGCAAGGCCGGTCTCGCCAAGGCCGACAAGAAATCCGGCCGGGTCGCCGCCGAGGGCGTCATCGTCACGCGTGTCGCCGACGACGGCCGCACCGGCGTGATGGTCGAGATCAACAGCGAGACCGATTTCGTTGCCAAAAACGAAGAGTTTCAGCAATTCGCCGCCCGGGTAGCCGAGCGTGTGCTGGATTCGAACCCTGCCGATGTCGAGGAACTGTCCGGTCTGACGGTTGGCGGTGGCGATGAGCGCGATATCGCCACGGCCACGAAGGAACTGGTCGCCAAAATCGGCGAGAACCTCGAGGTGCGGCGCTTCGAGCGGCGCGAATCCGCGGATGGCCAGCTGGCCAGTTATCTGCACGGTAACCGGATCGGCGTTCTCGTCGACTACACGGGTGCGGAGCAGGTCGGTCGGGATGTCGCGATGCACGTCGCCGCGAACAACCCGGCCGCCACGCGCGCCGACGATATCCCGCAGGCCGAGCTCGAAAAGGAGCGCGAATTCCTCGAGGAGCAGGCGCGCGACAGCGGCAAGCCGGAAGAGATCGTCAAGAAGATGGTCGAGGGCCGGCTGCGCAAGCACCTGTCCGAGATCACTCTGTTGGGCCAGCCGTTCGTGAAGGATCCGGACCAGACGGTCGAGGAAATGCTCAAGGCGAACGATGCCGACGTTTTCTTCTTCCGCCGCTTCGAAGTGGGCGAGGGCAAAGAGAAGAAGGAGGAGAACTTCGCCGACGAGGTGATGGCGCAGGCCAAGGGCGCCTGAACCGGGCCCTGGTGGCGGCGGCGGGGGCCGGCCCGCTGCGCCGCGCGTAGATTGTCGGGGGCCGTGCGGGCACGGCGCCCCGGCGGTTGCTGGCCGGTATCGGTGCTGCGCCCGTACGGCGGGCTTCGGCTACAATAGCGGGTCCCGACCCGGGGCCACAGGGCGCGGAGGTTGTGTAACCCGATGACCGATCAGGAACCCGTCTATAAACGCGTGCTGCTGAAACTCAGCGGCGAGGCGCTCCTCGGCGACCAGCAGTATGGCGTCGACCCGGCCATTGTCTCCCGGATCGCGCGGGAACTGCGCGATGTCAGTGCAATGGGTGTCGAAGTCGCCGTCGTTATCGGGGGCGGGAATATCTTTCGCGGTGCCGGACTGGCCGAAGCCGGGATGGATCGGGTAACCGCCGATCATATCGGGATGCTCGGTACCGTAATCAATGCCCTGGCGATGCAGGATGCGCTCGAGAAGCTCGGCGTATTCTGCCGCGTGATGTCGGCCCTCAAGATCAACGAGGTCTGCGAGGACTACATCAGACGGCGCGCGGTACGCCATCTCGAGAAAGGCCGCGTCGTGATCTTCGCCGCCGGTACCGGCAATCCCTTCTTTACCACCGATTCCGCCGCCAGTCTCCGCGCCATCGAAATCGGTGCGGACATCATGATCAAGGGCACCAAGGTCAATGGCGTATTCGATGCCGATCCGGTGCATAACCCGGCCGCGCAGCGCTACGAACGGGTCACCTACGATCAGGTGTTCGCGCAGAATCTCGGTGTCATGGATGCCACGGCGATCGTAATGTGCCGGGATAACCATATTCCGCTGCAGGTATTCAATCTCAACAACGATGGCGATCTCCTCCGCGTGATCCGGGGCGAGCAGGTCGGGACCATCGTCGAGCGAGGCGAATCATGATCGAGGATCTCAAAAAGGATGCGCGCGAGCGCATGAAGAAGAGTCTCGCGTCTCTCCAGAATGAATTCGCGGCCGTGCGTACCGGGCGTGCGCACAGTGGTCTGCTGGACCATGTGATGGTCGACTATTACGGGGCCGAGGTGCCGATCAATCAGGCGGCCAACGTGCACGTCGAGGACTCGCGTACGCTGGCCGTGCAGCCGTTCGAGAAAACCATGGTGTCGAAGATCGAAAAGGCGATCATGAACTCGGGGCTTGGCCTGAACCCGAATACGGCGGGCACCGTGATCCGTCTGCCGATGCCGCCGCTGACGGAAGAGCGCCGGCGCGATCTCGTGAAGGTGGTGCGCCAGGAAGCGGAGAACGCGCGCATCGCGATCCGCAACATCCGGCGCGACGTCAACGGCGACCTCAAGACCCTTCAGAAAGAGAAGGAGATCAGCGAGGACGAGGAGCGCGCGGCCGAGCAGGTGATCCAGAAGATCACGGACGATTCCATCGCCGAGGTCGATGCCATGCTGGAACGGAAAGAGAACGACCTCATGGAGGTCTGATCCGTTCGTCGGCGCAGCGCACGATACGGCCGGTGGATGCGCTGGCTGCGATGGCCACGGTTGCGGAGCGGTTATGACTGAGGGCAGCGAGCCCGCACACATCGCGATCATCATGGACGGCAACGGCCGCTGGGCGCGCCGCCGTTTTGCACCGCGAACGGAAGGGCACAAGGCCGGGGTCCGGGCGACCCAGGCGATCATAGAGACCTGCGCACGCCGCGGCATTACCGCGCTGACCCTGTTCGCGTTCTCGAGCGAGAACTGGCGCCGGCCGGAGTCGGAAGTGCGGATCCTGATGGAACTGTTTCTGCGGACGCTGCGAGAAGAGATCGGGCGACTGCACGAGAACGGAATCCGCGTCCGCTTCATCGGCAATCGTGCCGGTCTCGGCCGCTCGTTGCAGACCGAGATCGGGCGCGCGGAAGAAAAAACGGCGGGCAACGCCAATCTCACCGTGAATATCGCGGCCAATTACGGAGGGCGGCACGATATTGCCGAGGCGGCCCGCCGTGTCGCGGAAGAGGTCGCGGCGGGACGCATGCGTCCCGACGAGGTGGATGCACAGTCCCTCGGTGCGTATATCAGTCTGTCGGACCTGCCGGAGCCGGATTTGTTCATTCGCACCGGCGGCGAACGGCGCATCAGCAATTATCTGCTCTGGCACCTGGCATATACTGAGTTGTGGTTCACGGACACGCTCTGGCCGGACTTCGATTCCGCCGCGCTCGATGAGGCGATTTCCGATTACCAGGGACGCCAACGGCGTTTCGGTCGTACCACCGAGCAGGTCGAACACCAGCGGCATGCTTAGACTCCGTATCGCCACGGCGCTGGTCGGCGCCATCCTCGTGATCGGCGGTATCTTTTTCCTGCCGCCGGTCGGCCTGGCGGCCGCTGGCGGTCTGGTGACCCTCGTCGCGGCCTGGGAGTGGTCGCGGCTCTCATCGTGCCGCGTCTGGTGGCTGCGGGTCGGGTTTCTGGTCGCAGTGGCCGGCCTCTCGCTTGCGACATGGTATCTGGGGCAGGTCCTGACGATGGCCTGGCTCGCGGCGGTCTGCGTATTCTGGGTTGGAGTCGCGGGTTGGTTGCTGCGCGGCGGTGGACCGCGCGCGGCGACCGCTGGCGTGCGCTGGGGCTGGCTGGCGATCGGCCTGGTGATCCTGCCGGCGCTGGCCCTCGCTATCGCGATGCTGGCCGAGCGCGCGGATTGGGTCGGTCGCGCGTTTCTGCTCTACGCGATCGGCATCGTCTGGGCTGCGGATATCGGCGCCTATTTCGCCGGTCGTGCGTGGGGGCGACACAAACTCGCACCGCGTGTCAGCGCCGGCAAGACCGTTGAGGGATTGGTTGGCGGCGTGGTCGCGGTCGTACTGTATGCGCTCGCCGGTCTCGGGCTGTTCGGCGTGCCGTATGATGGCTGGTGGCCGTGGATGGCGATCGCGGTCGTCGCCGGCCTGTTGTCCGTGGCCGGCGATCTGCTGGAAAGCGTAATCAAGCGGGAGGCCGGCGTGAAAGACAGTGGCAGAATCCTCCCCGGGCACGGCGGTATGCTCGACCGCGTCGATAGCCTGATCGCCGCGGCTCCGATTGTCGTCGTCGGTCTCGCATGGGCCGATGCGGGGTTCCTCTAGTGACCGGCGCGTCTGACAACGCCACAAATGGCGTCGCGGTTCTCGGGGCGACCGGATCGATCGGCCTCAGCACGCTCGATGTGATCGCGCGCCATCCGGGGCGTTTCCGCATAGTGGCGCTGAGCGCGCACCGACAGGTCGACGCGCTGTGGGAACAGGTGCTGGCGCTGGAGCCGGTGTACGCCGCCATGGCGGATCCCGATGCGGCCGCGGATCTGGAACGGCGCGTGCGTGAGCGCGGGCTGGCTACGCGGGTTCTGGCGGGCCCAGAGGGGCTCGAGTCGATCGCGCGGGCGCCGGAAGTCGATACGGTCATGGCCGCGATTGTCGGTGCTGCTGGACTGGTCTCGACGCTGGCCGCCGTCCGCGCCGGCAAGCGCGTGCTGCTGGCGAACAAGGAACCGCTGGTGATGGCCGGTGGGCTCGTCATGCGGACCGCTGCCGAATCGGGCGCGACCCTGTTGCCGATCGACAGCGAACACAATGCCGTCTTCCAGTGCCTGCCGCCGGAGCGGGCCGCGGGGCTCGACGGCGCCGGTGTAGAGCGTATCCTGTTGACCGCCTCGGGTGGACCTTTCCTGCGGCGGGGACCGGAAACCCTCGCCAGCGTTACCCCCGACGAAGCCTGTGCCCATCCGAACTGGGCGATGGGCCGAAAGATCTCGGTCGACTCGGCCACCATGATGAACAAGGGGTTGGAGGTCATCGAGGCCTGCTGGCTTTTCGACGCCGCGCCGGAGAAGATCGAGGTGGTCGTCCATCCGCAGAGCATCGTGCATTCGCTCGTGCGTTTTGTGGATGGGTCGGTATTGGCGGAAATGGGTCACGCGGATATGCGCACCCCGATCGCGCATGCACTGTCATGGCCGGAACGGGTCGATGCCGGGGTACCGGCGCTGGACCTCACGGCCCTCGCGGGGCTGGAATTCGAACCGCCGGATACGGGACGTTTCCCGGCACTGCGGATCGCACTGGCCGCCGCGCGTGCCGGCGGTACGGCCGGAGCGGTCATGAATGCCGCCAACGAGGTTGCCGTGGAACGTTTTCTGGCCGGGCGTCTGTCGTTCCCCGCTATCGCGGGCGTAATCGAGGCGACGCTCGGTGAGGCGGCCGTGGACGGCGACGCGGACTCGCTCGAGGGCATCCTGGCCGCGGATGGGGCCGCGCGGGAGTGCGCGGCGTCCCATGCGGAGCGTATGGCGGAGACCTGTATCCGATGATTCAGATTCTTTTCAGTATCGCGGCCTTCATCGTCGCCATCGGCGTGCTGGTGACCGTGCACGAGTACGGGCATTACCGGGTGGCGCGCTGGTGTGGCGTGCGTGTGCTGCGGTTCTCCGTCGGCTTCGGGCGCCCGCTGTGGAGGCGTACCTGGGGAGCCGATCGCACCGAGTGGGTTGTCGCCGCCATACCGCTTGGCGGCTACGTGAAAATGCTCGATGAGCGCGAAGGCGAGGTCGATCCGGCAGAGGCGGATCGCGCCTTCAATCGCCAGAGCGTCGGCCGACGGGCCGCCATTGTCGCCGCCGGTCCGGCGGTCAATATCCTCCTGGCCGCGGTCGCGTACTCGGCGATGTTCATGATCGGTGTTCAGGGTGTCGTGCCGCGTCTCGGCGAGGTGACGACCGGCTCGCCGGCCGCGGAGGCCGGTTTCGAGCGCGGCGACCGGATCCTGGCGGTGGACGGGATCGATGCGCCGAGCTGGTCGGAGGCGCGTCTGACGCTGCTCGATCGCGGCCTCGACGGCGATCGCAGTCATATCCCGGTGGCCGTGCGCAGCGCGAGCGGGTACGAGACGGAGCGTCGCCTCGATATCTCCGGCGTGTCGCTGCGCGAGGATGGGGTCGACCCGATCCGCACGCTCGGCTTCCAGCCCTGGCTGCCGGATCTGCCGCCGCGGATTACCAGCGTCATCGAGGGCTCGGCGGCGGCCGCAGCCGGCCTGCAGGGCGGCGATGTCGTCGTGCGCGCGGGCGATACGGAGATCCGGACCTGGTCGGACTGGGTCGTCCATGTCCAGCAACGTCCGGGCGAGGCGATTCCACTCGTGGTCGCACGCGATGGCCAACGAATCGAGCTCGAAGTGACCCCGGCGGCCATCGAGGCCGATGGCCGAACGCTTGGACAGATCGGGGCACGCGGGCCGCAGCTGAGTGCCGAGCAGCGTGAGCGCATGTATACCACCGTGCGCTACGGCCCGATCGACTCGGTGATCCAGGGTACGGTCAAGACCTGGGACATGACGACGCTGACCGTGCGCGTGCTCGCTGGCCTGGTGACTGGATCCGCCGCGCTGTCGAATATCAGCGGTCCGGTCTCGATCGCCCAGTACGCCGGCCAATCCGCGCAGATCGGTCTCGCGACCTTCCTTGGCTTCCTGGCGCTCATCAGCGTGAGTATCGGCCTTCTGAACCTGCTGCCCATCCCGGTACTGGATGGTGGTCATCTGCTGTATTACGCCGTGGAGGCCATCAAGGGCTCGCCCGTGTCGGAACGCGTGCAGGTGATGGGCCAGCAGGTCGGTCTCGTGCTCCTGTTCGCCTTGATGACTCTGGCACTGTACAACGACTTCGTCCGCCTGGTGCACTGAACCGATGCGTTTATCCCTGACCGGCGCGCTGGCCGCGCTCGTGCTTACTATTGCCGTCGTCACGCCTGCCCATGCGTGGGAACCATTCGTGGTCGAGGACATCGAGATCCGCAGCGCCGACCGGATCGCGGACGGTACGATTCTCAACTATCTGCCGGTGCGGACCGGTGAGACGTTCGGGCCGGACGATACGGCTCGTGCGGTCCGTGCGCTGTACGATACGGGACTGTTCGAAGATGTCCGGATCGCCCGGGACGGACAGGTGCTGATCGTCGATGTCACCGAACGACCCGCGATCGGTGAGATCAACATCGAGGGCGACTACAGCATGGAGGAAGAACAGCTCCGCAAGTCGCTGGCGGACATCGGGCTGGCGCCGGGGCGGATCTTCGAGCGGGCGATGCTCGACCGCACGGAGCAGGAGCTGCGGCGGCTCCTCTACAGTCGTGGCAAGTACGGCATGGAGATGTCCACGGCCGTACGCGATCTGGAACGCAACCGGGTCGCGATCGACGTGACGCTGCGCGAAGGGCGCGTCGCCAGCATTCGCCAGATCCGGATTCTCGGCAACAGCGTATTCAGTGACGAGACGCTCAAGGACGAAATGGAGTCCGGTATACCCAGCGCGTGGGCGTTCTTCTCGTCCGCCGACGAATACTCGCGGGCCAAGCTCGAGGGCGATCTCGAAGCGATCCGTTCGTATTATCTGGACCGCGGGTACATCCAGTTCTCGGTGAGCTCGAGCCAGGTGACGATCACCCCGGACAAGAAAGACATCTACATCACGATCAACGTGAACGAGGGCGAGAAATACTCCGTTCGCGACGTGTCGATATCCGGCAACCTGCCGGTCGCTGAGGATGAACTGCTTGGTCAGGTCGAACTCAAGGACGGCGATATTTTCTCCCGGAAAACGTTGACGGCGAGTCGGACGGCCATCTCGGATCGCCTTGCCCAGGCGGGTTATGCGTTCGCCAACGTAAACGTCTCACCGAGGATTGACGAGGAAGAACAGAAGGTCGATCTCGAGTTCTTCGTCGATCCCGGCAGCCGCGTCTATGTCAGGCGGGTGACCTTCAGCGGGCATACGGCGACGGAAGATCGCGTGTACCGGCGCGAGCTCCGGCAGATGGAGGGCGGCCTGTATTCGCCTGCCGATCTTGACCGTTCACGCATACGCCTGCAGCGCCTCGATGCGGTCGAGAGGGTCGAGATGGATACGCAGCCGGTGCCGGGCGAGAGCGGCAAGGTCGACGTCAACTACAGGATCACCGAACGCCAGACCGGTTCGCTGCGTCTGGGGGCGGGCTTCTCCAGCGGCACCGGGCTCGGCCTCAATATCGGTGTCAGTGAACGCAATCTGCTGGGCACGGGCCAGGATCTGGACGTCAATATCGACACGACCGAGATCAACCGCACGGTCGAGGTCCGGTACACGGATCCGTATTACACGGACTGGGGCGTGAGCCGGACACTGCGGTTCGTGTACACCGAGAGCGATCCCAACGACATCCTCGATACGAGTGACTATTTCGCGGATTCCGCGGATATCGGATTCCGGTTCGGCGTGCCGCTGTCCGAATACGACACGCTGCGCTACGGACTCGGTTTCGACGGTATCCGCATCCGCACGACGAACTCGACGCCGCAGCCGATCGAGGACTTCATCGATGCGCGTGGCAACGAATTCCTGGGACTCAATGGGTCCGTCAGCTACACGCGCGACTCCCGGAATCGGACGATCTTCGCGGAACGGGGCACGCTGCAGACGTTATCACTGGATGTTGTACTGCCCGGTAGCGATTACGAGTATTACAAACTCGGCTACCGCTTCGAGAACTATTTCCCGCTTACCGATCGACTGGTGCTGTCGACCAGCGCCCGTATCGGCTACGGCGCCGGCTACGGGGACGAGGAAGACCTGCCGTTCTATCGGCGCTATTTCGCCGGTGGCATCCGCTCCGTGCGCGGCTTCTCTGGTAACAGCCTCGGCCCCCGCTATACGGTGGATGAGGCGGGGGATCGGGATCCCAAGGGCGGTGATTTCGTCAGCACCGGGTCGCTGGAACTCGTGTTCCCGCCACCGTTCGTCGAGGAATCGGGGCAGACGCGCTTGAGCACTTTCGTCGATTTCGGTAACGTCTTTGAGGATGCACGGGACTTTGAGAGTGGTAACCTGCGTGCCTCGGCCGGTGTCGCATTCAATTGGCGCTCCCCCGTGGGTCCCCTGTCGATCAGTCTGGCCGAACCGATTATCGATGAGCCCGGTGATAATACCGAGCGGTTCCAGTTCACGATCGGTACCCTTTTCTGAGACCGATTCGGAGAATCGGACAACTACCCGGAGTGTAACCGTGCGTAAAAGCGTAACCTGTCTGTTGTTCATGGTGGCGATGCTGCCGGGCATTGCCCTGGCAGAGTCGAAGCTCGGCTATGTCGATGTGCCGTACCTCATCGACAACTCGCCGCAGGCGAAAGCGGCGAGTGGCCAACTGGAAAACCAGTTTGGACCGAAACAGCAACAGCTCCAGCAGAAGCAGCAGGAATTTCAGCAACTGCAGCAGAAACTGCAGAAAGATGGCCTCGTCATGTCCGATGAAGAGCGAGCCGAGGCCGAGAATCGGCTGAACGAGATGCAGCGCGAGATTCAGCGCATGCAGCAGGCGTTTCGTGAAGACCTGAATATCGAGCGGAACAACGCCTTCAAGGGCGTACGCCAGGCAGTCATGGCGGCGGTCGAGGCACTCGCTGAGCAAGAGGGCTACGATCTCATCGTCGGGCAGGGGGCGCTCTACGCCAGCGATGCGGTGAATCTCACCGAGCGGGTCCTGGATCGGATGGAAGCGAACTACGACGGTAATTCCCAGTAGGGAAGGATGACAGTGCAGTGGACGGTCCAGGGCCTCGCCGAGCGACTCGGTCTCGAGTATAGCGGTGAGGGGTCGGTCACCCTCGCACGCGCCGCCTCGCTCGAGTCGGCCGGGCCGGACGCACTGAGCTTTTTCGTTCCGGGAACTGCTGACGAGCGACTCGCCGCGACGCGCGCCGGTGCGGTAATCGTAGGTGCGGACGACGTCAGGGCGGCGCCATGCGCGGCTCTGGTCAGCAATGAACCCTATCTGTACTTCGCGCGCGCATCGCAGTTCCTGCACCCGTTACCGGAAGTCGAACCCGGGGTCGCGCGTGGGGCGACGGTCGCCGCGGACGCCTCCATAGACGATCGCGCCCAGGTCGCGGCCGGCGCCATCGTCGAGACCGGTGCGCGGATCGACGCCGGTGCCGTGATCGGCCCGGCGTGCGTCATCGGCGCGAACGCGCGGATCGGCGTCGATACCCGGGTGGGTGCCCGTACCGTCGTCGGCGAGCGCTGCGTCCTCGGGGCCCGCTGTATCGTGCAGCCCGGGGCGGTGATCGGCAGCGATGGCTTCGGCTTCGCGCGTGACGGCGACGGGTGGGTCCGCATTCCGCAGATCGGCCGCGTAGTGATCGGCGATGATGTCGCGATCGGCGCGAACACGACAATCGACCGTGGCACCTCGGACGACACCGTGATCGCCGATGGTGTCATCCTCGATAACCAGATCCAGATCGCGCACAACGTGCGGATCGGTGCGGGAACGGCGATGGCGGGCTGCGTCGGTGTCGCCGGCAGTGCCGTTATCGGCGCGCGGTGCACGTTCGGTGGCGCGGCGGTCGTCCTCGGACATCTCGAAATTGTGGACGATGTCCACATCACGGCGATGTCGATGGTAAGCAAATCCATTACACTGGCGGGGACCTGGTCATCGGGCGTTCCGCTTGAACCGAATCGGGATTGGCGCCGCAATGCGGCCCGGTTCCGTCAGCTCGACAGTCTTGCGCGGCGCGTCAACGCGCTCGAAAAGGACCGCACCGGAAACAAGCCCTGAGGGACCTGCCGTGAGCGAGATGAACATCCATGAGGTACTGAAATACCTCCCGCACCGCTACCCGTTCCTGCTTGTGGATCAAGTAGTGGACATCGAGCTCGGTGAGCGGCTCAACGCCGTCAAGAACGTCACGTTCAATGAGCCCTTCTTTCCGGGCCATTTCCCCGCGCATCCCGTTTTCCCGGGTGTCCTGATCATCGAGGCGCTGGCGCAGGCGACCGGCCTGCTTGCCTTTCGCACGATGGGGGTCATGCCGGAGGACAACAAACTGTATCTGTTCGTCGGTGTCGACAACGCCCGCTTCAAACGCAAGGTGCAGCCGGGTGACCGTCTCGATCTGAGCGTCGAGCTGGTGCGCTCCTCGCGGGGACTCTGGAAGTTCTACTGCGAGGCGAGCGTGGACGGCGAAGTCGCCTGCGTGGCGGAATTGATGGGGGCCGTGCGGGACGTGAACTCGTGATTCATTCGCAGGCGATTATCGATCCCGGCGCACGTATCGCCGATGATGTGGAGATCGGCCCGTTCTGCGTGATCGGGCCGGAGGTGGAGATCGGTCCCGGAACGCGGGTGGGCTCCCACGTAGTGATCCGCGGACCGACGCGGATCGGGCGCGATAACGCGATCTTCTCGTTCTCGACCATCGGCGAGGCGCCGCAGGATCTCAAATACGATGGCGAACCGACCCGGCTCGAGGTCGGCGACCGCAACACCATCCGCGAGTACGTGACGTTCAACCGGGGTACCACCGACGGTGGCGGCGTCACGCGGGTCGGTGACGACAACCTGTTCATGGCGTACACCCACGTCGCCCATGACTGCGAGGTCGGCAGTCGTACGATCTTCGCCAATGCCGCGTCGCTGGCGGGTCATGTCGAGGTGGGGGACTGGGCAATCCTGGGTGGCTTCACCTGCGTCCACCAGTTCTGCCGCATCGGTGCCCACAGCTTCACCGGCCTCGGCACGGTCGTCACGCGCGACATCCCGCCGTTCGTCACCGTCGCCGGCAATCATGCGAAGCCCTACGGCATCAACAAGAACGGTCTCAAGCGGCGCGGATTCGAGCCTGCCCTGGTCAAGGCGCTGCATCGGACCTACATGGTCATGATCAAATCGCGCCGCGCCTCGAACGAGGCCCGCGCTGAGGTCGATCGGCTCGCGAACGATTATCCCGAAGTCGCCTCCCTGCGCGATTTCATCGAAGAAGGCCAACGCGGCATCGTCCGCTAAACCGTCGAACTCCGTAAGCGAGATCGACCGTAGGCGCGTTTTCGCCGAAGGCGAACGCGCGCGCTCTGCGCGTCGGCGGGATCGTGCGCTGCGGGCGTGCCGCGCGCATTTCCGTGTTTGCCAATACCGGTCAAGACTGTTTTCTCGCAGAGCCGCGGAGTGCGCAAAGAAAAGGCTATGGATTAGAGATTCATCTCGCCTTTTTACACACTCTGCGTCCTCTGCGGCTCTGCGAGAACCCCCCTTGCAAACGTTTCCGCTCCAACGGAGTTTTGATTACCGCGAGAGCGTATCAACCTGCCTGTGACACCGACTTGCTGTCGGGCGGCGATGCCAGCATTTCCTCGATGAGTGCGGCGACGCGGCCGGGGCCGTCGCCTTCGCCCATGCGGTTGGCGACCGTGGCGAGGGAAGAGATCATCCGGCGGCGGTAGTCCGCGTCATCGAGGATGCGCGCCGTCTCGGTGGCGATGGCGTCGGGGCGGGCGGCCTGCTGCACGAACTCCTGCACGACGCGCCGCTGCGCGACGATATTCACCAGCGCGATGTCGTCGATCGTGATCAGCCGGTGCATGATCTGCCAGGTCAGCCAGTTCACGCGATAGATCACCGCCATCGGCACGCCCATCAGCGCGATCTCGAGGGTCGCCGTGCCCGATGCCGTGATGACGCTGTCGCACAGCGGCACCACATCATAGGCGCGCCCGCCCTCGACGAGGCGAACATCGACCTCCGCTTTTTCCAGGTACGGCCGTACCGTCTCCGCGTCCAGTGTGCCGGCAAGCGGCAGCACGAAGCGGATCGGCTCGCGGCCGGCCTGCAGACGCGCGGCGGCGGCGAGCATCACCGGCAGCAGCCGCTGGATCTCGCCGCGGCGGGAGCCGGGCATGAGGCCGACCACGGGCCGGCTGGATTCGATGTCAAACTCGGCGCGGGCCTCGTCCGGCGTCACGCCGGGGTGGATCTCGTCGACCAGCGGATGACCGACATAGCGCACCGGGACGCCCGCGCGCTCGTAGAACTCCACCTCGAAGGGGAACAGCACCGCCATCATGTCGACCAGCCGGCCGATGCGCTTGACCCGGTGTGCGCGCCACGCCCAGACCTGCGGGCTGACGTAGAACAGGACCGGGATCCCGAGCGACTTCGCGGTCTCGGCCAGCTTGAGGTTGAATTCGGGGTAGTCGACGAGGATCAGCAGATCCGGCCGCTCTTCGCGCAGTCGCGCCCGCAGCTTTTCCAGCTCGCGCATGATGCGGCGCCAGTGGATCAGGACCTCGACGATGCCGATGATCGCGAGATCGCGGCAGTCGACCACGATGTCCATGCCGGCGGCCTGCAGGTGCGGCCCGCCCATGCCCATCAGCTCGGGGTCGTTGCCGCGGCGGCGCAGGGCCTCCACGAACCGGGCCGCGTGATGGTCGCCGGAGGCCTCTCCGGCGGAGATCATCAGGCGCGGGCGCTCAGCCACCGACGGCATCGCGGATCACCGCGCAGATCCGGTCGACCATGGCGTCCGTGAGCTCCGGATAGACCGGCAGCGAGAAGCACCGCTCGGCCAGCGATTCCGCGACCGGCAGGCTGGCCGGGACTTCGGCGTCCGCGAAGGCTGGCTGGCGGTGCAGGGGCACGGGGTAATAGATCGCGCTGGCGATGGATTCGTCCTTCAGCGCCTGCATGATCGTGTCGCGATGATCGCTGAGGAGCGTGTACTGGTGGAATACGTGCGTCGCGCCATCGCGGCGCAGCGGTGTCTCCACCGGCAGGTCCGCGAGACCGGAGTCATAGCGGTCCGCCACACGCCGGCGTTCAGCGTTGTAGTGGTCGATGTGCGGCAGCTTGTGCCGCAGCACCACCGCCTGGAGCTCGTCCAGACGGCTGTTGTAACCGATCTGCGGGTGGTGATAGCGCGCTGTCTGACCGTGATTGCGCAGTGAGCGAATCTGTTCCGCGACCGCGTCGTCGTGGGTCGTGACCAGGCCGCCGTCGCCGAAACCGCCGAGGTTTTTGCTCGGGAAGAAACTGAACGCCCCGGCCGCGCCGAGCGATCCGGTCTGGCGACCGTCGACGGTCGCGCCGAACGACTGCGCGCAGTCCTCCACGACCAGCAGACCGCGGTCGCAGGCCATGCGATTCAGCGTGTCCATGTCCGCCGGTTGGCCGAACAGATGCACCGGCATGATGGCCCGCGTGCGCTCGGTGATGGCGCGCTCGACCGCGTCCGGGTCGAGGTTGAACGTGCGCGGGTCGACGTCGACGAATACGGGCGTGGCGTCGACATAGCGGATCGCCTCGGCGGTCGCGATGAAGGTGAACGGCGTGGTGATGACCTCGTCGCCGGGGCCGATCCCGAGCCCCGCGAGCGCCAGGTGCAGGGCATCGGTGCCGGACGCGCACCCGAGCGCATGGCGCACGCCGAGATACTCGGCCGCCTCGCGCTCGAAGGCCTGCACGTTGGGCCCGAGAATATACTGCGTCGCCGCCATGGCCTGCGCCATCGCCGGCTCAAGCTCGCCCCGGAGCGACGCGTACTGCGCCTTCAGGTCGACCATCGGAATCGGGGAATCGCTCATCGGTTCACATCGTCCTGTGGGAGGTGCGCATTGTCCGGCATCGTTCCGGGGCTGTCATCCGCGATGCGGTCGTCGTTCCGCGACTCATTCCGGCTCGCCATATCCGCCGCCGCCCGGGGTTTCGATGATGAAGACGTCGCCGGTATCCATCTCGGTGCTGTCGCGGCTTTCGAGGGTTTCCCTCGTGCCATCGGTGCGCTCGACCGTGTTGCTGCCGCAGGCGCCCGGTTCACCGCCTTTGAGGCCATAGGGGGGTATGCGTCGGTGGCCCGAGAGGATCGAGGCCGTCATGGGCTCCAGGAAGCGCACGCGCCGGTACGTGCCGTCGCCGCCGTTGTGGCGACCGCGGCCCCCGGAGCCGGTGCGGATGTGGAAGTCCTCCAGCCGGACCGGGAAGCGCCATTCGAGGACCTCGGGGTCCGTCAGGCGCGAGTTGGTCATGTGCGAATGCACTGCGCTGGCGCCGTCGAAGTCCGGGCCGGCGCCGACGCCGCCGCAGATCGTCTCGTAGTACTGGTGGTTGGCGTTGCCCCAGGTGAAGTTGTTCATCGTGCCCTGGGAGGCGGCGACGACCTCGAGCGCGCCGAACAGCGTATCCACCACGCACTGCGAGGTCTCGACGTTGCCGGCGACCACCGCCGCGGGCGGCCGCGGGTTCAGCATCGTCCCTTCCGGGATGATGATCTCCAGCGGTTTCAGGCAACCGCCGTTGAGCGGGATGGTGTCCGCGACCATGCAGCGGAAGACATACAGCACCGCCGCCCGGCCGACCGCCTCGGGGGCGTTGAAGTTGGTCGGATGCTGGTCGCTGGTGCCAGTGAAATCGACCCGGGCGCCGCGGTTGGCGCGATCGACGGTGACCGCCACGCGGATGGTCGAACCGTCGTCCATCTCGTAGGCGAATTCGCCGTCGTCGAGCGCGTCGATGACCCGGCGCACCTGCTCCTCGGCGTTGTCCTGCACGTGCTGCATGTAGGCCTCGACCACCTCCAGACCGAACTGGTCGATCATGCGCGCGAGTTCCTGCACGCCCTTCTCGCAGGCCGCGATCTGCGCCTGCAGGTCGGCGATGTTGTTGTCGATGTTGCGCGCGGGATGCACGGCGCCGGAGAACAGTGCGCGGATGTCGTCCTCCAGCAGCTCGCCGTCGGCGACGATGCGCATGTTGTCGATCAGCACGCCTTCGTCTTCCAGCACCCTGCTGTCGGGCGGCATCGAGCCGGGCGTGATCCCGCCGACATCGGCGTGGTGTCCCCGGCTCGCCGTGTAGAAGAGGATGCGTTCGCCGGCGTCGTCGAATACCGGTTTCACGACGGTGATGTCGGGCAGGTGCGTGCCGCCGTTGTACGGGTCGTTGAGCATGTAGACATCACCGGGGCGCATGCGCCCGGCATTGGCGGCGTGGATGCGCTGCACGCTCGCGCCCATGGAGCCGAGGTGGATCGGCATGTGCGGGGCATTTGCGATCAGCTCGCCGTCGCCGTCGAACACGGCACAGGAGAAGTCCAGCCGTTCCTTGATGTTGACCGAGTACGCGGTCGTCTCGAGCACCGCGCCCATCTGCTCGGCGATCGACATGAACAGGTTGTTGAAGACCTCGAGCATGACCGGATCGGCCGCCGTTGAAACGCCGCCGGCCCCAGCGCGTGCCGCGACGCGTTCCAGTTCCAGGTCGCCGCGTTCGGTGACCACCGCCCGCCAGCCCGGCTCGACGACGGTCGTGCCGTTGGGCTCGACCACGACGGCGGGGCCATCGACGGGATCGCCGCCGCCCAGCGCCGCGCGCTCCAGAAACGGCGTGTCGTGGCGCTGACCGGCCATCACCGTCTCGAATCGGCCATGTTCGCGAACATCGCCCCCGTCCAGCGTCGGCACGGGCACCGTGTCCGGCGTGTCGCTGGTGCCGATGCCCTCGACCTGTGCCGTCTCGACGATCACGGTCTTGCCGGGCGAGACGAAGCCGTAACGCTGGCCGTGCAGCGTCTCGAACTCCTCGCGCATGGTCACGGCGTCGGCGACATCGATCAGCAGCGCCGTATCCGATCCCGAATAGCGGACATGCACACGCCGCCGCGTCGAGATGGCGTCGCTGTGCACGCCCTGGGATTCGAGATCGGTGATGGCACGTGACGTCAGTTCATCGAGCAGGTGCGTGAGCGGGTCTTCGGCCGCCTGTTCCAGTGGCTGCTCGAACGCGCGCTCGTGGACACAGCGCACGTCCGCCAGACCGATGCCGAAGGCGGACAGCACGCCGGCGTAGGGGTGGAGCAGCACGCGATCGATGCCGAGCAGGTCGGCGACCAGGCAGGCGTGCTGGCCGCCGGCGCCGCCGAAGCAGCTCAGCGTGTAGCCGGAGACGTCATAGCCGCGCGCGACGGAGATCTCCTTGATCGCATTGGCCATATTCTCCACCGCGATCCGCAGGAAGCCTTCGGCCACCGCTTCGGGAGTCCGCTCGTCGCCCGTCGCTGCGTGGATTTCGTCGGCGAGGGCGGCGAACTTTTCGCGGACGATGTCGGTATCCAGCGCCTGATCGGCATTCGGCCCGAACACACGCGGGAACAGCTCGGGCCGCAGCCGGCCGAGCATGACGTTGCAGTCGGTGACCGTGAGCGGGCCGCCCTTGCGGTAACAGGCCGGGCCCGGATCGGCGCCGGCGGAGTCCGGGCCGACCCGGTAGCGCGTGCCGTCGAAGTGCACGATCGAGCCGCCGCCGGCGGCGACGGTGTGGATGCGCATCATCGGCGCGCGCAGGCGGCAGCCGGCGACCGTGCTCTCGAAGGTGCGCTCGTACTCGCCGGCGTAGTGACTGACGTCGGTCGAGGTGCCGCCCATGTCGAAGCCGATCAGCCGGTCGTGGCCAGCAGCGATGCCGGTGCGCACCATGCCGACCACGCCGCCGGCCGGGCCGGACAGGATCGCGTCCTTGCCGCGGAAGGCGTGGGCCTCGGCCAGGCCGCCGTTGCTCTGCATGAACATCAGGCGCGTGTCGCCGAGATCCGCGGCCACGCGGTCCACGTAGCGCCGCAGCACGGGCGAGAGATAGGCATCGACCACGGTCGTGTCGCCGCGCGCGACCAGCTTCATGGTCGGGCTCACCTCATGACTGGCCGAGACCTGGGTGAAGCCGAGTTCGCGGGCGATGGCCGCGACGCGGTGCTCGTGATCGATGTAGTTGTAGCCGTGCAGGAAGGCGACCGCGACACTGTCGTAGCCTTCGGCGCGCAGATCCTCCAGTGCCTGGCGGGCACCGGCCTCGTCGAGCGGGCGCAGCACCTCGCCATCGGCGGCGAGGCGTTCGTCGACCTCGACGGCCGTGGTGTAGAGCATCTGCGGCAGGCGGACGTCCAGGGCGAAGATGTCGGGCCGCGCCTGGTAGCCGATGCGCAGCGCATCACGGAAACCGCGCGTGGTCACCAGCGCGGTCGGCTCGCCCTTGTGTTCGAGCAGGGCGTTGGTGGCGACGGTCGTGCCCATCTTGACGCGCCCGATGCGCTCGGCCGGCATCGGATCCTCCGGCGCGACGCCCAGCAGATGGCGGACGCCGGCGAGGGCGGCGTCGTCATACTGTTCCGGGTTTTCCGACAGCAGCTTGTGGCTGACGAGCTCACCTTCGGGCCGTCGCGCGACGATATCGGTAAACGTCCCGCCGCGATCAACCCAGAAATCCCATGTGCCGGAGTCCCACGCGCCCGCATCACTCATACCGTACTGCCTCCGTCCACGCCGAAGAGTTGACTGATCTCGATGGCCGTCGCCAATGCGCGGCGGCCGTCCTCCCCCGAGACGAGGGGCGGGCGGCCGGTCGCGATGCAGTCGAGGAAGGACTCGATCTCGTCGCGGATGGCGTCGGCGCTCTCGAACGACTGGTCCTCCGTGATCAATTCCGGAATACCGGGGTACATCTCCTGTTCGCTCTTGCGATGGACCGTGAGGCGGCGTTCGCCGAAGTCCACCGCGAGATAGCAGTCATGCTGGAAGAAGCGCATGCGGCGTTCCTTCTTCGCCGACACGCGGCTCGCCGTCACGTTGGCGACGCAGCCGTTCTCAAACACCACCCGGGCGTTGGCGATGTCGGTGGCGTCGGTGAGCACCGGCGTGCCGCTGGCGTCGATGTGGGCGACCGGACTGTTCACGATGTCGAGGATGATGTCGATGTCGTGGATCATCAGGTCCAGCACCACGTCGACGTCCGTGCCGCGCGGATTGAATGGGGCCAGGCGGTGGGACTCGATGAAGCGCGGCTGGTCGAGGATGCCGTCCGCCGCCCGCAGCGCCGGATTGAAGCGTTCGAGGTGGCCCACCTGCAGTATCCGCCCGCGGTCGCGGGCGAGTTCGATCAGTTCGTCGGCCTGTTCGACCGTCACGGTAATCGGCTTCTCGACCAAAACGTGGGCCCCGGCCGCCAGGAAATCGCGCGCGATTTCGTAGTGCAGCGAGGTGGGGGCGGCGATGCTCACGGCATCGACCTGGCCGAGCAGTTCGCGGTAATCGCCCAGTGCGCGCGCGCCGGCCGGCTCGGCACTGCGGCCCGCGGCCTCGAGATCCGGGTCGACGACCGCGACGAGTTCACTCGCATCGAGGGCGGCGTATTTCTGCGCATGGAACCGGCCGAGATAGCCGGCGCCGATCACGGCCGTGGACAACTTCATGGGGCAGCCTTTGTGCAATCGATCCGACCAGCTCCGGCGGAAATTCGCGGGGCCCGATCGGGGGTGGACATGGTATCCTGGGGGCCGATTACGGATCGCACCGGCGGCACCCATCCGGGCATAATACGATATGGAGATACCCGCGGACACCGAGCGCGTGGCCGGCGTTGACGAGGCGGGGCGGGGACCGCTCGCCGGACCGGTCGTCGCGGCCGCCGTCATGCTGGATCCGGCGCGGCCGATCGAGGGGCTGACGGACTCGAAGAAGCTCTCCGCGAAGCGCCGCGAGCGGTTCGACGAGCGCATCCGCAACGAGGCGCTGGCGTTCGCGGTCGCCCGGGTCGAGCCCGATGAGATCGACCGGATCAATATCCTGCAGGCGAGCCTCGCCGCGATGGTGCGGGCGGTGGCGGCCCTGCCGGTCGCCGCGCGGTCGGTCCGGGTCGACGGCAACCGCGCACCGGACTTCGGCGTGCCGGCCGAGGCGCTGGTCGGCGGCGATGCCCTCGACCCCGCGATCTCGGCGGCCTCGATCCTGGC